>AEAR01000032.1_pt1 | contig 8734 bp, 11 predicted proteins | sample 349768 | NCBI WGS metagenome assembly AEAR01 (sample SAMN02954311, study PRJNA50327) | marine metagenome | biome: aquatic; feature: Florida Straits; material: sea water; isolation source: Florida Straits, depth 75m | depth 75 m m | reverse complement strand
TCGGTACCCAATTTGGTCTTGGTTTCTCGGTTGCGGCGGCGGGATAAGGGGAGAGCAGCGTCTGGGTTGCGGCGTGGGGGAGGTAGAGGTGTCGTTTGGGGAGAGGGGGGGGAGCGTGAGTGCGCGCGTGCGCGGAGAGGGCGTGCGGTGCGCGTCGAGCGCGTGTGCAGTGGTGCTGTGTGTGTGCGCGTGCGTGCGTGCGCAAGGTGTGGAGTGCGCGCGCGCGTGTTGTGTTGTGTGTTGGCGGGGGACGGGGGAGCGGTGTTGTGGAGAGCGGAGAGGAGAGGCGGCACCTTTCGTGTTGTGTACGGTATCGTCGCGTTCCGGACAGGCGGCAGAGACCAGCAGAGAGAGAGTGAGAGTCGAGAGCGAGCGCGGAAAAGTGTCGAGAGAGTGGAGCGCGTGTCGGTTTTGTGTGCAAAACGCAAAATGACTCTAGTTTTCTCACGTTATGGCCACCGCCGCCGACGCCGACGCGTCTGACGCCCCAGCGCCAGCCGCCGCTCCGATCCGAAAGCCGCGGATCAGATGATCGACGACATCCTTGCCTCTTTTATCCTCCATCATTCCGCCAAACTTCTTGCCAATAATCTGCTCGTGCGCCAACGGCGACGCGAGCAGCGCATTCCCAAACCCGATACAAACGTCGTATCTCTCCCAGTCGAGCGTCCAGTATGAGCGCAGTATCGAGCGGATGAGGCTCCGCCGCGCGTCGCGCTGTAGCCACGGGCTCTCCTCAGCAGGTTGAAGCAGCGTCGCATCAACTTCCTCCTCATCCTCCTCCTCATCATCAGCAGCCTCGGGTGGAGAGCCAGCAGCAGCAGCACCGCCACCGTTAGCTTTAGCGGCCGGCAACGGCACGGCCTGATGATGCCGCCGACCGCACGCCGATTCGGCCGTCACATGCGGCCATTGACCCGAGCGAGTGAAGCCGCGCGGCTTACAATGCAGCAATGCAGCCGACTCATAACCTACAGACAAATCGCCATGTAAGTTGCTGTAGACCACGCGCCGCTCGAAGCGGTTGAGGACATGGAGCACGTCCGGCCGTGAGACGCGCCGGAGGAAGGGTTGCGGCCTGTGCGGCGGCGGTGGAGGCGGGGGTGGTGAAGACGACGACGAAGAAGACGAAGCGCTGCTCGTGGAGGCGGTGGCGGGTGGTGAAGGCGGCGTGTCGGAAATATGCTCATCCTCCAAAAAGAGTTCCATCGCTGTCCTGGAGAGGCGCTTCGTAATCGGCCGCGTCGCGGCGATCGGCAGGATATTGAGGCCGGCCATACCCAATGCCGAGCCGCGTATTCCGAGGAAGGGCGTCGCGAGTGCGATGTAATTCATTAGCTTCACGCGGTCGAGGCATGCGCCGAGGAGGTGCAAAGCGTGCGCCATCACGACTCCGCCGTACGAATGGCATACGACGGATAGGCGGTCGCACCGCGTGCGCTCCATCACCGTCGATAACTCCCGCGGCGACGGCGTGGGCAACGGCAGCGCCGCCGCGATGCGTCACGCCGAAGAAGCTCGTGCAGACGTGGAGCGTGACGCCGGACGCACCAAATGTTTCGACGAATGCGCGCGTCATCAGATTGAATTCGCGCGGCCGTCCGTCGACGCCGTGGAGGAAGCAGACGAGGTGCGTGCGGTCGTGAGCCATGTAGAGGCGCTCTCGCTCCATCCTTCGATGCGCGTCGGTGTGGCGTCATCACGGGCACCTCTCAAGTTTGGCTCGCGTCGCGCCGGCGCACTCTCTGGGCGACAGCGTCGCCCTAGACAAAGACACACGGCAATCAACACGCGCCTCTCTCTCAGAAGATGCCCTCGACGTGGCCGGGCGCGTCGCCCGCAATGCACGCCTCCGCATCGTGCGCCATAATATGGCAGAGCTGCCACAGCGGCATCGACTCGAACGGCTGCTCGACCTGCGCGCCAATCTCCTCCATCCCCGAGAAGATATACGTCGTCGCCGCGCATACTAATGCGTTGCCGAGTGGCGGCAAGCGCCCGCACAGCGCGAAGGGTAGCATGGAGAGCCAGAGGAGGAGGCAGCGCGTGACGTGTCGGGACATGGTTGGTGGTATCGGCGAGTGGAAGAGGCGCTGGTTGTCTGCGAGGATGAGGTTGAGGTCGCGCAGGTCTTCCTGTAGCAGCACACACAGTGCTCAGCGGTCAGAGTGGCATTGAGTGCTGAGGAGTGCCCACTGGGCGATGTGCACTGTGTGTGAGAGCCCTTAGGTCTTTCCTCCAATTTGAGATGGATGTGCGACTGGAGGCGCCCCGCGCGCTGCTCCGACGCGAAGAGCATACGCAGCCGGCCGAGCAAGGCCATAGGTATTCCAGTGAGCCCAACGCCGAGGAGGGCGTGTACCTATACACACGCACAGTGTGTCGCAGCAGCAGCGGTCAGAGAGTGGCATTTTTGAGTGCTGAGAGTGCACAGCGCTGGGCGGTGCGCGGGCACTGTGTGTGTGTGCGTGAGCCCCGTCGGGGCCTGGGAGGTGCGGCCACTGTGCGCTGTGTGAGCCCGTCGGGGCCTGGGAGGTGCGGCCACTGTGCGCTGTGTGAGCCCGTCGGGGCCTGGGAGGTGCGGGCAACTGTGCGTGTGTGAGCCCGTCGGGGCCTGGGAGGTGCGCGGGCACTGTGCGTGTGTGAGCCCATGCTGAGCGTCTCCACCTCCGCCGGCGGCAGCAGCACACGCAGAACATCCTCCGGCGACCTAAGCTGCCCCTCGCCGTGCTCCAAGGCGGGCTCGCGTAGGATCGCTTTCAGGCTCCAAGCGAAGGCGACGAGGTATCGCGCCGCATCGAGCGCGGCGATCGAGGGTAATCCGCCGACCGCACCGGGAAACTCTCCGAGTAGGTGCGCGACGTCACCACCAATCGAGCCGGCGAGGCTATATCCCTTGAAGAAATGACCCTGAGCGGAGGAGGAGGTGCCAAATGGGCTCTTCTGCAAATGGACCTGCAGCATTGCACGCAGCACGTGAGCATTGCGTGTGTGAGCGCTCCTCTCCACCGCAAACAAAAGCGTTCACACACCTTATACTTATGCTGCCCGTCCCCAACGTACGTGTCGTACTGCGGCTCCTCGTATATCGGCGTGAGCGGCCACGTGCACGCGACCGATTGCGCCATCTCTCGCGAGAGGCTCAGCGCGCGCCCCAATGCGGCGCGCGCCTCCGCTAAGCGCTCGTAGCCGTTGTTCGTGCGGAAGACGATGAGAAGGCCAATCGCGGTGCCCTGCAGCTCGGCGGGCAGCGCGCTCACGGGACGCAGCGCGCCAAAGACGCGCGTGATCAGCGCGGGGAAGTGCTGGTCGACGAGGCCGACGAATAGCGCCCAGAAGCCGACGAGCAGCGCGACCGGCCAGACGGCGTGGAAGACGGTCGAGCGGTGCCACGTCAAGAGGATCTTCCACCAGCGCCAAATCGGCGGCGTGCTCGCCCACTCGCGCCACGTCGCGTGCGTGAAGAGCCGCGAGAACGACGGCTCGGCGTCCCCGCGGGTCTTGCGCACGCGGATGAGCTTCGAGAGCTCGTGGACGTCGCGCGAGCGCATCGCTCGGACCTGCGCGAGCTGCCGGCGCCAGCGCAGCAAATCCTGCGTGGTTGCGGTGGCCCGTTGAATTTGCGGCGGCGGCGGTTGCTGTTGCAGGTGGTGGTCGATCGCGGTGGCGATCGAGAGGAGGAGCAAGAGAGAGAAGTGGACGGAGGACCGCATTGGTGGGAGACGCCACGTAATCATCTCGCGCGCCGAGATTTGCCATGTCAGCACCCTCTCACACAGAACACACTGTACACCTATTCAGCTACCAGCCCAGCAGCGGGCGCAGCGCCTCCTCGAGCCCGGCCGCAATCTTGCGGTGGCCCTGCACGCTCCAATGGCCGATGCGTCCCCAATCGCTGTCGTCAGCATGCGAGACGGGCGGCGAACCGCCGAGCGCGAGCACGCGTATATTCTCCTCCGCATCGTCGATCGAATTCTCATCGCGGCGTTGCTGCTGCTGCGCCGTGATCGCATTCGCGACGGCCCGCTGTAGTAAGGGCTCCATCGCCTTCGAGAAGACCTCCTGCTCCTTTGGCGAAGGTAGGCACGAGCCGCTCACCTGCAGCACACACACAGTGGCACAGCAGCGGACTGCTGAGTGCACACACAATGGGCGGTGGGCGCTCTGTGCGTGTGAGCCCTGGCCGCTCACCGCATCGCACGCGAGCACATAGATGGGTATCGATTGAGGCCGTGCCCTCCGTAGCGCGAGCAGCCACGACGTGAAGCCGTCGACAAAGGCTGTTTCGCTGCGCTGCGGGTCCGCACGGCCGGCGGGTGGCGCGTCTCCCATCGTCCAGTAATCGTTGCCGCCGCAATAGATCAGAATGGCGTCGGGCGACCATGCGGCTGCACCACCGCCACCACCGTCACCGCCGCCGCCACCACCACCGCCGCCGCCACCTCCGCCGCCGCCACCTCCGTCACCACCACCGCCGCCACCTCCATCAACACCGCTTCCATTCGGCTCGCCTCCTCCAGCACTGCTGGCAGCCGCGCCGGTGGTAGAAGCAACGACGCGTCCCGCCATTCGCTCGTTTGCGAGCAGCTGGTCCCACACGATTGACCTGCAGCACACACAGTGCAGAGCTGTCAGTGGCATTGAGTGCTGAGTGCACACTGGGAGGTGCGGGCACTGTGTGGGCCCTGGCGACTGACATCGGCTCCATCGACGCCATTGGCGCGTTCCAATTGACTCCTATGCCCGACCAAGCGATTAAATGCACCTGCGCGTCGAGTAACTGACCGAGGAGCAGCGGCCAACTGTTGCTCGCGTCCTGCTCCTTTGGTCTCAGCGAATTGAGCATCGATAGGATACCAACCTGTAGCACACACAGTGCACAGCTGTCAGTGGCATTGAGTGCTGAGTTGCACTGGGCGGTGGGCACTGTGTGTGAGCCCTGGTATACCAACGCCCGTCCGCTTTGACTCGTTGCCAAAGGCGCAAGTGTCCGAGTCGCCATAGACCTCAAGCCGGCGCGGCGGGAAGGGCGGTGGTTGGTCCAGCTCCGCGCCCTCCACGTCGCCTTCGAGCACGACGCCGAGGAGGGTGACGACGCCCGACGACGGCGAGAACAGGCGCTCCGCCTTCGCCTCCGTGCGCTTGGTGACGGTGAGGGTCGTCGTCGTCTCCTTCTTCTTTAAATCGAGCGGCAGCAGATAATCCTTCACCGTCCGCCGCTTCGTGCCGAAGCTGGAGGCGGGGCGGCCTTCCTGCTCGACCGCAAAGTAGTTCTTGTTGCCGTCCATTCGCAGGTAGACCTTCGAGGCGCCGCGGATGGCGAGGCGAATGGCAACTCCGGGCCAGTCAAACTTTACCGCGCCGTCGGCAACCACCGTGCGACCGCAAATGAGCACGCGCGGGTCGGTCGCGCCGATGAAGCGGCGCTTCATTGAGTGTGCGCGCTGCGTGACACAGCGGAAGTGCACACCAGAGGCACGGACGGACGGAGGCCGACGCGCATCGAAAACTTGATGGCGTCGCGGGCACTAGTGGGCGTCTGCCGCTTTGCGCTCGACCACACCACACTTTACACATGCACACTGCACACGTACGCTTCCCAACAGTTCGCCGCCACAACACACACACACACACAGATCCGTTGGTATACTTGTGCACATCTCTCGTGGATGCGTGGATCCCTCAGACCTAGCCTCAGACCTTTGCTGGCGTCGCGCGCGCACTCAGCGAGAAGCGCGTCGACAGCCGCGTCGGCCCCGCCGCCGCCTTCTTGTTCACAAACATTTTCGTCACGTTCTTCGTCGAGTACCTGTGACGTGCGACACGCGAGAGCGCACGAGAGGGGCGAACGCGGTGAGAATCTATGCCGTGGCTGCTTGTGCTGTGCCAGGCTCTGTGCGAGTTGAACGTACTTATCCTTATCAGAGATGTTGTTCTCCTCCTGCAGCCTCTTAATCGCCGCCAACCGCTCGCGCTCGGCCCGCGCCGCCTCCGCGTTGTGCCGCTCCTCCTCCTCCTTCTTATGCTCCTCGAAGATGCGCTGCGCCTCGCCTGTCTGCTCTAGATCCGCCTCCTCCTCCTCCTTTTGCAAAGCCTTCTGTCGCTTATCGAGCGCGGCGTGGTCCTTTTTAACGGACGCCTCCAACTGTGCAATCTCCTTTTGGGACTCCTTCGTTGCGTCTATCATATTCTTTAGCAGCGGCTTCACCGCCTCTATACTGAGAATATCCGCGCCGTTCGCGTAGTGATCGAATAGCTCGCGGCTCTTGAATTATTCAAAGGAGCTGTACGCCGCCACAGGGGCTCACGCACAGTGCCCACCGCCCGGTGTGTGCACACTCAGAGCACTCTCAACGCCTCTCTGACACCGCTGCTGCGCACTGCGTGTGCGTGCGTGCGTGCTGCTGCAGGTACGACGGCGGCGACGAGGAGTTCTGGCTGCGCTACTTCAACGAGGCGAGCGCAAGGGGCGAGCCACTCTACGAGCTGCCGTGGCGCTACCACGCGCATCGATTGCTGCCGATGGCGGCGGCCGAGTGGGAGCACGTGAGGATGATGCACCTCATCTCGGCGCTCGCGGGCAGGGGGTGGCACATACCGAAGAACGTGACGGGGAAGGCGGAGAGGTATGTGTGAGATGAGATTTTTATCGTATTTCTCGCTCGTCATTCTTCATTTCAGCCGACGCGCACATCGACCACTGCTTGCTGCTGCTGCTGGCCGCTCGCCACCGTCGCGTCGTCAAGCCGCTCGGGTCGAGTGGCCGCCGCGTCGCGCAGCTCCTGGCTGCACGCGAACGCGAGAACGTGCAGGCAGCCGATTGTGAGCGAGACGCCGACGCACGTGAGCACGCCGCCAAAGATGAGCACGGCCGGAAAGAGATGCTTGGTGAGGTTCTCGGTGACGGCGCACGTCATCGCGACCGAGAAGACGGCGAGTAAGCCGAGCTTCGGAAAGAATTGGTGCCATCGCGGCGAGTCGAGAGCGCAGATGCGCCGCGCGTCCTTTTTCGCGAGGCGCGCGAAGAGACAAAATCCTTGCAGCAAGCCAATCGCAAGGCCGATGCCGAGCGCCATCCAACGATTGTTAATTGGCTTATCGCCTGAAAACGTCGGCGCGCGGACGAGGATATTCACGGCGGCGAAGCCGAGGCATATGATCGCGCCGCCGGCCCAGAAGAGGGCCGAGAGGATGAGGACATTGGTGTGTTTCATGCGCGTGGCGGTGATGAAGAGCGCTCGCGCCGCGCGCGTTCGGAACTCTGAGTCTGCACACGCACGGCGCCGTCGTGAGCTACCTATTAATCAACACGCTGCAGCCGCCACTGCTCGCTCGCGCGCGACGCCATTTTTTTATTCACCATGCCGACTGGCAACGCGACAGCATCTCCGCGCGCCGGCGCCTTCCTCTCTTTCGCCGTCACACAGCACTCGCTTGTCGCGAACTCGCTAATTCAGCATCTGCTCCTTTACGTCCTCTTCTATGGCGCGGCCGCGTTCCTCGCGCTTCAGCATTCCTCGCCGCTGCGCCGCTGCCGCTTCGGCAAGCTCTCGCCGCCGTGGCCCGTCATTCGCCACGAGCTGCGCTACGGCCTCGGCTCCGTGATGATCGCTTCGCTGTACGACGCGGCGATTCGTTGGGATGTCGAGACGCGCGCCGGCTTCACTCGCGTCGACCCGCAGCTGCGCTTCTCGCGCGGCCTCCACCTTTTCGTGTGGATCCTCTGCGCGGCGCTCCTCGCCGAGGCGCACTTTTTCTGGACGCACCGCATGCTCCACGCGGTGCCATGGCTCTACAAGAATGTCCACAAGGTCCATCACGAGTCGCACGACCCGAACCCGCTCTCTGGGCTGAGCTTCCACCCGATCGAATCGACCATCTACTTCAGCTCGGTGCTGCTCGGCGTGCTCCTGCTGCCGATGAATTACGAATTGTACCACGCGTGGCGCATTGCCCTCTTCCTCTTCCCCATCCTCGGCCACGTGGGCCTCGGCACAAGGCGGTACGGCTGGGCGTGGCCGCTGCACATGATCGCGCACTACCACTACGTGCACCACACGAAGGTGCACTGCAACTATGGCGGCTTCCCATTGTATGCGTGTGCGGCGGCGACACTCTACACGCGATCACGGCCCAACCTAGCGCGCCCAGCACAACTCTGCTCTGTGCGGTCGTCGCTTGCTCGCTTCTGCTTCTGATAGACCTGCGTTCGTGTCGCGCGTGTGGCTCTCGCAGGTGGGACGTGATCTGCGGCACGACGTACGACGATTGGCGGAGGCGAGAGAAGAGGTAGCGAGTCCTTGCCTTGTAGGGAAGGACCCTGCGCACCTCCAATTCGTGGGTGCTCGGTCGAGGAGAGCCGACCGGCCGCTCGCTCCGCGTTCGCTCCTGGTCGACGCGCACAAAACCAATATGGTGCGCTCGCCGTTTGGATTAATACCGGCCGCGATTCGCCTCACGCCGTCGCGAAAAAAGCAGCAAAAATGCGAGTCGACGGAGGAGAGCACGCCGCTGAATAATAGCGGCACGCCCAGCAGCAGCGCGGCGGACGGCAGCCTGGTGAGGAACGACGGCCAGCAGAGCGGCGGCGTGCGCTTCGCACCCGCCGGGCCGTCGATGCTCTATCAGCTCGCGGCCTCCTCGTCCGACCCGCTCAATCTGGAGAGCGGCCAGCAGCAGCAGGCGCACGGCGGCGCGTTCGCCAGCGCTCCAAACTTTGGCTTCCGGCGGCTCG
>AEAR01000123.1_pt1 | contig 9107 bp, 6 predicted proteins | sample 349768 | NCBI WGS metagenome assembly AEAR01 (sample SAMN02954311, study PRJNA50327) | marine metagenome | biome: aquatic; feature: Florida Straits; material: sea water; isolation source: Florida Straits, depth 75m | depth 75 m m | reverse complement strand
CAGGCCCTCGTCGGCCATGCGCAAGGGGCGTGCACGCGGCGAGGGTGGCAGCAGCAGCGCGTGGGTGGTGGTGCAGAATAGGAATAGGCAAGGTCGCATGTGGAAGGAGCGACAGCGCGCGAGTGCCGAGAGAGGGTAGACGTAGAAGTGAATTTCGCTCACCCCTTATTAAGGAAAGACTGGCTCGTATAATTCAGCACGAGAGAGAGGCAAGGCCAAGGGGCGATCTCGGCCTCAGAAGGACACACCACAGTCGGGCAGGGCGGCCTTGAGGGCGTCCTGGGCTTGCTGGGAGATGGTGCTGTTGTCGTTGAGGAGGAGTGTCTTGAGCTGCGGCAGCGTGCCCTTCCCCGCCGCCTCCGCCAGCGCCATCACGCCGGCATCGCCAATCTGGTTGTACTGGAGGGCGAGTGTGTTGAGCTGCGTCAGCGTGCCCTTCCCCATCTCCTCCGCGAGCGCCATCACGCCCGCATCGCCAATCTGGTTGCTGTGGAGGACGAGTTGCTCGAGCTTCTTCAGCACGCCCGTCGCGATCACCTTACTCACCGCCACCGCCTCCTTATCCGTCCACTTCATGTCTGCATACTTCAGCTCCGTCACCCCGCCCATCCTCTTGTTAAACTCATCCTCAAACAGCCGGTTCACCATCTCCTCGTCCGCGTTCTTGCTCGTAAACGACTTTGTGGCGAGCTCCGGCCGGAACTCGGAGGGAGTCAGCGGCGGGGCACGATTCGCGCTGCACCCCCTCATGACGGCAACCCAATCCTTCATGCTCTCCTCGTCAAACTTGCCGAGGTCGAGCACCTTGCGAAAGCTCTTGATCAGGTTGCTGACCGACGACTCGCAAAAGCACCAGCCTCTGTGCAGCGAGACCGCATCTTGTGTGTGAGTAGGGTGAGTGTGGAGTGAGTAGGCATCGTTCGCACCTATCTTCGTAGTCCGCCAGGTTGGGCTCCACGCCCGGTGGGAATTTGAAGCCGGTCGGGTAGCCCTTGGGCAGCCTCGTGAGCTTGAACGTGAACACGGCAGGGTGGGCGTACCACTCCATCATATTCGAGAGCGACTTCTTGAACACGGTCAGCTCGACCGCGGTCCGCTCCTCGCCATTCGGCCCCTTTTGGAAGAGGCTCATGAAGCTGTGCGTGGGCGCAGAGAGAAGGGAAGGGAGCGGTCAGAGAGGCGTGCTGCTGCGGAGAGAGAGAGAGAGAGAGAGGAGCGTAAATTCGATCGCCCGCCTCGGCGGCGCTCACTCGAAGAAGACGCCAAAGGGGCCGCCCCCGTGCTTCTTGAATGCTTCGAGCATGATCTTGAGGACCTTCGCGAGTAGCTGCAGGTTGACCTCCTTCGGGTCGGGGTGATCTGGCTGCTGCCACGGGTGCGAGATCGAGATGATGGGCAGGTAGCCGACGCCATGAAGCCTCTTGAGAGTGTCGAGGTCGATAAACGCCTCCTTTGGGAGGTCCTGCCGGCGGACCATCGTGCCGCCCAGCTCGCCCAGCGCGATGATAAAGCGCATGTCGATGAGCTTCACGGGGCTCACGCCGTGCTCCGGGTCGACCTGCAACGCGCTATCGAAGGCGGTGCCGTCGCGCTCGCGCCACAACTCGTCGTCCTCCTGCAGTATCTTGCCACCAACCTCGTCACCCTTCTTCATCAGTTCGAGCGGCTCCTCCTTGGTCACCTTCTCCGCCGCTTCCGCGACGAGGGCTGCATTCCTCGCGTCGACACCAGAGCCCATCGCCGCTTCTTCTTCTCTGCCCACCGGGGCCTCCGCAGATGATGCCACCACTTCGGGATCGGACACCTCGACGACCGCCTCCGCTGGCGCTGGCGATGGCGCCTCTGCTGTAGCCGGCGCCTCTGCTGTCGCCGGCGCCTCCACCACCGCTGGCGCATCCGCCACCGGCTCGCCGACAAGGTAGTTGGCGAGGCGGCGAAGGATGTCATCGTTCCCACCGTCGCGCACAGCGTTCATCGCGGCCGAGAGCACATCCTCCAGCTTGCGCAGCTCCATACGCAAGGCCTCCTTCTCAGAGTCGGCGACCTTTTGGCGAGGCGGCGCGAACGGCGGCTCGGACTTGTCGATGGATGACAAGACGTGCTGGCCGATGAACTTTGGCCGCTCATCGAGCGGGAGCGAGAGCGATGCGCTCACGGCTGGAGAGAGCGCGGCCGAGAGGTCGGAGGCCTCGCCAAACTCGGACGCGGACGTCATCTTTTCGGAACAGTTACGCTACTTGCCATGCAAGCTTTTAGAGCTGATGCCCTGAGCAGCTCAGGGCCTCGCGTTACTACATCCAACCTACTCTCGAGCTTTTCAGCATAAACTGTTCGTAGATGTCAAAACCAACGACACACATCTACATTCTCTCTCTCACAACTCATCCCTCGGCTTGGCCGCACCTCCACCACCACCTCCTCCTCCCTCCACCTGCGAACCAAGGGCCGAATCCTCCATCTCCTCAATCTCCCTCGATCGATTGTCATACTTTATCCACCTCTCACCAATCAACCTCGTCGCCTGATTCAGTTTCGGCTCCTTTGTGAGCGGATTGTTGCACAGATCAATCGTCTTCGCCTTGACCTTACTCGAGTTGCCGCACCACGTCTCGCACCACAACCATTCCTCTGGCAACGAGTGTATCGGCACGACATGCTGCGCGTAGTTTGGCAAGTCCTGATCGAGGTTAGCCAGCGAGTTCGGATCTTTCGACAGCGAGTCGTAATAGATGCGGTACTGATCACCATAGCCTCTCCGCCTGAACTTGTGCAGATCGACAACAAAGAGGGCGGAGATGTGATATGGCCGGCCGCGTAAATGATCCGCCCAATAACCGTGCGCAAAGAATCGGAAGCCGGTCGTATCCTGGTTGGCGTCCTTCCTGCAGAATGGCGTCATACCGACCGCCGCGCGCCCTAATTTCACATCCCATAACTCCTGGAGATCGGCATTTACCACCTGATCCGCGTCGATATAAACAATCTTCTTCAGGTGTAATGGGAACATCACATCAAGGAATAAGATCTTATAACCCCAAATGATGCGCTGCTTGTTTGTCTGCTTGTGCAGCCATGTCGGCCACTGATACTGCACAAGAGCGTACTCAAAGCCAACAGCCGCGGCCATCTGTGGTAGGAAGCCCATGAAAGCGGGGGAGAGGAAGTTCTTTAATAGCCAGAATTTGACCCTCTTCTTCGTCCTTTGCACGACAGATTGCATCATAATCTTGAGGAAGCGCTCGTATAGATGTCCAGAGGCTAACGAGAAGACGTGTATTAGATCATCGTCGGGATTCGCAGACACCGCCCCTCCTCCACCCTTCTCGTCCTCACCACCCCAGCCAAAATAGCTCGCGAGAGAAGACGAGGAGGAGCTCCCGCTCTTATCGTCGCCCTTACCACCACCACCTCCTCCTCCGCTCTTCTCGTCGTCGAGTATCGACACTTTATCCATCCCCGGCCTCTTCTTGACCATTAGGAAGGAATGAAGACCGCCAAAATCGGCGACAAGCAATCGTATAGCGGGTAATGGGGAGAGGGCGGTAGGATCAATATGCATCTGTAGCTTACGCGCGGCTCCATAGGAATGGCCCGCCGCCATAAGTGTCGGCTCCCCCTGTACCTGATATACCTCAGAGGACGGGCCTGGTGCAAGGGAGAGTGCCCACGCTCCTGGCATCGCCTTGAGCTGGAAGTAACCTAGATTCGACATAACAAGGGTATCTGTCACATGAGGCTGCGATTTGGTGCCTAATAAAAGCTGTAATCCATTTGGCGGCTGGCGTGATGAGAGGTCCTCACACGAGCCTGTTATAAGGATGGAGACTAACTCATATCGTGCGGAGACCGTCTTACGCTCGCCAAGCTCAGATAGGCGTAAGTTATCCATATCGTACGCCGCCTCTGTGACCTCTATTAACCACGCCTCTGGCGCGTCTACATGTAATGTTAAGACCTGAGGGGTGCGGAGGCTTGCAAATATCGCGTGATCGGTCTGTGGTGAGAGCGACATGCCATTCGCATCGAATTTGGGTGTGAGAGAGACGACATAACGGTAAAAGTTCTCGAGGGGGAACTCTGATATCGATAGCTCTGGATTGAGATGGACTGTAACAGAGAGGCCAAGTGACGAGTGTAACTCCATTAATAAAGGCGCCAACCTCTGGGCCTGTTTAGATAGGGGATCAAGTATAGCGACAAGCTCCATCGCGGCGCCCGCGCCTTCGCCAGGTATACGAACACACGCGGCGCCACAAGGTAAATCGTCCGGTTGTAGCTGGACCTTACGACCATCACCTCCCTTATCACCCTGCTGAGACGCACGCTGTGCAACACGTGATAACTCGGCGACGGTATGCATTAATATAGTAGAACGCCATGAGGCGCCATCACCGCTGCTACCTACACCCTCCTCCTGTGGTACTGTTAACTCACTAACAAGCTTCGCCGCGCCTTCCGCCCGCTGCCTGAATTCGTACTCCTCGAGCAGCGCAACATCAACCGAATCGAGGCTAGCAGCGCCGTCATTACCGAATAATTTGACGATACGGCCGTTTGTGATGAGCGCGGCATCGCCCTTACTCAGACCAAGAGAGGCGGCATATGTAATGTGTGGTGAGAGATTGACCTGATCCGCTGTACGTACCGACTTCTCAAGTAGTGTCGTCTCACTGACTGCCTTATTAACATCGATACCACCTAGAGCAGCCGCGTGCGCAACAGCAAGCAAACGGCGGAGCGCCTTAAAATCGCCAGAAGACGCAAGAGCCGTCCACGCGCTCGCTACGCCCGAGGCGCATGTATCCTCCTTTCCATTGAATAACAGCCCAAGCCTCGCACGCCCTCCAGGGGACGCCTCAAGAGCAGCAAGCGCACCGGCCGCGACAGCAAGATGCTTTGCGCTGCATACATCGAGTGCAAGCAAGTGGCTAACACTATGTAATAAAGTAGGTGGCGGTGCATCCTCCGCACTTGGCCCTCCACCCTCCTCCTCCTCCTCCTCGTCATCTACCATCTCATCCGCAAACATATCATCGCCATACATACCTGCCCGCACATACAGAGCCAGTGCACAGCAGGGGTGTCAGAGAGAGAAGGGCGTTGCAGTGTGCAGAGTGCAGGGGAGTGGACGCGTACCCATCATACCACTCGCCATCATCTCCTCCCTCTCCGCCGCTTTCGCCGCCCTACGCTCCGCCTTTGCTGCCGCAGCCTCCGCCTTTGCCACCGCCGACGCCGCATCCGATGCCGCACGCGCAGCTTGATCACCCGCAGGTGAGGCCACCCACGCGACATGCTTTGTGAGTGTATTGTCCGAACGCGTAAGGCTGGCGACACCAATCGATTCCGTAGGTAGAAGCAACTCCTTGGAGTAGCGAGGGAAGGCGGAGCCCGCTTTTGCAATCTCATAAGGCAAGTCCTTCATATCATCCGTTAGCTTACGCTTATGGATCAGACCGGTGACCGCACGGTGCTCCATAGATAGCGCCTGCATAATCTCCTGCTCGTAATTCATTGTGAGTGGAGATAATACGCCATTCACCAACAAAGCGGGCAACTCGCCCAGACCCTTCTCCTCCAAAAAGTCCAAACCCGCATTTGTGGCGCTCTCATAGTCGGAGATATCCTTGTGGCCATCACGTAGCTTCCCATAGATATCATCGGGGCTCACCTTCTTCTTCAATGTACTCGTAAACGACGATTTGAATGCCTGCTCTAAATGGGACTCGGCGAGCTCATCCAAACCACCACCGCCAAAGAAGGCGGCGGTTGGGCTCTGACGTAACTGATCGACACCAGATAGGAATCTGCCGGCAGTACCAGTACCCGCCCTCATCTTGAGATAGATAAAGAGCTTAGTGAGCAGCCAGCCGAGGCGAACAGCCTCCTCCTCCTCACCGCCGCCGCTGCCGCTGCTGGAGAAGAGGCCACCACCGCCGCCGCTCGTCGTGCTGCTGTCCGACGCCTTGCCCTCCTCTGCTACCGCCATCCCCTCCGCCACAATCAGAGCCTTCTCCTCCGCTTCCTTTGCCGTCACATCCTTTGCCCACCCCTCCTCCTCATAAACAGCACTCAAATCACGAAGGCGTGCGTTCGCTTTGAGAGTCTGCTGCTCATTAGGCGCAAGATACGCAGACGCACGCTTTGTGGAGGGCGAAGAGGACGAGGACGAGGCGCTGCTTGATGCTCCCGGCGCGAGTATAAGCCCAATACGAATAGGCGCGCCATTCTGATGTAGCCCCATCATGTATGAGAGAAGTGACTGGCCTAACTCTGTTGTTGGGTCGATGACGAATACCATAGTTAGGACATTACGCCGGCAGAAGGACATCTGGCCCCACATATTCATCTATTGTAGCAGCAGCACGCAGAAGGGAGAGGGGAGGGGAGGGCGTGTGAGTAAGTGAGTGAGGGGCAAAAGGGTGTATGTGTGTGTATGTGTGTGTATGTGTGTGTGCTTGGCTTGCATACCTGTAGCATTGCACCCAACCGCGGCGAGAACTGCTCATATCTCCTCTCCTTCTCCACATCATTCAGATAGATAAGTGCGGGATGATCCCATGTTATACGTAATGATGCGGTAGGGGCAGGTAATGATACCAAACGGCTGATTGTCTTAGAGGGAAGCTGCAATGAAGCGAGGGCGTCTACAGTATGCATCTCCCGCTGTATCGTCTGTAGCAAGCCGAAGAAATCGTTCTCGCGTATAGGGAGTGGTAAGCCGTTAAGAAAGAGGCCGGAGAAGCCGGGGCCGTACATAGATTGCTGTAGATGCTGTACCTCCGACTGTACGTCACGATTCACCGCCATCTTTGATAAGGTCCGCGCCTTGAAAGGGAAGTTCTGGCAGATATCGCGTAGCGTCTTCAAGGGGTCTGAGGCGGAGAGGACATTCGAGGCCGCCTGTACACCTAAATCCTGCATCGCCCAGACTTTGAGGGAGCTCGCATCACCCTCAGCGGCCGCGACCTGCTCCTTCAACTCCCTGAGACTCTCTGATAACTCGGGGCGGCGCTTTGCCATCGTCGTGAATAAGAAGCCGCCGACATCCGTCTCCTCCTCACCACCATCACCGCCTTCACCACCCTCACCCTCCCCTATACCTCCTAAATCCTTTACCGCAGAGTCATCAAGTACCTTATACTCCATATTCTTGATCGCTAATTGGACGCCATAGCCCTGTAAGGTCTGCGTCCTACCGCCCTCACCAAGGACAAGCGGGCGATAGACATACGTGATAGCACCAGAGGCGGCGCGCTCCGCCAGGGCGGTATGCGCGGCAGTAAAAGCGGCGGAGCCGAGAGGAGCGGTGAGGACGACGAGCGGCGCGCCAGACGCCATACCGCCACCAGGATAGACGTGATCGACCGCGAGCGGGACGGCGCCGTCGCTCGTCTCGCGCTCCGCAAGAGAGGAGGGCATCGTGCAGCCGGCACGCACCACATCGTCGGCGAGCGCGGAAGCCACCTCAGCGGGCGACGCGTCGAGCGGCCGCGCCTCGCCGCACGCGCGCACGAGGCCGCCCGCGACGAGCGCCGGCTCATTCGACGCGAGCTGCCGCCATAGCTCTACGCGTGGTGAGAAGACGTGCGCCGCGAGGAAGGCCCTCAGCAGCTGGAGGCCGAGCGGAGAGAGCAGGCCGCCGGCGACCGACTCGACCGCCTCGAGCTGCGCCTTGTCGGTTGGGTTTGTTGGCGGCCGGTACGCCTCGACGTACGACCAGAAGAGGCGCGGCGACTCCTCGGCGAGGAACTCGGCCGCCTCGACGTCCACCGGCGTGAGCGGCCAGCGTGCTGTTAAAGCGATGTCGATGTTTTTCGGCGCCTGGATCTCGGCCGCGTGGAGGGTGGCGCAGAAAAAGAGGAAGAGCGTGTTGCGCATAATAATGTTGGTCGGTGTGGAGCGGTCGGCTGTCGCAAAGCGCCTCCGACGCTAGTTTCGACGTGGCCGCACACGTCACCAGGCAACTTGGCAGGTGCCCGGACGCGGCGCTCGGCTGGCTCAGAAGGGCGGTCGCACAGATTCTTTTGGAGGTGCAATGGCGACGGCCTTCCTGTTGCTCTCCACGCTCCTCTTCGCCACCGCTCTGCACCCACCACACCCTCACATAATACCACGCTGCGCCACGAATATTCCTCTTCCTCTCGCACGCCGCTCACCACCGCCAGCGTGCGTCGCGACCGTCGACAACCCGATAGACGACGACGAGCCCGGCCCAGTGCAGGACGTGCTCTCTGGCCTCACCGTCGCATTCAGTCAGCTTTCCAAGGCGATTGCGTGCTCGAGCATCGTCGGTGTCAACCCGCTCGTCGGTCTATGGTCGTCGGTCGTGATGGGCTTTGCCGCGCACCGCTCGGCGTGCGTCAAGGCGTCATTGCCGGCTCCGCAGCCGTCGTGGCCGTGCCGCTCGGCGCCTTTGTTTCGGAGCACGGTTTGGAGCTCGTTCCGCTCGTCGTACTCCTTGCTGCATTCATTGAGGCGGCCGTCGGGTTGCTAAGGCTCACCCGTCTCATTGACTTGGTATCACCCGAGGTGCTTGCTGGCTTCCTCAATGGCCTCGGCCTGCTTCTATTCCAATCGCAGCAGAAGGTATTCAATAGCGTGCCTCCCGAGCAATACCTCCCCGCTCTTGGCATAGCGATTCTATGTATTGCCATCACGCAGCTACTCCCGCGCATCACCACCACCACCTCCGCCATTCCTTCCTCGCTTGTCGGGCTCGGCATCGCCTCGCTCATTGGCCCAAGCTTCAATCTACCTACCCTCGCGTCCACAACACCAGACGTTTCCACCTTCATCGGCGGCCTTTCCTCCTTACCAACGCCGACCGATCTCTCTTCACTTATTGGCCTCGCCTCCTCTCCCGACACACTGTCCATCGCGCTACCCGCCGCGGCATCCATCGCCTTCATCTCCCTTCTAGAGACCCTCCTTGCGGCAAAAGTCGTCGACGAGCTCAAATGTGAGGAGCAGTGCGTCTTCTTTCTCGACGATGCCGAAGATGCGCAATCGATTGGCGTTGGTACTGGCAGCAGTAAAACTACAGCCGCAGCTACTCTCGACGTGCCCACCTCCTCTGCTCTCGCTCTCGCCGCTGGCAATGGCGC
>AEAR01000222.1_pt1 | contig 9154 bp, 6 predicted proteins | sample 349768 | NCBI WGS metagenome assembly AEAR01 (sample SAMN02954311, study PRJNA50327) | marine metagenome | biome: aquatic; feature: Florida Straits; material: sea water; isolation source: Florida Straits, depth 75m | depth 75 m m | reverse complement strand
CACACCCTCCCCCTTCCCTCACACTCACTCACTCCCATGCTCCACTCCCTTCCCCCTCCCTCGAGTACAGTTCAATGGTGTCGGTGATGCCGATATATTGGACATACACAGAGGCGCCTGCCGTAAGTGCGACTGCAACGCGTACATACAAAAGCACGGCCGCACTACCGTCAACCTGTTGGGACGAGGCGCCGTGCGCCAGGACAATGACCCGTCGTTCTTCCTTTGCGCGCGATGCGGGCACGACTGTGTGTCGCACGTCGATTTGAGAAAGGTGGCGGAACAGTCAATGAAGAAGCCAAAGGGTAGTAGGGGGAGCACGGAAGAGGGACCTAACTATGCGAACATGCTGCCGCGCGCACCGGATCATATACCGACGACAGGCCGTGCGAGGGACACTGTTACAGACGGGAGGAGCGGTGCGGAGAGGGAGATTGAAGGAGGCGGTGGTGATGGAGGTGGTGGTGGAGAGCAGCAGAGGTATACAAACGCGGGGGCGGGGACGCGGGGCGGTACGAACAGCAGTTACTACTACGCCGCGCACGATCAGGCAAGCAGAGGAGGTAGTGGAGGTGGTGGTGGTGGAGGTGGACCGCAGCGGATCGACCCGTCGGCAGCGCGGAGTGGAGGTGGAGGTGGTGGTGGTGCAGGCGGTGCGATTGGCCGTGATAACGAGCGTACAGGTGGATCTGGGTACTACCACGCGCACGCGAATAACCGGCAGACGGACTATAGGGTACCGACCGTGCCGCACAAGATAGGTAGGGATGGTACCGCTCGGCCGTGGCAGCCTGGAGGGGGTAGTGGTGGTGGTGGTAGCGGTCGTGATGAATGGGAGTCGGAGGAGGTGGACCCGTCGCTGTTGAGGAAGGTGGATCCGTTTGCGGCGGCGGGGAGTGGAGGAGGTGGTGGAGGTGATGCTGTGGATGTGAGTGACCCGCTGGCGGCCGCGGCTGCGGGTGGAGGTGGAGGTGGAGGGCAGGGTAAGAGCCTCGAGGCGCTCGATCCGCTCTCGTACTGTACGGATTGTAAGAAGTGAGTAGTGGTGTGTGAGAGATTATTGTTTTGCGGAACTAAGCGATAGCCCATCCCGGTCCCGAGTCCTCAGTCCATTGCCGCACGCACCCCGCCGGTTCAACCTGCGAGCGAAATTCCCCGGTCAATGCACGCCGCCTTCAGCCGCGGGGTCGCCATGTGCTCGGAGCCTACATGCAGTTCGCGTAGCGACGGCAGGCCGCCCTTCTCAATCGCCTCCGCGAGCGCCTCGACGCCCTCGTCGCCGTACTCATTGAAAGCGAGCCCAAGGCGCTGGAGCGTCGGTAGCCCACCCTTCTCAGCCGCGGCCGACAGCGCCTTCAGGCCGATGTCGCCGATCTGATTATGGGCCAGTGACAGGAAAGAGAGTGCCGGCAGTGCACCCGCCTCAAGGCCGTAGCGAGAGCGACGGCGCCCGCGTCGCCAATCTTGTTGCGGGCGAGGTTGAGCCACTTCAGCTCGCGGAACGCGCCGCCGGCGACGGCGCCGGAGGCGAGGGCCAGCGCGCCGGCGTCGCCTATCTGATTCATTAAGAGGCTCATGTGGCTGAGCCGCGGTAGGCCGCCATTCGCAGCCGCAGCCGCGATGGCGGCAGCGCCGTCGTCGCCGATCTTGTTGTGGAATAGTTCAAGCTTCTCGACCCGCTCCACCGCCTTGCTCTTGAGCACGTTGAAGAGAGCCGGCGCGTCCGCCTCCACCAGATCTTTGTGGCTCCAGTACAGGCAATTGGGCTGCCATGGCACAAAATCCTCGACCGTCCAGCCGCACTTGACTACGAGCTCCGACGCTGCCTTGTCTAGGTGCCATGCCTTCAGCTTGTCGAGCGCGTCCTTCGCCGCCACATTGATCACTTTGCACGTGCCGGCGAGGCTGCCAAGGTGACGCGGCTGGAGCACGTCGGTCGTGAGCGAGCCGGCGATCAAGTTCAGGAGCTCTGGCGAAAGCTCGGCGAGCTCGGCGGTGTGGGCCTCCTCCACGGGAGGCAGCGCGTGGTCGTGCGTCATCGTCTCGTGCGTCATTGTCATCATGGAGGTCGTCACGTCAAACTTTGGCGCCCTCGCCGAGCACTTCAAGCAAAGATTTTCAACCTACCTCACGCCGCCGCCTTCGCCCCAAACTCATCAATCACATAATTCAGATGCGCCCTCAGCTGCCTTGCCGCCGGCCATCCCATATCCCTCGGCACCGAGATGCGATCGCGCAAGTACCCAAGCGATTTGGCGGCGACCATCGGCTCGATCCCACTCGAGAGGCTCTTCGCCTTGGCCGCCTCCGGGCCTTCGAGCAACGCCAGCGTCACGTGGCGCAAAGCCACATCCACGATGGGCACCGCGTCCTCGTTTGGCACGACGTTTGGATCCGAAAACTCCGCGGATACAGGAGGGAAGCCCGGGCCGGCTAACCCTCTCGCCGCGAAGCGTACAATGTTGTTGTAGTTGCTGACCAGACGCTCTGCCGCCTCCCTCCTCGCCTCCTCCTCACTCTGCCCGAGACCATCCAACGGCTGCAGCAAGCCATCTGTAGGTAGTGGCAAGGACCACGATTTGCCATCGGCGCCGTCAATCGCATCCGCGAACTCGCGCGCCTCTGGTACCGATTGACACCTACCGATCTGTGTGGTGGTACAGGTCATGGACATGAGTGAGTGAGTGAGTGAGTGAGTGAGGAAGGTGCTGTGCTGCTTGGCTGTGTTTGCTTGCTTGTATACCTGTGGCGGCAGGTCATGGACATGAGTGTAGAAATCCGACTGTATGTGCCTGTAGCTTGGGCGCGATTCCATCGCTAGGAACCACTTCTCGATATTCGGCCACTGGTCATTCTGACGGAGTGTCAACGCCTTGTAGTATGGTAACGATGCGGCCATGCGCTCGAGGAAGGGCGCAAACATGCAATCGACCAATGACAAGTCGGCACCAAGAAAGTAGGGGCCACCACTCTCGCCGAGCGCCCCATCAACCTCACGAAGCAAATTCTCGAAATTCGCCCTCTGTGCGCCTTCGTTCATGCTCGATGTGAGCCATCGAAACCACGCGGAGAAGATCTCCCTCTCTAAGCGCAGGAGCGGGTTGACGCGCTCATCGTCCGGCAGCAGTTGCGCCTTGTCTGGGAAGCTCCGCTCAATCGCCATTATAATGTCGTTCGATTCGCGGATCACCTGGCCATCGAGCTTGGCGACCGGTATCCCGCCGCTCGGCTGCATGTCCCAAAACCATTGAGGCTTCTCGCCGTAGCAATTCATATTGACCTTGATCACCTCGTACGGGACTTTCTTCTCCTCGAGCACCAGCCACACCTTTTCGCAGTATGGGCACCACGAGGCGGTGTCGCGATAGAGCGTCACGCGCGGCTCTTGGCCGTCTGGCAGGTCGAAGAGCCGCTTCTTCGCGAGAGAGCACGCGCGTTCAAGGCGGCCCGATTCGAGCTCCGAGCGGAAGGCCTTCTCCGTGTCGGTCGATGCCGCGTCCAGCTTGGTGGATAGGTCCGACCACGACGGCGCCGCGTCGACCAGAGAGGCGGAGGAGACGGAAACGCCGGCGGAGGAGAAGACACGCTTGAGCATGTCGCCGCCGAATTTGAGCTGCATCTTTGGCGGAGGTGTGCGCATTGGCATGGTGAGCGAGAGGATGCTTGTAAAGATCGTCGTCGGCGACCACATCGAAATCGAGGTGCGCGATCTCGTCGGCGAAGGTGGAAGAACGCAACGCGAAAGCCGGCAGAAACGCGTCAGCTAGGCTGGTTCGATGTCGCGTCCGGTGCCCGCCGTCCACGTCGCCAAAGTGAGCTCGCGTCGGCCCAGATTGGTTCGATTGTCGCGATTTTAAAGCCCGTCCGCTTCTGTCCACGCGCCTCTCGTCTCAGCCGTCGCCGCTCTTCAATAATCCACAAATATGGCGCAGGCCCAATCGAAGTCCCAGCCTCCCTTAAAGAAGGTTCTCGCCGACGCCGGCAAAAAGGCGCTCGGCGGCGGCATCGCCGGCGCACTCGCGATGGTCGTGCAGGTCGTCGCTTTAATGTGGATGCGCACGACGATCAACTTCCAGCACAAGTACGGCATGTCGACGGGCGAGGCGCTCGCCGCGCTGTACGCGCAGGGCGGCATCACCCGGTTCTACCAAGGCATGGGCGCCGCGCTCCTCCAGGCGCCCCTCTCGCGCTTTGGCGACACCGCCGCCTACGCCGGCCTCACGGCCCTGCTTGAAAACGTCGATATGCCCGCTTCGCTCAAGACCCTGTGCGCGTCGTTCGCGGCCGCGCTCTTCCGCATCTTTATCACTCCCATAGACACCTTCAAGACGACTCTACAGGTCGACGGCGCCGCCGGCATGGCGATCCTCACCGACCGCATCGCAAAGAGCGGCTTCTCCACCCTCTATTCCGGCGCCCTCGGCTCCTCAGTGGCCACCCTCGTCGGCCATTACCCGTGGTTCCTCACCTATGACTTCCTCAACTCCCGCGTGCCCAAATATGACGGCTCGATCGCCAAGCTGAGCCGTAGTGCGATCCTCGGCTTCATCTCGGCCCTTACTTCAGATGTCGTCTCCAACTCTGTTCGCGTCGTCAAGACGGCGAAGCAGGTACCGTCGTCAGCACGCGCAACAGCGCAGCACGCAGCCGCGCAACCCGCATCCTCTCACACTCACATTCCCTCCCTTGCTTGCCTGCTTGCTTGCCCTGCGCTACACAACAGACCGCCGACATCGAGATGTCTTATATGGGAACTATCAGCAAGATCGTCGCCGACGACGGCGTCGCGGGCCTCTTCCTCCGCGGCCTGGGCACCAAGATTATCAGCAACGGCGTGCAGGCGATGCTGTTTACGATCGTGTGGCGGTATGTGCAGGAGTTGATCGAGAAGAGACAGAAGGAGAAGGAGAAGAAGGGCAAGTAGACCACGCGCCTGAAGGTTGCTTCTCTCATGGGTGTGTTGGTGGGAGGAGGATGGAAGGGTGGAGAGCGGAGAGAGCAAGAGAGGAAGGGGCACACATGGCCATGGAGTAGTATAACATGACTCTGTGACATCGTGTATGCGCGCGCGCGTGCCGTGCGGGTTTATTCTGATATTTGGACTCGGTGTGGTGTGGGGTTATCGTATTTTTGTTCAGCCGAGATGAGACCGAAGACGAGAGAGGAGTGCGGGGTGGACGAGAGGCGAATGAAGTTGTTGAAAACGGCGCCTGCCTGCAGCCTGCAGCCTCATTAGCGTCATCATTCGCGTCTCGTCACCCGCGACCAAGCCGTCCGCCGTCGCTCATAGCTCCTCGATGCCCTCGTCGAGCTCGAGCGAGGCTTCCGACGAAGCAGAAGACGAGCCGCACGCGTGTCTAAGCGCTCTCTCCGTCGACACGGACGTAGGCAAGAGGCCGGCGCTGCTCACCACTCTGCCCATCGACACGCTGCTTTTAATCGCTCATTTCCTCCAAGATGCACTGTCGCCGTGCCACCTCAGTGCACTCTATCGATCGTGCACAACGCTCACAGACGCGCTAGCAGATGCTATCGTCGCGCTACGCCGCGACCACCGCCAGGCGGAGCGCCTCTGCCTTCGCTGCGGCATCACCGTCAGCGGCCTCGTGGCTTCGCGAGAGCTCAAGTGGTACGAGAAGGAGCTTGGATCGGCCGACGCGCCCGTTCTCGGCCTCGTGCTCAAGAGCGACGTCTTGATCAAGCTTGAAGTCCTATGGCTCAACTACAACCATCTCGGCGACGACGGGGCGATCGAGCTGGCTCTGGCGGTGGGCTCTGGCAGCATGCCGCGCTTACGCAAGCTCGAGCTGAGGCACGGCGAAATCGGCGACGCGGGCCTGAGGGCGCTCTCACATGCGACGTGCACCGGAAGCGGCGCGCTCAAGAAGCTCGAGACGCTCGATCTGAGCGAGAACCGTATTGGAGACGGCGGCGTGTGCGCCTTTGCCTCGGCGCTGACAACAGGCGCGCTGCCGAGGCTCTCGCTGCTCGACCTGGACGATAATGAGATAGGCGCCGCCGGCGTGTACGCCCTCATGGCCGCCGCGGCGCACAAGAAGCTCTCGCGGCTCGAATGGCTCAACTTGCGAAGGAATGACTTTGGGAGGGAGGGCGCCATCGTGCTCGCGCGCCACTGCCGAAGGCTGCTGCCGTCGCTGAGGGAGTTGTGGGATGTGCCGTGACGCCTGAGGCGCAGAGAGCTGTGGGCCTGATGTCACCTGCAACTTTCCTCAAAGAGTTGACGATTTTGGGAGCCGCCGCGCGCCCACATCCGACGCGGAAGGAAACAGGACCACCAGCTTCTCCATAGTAACAAATGGTCGCCGGCGACCCAATCCCGGCCTCAATCCAGCCGCGCGTCGACGAGACCAACCTAAAGGCCGTGCGTAAATGCATCGACGTGAGCAGACAGCGACAGCCGCGAACACAGCAAAGCACACGCGCACCGCACGCCGTTTATTCCTGACCACCGCGCGCACCGCTCTCCGCATCGCAGGACTGCATCGAGAAGCGCAAGGGCCCGTACCAGCCGGAACCGGCGAAGGCCATGTGGGAAGAACTGATGGCCATCAAGGAGAAGGGCGACGAGGTTGCGTACCGTGCGGCGCTCCTCGACACGCTCCAGCGGTTTATGCACAAGGGTCAGCTCGTCAAGGCCGAGGGCATCGAGGGCCCGTGCAGCCACCGGAACGGCCGTACCGGCCTGATCCTTCACAACTTACAGGACGAGCAGGGCCGCTTCACCATCGAGTTCAACGACTTCAAGTACGACAACTCGGGCGAGCTCATGCAAACGTGGTTACGGCTCCCGCCGACCAACATCCGTCTTCAGGTCGGTATGGTGCCCGGCCTCTTCGGCGACTTCTCATACGAGAAGGAGCTGGTGAAGAAGGGCAAGATGAAGCTGCCGAAGCGCGGCGAGAAGGATAGGAAGAAGCTGCCCCATGAGGGGAGGGAGAAGGATGACATCATCGATATCACAGACAGCAGAAAGGCGAAAGAGGCTTCGGAGGAGAGTGGCCGCTCGACTGGACGGTACTCGGACGGCCGTTGGATCGATAAGAATGACCCGCGGCGTTACGGCGATTCTCAGTACATCGACAAGGACGGCATGATACGTGGGGGTTATGACGACCCGGTGAGGCCGCCGCCCGCGGATGTGGGGGCGAGGGATGCGAGGAGCAAGCCGACGGTAGGGTATGATGGAGGGGCGCTCGAGTCGATCGGCGAGAAGCCGTGGTAAAAGGTGAGAGGTGTGAGGTGAGTGAGAGAGGCTGAGAGGGTCGTGAGAGCGAGAGGGGTGTGGTGGCCGGGCGATGTTGTAATTGGTGTGTATCTGTATGGGGGCGCACAGTTTATAGGTGTTAAGGCTCTCTCTCTCTCTCTCTCTCCGAGACATCAAAACTCGTCGCTATCATCCAGTAGGTCGATCACATTGCTACGCGCTCTCGGCTGCTGCGGCTGCGGCTGCGGCTGCTGCTGCGGCTGCGGCGCATTCGGCAGTCTTCGGCCCCACGGGTTCGCCATCGCCGGCTTCTCAGGGCCTCCTCCGCCCTTCTTCTGCTTTCCCTGCTGCGGCTGCTTTCCCTGCTGCGGCTGCTTTCCCTGCTGCGGCTGCTTTCCCTGCTGCGGCTGCTTGCCTTGCGCCGGCTGCTTGCCTCCTCCCGCCTTGCTGCCGCCTGCTCCTCCACCTCCTCCACCCTCCGCGGCGCCGTCGCCTCTCTTCCTCTTCTTAGGCTGAAAGGAGGAGGAAGCGGCACCTGATGACGCCTTCGCAGCAACCGCCTTCGCCTGCGCCGCCTGCGCCGCCGCACCGAATCCCGGCCGGTTGTTGTTGTGCTGCTGCTGCTGCTGAGGCGGCGGCGGTGGTGGTAGCCTCCCTTGTTGCAGCGTAGCCCCGCCAAACACCTCCTCATCGTCATCGTCATCATCCACCTCCACCGTCTCTATCCCTCTCCCTCCTCCTCCACGACCACGCCCACCACCACCGACATAGCCACCGCCACGCTCCTCCTCATCGCCCTCCTCCTCCTGACCGGACCCAAACAGCTCCATCTCCGCCGGATCCACCTCGTCGTCATCCTCCTCCTCCTCCACCTCCTCGGCGAAGACATAGCCACGGCCTGGAGACTGATCGCCTCCACCTGCCGCTTGATCGGGCCTCGGCTTGCAAACATCGCACATACCATTACATACCGAGGGGCTGCATATACATACAGAGAGGGTGAGGAGATGTGTGTGTGTGTCAGAGTGGCTGTGCTTGGCGTGGCTTGGGCTGTGTGTGCTATGCTGCGCTGTGCGTGCTGCTGATGCTACTGCACACACCTGCACTCCTCCTCGAAATACTTCAGCAAGCTCACACGCCGGCAGCAGCTACCATCCTCACAGAACTCCTTCAGAGAGAGAGAGAGAGGGAGGGGTCGTGAGGTCCTGGGGCTGCTTGCTGCTTGCTGTGCTGTGCATACCTTCACCAATCGGCAGCTGTCCTGCTCCACACACACAGACACACACACAGCAGCAGCGGTCAGAGAGTGGCATTGCATCAGCGCTGGGGTGGAGGAGGCGCCTGCATATCCACATACCTGCTCTCTCTTCTTGCTCGCGCCCTTCTTCCCCATACGCGCCATGTGGAACACTCTCGCAAAGTCCTTCGGTGCATAGAAGAGGACACACTCCGATAACTGCCCGTCACGCCCCGCGCGGCCAGACTCCTGATAGTATGCCTCCATCGACTTGGGCATGCAGAAGTGGACGACGAACCTCACATGCGCCTGGTCGATGCCCATACCCATCGCAATCGTCGCGCACATCACGGGGGTGTGCTGTTGTCCTCCTCTGCCTCCTCCTCCGCTGCCCTGACCATTCATCCACCCCTCCAATGCCTGGCGGCGTGCGGTGGTATGCATGCCCGCGTGGTAGCTACCCGCCCGTATACCTGCATCCAGCAGTACAACACAGCAGCAGCAGGCAGGCGGTGTGTGTGTCAGAGAGAGCGAAGGGCATAGTGCAGCGTGTGCTGAGGGCTGAGGGCCCTTGCTTGCTCGCTTGGGCTGCTGTACACACAGACACACACACACCTGCATGGCGCAATACGTCCCTAACACTCTCCGTCTCCTTTTGCGAGAGGCAATAGATGATACCGATCGTATCCTTC
>AEAR01000008.1_pt1 | contig 9230 bp, 8 predicted proteins | sample 349768 | NCBI WGS metagenome assembly AEAR01 (sample SAMN02954311, study PRJNA50327) | marine metagenome | biome: aquatic; feature: Florida Straits; material: sea water; isolation source: Florida Straits, depth 75m | depth 75 m m | reverse complement strand
ATCCGCCCGCCTCCCAACAACAACAATGGAGGCGGCAACCGCTCGCGGCGCGGGAGTAAGGAGATCCCGCCGCAGCCTGTTCAGGACCCGAGCCAGCGGGAGGAGGAGCTGTTGAAGCAGATCGACGCGCTGCGCAATGAGGTCGACGGTCTCAAATTGAGCCTGGCGAGGGAGAAGCAGCTGAGGGAGCAGGCGGAGAAGTAGGCGGAGAGGGCGGGCCAGGGGCTGCCGGTGGTGCCGAACAATCGGCGCGGCAGCGTGATGCCGGGAGGTGGAGGGTCGAGGCGCGCGAGCAAGGAGGTGTAGTGAATGGAGAGCGTTGACAGGTTTTTAGGCATCACACACCGTAGGTGCCCGCGACGACGCCACCCGAGCGCGCGTGTCGCGCTTCCGGGCACCCACCACGCGCCATGCCGATGATTCGCACGCACCTCCTCCTCATTGGTCTGGCGACCGCCTCCGCATACGCGTTTGTTCCTTTACGCGCACCGCGCTGCCGCCACATTTTATTGTTGGAGCCGTCGGCGGCGGAAGAGCGTCAGAACGAGATCAATGCATTGCGCGAGAAGAAGGTGGACATTTCGCGCCAAGCGCAGGAGGCGAACGTGCGCGCGTACCGCGAGCGCGCGGCCTTTGAGGAGAAGCGCAAGAGGTCTGCGCCACCCGTCGACAAAAATGAAAACGATTGGCGAACGTCGGCGGCGGCGCTCGATCGCCTCTTCAGCCTTGATGCGGAGGAGACGCTCGTGACGCAAGATGTCGAGGCGAGCGAGGACGAGGCGCTGGCGCTCGCGGCGGAGGCGGAGGCGGCGCGCTACAAGGAGGAGCTCGCGAATATCGATGAGCGCATCGCGACGCTGTCGGGCGACACCGCGGCGGCGGAGGCGGCGAGGGCGATTGCGGAGGGCGCGGCGGCGGCGAGGGCGGCGGCGGACGCGGCGGGCCCTCAGGCGAAGCGCGCACGTGCGACGGCGTTGGAAAAGGCGGCCGACGCCGCGGCGGAGAAGGCGGCACGCGAGCGGCAGAAGGCGGCCGACGCGCGCGCCCAGGCGGAGGCGGCAGCGGAGGCGGCACGGGCCATCGTCGAGCGCGCGGCTTCCATAGAGGCGCCTCCGACCTTGTCCTCCTCGGCTTCGACCTCATCGCCAAGCGGCCGCTCGGCTGCAGAGTTGGAGGGCGAATTGAGCAAGCTGCGCGTCACGCTGGCGGACCTCGAGGCGGACGGCCTACCTCCGGAGAGCCTCGCGCCATTGCGTTCGCAGATTGAAGCGCTCGAGGCGGAGGCGAGGAAGGAGCAGCAGAAGAAGAATGAGGAGGCGGGCGATAAGAGTTACGTGCGTGACTTTTACGCCGCGGCGGATGGGTGGGCGGCGACGGTGGCGGATTGCAGGGCGGAGCGCGACGCCGCGGATGCGGCCGCCGCTTCTGCCGCAAACGCGCTCAAGGAGGCGATGGCGGCGGTGGCGCTCGAAGGCGCGAGATCTGCGGGAGATGAGTTGCTATCACTCGAGCTGAGAGCGCGCGGCTTGCGGGAGGCGTCGACCGCGGCCGATTTGGCGGCGGCGCAAGCCGCCGATCGCTACCGGCAGGCTGTGGGTGAGGCGCAGGCCGGGTGCGAGCAGGCGGCGACGATGGCGCGTACGAGGGCGGAGGCTCTCAACGCGGTGGCCGATGAGGCGGAAGCGTGTGCGGATCGGGCGGTGGATGCGTTGGGAGAGGCGATGAGGGTGGCGGAGGAGGCGCGAGGTGGCTGAATGTTAGAGGTGCAAAACTTGCGAAAGAGCCGGCACTTGTAACCTACGCTACAGGCCGTAACCGTGCGAGACCGCGCCGCGAGGCCGCGTCGCCCACAGCACACATTGGTGCCCGCGACGGCGCCACACACAAGACCATGAAAGCCATTGGTGTGGCAACCATTTGAGCTGTTGAATCGACGTGATTTGACCTGCCTTTGCTGGTATCGGTAGATTAGGGGTGTGGGGCGAACGAACTGGCAATGGTAGGTGCCCGCGACGGCGCCTAAAACATAGAATGTTTCCGAGTCGCGTAACGATCGGCGAGCCGGCCCGCGCTTCTCACGCCATTCACAGGCACGGATGGACTGACTGACTGACACCTTTGCGCGCCCTCTCCATCGCCTGACACCTCGCAAACCCCTCTCCCACACCCTGGGCGCAGGTGTATTGCGCCGACGGCCTGAATTTTTCGGAGGCGAACGTACGCCGGCGAATAAAAATGGCGCCATCGACGACCATTCCTGATGGCGCGGTCGTGTGGGTGAAAGACCCGGCAAAGGACTCGACGGCCGCCTTTGTCAAGGCGAGCGTCGTCAAGTTCACCGAGGGCCGCGGCTACACCGTCGCGATGCCAAACGGCGAGCAGAAGACCGTGCGTGCCGTCGACTGCGCACAGGCAAACCCGGAAGGCATGTCCGCGCCCGACAACTGCTACCTGATCCACATCTCCGAGTCGACGATCCTCGACAACATGAAGCTGCGCTTCGCGAAGAAGCTCATCTACACGTACACGTCGAATATCCTCATCGCCGTCAACCCGTTCGAGGAGCTCACCGTGTATGGGCAGGAGAAGATGGTACCCTACAAGGGCAAGCCGCTCGGCATCCTCGAGCCGCACACCTACGCGATGGCGGAGGAGGCGTACAAGACGCTGCTCAAATCGGGCGGCTCGCAGTCGCTCGTCGTCTCCGGCGAGTCGGGCGCGGGTAAGACGGAGACGAATAAACACTTAATGAATTACATCGCGTGGCGTTCGAAGCCGGATAAAAGTGAGATGGGCGGGCGGCGCGAGAGCATCGGCTCTGATCTAGCGACGGCGATCTTGCAGGCGAACCCGGTGCTCGAGGCGTTTGGCAACGCGAAGACCTCGCGCAACAACAACTCGTCGCGCTTCGGCAAATTTGTCAAGCTCGCCATGTCCGAGAAGGGCGCCGTGTTGGGCGCGGTGACGGTGCAGTACCTTCTGGAGAAGTCTCGCGTGCCCTTCCAGTCGAAGGGTGAGCGGAACTATCACGTCTTCTATCAGGTGTGTGTGTGTGTGATAGGCACACACGACCAAGCAGAGAGAGAGAGGCACCGTTCACTTCTCACCGCGCCTCTCTGCCCTGCTTGCTGTCACGTATTCTTCTATCAGGTCGTGTGTGGCTATCCAAAGCCGGCCGATCTCTCGCTACAGAATGGCTGCGCTGCCTTCCACTACCTAGCGCAATCGGGCGTGGCGACGATCCCTGGTGTCGATGATAAGGCGGAGTACGCTCGGCTGATGATCGCGATGAGCCACATCGGCATCAGCACAGAGAATCAGGAGCTTGTCGCGCGGCTGCTCGCCGGCCTACTACACGTTGGCAACGCGGCGTTCTCCGGTGAGGATGAGGCGGCGATTCAGAGTGCAAGCACGCCCTCCCTCGATGCCGCGTCGGCGTTAATGTCCGTGACCGGCCTCGGAGAGAGTCTCGTCTCGTCGACGATGACGACACGCAACGAGACGATGAAGATCCATCTAACGCCTGCAAAGGCCGCGCTCGCAAGGGACGCATTAACCAAGGCGGTGTACGCGCGGCTGTTTGATTGGATCGTGATGCAGGTAAGAGAGTGCACCTCCTCACCTCCATCTCCTCCATGTCCTCCTCACCTCCTCACCTCCATCTCCTCCTCACCTCCTCACCTCTCATCTCACCTCTCATCTCTTTGATTGGATCGTGATGCAGGTGAACGAAAAGAATGGCTCCGGCGCACTCGTCGATAACCCTACGTTTATCGGCCTGTTGGACGTCTTCGGCTTCGAAAGCTTTGCGATTAATACCTTCGAGCAGCTATGCATCAACTTTGCAAACGAGAAGTTGCAGCAGTTCTTTCTGAAGTTTGTGTTCAAGGCGGAGGAGGATCTATACTCGACAGAATGCGTCGCGTGGACGCGCATTGAGTACCAGGACAATCAGGGCTGCATCGATTTAATCGAGAAGTCTCCGACCGGCATCATGCGGATACTGGATGAGCAGTGCAAAAAGCCGGGGAGCGATGCAGAGAAGAAGGACAAATCGTTCTGCACGGAGGTGGCGGACCAGGGCACACACAATGCTCGCCTCCCAGTGTGTGCACTCAGCACTCAATGGCACTGACCGCTGCGCACTGTGTGTGCTGCAGGTGGCGGAGAAACACCGGCGCAACGATTTCTTTATGGACGCGAGAGGCGCCGGCCAGAAGAATTATCGGGTCGAGGAGGCGTTCGCCGTGCGCCACTTTGCGGGGGATGTCTGTTACGTCGGCGCCGGCTTCTGCGACAAGAACAACGACACGCTGCACTCGGATTTCGTCAACCTATGCAGCAATGGCGGCCACGCGCTGCTATCTGGCCTGTTTGCGGCCGAAGCGGGCGCGAAGAAGGCGAACTCGTTCAACTCGGTCTCCCGGAGATTTATTAATCAGCTGAATGAGTTAATGGTCGATCTGAACGCGACGAAAGCGCATTTCATACGATGTATCAAGCCGGGGGGCTCACACACAGTGCCCACCGCCCAGTGTGCACTCAGCACTCAATGCCACTGACAGCTGCGCACTGTGTGTGCGCCACAGGTATCAAGCCGAACACTTCCCTTAAAGCCTTCTCGTTCACGCCGTCATTAGTGCTCACGCAGCTCAGATGCTCGGGCACGATCGATGCGGTGCAGCTGATGGCGGGCGCGTACCCGACACGCATACCATATGAATCGATCTATGGACGTTACGCGTCGCAGGTAAGAAGAGCAGGAGCAGCGTCAGCAAGCAGCACAGAGCGTCACCCTTCTCTCTCTCCCCACAACCCTCACACCTCTCCCCCTTCCCTCTCAATGCCAGATGCCAGAGTTCGTGAGAAAGCTTGAGCCGCCCCTATTCTGCGAGGCGCTCGCCTTAGCGTTGGAGACCAGGGCTCACACACACAGTGCCCGCACCGCCCAGTGTGTGGGCACTCTCAGCACTCTCAATGCCACTCTGACCGCTGCTGCGCACTGTGTTGTGCTGCTGCACCGCTGTGCCACTGTGTGTGTGCTGCTATAGGTTGGAGATCCCATCGAACTCCTTCGCTCTCGGACGCTCGAAGATCTTCTTCAAGGCGGGTAAGGGGCAGGTGCTCGAGGAGCTCGCGGAGCGAGATTTGTCGGAGGTGATCCCTATGCTCATCGAGAAGATCAAAATGTGGGAGACACCACCACCACCATCACCACCACCACCCACCCACCCACCACTTCCTCCCATTAGCCTCTATCTCACGCCCAACCCCCCTCCCCTCTCCACAGGTGGGAGAAGCGCAAGGCGATGCAGATTAAATTGCAGAAGTGGGCGCGCATGTGCATTGCACGAAAGCGCTTCTACAAGGCGCGAAAGGCGGCGTGCACGATACAGCATAGGCGCCGGAGCCAGATTATCTGGGTGGAGTACCGCAAGCGGCATCTAGCGTGGGTCGCGAAGCGTGAGCGAGAGGAGGCGGAGAGGCGGAAGAGGGAGGCGGAGGAGAGACAGAGGCGGGAGGAGGAGGAGAAGAGGAGGCAGGAGGAGGCGGCGGCGAAGGCGAAGGCGGAGGCGGAGGCGGCGGCGGCGGCTCTTGCGGCGGCGTCCGATGCGGCGGAGCGGGCGAAGGCGGAGAAGGAGGCGGCGGCGGCGGCGGCGGCGGCGGAGGCGGCGAAAAAGGCGGCGGCGGAGGCGGCGGCAGCGAGCCAAGCGTCGGCGGCGGAGGCGGCGGAGGCGGACAAGGCAGCGAATGCTGAAGCGCCAACTGAGGAGCAGATTGCGGCACAGGTAAAGGCTGAGCAGGCGGCGGCTCAGGAGGTGGCGAGGGAGGCGGCTGAGGAGGATCCTTATGAGGGTGATATACTTATTGAGGTGCAGCTTACACGTGGGAATGAGGGCCTTGGCTTGGACGTTGATCATTATCTAAAGGGCGCATGCATCGGGTATATCGCACCTGATGGCGTTGCCGGGCGCGATGGTCGTATGCGAGTCGGCGACATGATCCGAGCGGTGAATGGCGTTAATGTAGGGACCCCAGGGCTCACACACAGTGCCCACCTCCCAGTGTGCACTCAGCACTCAATGCCACTCTGACAGCTGTGCCACTGTGTGTGCTACAGGTACGGACGTATGACGACGCGATCAATGCGATACGATCGTCGGCGACCGTCAACCTCACGCTCGCGCGTAAACACGTGAAGAAGCTTCTCGAGTCTTCGATGCATATGGAGCTCGGCGCGAGCTATCAGCGTACTTGGGAGGAGTTCACCTTTCGGTTGTACTCGAATCGAGTCCTCTCCTTCGATAAGGTCACCGCCTACCTTCTTCCCTTCCCTTCCCTTCCTTCCCTTCCTCCCTTCCTTCCTTCCTTCCCTCCCTTTCTACCCTTCCTTCCCTCCCTCCCTTCCTTCCTTCCATACTTCCTACCCTCCCACCCTCACCTCCTCGCTCCCTCCCACCCTCACACCTCCGCCCTACTTACTTCCTTCCTTTTCGATACAGGTCCACCCGCCGGTCGTCTCGGGAGAGATTGACGTTCGGCTCGCACACGAGGTACGTATCCAGAAGGGCTCACACACACACAGTGCCCACACCGCCCAGTGTGCCCTCAACACTCCATGCCACTGACCGCTGAGTGGGCACTCAGCCCTCTCAATGCCACTGACCGCTGCGTGTGCACTGTGTGTCTGCTGCAGGTACGTATGGTCGACGCACCAAACGGTGGAGGCTTCCTCGAGATTGAGACCTCGTCGAAGACTTTCGTCCTCCGCTCGAACGATTCGAAGCTTCTCCACATGTATACCCCGGCCCACAGCGGGGGCTCTAACACAGCACTGTGCGCACTCGCAGCACCGCAATGCGACTTAACACCGCTGCTGTGCTGTGCTGTGTGTGCGCGCGCGCGTGTGCGGCGGCTGCTCTGCAGGTGGCGCCGTGAGCTATACGAGCTACTCCCCTACCTCCGCGCGACCGAGATGAAATGTGGCTGGCTGCTCAAGAAGGGTGAAGGCTCGAACGCCGGCTTCAAAAAGCGCTATTGCGTCCTCTTCTCGTCCTACCGGCTGCTCTATTTCGACTCGGAGGCGTGCACAAAGCGTAAGGACCCCCCAGGGGCTCACACACAGTGCCCATCACCTCCCAGTGTGTGCACTCTACACAGCACTCTCAATGCCACTCTGACCGCTGCTGCGCACTGTGTGTGTGTGTGCCATACAGGTAAGGGTGCGGTCGACCTCTCAGTCGCCGATTCGGTCGATGCCGTTCAAGTGACCAAAGGCCACGGCTTTGAGATCTCGACACCTGGACGGACATGGGTCTTTGCGGCTGATGTACCTGACGAGATGACCTCGTGGATGTCGACACTCCGAACGATGCTGTCCGACATACAGGTGCGTGCGTGCGCTGTCCAAGGCCCTTCCTGTGTGTGGCACGCATGCACGCACGGCGTGTGTGTACTGTGTGTACGCATGCACGCACGCCGCGCTTTTAACCCTCCCCCAGCCGTGTACATATGCACACGCATGCACGCACGCTGCGCTCAGCCCTCTCACCCAACCACCACCGTCTCTCTCACACAAAACCTCACTCCTCTCTCACCCACCGCAAACACACACAGGAGCGTAAGCGGCGGCAGCTAATGGCTGAAGGCGTCACCGTCCTCAAAGAAGGCTGGGCCCATCTAAAAGACGAAGGGCCCGACGGTGAGGGCATGTGGGAAGAGCATTGGTTCAGCCTTACGTCATCAGGAGAGCTGCGCATCTTTCCTGATGCTGAGTCGACAGAGGAGCAACTAAAGACGAGTATTGATCTTAAAGCGGTCGAGCGTGTCGAGCGGTCGAAGGGTATGGACTACTACGAGTTTTGCATCGACCTGATAGGAGCGGAGACGACGACGCGAATGCGGCCGATCGACCGCGGCGACATGCAGGCGTGGTTGGGCCTTCTGCAGACCCAACTATCCGCATTCACCACGCGTACAAACAAGGGGAGTGTCGTCACGCAGTTACATCAAGGGTGGTTAGAGAAGAAGGGCGAGCGCAGCAAGATGGGAGTTGGCGGTGAGCAGTGGCGCAAGCGCTTCTTCGTGTTATCAATGCGTCAAGAGCAGACGGGCGAGGAGCTCGAGGTGCAGAACGACGGCTCACACACACAGTGCCCGCACCGCCCAGTGTGTGTGCACTCCGCACTCAATGCCACTCTGACAGCTCTGAGCACTGTGTGTGTGTGTGTGTGCTGCAGGTCCAAAACTTCTTGCACTACTTCAAGTCTGAGGACCAAGCGGCCGATGTGGCCGAGGGTGGTGTCATCGACTTGGGCGATGTGGACGAGGTGCGGAAAGCGGAGAACAAGGGCATCGAGATCGTAACCGAATCGCGGCTATGGCAGTTACGCGCCGACTCGGCGAACACACAGGACATTTGGTACAATAAATTAATCTCCGTGTGCCAGGGAGGCAGTGGGCAGGGCATGATGCATCCAGATGTGTCCGACGGTTCGGGGCCGAGTGTTGCGGCGAAGGATGCGACGTCTCTCGCGAAGGCGGACCTGAAGCTGCAGGTGAGAGAGAGAGAGCTGCGGGCAGCAGCAGCAGCACCGCACAGGCAGCACCACACCACCATCACCACCACCACCACCACCACCACCACCACCACACTCCTCCTCACCTCACCCCTCTCTCTCATGCCGCAGGTGCCCGGAGCCGATGGTCAGCCCTCTTGGAAGTCCGCTTCTTTCGAGCTCTGGTCTGATGCGCTACTCCGTTGGTCATCGTCAGAGCCGTGGCCATGGGATGCGGGGACGATTGACGTGTCAAAAGCGAAGGGCGTCTGGCTGTTGGGCCCACCTGGTTGGCGACGTTTAGATATCATCTTGCCGGAGCACCGATGGACGCTCGCGGCCGATGGTGCGGATGGCGACGAGACGTTGCAGAAGTGGATTAAGCTGTTGGAGGGCTTAGCGCCGGAGAAGCCGGTGTCTGAGATCCGTAACGGATGGATGGAGAAGAAGGGCGCGGTGAACATGCGGCTCCACCCACCCACCGCCTCTCAACACTCAAAACATGCCACTCTCTGACCGCTCTGCTGTGCCAACTGTGTTTGTGTGTGCTGCTGCTGCTGCAGGTTGGAGGCGGCTGGAAGATGCGCTTCTTCGTTCTGCTCTCCACTCACGAGCTACTCTACTTTGAGAACGACCGCTCACCCAAATGCAAGGGCGTGATCGATCTCAAGG
>AEAR01001005.1_pt1 | contig 9324 bp, 8 predicted proteins | sample 349768 | NCBI WGS metagenome assembly AEAR01 (sample SAMN02954311, study PRJNA50327) | marine metagenome | biome: aquatic; feature: Florida Straits; material: sea water; isolation source: Florida Straits, depth 75m | depth 75 m m | reverse complement strand
GTACCCGCATTGTTCGGACGGAGTTCTACAAGGATGATGGAGGCGCGGAGCGGCTCGTGCAAGTCGTTGACGCAGATGGCCACGCGGAGCACTATGAGGGCGACGTGCGTCTTACGCGTAGAGTCCGTCCTAGCGGCGCGGCGCATTTCCGTGAGGTAGAGACCGGCCGCCTCGTGCGCGTCGACCTTGCTAATGGCGATGTGGAGCACTATGCGGGCGGGGCGGGCGAGGAGCGGCATGTGCGGAAGGTGTGGGCGAATGGCTGCGTGGGCTACTACGAGGGCGCGCGGGGCGCCGAGCGGATTGTGCGTCTCGTCGACTCGACCAATCCGGATGATGTGCAGGTGGCGTACTTCGAGGGAGCGGCTGGCGAGGCGCGGCTTGTTCGGAGGGAGTATGCGGTTGACGGCCGCGTGGTCCACTTTGTTGGCGAGCGGGGCGCCGAGCGGTTTGTGCGTTGCGTCTATGAGGGAGACTGCGTCTTCGAGGATGGCGAGGTGCATCACTACGAGGGCGTGCGAGGTGAGGAGCGGCATGTGCGTACCGTCCTTCCTTGCGGTAAGGAGCGGTTCTATGAGGCTGAGACTGGCCGCCTCACGCGAGTCGTCTTTCCTGATGGCTATGAGGATCGCTATGAGGGATATGTGGAGCAAACGATGGGCCATGAGGCCATCTATGAGGGTCAGGCGGGCGAGGAGCATCTTGTGAAACGCGTTTACATTAACGGAGACGTTGATGTCCTTAAGGGCACGTCGGACGAGGAGCGGCTTGTGCGGAGGGAGTACGCGGATGGTCGCGTGGGCTACTACGAGGGCGCGTGGGGCGACCAGCGGCTTGATCGAATCGTCTACACGGATGGTGCCGTCGAGTACTATGCGGGTGCGTGGCGTGCGGAGCGGAGGGTGAAAGTCGTCTTCACTAACGGCAATGTGGCGCACTACGAAGGCGACGCGGGAAATGAGCGTCTTGCTTCGGAAGTCGGAGAGTCTTTCTATGGCATCTTTCATTACGTCGAGGATGGAGACGACGTGCGGCTTGATCGTTCCGTCATGATCGACACTGATGGTGATTCGTGGTTCTATGTGGGCGAAGAAGAGCGTCTTGTACGAACGGAGTTTCTGGATGGCCGCGTGTGCTACTACGAGGGCGATGAGGGCAGCGAGCGTCTTGTGGAGAGGGAGTATCCGGATGGCGAAGTCGAGTACTTTGAGGGCGAGAAGAGTGAGGAGCGGCTTGTGCAAGAGGTCTATCCGAATGGGGTTGTGAGCTACTACAAAGGCGCGAAGGGCGAGGAGCGCGAGGTGCGATGGGAGACGGTGAATGGCCTCTGGGGCGACTGCGTCGACGAGGGCAAAGGCGACGAACGGTGCGTGCGGATTCCGCGTATGGTCCATCCGAACGGCAGAGAGGATCACTACGAGGGCCAGATCGAGAACGAGCGGCTCATGTGGGAGGAGCACGCGGACGGCCGTGTCGTGATCTATGACGAGGGTGAGCTGTGGAAGGAGGGGAGTACGCATAGGGAGTTAGCCGACTTACCGAATTGCACGCGGGAGTACATCGAACAACGCATCATCGACAGTGTTACGCCCTTGGTCGAGGAGGAGATCGCGATGGTGTGAGGATGCGACGGCGGCGCGCGTGCTTGGTGTGGTGTGGTGTGGTGTGGAGTAGTGGGTTGCTCAGAGGTAGTACAGAAGAAAACGCTTGCGTCTTTGGCCTTGCGCTCACACATTACGTAGCTACACACATCGCGGCTTCTCTCGTCAGCGCTTCCCCGCGCCGCTAAAGATATTCATTACCTTCTTCGACGAGCTCATACGCCTTTGCGGTATGAGCGACGCGGGATCCGCCTCCGCAGCGTCACCACCGCCACCGCCGCTTGGCTGCTTCTCGCCGCCACCTGCCGATGGCCCATCCGTGATGGGCGCCATCATCTTGTCCGTCGCCGCGGCCTTTGGCCGTATACCAATCAGACGCTTTGGCCCTCCCGGTATAATAGACGGGCGCGACGACTTGAGCTGTTTGCGCTCCTTTACGGGCTTCGCTGCCGCCGCGGCCGCCGCCGCTGTGCGTGCGCTCTGCGACGCTGCCAATCGCCTCGCCTCCTCCGCCTCCCTGCTCACCGCCTCAAACCGTACGACAAACTTCTCCAACGTATCAAACACATCCTCCGGCTCCTTCGCCTCCGCCTCACCAAGTAGACCACATACCTCCTTAAACGTACCTTCCGCCTCCTCCAACTGCTCGACGAATTTATCCTTATTCTCGGAGAACTCGTTGTAGAAGAGAGTGAAGATCTCTGGGAATTGATCCTCATACTCGCTCGCGTCCTTTGTCGTCCCATCGCCCTCACGTAATCTCTGCTCATCGTGCCAAGTAATCTCCTCGTCCACCTTACGTAAACCCGCCTCCGCCTCGGCCTTCTTGCTGTGCAGCTCCTCCAAAGAGATCCGCGACGCGTCGCGTACGACCTTTTGCAGCTCAAACACGGGCTGCGAGATCGTTGGCGCGTTCTTGCGCACCACCTCCACAACATAATGTAATAGAGTCGTCTTCTTATCGGCCGCCTTCAATTCGGCAATCTTTAGCAACGTCGATAGCTTGTAGCCGACCGCATTGCCCTTGCTCGTTCCGGCGTTGAGAGCGTTGCCGACGTTCAAGACGATCTGCATCAGCGCATGGAGCTCCTTGCAGCTCTTGATCGCTTTGCACGCGGCCGCGAGCTCGGAACATCTTTGCATCAGCACGCCGTCCATATCCACCTCAAGCTGCGCCTTGAACATCATTACGCGCAATCGCTTCTCCAGCCTCGGTATTTGTGCCAGCTGCCGCAACATCAGCTCCGGCTTGTCGAGATTAGTCACCTCACCTGTATAATTCATCAGCAACGCCTTCTCCTCCGCCGTCGGCGCAATCTCCAAGACCATCGGCAACACCTCGAGAGGCAGCAAATTCTCGTCGACCTCCATTAACGCGTCACGTAACTCCTTACCTTGCAGAGCATCGGTGATCCGCTTCATTACGATGCCTACTGAGGTACTCCGCTTCGCATCTAATAGAGTTACCTTCATTACCTTTGCTTTGCGCTCCTCCTCACCGCCACTCGGCCCACCGCCCATCCGGCCCTTGACCTCCGGCTTGGCAAACATGCCCTCCAATTCGGCGAGGTCCAGCTCGAGGCTCTTACCATCACCAAGTATCTCCTCGAGGCTTTGGGTCGCGCCGCCATCGCCCCACAGGGTATTGTTCGCCTTGTAGGTTGGCAGCTTCTCCCAATTGAGGGTATTCATCGGCTTGGAACGATTGCCCCACGCGTTCACCGCCATTACGGCCGTGCCCGCCGCCTTGAGCTTGCTTATACCAGGAGGTGGCGGTGGTGGCGGCGGTGGTGGGCCTCCGGCCAGCATCGGTGGTGGCGGAGGCGGTACGGGCGGTCCACCCTCGCCACCGATAACGGGAGGCGGTGGTGGAGGCGGCACATTGCCGACGGTGGGCGGTGCGAGCGGTGGTGGCGGCGGCGGCGGAACGGCGCCAATCGGAGGCGGCGGAGGCGGTGGCGCAGAATCGCCGATGGGAGGTGGCGGTGGTGATGGCGTCGCGGCTCTGGTCGCGTTGGATTGCGGCGGCGGCGGCGGCGGTTGCTGCGCCTGCTGCTGCTGGGCCTTTGCTAATGCGGCCTTGCTCTCTGCGAGCTGCTGCCGGCTGAGTGCGAGCTCCTTCTCGAGCTCCAGCTTTGCGAGCTTCGCCTCGCCGAGCTCAATCTTCAGCTCGCTCGTCTCGTCCTCCATTGCCTCGAGCTGCTGCTCCTTTTCGGCGAGGCGCTGCGCACGACAAGAAAGCAAATGTGAGAGCAATGCGGAGCATGGAATATTATCATTGCCGGTGGTGACGCACCTTACGCGCCTGATCGCCCACCTCCGCACCGGCGGCGGCGGATGCGACGGCTTCTTTTGCCGCCAGCTCGAGCTGCTTCACCTGCATCCGCATCTCGTCGATCTGGTCCTCGCGTGCATCGGCCTCCTCCTCGAGCGCGAGCAGCGGCTGCAAAAGGTTGCTTTGCTTGGCGAGCGCGCGTAGTTGGTCGAGTGGTGGCATTGGTCGTGTGTGGCGACGCGCGTGAAGAGAGAGGCCGACAGCGGCGACGCGCGCTGAAAGCTATGTTTCCCGACGCGAAGGACACGTAAGTTTGGGCGCCGTCGTGGTGTCCTGCTGCCGCCATCAAACGCCGGCCTTCTCGCTCGGCGTCCGCGGCGGCTCACGCACGCTACCACCTCCACCAAACTCGGACGTGCCGCCAAACAGCGCACGCATCAGCGAGAACTCGACCTGCGCACCGCTGCTCTCCAATCGCTCCCTCCGCCCGCTCGGCGAGCCGGGACTCATCGGCCCTTGCGCGTGCAGCACGAGGTTCTCCAGCTGCGCCCTCTCGTCCTTTCGCTTGGCCGATGCGGTTGTCGCCTCGACCTTCATACGCGCCTCGTCGTGGTACGGAAAGGCCAACATCTTGTCCAATCGCCACAATGGCGTCCAGAAGCCGTGGCCTCTCGGCCGCCATCGGCGCATCCACCACCCACGCCCAATCTCGTAGCCGCAAAGAAGGAAGCCCGCATTCGCAATCCTCACCTGCTGCGCCTCTTCCTCCGTATTCTCCCATCTCGCCATGCCATCCGCACCCTGTACAAAGATGCCACGCACCGCACGATCGGACGAGACGTGGAACTTCTCGGCCATGTCGGTGCCATCTATCCACGAGAGAGAGAGAGAGACTCGAACGCTGGTCTGTCAGCACACAAGATCACTGCAGCAGGAGAGGGAGATCACGTCCCGAGCAGCGCACAATGCCATAGCTTTGTGAGTGTCCACAGGCCAACGCACACAGAGACACCGCCACCCGCAAAGCCGATATTGTGCAGACGGCGCAAACCCATGAACACAATCATCGTCGTCGTCGCGACGAGACCTCGACCAAAGAAGCGCATCGCACGCTTTAACTGCGCCTCCAAGTGCCGTACTGAGACGGAGACGGAGCCCTCGGGCCCGCGCAAGGCCAAACCGGGCCCGCACATGATGGAAGTGGTCGCAATGAATAAAGATAGTAGATGATTGGAAAGGCCGTACGCGGCGACCGACGTGAAGAGCGCCTGTAGTACGACGCTGCTCAAGAAGAACCACGAGGTCATGTGCTTGGTGCCGAGCTCCCAAATCGAATCGTCCGCCGTTGATACGACGTGGCCCGTCGCATTGCTGTACGCCCTCTCCGGATGGAATGAGGTCTGCAGGCCCAACGCAGCAAAGCCAAAGCCGAGCAGCAGCGCCGACGATGTCGCCAGCATCTTAAAGTTGCTGTGCAAGTAGTCGAGCTCCTTCCACTGAAGGTCGAGCATCGAGACGGCGAGCTGCTGCTCGAGCGCGGCCTTGTCGGCGGCGAGCATCGCGAAAGACGAAAGAGTTATCGAGTTTCGGGCGCCGTGGCGGGCACCTCAGGATTTGTAAGTCAACCGGCACGTCGCGACGGCCCTCCGCTGAGCATGCATGTCAGCGCAGCAAGTTTGGAGCTCCGCGCGACCTCGCGTCGCACGCGGACGGTCGGCGGGCGCGGCGAGCGCTCACGGTCGCTGTTGCTCTCTCGTCTCGCTGTCGCTGTGCCGCTGCCGTTTACCGCCGCAGCCACCCAACGCATTTAATACCATCTAATGTCACCATCGGACGAGGAGCATCGCCTCCTCTACGGCATCCTCTCCGATGCGCGAGTCGACGACGCCAAATCGATTGAGCACCTCCTCTCGCTCGCCGGCGTCACCGCGTCGGACCTCATCGCCGCCGACGAGACGCGCGCGGAGGTGATGCTGCAAAAGGCCGGACTGCTCGTCGGCGACTGCGGCAAGATTGTCCAGGCGCTCCGCGGCTTTCACAGCAACGGCGCCTCTCCTTCGCGCCGCGGCGCCTCCTCTGGCCTCTGCCGCTGCCTCTGCAGCCCGTGCGCGGCGGCGTATCGCTGCCTTTGCGGCGTGACGACGAGCGTCGCGCACCGCAACGGCGTCAAGCCGAGCATTAAATGCGGCATGATCATGTACTCGCTCACCGTCCTCATCATCACCCTCGCGACCCTCTCCTTTTATCTACCGGCCGTCCTCTACCAGGTCAAGGCGAACCATCGACGAATAGGCTCCCACTTCTTCCAGCCCACGCAGGCCAACTTTCTGATGCCGAGCGCACGGGGCGGAGGCGGCGTGATGGGAGGTGGGCGCGGCCCGGCGAGCGGCGGCCATTCGGTGCTAATGGTGACCGCCAACCAGCCGCTACCATGCACAACACGCCGAGGCGATTGGATTATGGAGGTACGGGATGCGCGCCTGCTCTGCCTGCCTGCTCACATGCACACACCCTCTGACCGAATGCGCTCCTCTCTCCTCTCTCTCTCTCTCGCAGCTCGCGCTACGCAACAAATTAATGTACGCGACCCTCCATGATTATAAGACCTGGTGGTCCACCGAGCTAGTCTCCGCATGGGATTTGGAGGCCGCCTGGAATAAGATACCTCTACTCTACATATTAATGCACCCAGACAGCCCAGTGACACAGGGTATAGAATGGTTATTATGGATGGATGATGATGCGATCTTTACCGATATGAACTTCACCTTCCCTTTTGAGGAGTACGACGCGGCCGGCATCAACCTTGTGATATGGGGCGACCCCCAACGCGTCTTCCGTGCGAATGACATCCAAGGCCTCAACACGGGCGTCTTCCTATTACGTAAATGCGAATGGAGCCGGCAGTTAATGGCGGAGGTCGCCGCGTTAGCGACACCCTCTATACGCCGCCAGATTGGTAACAAGGGCCGTATCGCCGAGCAGGGCGCGTTGACCTGGGTGCTCCATTCGCAGGCCGCCAAGTGGAAGGACCGCGTACAGTTGGAGCGCAATTTTACGATGAATGGCAACTGGATGGATTATGCCGGCAAGTGGGTCAAGGGAGGTAGGCGGTTATCGCAGGCCGTATGGGGCAATGATCAGGTCCCTTTTGTTGTCCAGTATGCGGGCTGCCAGATGTGCCGAGGCCATTCAGAGAATGGCACATGGCATGACGCGGGCGTCAAGAAGTGCCATAGCGCCTTCCTTGAGGCGTATACCTTTGGGGATGATCAGGTATTAGGCGCGTTAGGCTTGCGCCATCTATCCATGGAGACCCATCTAGTGCGCGCGAATGTCGGCTCGGAGCTCTATCAGCGGCACCAACGTATGACGCGCTGTTTACCTTCCTTTTTAGTGATTGGTACCCAAAAGGGCGGTACCTCCTCCTTCCATTGGCTGTTAAAGGAGGGCTGGCATAACCGCATACAGGTGAATAACGGCGAGAAGGAGATACATTACTTCTCCTGGGACGACAACTTTAGGAAGGGCCCATTAGTCTATCAGCAGAGGTTTGATGGCTCGGGCGAGCGATTGGGCGAGTGCACGGGCGAGCGGGTCCGCGGCGAGGTGTCGGCAACCTATCTCGATTATCCAAAGGCGGCAGAGCGTGCGGCGCAGTTACTACCCGGTGCGAAGATTGTCATCTTGTTGCGCGAGCCGGTAAGCCGCCTAGTCTCCTCCTTCAACATGAAGTGGCAGGTGGAGATATGCGGCAAGCTGACGTGGACACGCTCCGATTGTTACAATGGTGTGACGTCCGTCAAGATTATCAATGAGAATACCGTCGCGGCCAAGCAGCGTTTGGCCGCGTTGGCGGTATGGAATCGCTGCAATCGCGACAAGAAGTATATGGACACGAAGTGTTTATCTGCCGACTTTGTGAAGAAGCTCTCGGATAAGGTCGACATAGAGGTTGCAAAGCTCGATGCGTGCGCACGCGATCGATGGGAGGATATCGGCTCGTGCTTGGGTTTGGGCGCCCTGGAGCAATCGCGTCTGTATGCGGTGATGGAGGATCAGACCTATGTATGGCGGTCTATGTATGTCGACCATCTGCAAAAGTGGCTGAAGGTCTTCCCGGCGGAGAGTATGCTTGTGGTACCAAGCGAGAAGCTCAAGGAGGCGTCGAGCTTCAAGACGGTGATGGAGCGCTTTGCGGGATTGCTGTCGCTGCCACGCGCGGGGCCGGAGGTTCACAATGAGTTGATATTTAAGGCGTCGCCCGCTTCAACGGGAGGGAATGTGCACGAGAATGGTCGGGCGTATGTGGGCGAGATCCCACCGGACGTGTCGGAGCGGCTAAACAAGGTGCTGTGCCCGAAGAATCAGGAGCTGGCGCAGCTGCTGTTGGATAAGAAGCTGATGAAGCGCGTCGAGGAGTTCCCGTGGCTCGCGACCGCGTTGAAGCGGGATGTTTGCTGAAGAGAGTGAGATGGAGTGGTGTCGTAGGAGAGTCGAAGAGAGAGGAGGCATGAGATGTGGATCGTGGTGCCGGTGCCGAGGAGACGAGGCTTTCTCGTTTGTACGTTCGACGTTGTGAGAAGTATGAAACGAATGGAACCCGTCCGCCGACAGGTTTTGTGTTGAGAGATTTGTGATCGTGCCCAGCACGGCGCGGTAACGGACGCGATCACCCGAGCGACGCGACGAGCCGATCTCTCTAAGGACGACCGCGCGCGCGTGGCTCATCGTTCGCCAATGTCAGCAAACAACAACCAGCAACCACAGCAGCAAGGCAACAACTTCAACAATGCACCACGCCCGAATAACAACCGCGGCTCTGGTCCGCCTCGCGGCGGCCAGCCACCTCGCGGCGGAGCACCGATGAATAACATGCAACGTGCGCGCAGCCACTCTGCCTCTCTATCTGCACCTCCGCGCGCGCGCTCCGCCGCGGCCTGCGCCTGGCGTGCCTGGCGTCCTGCCGCCTGCGGCGACGCCGCGTCTGTTTTTTTTCTGCCGCCTGCCTGAGCGGCGCCGCGACTTTTTCTTCCGCTTCGCGAGACCTTTGCTGCTGCTGCTGTCCTCGCCTTCTCACAATGCCATTCCTCTTCCACTCTTTCAGGCGGTGGACCCCAGCGTCCGCCAATGCAGATGGGCCCAGGGCCAATGATGCACCCAGGCTACGGCATGATGCCCTACGGCGCCGTCCCTGGCATGCAGATGCACCCAGGCATGCGCCCCCCGGCCGGCATGCCGGTTTATCAGATGGCGCCGCAAGGCTTTCGTCCCGCCTACCCTGGCCAGCAATTCGCGCCGCCCGGCGGAATGGTGATGATGGCGGGCGGTGGCATGGCGACGGGCGGCGCACGTCCAATGGCCGGCGCCCCCCCGAGTGCGATGCAGCATATGTATCAGCCGGCCCCTGGCGCTGGCCCTCAAGGTCAGCCGGCTCCGGGCGGCGTT
>AEAR01000714.1_pt1 | contig 9489 bp, 10 predicted proteins | sample 349768 | NCBI WGS metagenome assembly AEAR01 (sample SAMN02954311, study PRJNA50327) | marine metagenome | biome: aquatic; feature: Florida Straits; material: sea water; isolation source: Florida Straits, depth 75m | depth 75 m m | reverse complement strand
CTGCCAGGGTGGGATTCGTGAATGAGGCTCATTAATGGCATAGCAGGATGGCGTGTCGGCAGCTCGAGCACATGAGAGGTGACTGCCAGGGTGGGATTCGTGAATGAGGTTCGTTAATGCGATGCAGGGGTTGGGATCCAGGCTACGCTCATAAGGTCTGTGGGGCGCGGGTTGGACTCCAGGCTACGCTCTGATGAGGCTTTGGGTGTGCGTGGGGCGCGGGTTGGACTCCAGGCTACGCTCTGTCGACGATGTACACCACTAGCCGCACGATCCATGGCAAGAGAAGCGCTATCTTCGAATAGCTCCAAACGATCGACTGCAATGCCGCAAAGCCCATGCATGAGGCCAGCACGATACTACCCACCACACCGGGCGTCCCATGAGATCAGGTGGGCATACTACCCACCACAACGGGCGCGCCCCATGAGGCATATTGATTGGGGGTGGGGTTCCATGGACCTCATTTGGCTCACCTTTGCCCGCGCAACTGCCCCGTGTCAGTCGTGCCATTGACTGCCACCCTCAATGAGCCGACCTGCCAGTGACAGGCTCGAACCGCGCGGACTGTCAGTAGCAGCGGCTCAGGGCAGCGAGAGGGCAATTCGAGCCTGGTGGGCTGCAGGGCAGCGAGAGGCCAGTTCGAGCCTGTGACGCCTAGGCAGCGGGGGGGCGGGTGGGCAGTTCGAGCCTGCGAGCGGTACGTCGAGGGCCATATCGAAGGTATACTCGAAAGTTGGCTGGGCGTTGCTGAGGGTGAGGATGAGCAGTGCCATGAGAGTGAGCCCGGCGGAGTTAGCAAGGATGACGAGGAGGAGCCTGCATCATGGGATTCGTTCATATGGGATTCGTTAATGTATCGTTAATGGGATTCGCCAATGGGTTTCGTCAATGGGAGTGGTTGTGAGGCTTACAGCTTCTCGTCTGTGGATTTATAGCTCGACCACGGCCGCCATCGGTGCTGATGCTCCCCAAATGTATTGGATGCCCTGTTCGTCCGGTAGGTGAACAAAGGGACACGGTCCCGTCAGAAAAGGGCGGTCTGTGTGGCTTTACAAAGGGGGTGGCGCGGGTTTGAACGTATGGATGACCGGATGGAGCTCAGTCGCGAGTGGCGTGATGTCTCGATTGATGCGAGATAGTGCTCTCTCTGATCCAGCAGCGTCGCCTTCACATGCACACACGCAAGGGCAACAAGATGGTAAGGGTTACGATTAGGCCTATGAGTGGGGCCAGGGATGGCGAGGGTGCTCTCCCTCTGATCCAGCAGCGTTGCCTTCCACAGCCAAGGGCAACAGGGACACGCGCCAAGTGAGTCTCCTCCCGTCAGCATCCAAGGTTCATGTGAATGTGATGCTAAGACCACCTTGAGGGCGTCAGGGGCCCATCTGGCCTCGGAGGAGCCTAGGAACTCGTCAGGAGCGTGGTTGACGATCGCGTCAGGGAAGCGGCGGACGATTCTTTGGATGCCATGGTCATCACCGCGTCTGCCAGGATGGGATTCGTTAATGGGATTCGTTAATGGGATTCGTTAATGGGATTCGTTAATGGGATTCGTTAATGGGATTCGTTAATGGGGTTCGTTAATTAATCTCAGTAACACTGGGTGTGGGTTGGAGTCCAGGCTACGCTCGAGAATGTGGCGGCTACAGAGAGTAAGTCCTCGCGCTGCTCGCCGATCTGTAAGTTATGTAACGGCTCGGGGAGCGCCGTATCGGGCTCATCCAAATGGCCTTGGCGCAAGTGGGCAGGCAAGGAGGGATGCGGCATCCCTGCCACACGTGCGCATGTCGTAAGTCAGGTTGTGCATGTCACATGGACATGTACATGTCCATGTACATGGGCATGTACATGGACATGGGCATGTATGTGGATGTATGTGCATGTGCATGTGCATGTGCATGTGCAGCATGTGCATGTGCATGTGCATGTTGCATGTTGCATGTGCATTCATGTGAATGTGCATGTGCATGTGCATGTGCATGTGCATGTGCATGTGGCATGTGCATGTGTATGTTACTCTGGCGCACCCATCTCATCTCATCTCATCACATCTCATCTCATCTCATCTCATCTCATCTCATGTTCATGTTCATGTGGCGCACCCATCTCATTCCCCTATGTCATGCCATGCCAGATCATGTGGCACACACCCATCTCATCGCGGAATGACAATGCCGCATGCCGCCGAGAAGCCTCCTGCAGATCAGCAACCTCGTTAATTAATCCCATCAGCTCGACACTCACCCCGAGCCGCCGCGTAGTCACCGAGCTAACCTGCGCGTTGGGTTTCGTTAATTAGCTCAGTCAGCTCAGTCGCACGAGCACCGAATGGCTCTAGCCATGGCTCTAGCTAGCCAGTAAGGGGGCATTCACCCAGCCAGCTAGCCAGTAAGGCGGCATGGGCGTTAGCGGGATGCGGCACATCACCTGCACGAGCACCGAATGGCTCGGCGCCGTGACTGGCTCGACCGATTCCCTGACTGGCCCTCGCCTCCGCGTCCGTGACGCCCGTGTCGGTATAGACGTGCGCGATTCGGATGACACACTCGCTGCGGCAGACACGCGGCTCTGGGCACACGGAAACGCGCCGAGGCGATGGCAGCCGTGAGCTTTGGGCTAGCGATGCAAAGCATGCCATGTCACTTCATGCTAATGGCTTATGTTTATGTTATGTGATGGCACGCGGCTCACCATCTCCGCATAAAGATCAACACTTAAACCGCTGCTCCGATTCGACACCCCAGCCACCAAATGATCATCCAGATGCCCATCATCGCTGCAGACAGTGACGCCGCTGCTCCGACTTGACGGGCCTGCGAGATATCCCGGCCCATCGCCACTGACAGTTAAGCCGCTGCTCCGATTTGATGGGAGAGAGACGCTTAGACCCGGTAGGCGCCCCCATAGCCTGCCTGACCCCCGCAGTCTGCCTGACCCCCGCAGCCTGCCTGACCCTCGCGATAACCGATCTCGATTCGAGTCATTATCGAGCCCACTTGACCCATCCCCATAACGTGGAGGGGCACGGCCCGCTGGTGGCACGCGCTCGAGCGACGGGGCGCCACTCTCCTCAGATGCCACCCGTGAATCGCCATCGCCGCCACGCGCGGGCGACTCAATGCTCGCTGGGGCACGAAGCTGGATGGCCTCGAGTCCAGCCACATCTGACTCGCTGGTTCCCACCTGGGCGCTGCCCATCGCGTCGGCGACCTCACCGTCCATCTCGTTGCCCAGCACGCGCACTAGCCGCGCAGAGCGTGTGCGAGTCGTTCGGACCATGCGCGAGGCGTGGCAGCGGGGGGTAAGCAACCAAGCCGCGCCGAGCACGCGAGCAGCGAGCGAGTGTACCGCCGACGAAGGTTGGGGAGCGATGTGATCTCCGATGGCGAGATCATTACACCCTGCCAAACAGGGGAGGTGGCGTTTGCATGCACCGGCGGGGGCGGGACTTCCTAATCCTTTTATGGCAACCGACCTTGTAACGGTCGCCAACGAGGTGTCACCTCGCTCAGCTCCGGGCCTGGGCTGCTGGCTTCGACAAGCTGCTGTGGGCTGCTGCACGCGCTTCGACCGCGACTCAAGCAAGCGATCATGCACGGGCTCGCATTATTCGCCGTGGCGTGGATCCTGCATCCAATGCCGCCTCCGGCAGTCCAGCGGCCTCTTGTGACAATGCAGGCCGACTTTTCCAACGATGGCGCCGAAGTGGATTGGGACGAGGAGGCTAAGAAGCTCGGGGAGCTAGCGAAGCCGATGAATGAATTCTACAAGGCAGTGAGCTCGATCGAAGCTCCGGAGCTGATCCGCGAGTTTGCCAAATCCGCTCCTGATGAGGTGCAGTTTGCAGTGAAGACCACCGTCGCGTCGCTTCTCGGCAATCTGCCCGCATCCATCGGGGAGAGCGCGATCACGACGACGGGGAAAAACCTGGCGACTCTGATGTTCAACATGCAGATGACTGGCTACATGTTCCGCAATGCGGAGTACCGCCGCTCGCTCGTCAACTCGTTTGACAAATCGCTCGGCGCGGCCGATAGCACCACCTCTCTGCCGCCGGTGTCAGGGAAAGTGAGCGTGAAGCTCGCAGGGATAGAAGCGGAGATTGACGCGGCGGCGTACATGGCGGAGCTGCGCTCAGAGGTCGAGGACCTGCGCATGGAGCTTGCGCGGACCAATCAGCAGCAGGTTGGTTCCGCTCACCCACTCTCCCTCGTGCTCTCACCCACTCCTCTGCCTCCGCTCTCGCCCACCCTCGTTGCACTCGCCCACCCGCTCCGCACTCGCCCACCTCGCTACCGCAGGCGGAGGGCGAGCAGGCTCTCATCCAGTACATCCAGTCGCTCAGCCGGGAAGACCAGACCGAGCTCACACAGGACGTGAGTGCGGATGTGCTAGAGGCGATGTCGCAGCTCGTCGCGACGATTCTGATTGACCTGAACATTGAGAGGGAGGCGGAATGTGCGCGCCTACTCGCCCCCGTGTCCACGTTTGTGCGTGTGAGAGGGAGGCGAAATGTGCGCGCCTACCCGCCCCCGCGTTCATGTGTGTGCGTGTGTGTGTGCGTGTGTGTGTGCGTGCGAGAGAGTGTGTGTGAGAGAATGTGAGCATCCATGTGTGCACGTGTGTGGCATCGGCGCTGTTCCTCGCCTCACCGCCACGCCGCTTGTCGCCTCTTATCGCCTCTTATCGCCTCTTATCGCCTCTTGTCGCCTCTTGTCGCAGTGGCGGCGCCGGTCGACAAGCTCCGCGAGCTCCTTATATGGCAACTAGTGAGCGGGTACAAGCTGCGAGAGCTCGAGGTGCGCGATGAGATGAAGGACCGTTTCTGGGGACCCGACGGTAAGAAGGACTGAGCGACTGAGGACTGAGCGGCTGAGCGGGCGCAGCTGAGCGGGCAGCCCTGGGCATACTACGTAGTACGTCTGTACTCACGGCAACGGCTGAGGATTCATAGAGGGGCGGGAGCAGATCGATGGAACGGGCCTGACCACGCGCGGAGCCGGAGCTGCTGCCAGTCTTCCGGAGCACGCCGGAGGCGAGCCAGCGCGGGCACGCTGCCACGACACACGACACACACGCACAGGTCGGGTCAGTAGCGAGTAGGGCAGATTGTAAGCGGAAACCGGAGGGATCGTGCATTCGTGTGCTACTCCAGGGCTGGTCATGTGGTCAAGCCGTAGTTGGACTCCGCTCGAACTCGACTACAGCTTTACAAGCTTAGTACCTCGCGGAACTGAGCACAACGCGACGAAGGCGATAGCGAAGCCGCGAAGCGGACCGGAGAGTTTACAGTTTTTACTTTTCCCCGCGGCGCGCTCGACGTTGACGCCGCATCCCCCCCGCGCCGCGCGCGCGCGGCATGCACGTATGCGACATGCGAGGCAGCAAATTTTCTATTTTTTGCTTGCTTGCTTGCTTCTATATCGGGGCCGGTCCCGCTACCCTCACCGCCAATGTCACAGACGGCTTCGGACGTTACATGCACACGCGCGGGCGAGCATGACAGTCCTCAAATATGAAGGTAGGATAGGTTACTGCTCCTCGGTCTCCACGGCACTCGCGCCCCACGGCCGCGCGCGTACCACGGGGATGGAACCGAGTGGTGATCGGTGGGGTGTGGGCTGGTGGGGGTAGGGGTAGAGGGGAGGGGTGGGGGGTGGGGGGGGGGTTCAAGCTATCCTCCATCGTCGTAGACTATCCTCCTCTTCTTCACGTATTCTCGGTCTCGCCACTCGTACCGGTCTCCTACTATCCTTTCGACCGTCGTTGCTCCGACCTCGATCTGCTTGCTCAATGTGGCCTTTCCAGCGGTCGTCTTCCCACTTTTACTGGGTTCCATGTAGGCGCTACTCACCTTGCGTTTCTGCACGTTTCGCCGTCTCACTTGGCTGTAGTCGCGCAGTGTGATACCGGCTCTCTTCGGCCGTCTCAGGCCGGTCATGCCGTCGTCACTGCACCCCTCCTCATTGCGTTCGCACTGCTCGCAACATTCTTCGTAGTTTCCTTTTTCGGCGTTTTCCTCGGCGGGCTCCCTTCGAGTTTCGGCAATCGTCGGCGGCGCTGTTGCGATCGTCGGCGGAGCGCTGCTGCTGCCTGCTGCGCCTGCTACCACTCGCTGCTGCTGCTGTCGCCTCTCTGGTTGCTCCGGCGCCGCAGCTGCGTGTTTGCGCTTTCCGGCTCCTGTACCTCCTCGCACTGCGGTTGACGGTGCGGCCTGATGGTTTCCTCCATCGTCGTTTGGTTCGGGTGCGCATACCGCTTGTCCATCACCGCTCGTTCCTTTCGCCCCCCTCTCTCGCTTCGTGACCCTGCCCTCTGCTCGCATCCTCCATATTAATGCGCGCGTCACGGTCCATCCACGTTGCCCCTGTTTGCGGTCTTGCTTCTTTTGCCCTGCTGCCTCTTTCTGCCGCCGCTCTGCTTCTTCCCGCGTCCCGTCCCATCCTTCCTGTGCCGCCGCCGCTGATCGCCACGCTGCGAGAGCCGCCTGCCGCCATCTCTTGCCAACCTGCCCTCCATCCCTCTCGGCCCTCCTCGCCATTTCTGGCTCGGCCTTGTCGCCCCATGCCTTACGCACGCGTGTTGCCAGGCTCTGCAGCTCGCGCACTCCTTCTATCACCACCCGCTCCACCGCTCGCCACTGTGCTTCTCGTCCCGAGGGTTTTGGCGGCGGCAACCTACCGGCTAGTAGATCCATGAACGCTGTCTCTCGCATTGCATCGACCTGTCCCTGTATTGCCCCCTCCGCCTTATTCAGCATTGCCACCACCGCCACCCTGCCCTCCCCAATAATCCATCCCTTCTTGCCTCGTTGCCGTCGCATCACCGCCGCTCGTATACGCCGGACCACGTCTCGCATCTCTCCACGCGTCGCATGCGCGCCCTCCAATGCCGGGCACCTTAACAGCACATGCGCCATGCTCGCCTGCTGCACTGCCCGCGCCGGGTCATGCGTACAGCGCCACGCGCGGTCCACATCTCCTTGCCATTGCCATTGCCACCCACGCGCGCGCGAGCAACATGCTGCGCACCCACATACCTCGTCCACCCCACGGTCGGCTCGTCCCGTTTCCCAGAGTGCGCCTGCACGCGCCGCCATTGCCACCCCGCACCGCTCTCTGTCCCACGCTCCACGCTCCGCCTCGGTACCCCACTCGTCGCCCCCGGCTACCTTCCCCTCTCCCACATCATCCTCGTCTTCCTCCTTCCCGCCACCCTGCCTCCTCCTCCTCCCGGCGTCTAGCCTTGCGCCCGTCGCTTCCCACACCGCTCCCCACCGCGTCTCTCCCCTTGCTGCCCACGGCCTCCCCAATCGCTCCACATCCACTGAGCGCTTACCTCCTCGCAGTCGCCGTGTCTCCCGGTCCCGGACCCACCACCCGATGGCCTCTCGTGTCGTGTTAAACGCTGTCGCGTCCCACATCATCTCCGGCTCTCCGCCCCCCGCTGTCACCCGTCTCACCCACCTCCCCGACGCCATCCCGTCCTCAATGACCTTGCTCACCTCATGTTCGTCTAACCTTGCTTGTAGGTATGCTTTTGCTACAGCATCGGCCATCGCGTTGGGTGAAACTCCCGAGTGGGCTGGGACGTACATGGTCACCAACAGGCCGATCCTCCGTCGGTACGTGTTAATCGCCTCTAGAATTGCCTCCCGGTCCCGCCCCGCCCCGCTCACCCGTACACCGCCCCTCCACGCGTCCTCTATCATACGCATCGCGCTCAGCGAGTCGCTCATGACGAGACATCGCCTGTGCTCAGCACCGTCGCGTTCGCTCACCTCTCGCACCGCCATCAGGATGGCGTACAGCTCCGCGTCTACCACGTCCATCGTCGCCGGCAGGCGTGCGCCAATCATTCCGGCCCCAACACACCTCCTCTCGTATTCCTCTTCCGTCTCCCCACTCCACACCTCACGCTCTAGGGTGAGCACGCCCTCATACGCGCCAGCTGCCACTCGTTTGCGTAGTCTCCCGTCCGCGTCCCGCTTCCTGTCCTTGGACCCATCCACTGCCCACACATCGGTAAAGTCATGACACACGTGCAGTGGCACACTTACTTGCAACACCTTCCTGTTGGCCTCAGTCGACTTTTGTGTGTTAGCTCCGGTGAGCAGCGCTCGCTCTTGGCGGTCCATGTTCACCTTCACTCCATCCCTCGTTCTCACGCTCTTTTCTCCCACCTCCATCGCTCCGCATCGCAGGTGTGTCCTCATCAACGGGTCACTCCGCGCTCTCTCGTCATCTATCATCGTGTAAGCCGCTCCCACGCCTTGCATCCACAGCCCCTTCCCTTCGTCCTCTTTGCGCCACCGCATGTACTCGTCTGGCTCTGCTGTCGGGACTATCGGGTACCGCGCGTCATTCCTTTGCCGTAGGTTCTCGTTCGCTTTCAGCCTCTTCTCCATCGTCTCTATCGTCACCGGTTCTCCTTCGGGCGGCTCCCTCCGTGCGTCATTACCTCGATGGTTCCTGCCCCCCCTCCTACCGCGTCGCCTACCTTGCTGCGTGGCTTCCGTCGCAGATTCGCCGCCCTCGCTTCGCACCGTCTCCTTGTCCTGGCGCTCTCTGCTTCCCTCCAGCTCGTCGTACAGCGTGCGTCGCCACTCATCTGTGCCTGGCCCACCTCCCTCCGCCTCTGCGTATGCAATCGGCTCATCAGGCCCGTTCTGCCGCTCGGCAGTGCCTTTTCTGCCGCCGGCTTCGTATGCGTGTTCCAAGAAGAGGCTCCACAACTTATCCAGTGCCCGCCTAGCGCCCTCACCGTGCAGGTCCCTCGTACCGCCTCCTCGATCTCGTTCGCCGTCATCCGGGCCTTACCACATCGTGCTTCGGCTACCCACGACCAGGGTCGCTCGCTCCTCACCGCATCCCACCCCTCCTGCCCCGCTAACCGTTCGAATAGGGACACCGGTCTCATGTTCTTCCCTTTGCTTTTGCCACCTGCTTGCCAAGCTCTGTACTGCCGTGTGCGCCGTTCCATGCGCTCAGTAGGTGTCGTTCCGACTCCCATCCGTTGGACCACTCGCGGCCATTGGACCTTTCCCATTTAACGAGCACCTCCCACCCGCCAAAGCAATCCGCGGTGCGTCTGGCGGCCAGCACTCTCATCGCCCGTGACGGTTGCGCCGCTGCTTTTCTTTTCACCTCCGCCTGTCGCCACTCTGCTTGCCATTCAGCCCCCTTTACTACTTCCCACCACGCGTTCCGCACCCCCTCCCATCGTGCTTCGTTCAGCTCTCCGACGAGCTGTCGGTACGCCAACTTGTCCGCCTCGCTCCCTAACGTCGTGTACATTTCCTTTACTTCATTCCACGTCATCCAGCGCCCTGTTTGGTGCGTCACATCCGCCCATTCTCTCATGCCGGCCGCGGCCAGCCTCCGAGTTCCCACTGTGAACTCGCATCCCCTACCCGCTGGTGTGACTCGTGCCGCTACCACCCCTTCCCCGGTCCTTGCAATGCCGACTCTAACGCGGCACGGTCCC
>AEAR01000470.1_pt1 | contig 9826 bp, 7 predicted proteins | sample 349768 | NCBI WGS metagenome assembly AEAR01 (sample SAMN02954311, study PRJNA50327) | marine metagenome | biome: aquatic; feature: Florida Straits; material: sea water; isolation source: Florida Straits, depth 75m | depth 75 m m | reverse complement strand
GCTCGGTACCCGAGAAGGAGAGGGAGCGGAAGAAGAAGCAGAAGGAGAAGAAGAAGGAGGCGGCGCAGGCGGAGCGCGAGCAGGAGGTGCCGGCGCCGCCGACGCTTGGAGCGTTCTTTGAGCAGACGCTCGGCTGAAGAGGGGGCGAGAGGGGAGGCAGAGGGAGTGGCTTTGGAAGCTGCCGCCGATTGGCGGCGTGGGTCATGGGAGGGGCGGAAGGAACGCAACAGAAAAGATCCCTGCTGCTCCTCCTGGTAGTGCTCGCGACGAAGCCACCATGTTTGAGCCGCGGAGTCGTGCCCTTTCACGCGCGCACGCGATGCCGCGACGCGCGCCAGCCGCCGCTATCAACCCGGCCGAGGCCGCCTACCGCCGCTTTCTCGCGCAGCAAAAGGACGGGCTGCAGGCGTGGGCGCGCAAACGCGCAACGCTGCTCGACGAGGTCGGCATGTCGGCCGACATGGAGATGATCGTAGTCGATTTGCTTGAGGATTTGCGCGAGGAGCCGGCGGCGCTCGTGCACGCGGCGGCGGATGTCCACGCGGGCACGCACGCGCTGCTCCTCCGCGCGTGCCTCGAATTGCGCTTTGTCGAGCGGCACGCGAAGCAGGCGATCGCCATTGTGCTGGCGCGCGAGGGCGGCGGCCTCGATGGCGGTCTGTCGATTATTCAGCGGCCGTCGCTGCTCTCGGATTGCTTGGATTGGCTGTGCGTGCACGTCGACGTCGACGAGCTGCCGCTCCAATTCCGTCCGAAATTGCGACGCGCGCGCCCTCCGGCGCCAAAGCTGCCCGGCGGCGCCACCATTGACCACTGGAGCGGCGGCGCGCCGCGCACCGGCGAGTCGAGCGGCAGCGTGGTCGGCCGCGTCGCCAACAGCAATTCGTCAGCGGCCGTCGAGGATGCGGATGACGATGACGACGAGCCGCCCGATCCGATGACGCTGCCATGGACGTGCGCCGCGTGCACCTTTGACAATGGCGGCGGCTCTACGCGCTGCGAGATGTGCTCGGCGCCACGGCCGCCGCCACCACCGCCCACAGCAGAGGAGCTCGCCAAGCGCGCAAAGCGTGAAGAGCGGAAGGCGGCGGAACTTGCCGCGTCGGAGGCGGAGGCTGCGTCTCGAGCGGTCGTGCAAGGCCAGCTGAAGCGGCTCGCGTCATTTGGCTTTGTGCGGCCTCGGTGCAAGGCGCTGCTTGAGGCGAGCGACGGCGTGGAGGAGACGGCGTTGGCCGGTCTGGTGCGGGAGACGATCGAACGGCTCACTGCGGCTGCTGGCGTTGAGGGCAGCAGCGAGCTGCTTGCGCCGTCCACCGACGAGTCCGAGCAATCTGAGCTGACTGAAATTGCGGAGGAGGAGGTGGAGGCATTGTCTGCCATTCTTGAGACGGAGTTCACGCGGCTACCATCTGGTTGTATTCAGCTGACTTTATTGTGGGATGCGTCAACGGGAGAGGCGCCATGGTCCTTCTCCGCCGCTCATCTCGCAGAGGAGGACACCAGTGGTTCGCAAAAGGCGGCACCAAAGCGTTCTCTCTGCTCGGTGTGCGTGGTGCCCGGCTGCAAGCTACCTACCAATAAGCACAAGCAATCAGCGTACTGCACATTGGCGCATGCTCAGCACGACGAGGCGCAAGCAACACCATTTTATTTCGCGACGGTCGCCGGATACAAACCAGATGGCTCGCCGCTCGATATCGCCGATCCGCTCATTGATCGGCCCGACGCGGAGAGTTTACAATCACTCGAGCTTTACGTTTGTACCAACGCTGCTAAACCGCATTGGCCGTACCCACGTGCTCCGCCTCTTGTTGCGGTGCGCTGTTCGCAGCTGCTACCACGCGCCCAGTTAGAGCTGACGCGTGTTGTATTAAAACATGCGATCAAGCTCGCGGCCGACAATGCAGCGTCGGGTGCGCCCGCACCAATGCTGTATGAATTACTCTCGTGGTTCCGATCCGAGTTACCGACCCTACTTCAGAGATTGGCTGTGGTGGTCGCCAAGCCACCAGCGGGATCTGCCAATGACGGGGTTGATGATGATGAGGAGGAGGAGGAGGAGAGCAGTAAGCCAAAGCTAACTGCGGCGGAGGCGGCGGCAGTCGCGCGGAATTCGTTGGTCCAACGGACTTGGCTCGAATCGGAGGCGCAAAGGGAGAGGGAGGAGGAGGAGGCGGCGGAGCGGCGGCGGCGATGGGAGCAGGTGAAGGAGCTGATAAGGCAGGAGGAGGCGGAGAAGGCGGCGGCGAAGGCGGCGGACGCTCCGGCAACAAGTGAAGAGGGCGCGCGCGAGCCGTCACCCTCCCAAACGCTGCCCGGCATTGGCAGCGGCTCCCGAGGCGGCGGCGGAGGCGGTCGTGGCGCGTCCTCCCTCGGGCGTGGTAGGGTGGGCAGAGGACGTGGGGATGTGCTATGGCCCGATTTCAAGCAGAAGGCTGCTGCTGTTATTACTACGGCGGCCGCAGCGGAGGCGGCGGAGAGCGCACCTGCTGCTTCGGATCCTCCCGCTGCTGCTACTGCTGCGCCGCCGCCACCGCCAGAGGAAGACACTGCCTCCGCCGCTGCCTCTCTCGCACCCGTTCCGCTTTACGCCGCGACTCCGGAACAGCTGGCGCCGCCAATACTCACTACAGCGCAGGAGCGAGAGAGTAGAACACTTCTGGACGCGCACGAGCGCAAGCGTAAGTCGAATGAGTACGCGCGGATGGCGGCGGCGCGTTCAAAGCTGCCCGCCGCGACTAAACGCGCCGATGTCCTCGCCGCTCTTGAAAGGAATGCGGTGTTGGTGGTGAGTGGCGAGACGGGCTGTGGCAAGACGACTCAAGTTCCGCAGTTTATTCTGGACGACGCGATTGAGAATCATCGAGGCGCGGCCGTCAACATCATCTGCACGCAGCCAAGGCGAATCTCCGCGATGGGAGTCGCGACACGCGTGGCCGCCGAACGCTGCGAGCCGCTCGGCCAGACGGTTGGCTATCAGATCCGTCTGGAGTCGAAACGCTCGCACATGACGCGGCTGCTCTTCTGCACGACGGGCGTGCTGTTACGGCGGCTGCATGGGGATGGTGAGCTCAAGGGCGTGTCTCATGTGATCATCGATGAGGTCCACGAGCGATCGCTGCAATCGGACTTCCTGTTAATTATTTTGAAGGAGGTGCTACGCGTCCGGCCGAGCCTGCGCATTGTGCTCATGTCCGCAACGATCAACGCCAATCTCTTCTCGAATTATTTTGGAGCGGTGCCGCCACCGCTGATCGCTGCTGCTGCTGCTACCGACGACGACGACGCGACTCTTGCCGCGCAACAAGCAGCAACAGCAGCAACGCCCACGCAAGCAACAGCAGCAACGCCCGCGCCAACCTTACACATTCCCGGCTTCACCCACCCAGTGACCGAATACTGGTTAGAGGACGTGTTAACGATGACGGGCCATATGATCGAGGTGTGTGTGCATCGCCTTTCACCCCTCCACCCTCCACCCTCCACCCTCCACCTCCCTCCACCCTCCTGCTCACCTATATGTGAATGCTCCAGGCGGGATCGGCCTACGCGAAGCGAGAGCACTCGGCCGAGATGGGAGGCGGCACTGCGGGTTTGGGCTTCTCTGAGATGGTCGCACGCACGGCCAACCTTCGCAAGGTGTGGGCGGCCTTCGTGCCTTCTGGCAGTGCCCTCTCTGCACTCTGCAATGCCACTCTGACACCGCTGTGCGCGTGTGCTGCTGCTGCTGCTCTGCAGGGCGACGGATCGGGAAAGGCGAAAGGCGAGCTGCGGTCGGAGATTGCGGAGGCGGTGCGCCGCGAGCGCGTTAAGGATGCAGACGGCGGCAGGGAGTACCCGGAGCACGTTTACGAATCGATTGAGGTGTGCGCAGCACAGCAGAGCAAGCACACAGCTTCCACCCCCCCACACACACAAAAGCACACACTTTTCCTCTCACACAGCGTGGAGTGCTGCTATGCTGCCGCTGCTATTGCTTGCAGGTGATGGACGAGGAGCGTGTGAACATTGATGCGATCGCCGCATTGGTTCATCATATCGACGAGACGCGTGATGAGGGTATGCGCTCACAGCGACTCGAACTCTGTCGGCTTTTTTTGGTTGGGTCGGTGTTTCTGAAAGACGTGAGCGTTCCGGGTGCGGTGTGTGTGCGGCACCAGGTGCAATCCTCGTCTTCATGCCTGGTATGGCAGAGATCTCCGCTCTTCACGCGAGCTTATTGGCAGGCAACCCAAGAGAGCGCACGCTACTACCGCTGCCGCTGCATTCCTCCATCGCGAATTCAGATCAGCTATCCGTCTTTCAGAAGCCGCCTAATGGTTTGCGCAAGGTGGTGATTGCGACCAACATAGCGTATGCGTGTTCTGCACAGCGACTCCAACTCTGGAAGCTTTGTGTGTTGGTTCTCTGAAGGACCTCTCTGCGTTCGGGTCCCATGTGTTGTGCGGCAGGGAGACGTCGATCACGATCGACGACATACTCTTCGTCATCGACAGCGGCCGCGCGAAAGAGAACAGATACGACGCGATCAATCGATTACCGCAGCTCGTGGACACCCAGGGCCCACACAATATGCCCACCGCCCAGTGTGCACTCAGCACTCAACGGCACTGACCGCTGCGCACTGTGTGTGCTGCTACAGGTGGACACCTGGATCGCAACAGCCAATCGGCGGCAGAGGAGAGGTCGTGCTGGACGCGTGCGCCCTGGAGAGGCCTTCTATATGTATACTAAGGAGCGCTCTGATGGGTTAGCCGCCTTCCAACCTGCAGAGATGTTACGAGTCCCATTGCACGAGCTATGCCTACAGATTAAGCTGTTGGCCCCCAGGGCTCACACACAATGCCCACCGCCCAGCACTCAGCACTTCAATGCCGCTGACCGCTGCGCACCGTGTGTGCTACAGGTTGGACCTCGGTGCGATAGAGCCGTTCCTTGCGAAGGCGCTCGAACCGCCCGCACCCCATGCGGTGCGCGAGGCCGTACAGACGCTCTCCGAGCTACAAGCGTTAGAAGGGCCTCAGGAGACCCTCACACCTCTCGGCCACCACCTCGCGACACTACCTGTCGATGTCCGCATCGGCAAGATGCTAATCTTCGGCTGCATGCTCCGCTGTTTACATCCGATCCTCGTCATTGCTGCGGCGCTCTCGCTGCGCACTCCCTTTCTGGAGCCCTTTGACAAACGAGACGAGGCTAGACAAGCAAGGCGGCGCTTCTCCGCCGACACGCGCTCGGATCACTTTGCCTTACTGCGCGTGTATGAGATGTATAGAAGGGCGATGGACCGCGGCGCTTCGTCAGGAAAGGAGTTCTGCCGCAACAATTTCCTCTCGGCTGAAACCCTCTCATCGATGGAGCAGGTGAGATCATGTGGCACTCATCAGCACTCTGCAATGCCGCCGCACTCTGACACCCGCCGCTGTACCACTCTGTTGTGTGCTGCTGCTGCTGCTGCTGCTGCTGCAGGTGATGGGGCAGTTTGTAGAGCTGCTCGTAGAGATTGGCTTTCTACAGCCGCACCTCGCCATACCGGCACAAGCGGCTGCGGCGGCGGCGGGGAAGGGTGGAGGCGGTCGTAAGGGCGGCGGCGGCAGAGGCGGCGGCGGCAGAGGCGGCGGCGGCGGCGAGGACGGCGCGGGTGGTAGTGAGGACGTGGCGACAGAGGGTGCTTCCGCCTCCTCCGCGAATCCACAACAGGCGCCGCGCCAAGTGTCCGCCGCTTCGGTCAAAGCCCTAATGAAGCACCGCCCGATTGGCGGTGAGTACTACAACGCCCATGCGAGCTCGATGCCGTGTCTACGTGCGGTATTATGTGCGGGGCTCTACCCGAACGTCGCGCGCGCGTCGACGCGAGAGGAGCAGATGGGAGAGGATGGCGGCAAAGGCGGCAAGGGCGGCAAAGGCGGCGGTAAGGGCGGAGGAGGCAAGGGTGGGGGGCGGCGTGCGCGCACGCCGGCATTGGAAACGTTTGGCGGTGCGCCTGTTGAGCTTCACCCGTCTTCAGCAAATGCCGAGACGAGCCATTTTGAGAGCCGTTGGTTAGTGTACTATGAAAAGGTACGAACGGCGAAGGTGTATTTACGAGATGCGACGATGGTGACGCCCTACCCGCTGCTATTATTTGGTGGTGAACTCAAGGTGAAGCACGCGCACACAGCCTCACGTCCGACCTCTCACACCTCTCCCTCCCTCTCCTCGTCTTCCAACACCAGGTGAAGCACGCGCAGCAATCGATCACAATTGACAAATGGATCGAGTTCGACGCGGCGCCCCGAGTTGCGGTGCTCTTCAAATCGCTGCGGTCCGAGCTCGACAAGCTCTTGCTCCAGAAGCTCGCGACGCCCGATTTGGAGTTTGAATTGGCGGGGCGCACGATTGGCACGATTGTGGATCTATTGCAGGAGGAGGAGGGCGTTCATCAGGGACAGGATGCGTATGAGCAGCAACAGAAGCAGGGCAGGTAGAGCGAGCGACTCAGTGAGAGAGCACGACCCTCAGTGATCGAGCAGCGTCTACTGTGATCTGTGTACGAGTTGGAGTACCGTGTATTTAGACATTAGAGTATACTCGAGAGTGCAACTGTTCTTACGAAAAGTCGTGTACAAGCGTTCCGTGCCGCGCCGGTGCGCCCCTCTCAAGACCCTCGCCGCAATCGGCAGCAGCTTCCAAAGCCGCTCCCTGCCTCCCTCTCGCCCTCACTTCAGCCAAGCTGCTCAAAGAACGCTCCAAGCGTCGGCGGCGCCGGCACCTCCTGCTCGCGCTCCGCCTGCGCCGCCTCCTTCTTCTTCTCCTTCTGCTTCTTCTTCCGCTCCCTCTCCTTCTCGCGCTTCCTCGCCGCCGCCGCCGCCTCCTCGAGCTGCTTCTGCGCGCCCGCCGCCGCACGCGCCCGCCGCTCCTGCTCCGACACGAACGCCGAGTGCACGAGCTCCGCTTGCATGCGCGGGCCGGACGGCGGCGGCTGCAGCGGCGGGCTAGGCGCCGTCGCCGCGCGCGCGGCCGCCGCCTTTGCCTTCGCCTCCTCCCTCTCGGCCGCCGCCGCGCGCTCCTCTCGCGCCTTGCGCGCGCGCTCGCGCCGCGCCGCGTAACGCGCGCGCTCCTCCTCCGACATTGGCGGGTGCAGACGAAGCCGCTCGTTGTCGTCCTCCTCCTCCTTGCTCCGCGCCGCCGGTTGGCCGCCCGACGCCGCCGCCGCCGCCGCCGCGTCCTTGTCAGCGAACTTATGCGCGAGGCCGAGCTTCCGCCGCGCCTTCTTCTCGGCCTTGCGCGCGGCGGCCTTCGCCTCGCGGCGGGTGACGACGATCCGGTCGATGACGTCGCACCAGCCGCCAAAGGCGGTGCTCAGCCTCGGAAGCGCCATGATCATCTTCGCTGTGTCCGCCTCCGCCTTCTCAGCCGCCTGCACGGCCTCAGGTGGCAGCGGCAGGCCGTGCTGCGTCAGGACGCGCCGCGCCTCCTCGAGCGAGATCTCCTCCACCGCCTTGCCATCGCGCAGCCGCACCGCCCTCTGGCCGTCGGCCATCCACGCCACGCCCTCGCCCACGGGATTGCCCGCCTTGCAGAAGCTCACCTCCAAATTGCCGCTGGCAAACCGAAACGTGCCGCGCCCCTCCCTCTTATCCGCCTTAAACTCGCCCTCGTACGAGTACTCCCCGCCGTCGGCAGTCCGATACGTGCCGTAGCCGTCCTTCCCACCCGCCTTATACTCGCCCTCGTACACGTCGCCGTTGGCATACCGATACGTGCCGCGACCCTCCATCATCTCATCCGCCTTCCACTCGCCCTCGTACACACTGCCGCTGGCAAGCCGCTCCGTACCGCGCCCCTGCTTCATGCCCGCCTTCCACTCGCCCTCGTACACCTTGCCGTTGGCATACCGACAAGTGCCGCGGCCCTCCCTCTGACCTTCGGCGTTGCGCCCGCCCTCGTACTCCCCAATCTCGGGCAGTGGCAGGCCGTGCTCCGCAACCACGCGCCGCGCCTCCTCGAGCGAGATCTTCCCCACCGGCTTGCCATCGCGCAGCCGCCACGCCGCCTGGCCGTTGGCGCTCCACAGCACGCCCTCGCCCACGGCAGCGTTCGCCTTGAAGAAGCTCACCATCACTCTGCCATCGGGAAACCGTAACGTGCCGCGCCCCTCCTCCTTACCCGCCTTCCACTCGCCGTCGTACACGCCGCCGTCTGAAAACTGGTAGATGCCGTGGCCCTCGTACTCGCCCGCCGCGTTGAACTCGCCCTTGTATCCGGTCCGCGGCGCCTCGCTCGAGTCGGCCATCGCGCGCGCCTTCGTGCCGCGGAAGCCAAAGCTCCGCGCCGCGCCAAACAAAAGGAAGGCCACAAGCCAAGCAGCAGCAGCAGCAGCGGCTCGTCGGCCGCAGAAGCACGAGCGCGCGATTGTGGCCGGTGCTCACGACGACGCGCACAAGTTTGCTTGCGGACGTGGCGGCGGGCGGAGCAGCGCCGGACGGCGAAGGCGCAGAAGCGCGCGGACGGCAAGGAGAAGGACGGCAACGAGAGCGACGACACGGCGAAATCGGTCACCTTCCACCTCGGCCACATGGGCGCGTGGGGCGGCGGCGGCACCTCGACATGGGGCGGCGGCGGCGGCACCTCGACATGGGGCGGCGGCGGCGGCGCTCCGAACGCGGCGATGGAGACGGACGGCGACGGCATCCTCTGAGCGGCGCGCGGCGCGTTTTTTCTTTTTAATGTAAGTGTGTGTACCGCGTTGTGATGGCTTGCCGCCTTTGGCAGGCTTGCCACCTTCGCGCACGCCTCGGGCGGGTCAGACGGCGGTCGACGCGTGTGTGCGAGGTATCGGGGTGTAGTGGAGCCCGGGGCCGCTCAAGCGGCCCGCGCGAGGTCTTCGTTTTTTCTTTCTTTTCTCTCGTGGGTTTTTTGTGGTCACCGTTAGTCGGTCTAGCGGTGGTGCGACCCGCGGCCTCGCGGCCCGGTCTCGCTTAGTTACCCGTAATGTCCTGTCGTAGGCGTTACATGGGAGCTCTTTCGCAAGTTTGCTTGCAAGCGTCGCGCCCGCCCGCGGACGTCTCGTTCTAGAGCGTGCTCGCCCCAAATGGAACGAGACGTCCGCGCGCAACCAACAACCTACCCATAAAACTCCACCAGCACGCCCGCAATCCCCTCCGTCTCCCTCGCCCTCGTCCGCGACAGGAAGCCCTTGACCCGTGACGAGTAGGTGCTCCTAAACGGCACGAGCGCCTCCGCGCGCTCGGCCTGCTCCTCGTCCATGACCGCCGGCGGGTGCTCATCGAGCGCCGCGCGCTCCTGCTTGCGCGCCTCGCTCACCGCCGCCTTACGCTTCTCGGCCGCCGCCGCCTTCGCGGCCGCGTCCTCCGCAGCCCATCGGTCCATCACCTCCCTTCGCGCCTTCTGCTCGGCCGCCGCCACCTCGCGCGCCGCCGCCTCCTCGAGCGTCCGTGACGACTCCTCGAGCCGCAACCGCGTCGGCGCGACCGTCACCAGCAGCGCCTTCAGCTCGGCCACCTTCTTCTCCGCCGCCTCGGCCGCCGCCGCCGCCGCCTCCGCGGCGCTCGCCGCAGTCTGACACGCCTCGTCCTCTGCCTCTTTCGTCGTCGTCGGCAGCTCGCATTCGCGCTGCGCCGCCCACGCCGCGCGCGCCGTCCGCACCGCCTCCTCGACCGTCGCCTTCAGCTCCAAGTGCGTTGCCTCGTCCTTGCTGCGCACCTCCACCACGCGCGCCGCCGCCATCTCGCGCCCGAGCTTCGCCGCCTCCGCCTCCTCCGTCGCCACGCCTCGCGCTTCTCCCGCCGCGCCGCCCGGAGCTGCCGCACCTGCTCGACGTGCG
>AEAR01000423.1_pt1 | contig 10292 bp, 10 predicted proteins | sample 349768 | NCBI WGS metagenome assembly AEAR01 (sample SAMN02954311, study PRJNA50327) | marine metagenome | biome: aquatic; feature: Florida Straits; material: sea water; isolation source: Florida Straits, depth 75m | depth 75 m m | reverse complement strand
GTACATTGCATCGCCGTGAAGGCGACAGAACGATTGGAAAGAATACTGATTCGATGGGTCGAGGCGACGGCGGCGAGAGGTCCTCCACCGCCTTCTCGTAGTCTGCGCTTGAATGCCTCGGTGGCGCTGTCCTTTAATGCCAGCGACTCGGCGATCTCGACGCGGCGCAGCTCTTCCTTCACTGCGAGTTATCGGGCTCGAGGTCGAGGCCCTTTATGCAGGCTTCACGGGCGGCAGGGAGGTCCGCCATGGAGAGGAAGGCGGCCGCTTGCCGCGAGTAGCCCTTTGCCCATGCCGGTTGCAGACGCACGCACTCGTTCGCATCCTTGAGGGCCCTGTCAAACTTCTCCATAGCCATGTAGGCCGCCGCGCCTACTAACGCGAAAAAGGGGGGGGTGGGGCCGACTTGTTCGGCTGGGTGGGGGGTGAGGCTTGCGTGTGCGTGTGAGGCTTGTGGGTGGCGTGGGTGGGTATCTGAGTGCAAGTTGCACCCACGATTCGAATAGAAGACGTGATTCTCCGGATCGAGCTCGATGGCGGACGAGAGGTGCTGCTCGGCGCGCTTGAAGTTCTGCACGTTGAACGCTGCCGAGACGAGGGGAGCGACCAAACGAGCCATCACTTGTGAGGAGCAACAGCATTGTATGCGGGAGGTTCCGGAGGCGCTGTCGCTACGCGCCCTCGATCGCGCGCTCCTTGAACTCGAGCGATTCTTCCTTGCGCTGGGCGATCGCGTCCATGACGAGTTGCAGCTCCTGCTTCGTGCAGCGCACGTACGTCGCGTTCTCCGGATCGAGTTCGAGGCCCTTCTCGAAGGCGTCGCGCGCCGGGCCGAGCTTATCCAAGCGGAAAAGGGCGGCGCCGCGGCGCGAGTAGCCCTTTGCCCACGTTGGCTGCAACCGGGTGCATTCGTCGGCATCAACGAGAGCCTTCTCGTATTGCTCTAACGCCATGTACGCCGCCGCGCGGTTCGAGTAGAAGATGTGGTTGTCCGGGTCGAGCTTGATCGCTTTCTTGAGCAAGTCCACAGCGCCCTTATAATTCTGTTCGTTGAACGCCTCGATCGCCTTCTCCTTCGCCTCGAGTGACTCGCGCTGCCGCGCCATCCGCTCCGCAATCGCATTCATGACCGCCTCCAACTCCTTCTTTAAGGCGTCATTACCAGGGTCAAGCTAGCTCCACAACAGAGAGAAGCACGTGCGCATGGTAAGCCCATTGTTAGTCATCTCTTTCTTGGGGGCTCGGCGGCGCGATGGGGTCCCATTCCCGTCCAGGACCCTTTCCCGTTCAGGGCCCGCGTGCTACGCTGGGCAGACCTCCAGCCCTTCCTTGAGGACGACCTCGGACTTCTCGAGCTGTCCCATGCGGAAATAGACCGACCCCCGCCGAAGATAGCCCTTGGCCCACGAGGGCTGGAGGCGCACACATTCATCGGCATCCTCCATCGCTTTCGCGTATTGTTCTAATGCGATGTATGCGGTGCAGCGGTTCGAGTAGAGTACGTGGGACTTCTCATCGAGAGCTGCGAGGAAGCAACGGCAACATGAGAGTGGCGCTAGGAGCGCAAGCGGACACGCGTGCGCGCTGCGAATTACAAAGAGCGACTGTAAGGTGCTTGACCGCCCTCTCGTACTGCTCGGATTTGAAATCGTCAATTGCCACCTCCTTCAGAGTGTCAACCGCGGATTTAATCACGGTCTCCGGAAAGAGCAGCATTTTCTCCGAGTCGTCAACTGCGAGTCCATGCAGCCAGAGGCAGGGGCGACGCGGCGATCTACACGGAGAGGGCGCAGGGACACTGCGGAGGTTCGATGACTTGCACCCACGGTTGCCGCTTGGCAGAGCTAACGCGTCAAGGCCACCATAAAGAGACTTGGGGATCTCCGAGAGAATATCTCCTGCGGAGCGGACGACAGTACCGATGGCTCTCTTTGGCATCATTGCGACATAAAACCCGCCGCCAAACTTGAGGAGATCGTTTGACGCCTTCGCGACAGCCCACTGCGCGTCCATCGTCTCGACGTCGACGCTAAGGACATCACAAGCATCGACCGCGTTATACACGAGGCCCTGTGCCAGGGCTTGCTGCCACGAGATGCCAAACTTGGATGCAAACTCGTTCAGCTTGGTCTCAGCGGGCGAAAGTTCGATTGGTTTAGAGAGGGATGCCTTCTCGGCGATCGCGTAATAATGTGTGTCTGTGCCACGGCACAAACGCGCAGAGCACCCGTGGGGCAATTGCAGGCGCATCCAGGAACGACTCTTTCTCATGCATGCGATGCATGCAAGAGCGCCTGGCTATATTGTGGTAGCGTACCGATGAGCTTCCTTGACAGGATGGTCGCCGCATCAATCTCACCCTCGTCTAGCACGGTGATATTACGCTCTCGGAGGGCAGTTTTGACGAGTGCGCGGACCGAGAGATTGTTCGCATGTGGCTTGAGGAACATGAACGCCTGGTTCGTCCTGTATTTTGGCGGGTCTTCGAATGGGTCGCCGCCGAGCTTCTGCGCAAGTTTGAGGATCTGCGGCACATCGAAGTCCTCGAAAGCGTCGAATAGAGAGGTCGTCGAGCCATCAAGGTCGACCTGCGGGTCCTTCGTCCAGTGGAGCAGCGTTTCGCGCTTCACGCCTGCCCCGAGCAGCGCGTGGCCCGTCGCATCGTCCTCGAGTGTCGCACCTAACCAGTTGAGCCGCTCAGCGAGGCCCTCAAAAGGTGATGCGATACCATGGACGCCATTGTCGCCAATATTTGGTTTGGTCGCCAGACCAAGCGATTCCCAGCGCTTGAAGATCTCGCTGCGCATCGAGCCGGGTGCAGCCTGCACCGGGTCGGTCAAACCGAGTACTTGCGTGCGGAACTCGGCCCAGGACAGTTCGGCGCTGTCCCACTCGACAGAGTAGTAGTAGATAGAGGCGCCGGGCGCGGTGTAACGTGCGCGCATGGCGGCGTAGAAGCCGTTCACGACAAAGATTTGGTCTGTGCCCATATCAAAGCGGGGTCGGCGGGCGCTTCGCCTTTGTGCAAGTGGTCCGTCACGGGAGGGGGTGTGCCCCAGCTACCACCACACACACCACACCAAACCAAACGGCCCAGGGCGGGTGGGCGGGACACGAAACAGGGCCCTCACAAGCCTTCCTCAGCCCCGCGCGAGAGGGCGCGGGACCTCAGCTATGGAGGCCGAGCGAGTCGCAGTGCCGGGCCGCCACACAACGAAGCGCACGCGGCACACAACTCTCAACGGCGGGCACTTCAACTTCTCGTAACCGCCGTAACTGTCACCACAAACACCATTGGAGCGCTCGGGCACGCACGTTGGCCGCACGCGCCGCTCGCCGAGGAAGACGTCACCGTGCTCGCCCCGAGACGGTCGGTTTCGCTGCGCGAAAACGTCCTCCTCTCCGAGGCCGACGGCGACGGCGTCTACCTCAAGCACGGCACGGCGAAGAACGACTTCTTCGGGATCTTCTTCGCCCCGACGCCGAGCTTCCACCCCTTCATTGCTCAATCTCGTGATGTGTGGAGTTAGCCTGACGCCGCTGGAGGCCGGCCTCGACCCGCGAGGGTCACCACAGCATAATCGGCGTTTACGGTCATGGTGTTGCGTGCCACTCGGCTCGGACTTTCTGCAGCTTCTCCTCGCGTCCTGAGCGTCCCACGCGTGCAGACAATTGTTGGCACACTCCCTGCATGGTGTGGGGAGTGTGCAGATATGCTGGGAGTATCATGGCAATGGCGCGTTGAGGACTAGTTCGTGCAGAAAGGTCGGCAAAAGGCTTTTTTTCCGATTTGTCCACGTTATTGTCACAGGCGCCACTACAACGCGCCTGTTGGCATTGAGCCCTCGGGTGCCACTCGACTGGCACGTGGCCAAGTGGCATTGGCCATCTCCAGAATATAAGTTATAGATTGAATAGCGCCGAAAGGCGCCAGAACGCGACCTCCGCCTCCCCGACCAACCATAGGCTAACCCTAGGTCGCGCGCCCGAGCGCCCGACTCCGTCCACGTCGTGGGGCCAGCTGCAGCAGTCCTCCTCGCCGCCGAGGCTCTGGAGACGTCGTGGGCAATGTATACGCTCGCTCCGCGGCCGCGATCGCGCTTGCGCGCTCTCGACCTGCACGCGGCGTGTCGCGACGTGTCGGGACGTCGTCGCAGGTGGCGAGGCGAAGGCATCGGAGCTGGCAGATGCGGCTTGGATACGGACCAGTGGTAGCCGCGTCGAGTGGTACGCGAGTCGCCGCCGCTCGTCGTCGCCGCTGCTGGCTATAAAATAGGCGATCGCCTCGTTTGTCGTCGATATGGAATAGCTGCTAGCTGCTCTCTGTTTTCGCCATCGTTACGTATCCGTGTCCGCCAACTGCACCTCCCCCGCGGGCGTCCCCGCCGACACCTGCAACAGGTCGCCTACCTGCTGCTCGAGAGTCGCGAGCCGGTCGCTCGTGTCTTTATTCATCGAACGGATGTACATGAACATGCGCGTGCCCTGGGAGGAGACGGGCGCGAGGAAGGGGTCACTCCCACCCTCCTCGAAGTCGCCCTCGTAGCCGTCCTCATCCTCGCTTTCGTCATTCTCGCGCCGCTCGTACGCGCGGAACTGCGCGATTGCATGGCATTGCGCGTGAGAGAGAACACAATACACATATGCACACCCACTCGCGTGCGCAGGGCTCGGGGGTCCTCTCATCGTCCCCATGATCAGCAACACCTGATAAACAAAGTAATCCTTATGCGCCTGGCCGACGTGCGTCCTCATCCCAACGCGTCGGCGATGAGCTCAAGCTTCATAATGCCCGTTGCGAAGGAGAGGCGCGCGCGCAGGTCGGACTCGGCGCGCACCATCTCGTATGTGTTGGTTAGCATTGCGATCAGTAGGTTGATCATTAAGATCATCGAGAAGCCGAGCCACACATAGTACAGCAGGAGCCACACCCACAGCGTGATGAACTGCGCGTGGCTAAGGTGCGCCGCCGATTGCAGCAGCGGATTGAACTCAATACGCTCGCCGAGGAGAGACAGGTCAAGAAGTCCGAGCACAGACACCAGGCTGTTGAAGCTCTTCACTTGAGGCAGGGCCATGTCGCCGGAGCGCGGGTAGACGACGAACAGGCAAAGGTAAAACGCGACAAACAGCCAGAAGAAGACGGCCATGAAGACGGCAATATCGTTGCGGATCATCTCCCAGATCGTGAGGAAAAGGATGTTCGTCTTTAGAAAGGGCTGGAAGAAGACGGTCGCAAGGTGCATGGTAAGGAAGAGGAGGGAGAGCCCTTGGACGAGCCATAACAACGCCCACGCGCCCTCATTTGTCAGCTGCCACACATTGTAGAGGGCAATGTCCGCAGCGGATGCGGGCCCGCCGCCGCCACGCAGTGCCCGTCTAACGCCGCCCTCACCAGCGGCCTGTAGTTGAGCGTAAGAGACAGTGACGGTTTGATTTGAATCATACCATCCTGTAGTCACCGTCCAGCTCTCGGGCGATGGTAGAGTGTACGAGATGAGTAGCGCAGCCGCTGTCAACGAGCACGCGGTCAGCTGAAGGTGCACGCCGTGCTGCATAATGAACGTCTTCGCGCGCAGCCAGTAGTATGTGAGACCGGTCTGCTGGGCGTCGCCCGCCGCACGCTCATTCTGTATGTGCAGATAAGTGACGATGCCTTCCCTGAGGGCGAGCACGCTCATCAAGCCGACAATCAAGAAGAGGATCGGCCGCAGGGATGCCTGCGACTCTGGGCTGCTCTTCAGAAGGAAGGAGTACACGCCGTTCGCGACGATGAGCGTTGCGTCAAGGCTGACGATTGTCCAGTGCAGTTTGCGGCCGTAGAGCTTCCATTTACGTTCGTAGAGCGCCCAGATGAAGCCATTCATGAAAGAGGATAGCAGCATCTCCGTCGTCTTCCGCCCCGCCTTGTTCCGGACGATAAGCTCCATAATGTCGCCGCCTCCTTGACCAGACGAATCGATGCCGTCGAGGTTCAACAGGAAGGACGTCACCGGACCCCAGATCCATTCAATCTCGCATTGTTTGCGAAGAACGTGCCGCACCGTCGCGTGGTCGCCGAGCTGTGCGGCGAGCTGCAACGGCGAGAGCGCAGCCGTGTCTAAAATGCCGTCCCTCAAGTCCAGCACGCCCACCTTTGTTACCTGTTTGCTGTCCGCGCGCCACTCGGGTTTCAGGTCGCCGGTAACAAAGTCATACATGTCGCACGCCGAGTAATTTGCAGAGTTCGCGATGACGGCGTGGACGGGCAGGAAGCCGGTGAGGTGGCAACCGTCGGCGCGGTCGTTCATATCGACGTATCCCGTCGCGAGCAGCGCGATGACTGCTTCTCTCAGCTGCAGCGAGCATGCGTACGCCAGAGCGGTGCCACCGTAGTATCGCATTGGCAGCGCTCAAAGAACGGGCCGGTCGCCTGTGCCTTGAAAAGCCTGCGCGAGGCATCCTCCTCGAGCAGAGATATGGCCATCTTCACGAGACGTATGAAGAGGTCCTGTGGAGTGAGGTGGAGTTGCGGGACGAAAGTGGTGGCGGGGTGGCGAGATCAAGTGGCGGGGTGTCGGCACACCTCCCGTTTGTTGGCGGCGAGGATGTGGAGGGAGGTTTCCCCAGTGAAGGGTCCCTTCGGATCGTGCATGTAGGTCAACCAGATCGGCCGTCGATGGTAGAGCTCGAAGGAGACGTCAATCGAGTCGAGTTGGTTGCCCACCATCAGAGCGTGAATCGGATAGGCACCAACATCATCAGGGCTCTGAAGATGGGGAAGGCAGAAAGAGTGGGCGTTGCCGTCGCAGCGCTGTGACTGGCAGCGCGTACGTCCATCACGGAGGTCTCTGTGGCGAGTTCAATGAGCATATCTTTCAAAATGCGGACCGCCCTGGGTGATGGCCTCGTGAGGACAGTGCCGACGATCGGTTGAGCAGTAAACACCATCGGAAAGAGGTATATCCGGCAGTAGCCCTCAGCCAGGATCTCTTCACCCTCTCGACTGCGAAGGATTGGCCACCGAAGGATGGGACCCTCGTCCCCCTCGACATCGAAATGGATGGTGACGCACGGCTCGCTACAAAAACTCGGCAGCGTGAACACGTACTCGACTGTCTTCACTGCAGCGACTGGCTCACTACTAGAATGGCTCTTCGACCGAAATTTACCATTGGTCGATCTGGATTTTCTCTTCGAGCTGCTCGAGTCGGCTACACTTGGCACCACCGAGGTCATTTCATCTCCCTCCATGGACCCTTCCAACGACCCGTGGAACTGACTTCGAAAGAGGGGGACGAACGAACGAAACCTTGAGCGGCTAAAGCCACGGTCACGGTGGAGTGCTCATCTGTAAACGGACTTTTTCACCTCTGGCCGCGCGCAGCGCTTAAGCTGACGGCCCCCACGCAAACGACCAAAATCCATCAAAACATCGGTATAAATCGCTCAAAACACGGCCGGCAGGCCACGGCCCACGCACAGCTCCTCTCGCCGCGCAGCGCTTACGCTGACGGGTCCCAGCGCCCAGATGCGCCGAAATCGCACGAAAACGCACTGCGTGCCTCGGAGATGCCGCACGAGCACCGCACGGGGATAATGTGCGCGGTGATTGCTGTAGTTCGTTACATTCGTTGTGCCGTCCAAAAAAATAATAGCTTTACGCGTCCACAGTACTGTACAGGAAGGAAGGAAGGAAGGAAGGACTGTACAGCTGTAGTCGCGCTTCAACATACGGCGCCCTTACAACAACCCAGCTCACAACACAGCTCCGCTCCGCTCAACCCTTCGTCACGCGTGCGCCACCCGACCACTCGCTCGTTTCCACCGGTAACGTGTTTCCACCCGACCACTCGCCCAACGTATGCATTCGCCCGTCATTTTTCAGTGGTAGCGTGCGCCGTTCGTCACGCGTTAACGAACCCGAGCGGCATCGGCGTCTCGGGCTTGGTTGGTTTGAGGAGGCTCTGTGGGTTGGCCGAGATCTGGTCCTGCCACGGCACCGCCCGCTGGACGGCTGTTGTCTTTAGCTTCGAGCGCACGTTCCCGGGCCCAGAAAGGAACGCAGAGAGCTCGCCAACGACCTGCTCCTGCATCGCCTCCCACTCTTTGGGCGTCTGATACGTCGGCATAGGCCGTGAGTCCGTGCCCTCGGTCTCAATGACCGAGTGCTGCTTCGCGGCGGACTTGCCCGCCGACGCGACCTGCGCGGCGAGCTGATCGTGCAACGCAAGCTGCTTAAGCTGCGCAGGCGTGCGCATCATGCCACCGAGATACTCGCGCTGCTTGTACTTCTCGAACCAATTGCCTGGAATGATTAGCTGCCCGTCCTCCGTCGTTTCGTAAATATGACCCTGGCCTCCGAGGCCCTCGCCCGTGACGATCGACGGTCCGGTCGCCGGCGGTGGGATCTCAAACCGCTTCTGCTCGCGCTTCTCCGGTTGTGCTGTGGTCGGCGTCGTCGCGGGGCCAGGAGAGCGGCTGAACGCAGCGGTGATCTTGCCGATCATCTGCTTCGGGCTCGACGAGCTGCCGTCGTGCTTGCGAGCATACTGCTTCACAGAGCCGATCGCCTGACTCGCCGGCGCCGACGGTGGGCTGACGATCTTCGGAAGCGGCGGCTTCGGCACCTCCGTCTTCGGAGCCTCAGGTCTCGGCTCGTCCGCCGCCGGGGCGTCCACGCTCTCGGCGGCGGCCGGCGTCTCGCCCGGCACGTCCGTGGTGGTCGCGGCTGCAAAATCGGCCGCTGCTGCCGGCCCCTCTGCTTCGGCCCTCTCCGGGTCGGCGAACGCCTGCGCGGCGGCGATTGTGACGACCATCGGCTTGCCGTCCGGCCCCATGCACAGGTGCCCATTCTTGTCTAGGATGACCCCGCCTGCTCCGATTGTGCCGCCCGGCGGCACGCGCTCATCCGTCGCGAACATCGGCTTGCCATCAGGACCGTACACAGGCTGGCCGTTTGCATCGAGCAGCGCCCCACCGACCCCAATGGACGCGGTCGCGGCGACGGCTGCGGCGAACGTCTCAGCGGCCGAAACCTCCGGCAGCGCCGCTGGGAGCATCTCGACAGGTTTCGCACCTGCAGCGATCGCGAAGAGGTGCGCCATGTCGGAACGCCGCTCCATCGCAGCGAGGCGCTCGTCCGAGCGGACGAGGGTGAGTCGCGAGGCGACGGGCATGTAGAGGGCCTCGCCGAGCCGCGTGAGCCGCAGCTCGCAGAAGCCACGGACACCGACGGCGATGTCTGTGTCCAGGTAGAGCTTGGTATAAGCGATGTACCTGAGGTGAATGAGGGAGGGCGAAGGGAGGGCAGGTAGGTGATGAAGGAGGAGGCGGAGAAACGGGTAGTTCTGTGGGAGGATGCGCGGACTCGTCAATCATGTCTGTCATGTGTAGGAGCATCAATCTCACGTCAATCTCTGCGTACCGCTCAGCGGGCGGCTTGCCCCCGGAGCTGCGCATCGCGAGCATGTCATCGCGCAGCGCCTTGTACGCCTCAAAATCAGGGCCACGTGACCGAAGCATTGCCTCATCCGAGCCGTCGTCGCCGTCGATCGCCGCGCGTGGCGTCACCTGCGCCGCGCATAGCCTCTTGTTGTGTTTCCGCTTGTCGACCCTTGCGCCCTGCGGCATGTTGACGACTTCGCCAATGTGGATGACGATCATCTCGCATGCGGCGCGCATGATCTCCGACTCATCGTGCATGTATCTCTCCGCGTACCAGCGATACTCGTCGCGGAGGTCGTCATCCGACAGCTTGTACAGCGACGCCTCGAGGAGGGTGAGCAATTCGGGCGGTGGCTTCTTGCCGTTCTCGACCTCCTTCACCATCTGCTCGCGCCAAGTAAGGTAGTAGCCGGCTCCGGCGAGCTTGTGCGAGTTCGCCTTCGTCAGTGGTGCTGGTGGCACGCTCGTGAAGCTGAGCGAGAAGGGCTTCATCGGTGTGGGAGTCGCAGAGAGCAGCGAAGGGATATCAACTGCGGGCTTCGACACAGGCTTCGGCAATGGAGGTGGCAGCACGACAGCCTCAGCACTCTCATCCACTGTCTCCATCTGCTCCAACGCCAAAACTGCATGACCCAGAGGTTCCGCAGATGGTGGGGACGGGAAAAGGTCGCTTATGCAGTTGCCGAGGGCGGCGAGTGGGCCGCCCTGCTGGGGCTCCGGCCACGGCGATCCCGCCGAATGAGTGGTGACTGAACGAGACATATTCCCAAAAAACAATTTTTGGGGTTAACTTTGCAGTCCGGGGGGTTCGCGAGGAAAAATGGCGCCTCTTCGCGTGCGCAAATTATCTAAAGTGAGAGCATCTC
>AEAR01000004.1_pt1 | contig 10302 bp, 5 predicted proteins | sample 349768 | NCBI WGS metagenome assembly AEAR01 (sample SAMN02954311, study PRJNA50327) | marine metagenome | biome: aquatic; feature: Florida Straits; material: sea water; isolation source: Florida Straits, depth 75m | depth 75 m m | reverse complement strand
AGTACGACCCGTTGGAGAATTGCCACAACACGATCAAATACTCGAGTAAGAAGGTTAACTTACGCGATCCGTTAAAGTTGGAGATACGAAAACACGAGGAGGAGCAGAAGATGGTGCCGGGCGCGCGGGTGAACCAATTGCGGCAGGACCTCGCGCCCAAATCGGAGAAGCTGTGCAGGGAGTGCTTTGACGTCAAGCTGTGGCCGCATCTTGAGAGCACGCCATACGGCCATTTTAATAAGATCGATATGGGCGCGGCCGAGCGGGTGTACATACCAAGCAACACGGGAGAGCGAGTGCTCGGCAATCATTATGTTTATCCGGGCGCGAAGGGACGGAAGCCGCAAGCGCCGCCGCCCACGCTGCTCGAGTGAGATAGGAGAGAGAGGTGAGAGAGAGACGAGAGAGAGGCGCGCGCGCGCTCGAGAGGTGCGGCGCGTGCTGAGGTTGTACGCATGCGTGTGGTGTGTGTGTGGAGTGAGAGTTTTCGCGGGAGTGGCGCGCGCCGGCGCGCGTGCGCACGCGTGCGTGGAGTGCACATGGCGTCTTGGTGGTTGTGTGTGGAGAGCGAGAGCGAAGGTTGCGAGGGTATAGAGGGGCGTTCAAGAAACGCGGCAAATCGAGCGTCGTCGTGAGCGGGCGGCCACCCACGTCGACAACGGCATCACGCGCGTTGCATTCGCTCAGTCAGTCGACGCGGCCGCGCATCCCACAGCAAAGGGCGCAATATATATGCCGGACCACGACGTGCAAAACTCGCCGGAGGAGGCGCGCGCTCAGCTCGAAGCGCTCGAGGTCGTGCGCGTGCTCAAAGAGGGTGAGGACGCGGCCGAGGGCTGCGGCGGCCTGGCGGGCGCGTCGCCGTGGTCTATGGATGCGGCGTGGGCCACATTCGAACCGACAAAGGACCCATTCGCCGAGCACGCCGAGCGCTGCGACCGGCTGAAGGCGGCGGGCAACGCGGCGCTCAAATCGGGCGACCACGCGGCCGCCGTCAAGCACTACACAAAGGCGCTGTCCGCGGCGGGCAAGCTGAACGAGCCGTCGCCCACCGAGAAGCTGCAGACAAACCGCACGGCGACGCTCTACTCCAACCGGTGCGCGGCGCACCTCGCGCTCGGCGAGGAGCAGAAGGCGCTCGCCGACGCGGAGGCGTGCGCAAAGGAGGCGCCCGATTGGCCGAAGGCGCACTTCCGGCTTGGCAAGGTCCATATGCACAAGCGCGCGTATTTAAAGGCGTATTCGGCGTTTAAGCGCGGCTGGCATCTCGACACGTCGAATACCGAATTGACGAAGGCGTGCCAGGAGGCGCATATGGCGATGGTTGGCCTCGATCAGGTCGAGCAGGAGCTTCAGAATAGCAATACAAAGAAGCCGATGTCACAAGAGGCGCTTGGTAAGTTACGATTTGAACATTTTAAGGCGAAGCAGGTCGAACGGTTTGAGGCGAAAAAGGCGGCGGAGGGGAATAAGGTATTCAGCGCGTCGGCCGCCGCGCCGGTCGCGAGTCCATCGTATCGTGAGGAGGCGCTCAAGCGGACGGCGATGATGGCGGCGGGCAAGACGAGTACAGTTGAAGCGGGTTCCTCTTCACCCGCGGCGGCTGAGGATGATGAGGTTGGGAAGGCGGAGGCTACGGATGCTTCGGCGGCGGTCGACGTCTCCGACGCTGTAGACGCGGCTTCCAAAGAGGAGGCGGCGGCGGCGGCGGCGGGTGAGAAGGAGGAGGCGGCGGCCAACATGAAGGAGACTCCTCGTCCCAGCATGAATTTGGTGAAGCCTGATCCTCTTTCTTATGATCTCAAATACGAGGCGCAGGAGGATGAGGACGGCATCGAGCGGCTCGTGCTCACCGTGCAAACGCCGACGGCCGAATCGATCAACGACGTGTCGCTCGAGCTTGCTGTGAAGGCGGCGCGTATTGAGGCAAAGGGTGCGCCGCCGCTCGAGATTACTCTGCCTCTTCGTGTCGATGACGCAGCGGCAAAGGCAAAGTATGACAAGAAGGGCAGAGTGCTCAGCGTCTTCCTGCCGATTATGACGCACGGAGAGGATGCGGCGGACGAGGTGCGCGCGACGCAAGCGAGGCGGCAGGCGGCGGAGGATGCGTACGAGGCCGCGCGCCTCTCGGGCGCCCCGCCGCCCTCGCGTGACAGGAACCTTCCGCCGCGTCCGGCCTACCTGCCGGAAGGTTTCATGTAGCTTTGTGAAAGGCCCGGCTCGCCGACAACTTTCTGAGTGCTCATGGCGACGCTCTTCGCCACCTGCGTCGCTCGGCATGCGCGTCGGCGACTTCAGTGCCGTCCGTTTGGCGTCGCTGGCCCACGGAAATAAATCGCTCGTGACCACACGAGCTGTTGGCGTGCAGGACGTGCTCTTTCGCTTTTCTGGCAAATTGTTGCGACGGAACACCGGATTGTGGAGCCTCATGGTCGGCCGTGAGGCTCACCTCGTCGCGCACGACGGCGAGGACGCGCCGTGGCTTTATCTCAATCATTCGTTTCAACCAAGCGTGCGCCTGTCGCATCCGGCGGTGGTCAGCGCCGATGCTCCGCCTCCGGTGATCACCGCGACGGCGGCAGTCGACCTCGAGCCGGAAACGCCGCTCACAATCGATTACACGTTGAGCGAGTGGGACATGATCGCATCATTTGTGTGCGCGGAGAGCGGGCGCGAGGTGCGCGGCTTCATGCACCTCACCGAGGCGGAGCAGGACGCGTCGCTCAAATTCGCGCTGCCGCACATACGCAGCTTGTACCTGCAGCACCTCTTCGGCCAGTCGTCGCGATGTTAGCGCGTGGGGAGCAAAAGTGTGTCAGTGCACACAGGTAAAATTTTACAACACTACACTTTCACAAGAACTGATACTCGCGGCTCTGAAAGGTCTGGGCTCGATGCTGCAGCTGCAGCAGCCACTGCAGCATTCCTTCGACCGCTGGCGAGAGTTGGACGAGGGCGGAGGCGAGGCACGCGCGAGATATTGCGGCGGCCGCGACGGCAATCGCCGCGCGCTGCGTCGTGAGCGGCCCGCCCTTGCTGCTCTCGTGAATCACGCGGAGCGCGACAAAGTTGCACGAGAGGGTGAAGGCCTCGATGGCCATGCTAAAGGCGAGTGGCGGGTACGGCCAGATGAAAAAGAGGACGAGGAGGCCCTTCGGCCCGAGCGACGAATATATTGTGGCGGTGGCGAGGCGGCGCCAGCCGAGCCTCCAATCGGTAGCGAGCCCGCACACGACGGTGAAGGCGAGCAGCTCGAGCGCCGACGAGAGCAATGGCCACGTGAGGCCGCCGGCGAGCGCCGGCAGCACGGCGGGCGCTTTGGTGATGCTGGCGGCAGCTGGCGAGGAGTCGTACTTCATCTTCGCGTCGCACAGTACGAGGACGGCGAAGAATTGAAGCAGCGAGCGGTGCGCCTCGGAAGCGCTCTGCTGCGAATTGCAGAGCAGGTGGCGGTACGCCGCCGGTCGGTGCAGCAGCAAATCGAGGCCGATCGAGAGCTCGTCCGCCTCATGGTAGATGTCGGCATAATCGCAGCAGCGCTCGCAGCGTCCCAATCGGACGGGCGCCGACGGGTTATCGCGAACGAGCGTCGCGCACGGCGTGCCGCAAGTCACGCAAACGGTCGTGCTCTCGGTCATGTAGACGCTCGCGTCGTGCGCGTGGTCGTGGATGTACGTGGATCCGAGAAATCTTCGCGCGGGGCGCGTCGTGGGCGCTTGACAAAAAGTGCAAACACACAAACAAACAGACACATCGCTCTTACCATCGCTCAACGCGCGCCTACTTCAACACACGCAAACGTACTCAAACGCCGCGCGAGCGGACATCTCTCGCTCGCACACCGACCCGCGGGCTCTCGAATCACACGCCACACACACACACACACGCTCACACGAACACACCTCATCATCCCATCTCACTCGTCGACGTCAATCTCCGTGCAGCTGAGCGCACAACCAAGAGGCGGTTTCTCCTCCTCCTCATTTGGCTCCGGCATCCTCCTTGGCCACCAATTGTACCGACCAAGCAGCGTCATGATCGCCGGCAGCAGTAAGGTCCGCACGACAAACGTGTCAAGTAGTACAGAGGTGACGAGTGTAACGGCCGTCTGGTTCATCGTCGGTGTCGATGTGAGGAGGAGCCCCCAGAAGGCGATCGCCATGATGAGGCCGGCGGCGGTGATCACGTTACCGGAGCGCACGAGGCCGCGCGTGATCGCTTTTGTCGTTGTCGCGCCACTTAAGCGCAGCTCATACACACGAGTTAATAGAAAGACATCGTAATCGAGGCCGAGGCCGACAAGTACGGGGAAGGTGATCACGGGCACAAGCCAACAGATGCCGGAGGGTGTTGGTTGTAGGGAGGCGATGCCTGTCCACGCGAGGCCGCCCTCTTGATATACCCATATTAGGAAGCCGTATACCCAGCCGACGGTAAGCGCGATCGATACGACGGCACGCAATGGCACCGCAAGGGAACGGAACGCGAATAGAATGATCGCAAACGCGGTCGAGAAGATCATACCTATCATTAAAGGGAGTGCCTCGTATACTGTAGCGATCGCGTCAAGTATGCCCGAGCCGCCACCCGCAAGCTGCATCGCCTCCACATCTAATGCTGTGGTGCACTCACATTCTGGATCCGTCGCCGCGTCGGACATCGCATTTCGCATATCCTGTAACCACGCCTTTCCTTGATCGCCAAACGGATCGAATGGTAAACGCACACCAAGGAGCATTGTACGATTACCGTCCGCTTTAGACACTTGCTGATCCCATAACATACGCAACTCGGGTCCAAGCTGTGTCGGCCTGCCCGCTATATGTGTTACACCCTCCAAATGAGTATAGTTATTATACGAGATGGGCAGCCACACCTCCTTATCACCTCCCGTAAGCCATTTAGGCAGATGAAGACCCGTTACACTCATCAACCAGCTGAGCTCGATTAGAGGGCCATGGGTGCTTGATGCGTTGCGGGAGGCAAGGTAGCGGATTAGAGCGTTCGTATCGTCAAAGAATGGCTGGCTCGCTACGGTGCTCGCTACGGCATCAGCAGCCGCATGGCTCGCTACGGTGCTGCTCGCTACCGTGCTCGTCGCGGCAGCACCCGCATCCGCACGCGCATACGCATTCGCAGACTCCGCTGCGGCGGCCATGTGCGATGTAGTAGCGCGCGGTGTAAGAAGTAATTGATATGGCGCGTCCGCCCCCGAGCCAAACGTCTGTATGACTTGATTATAGGCTAATGAACATGCGGCGCCGCGCGGAGTAACGAGGCTGAAATCTGCGGTTTGTGTAAGCTTAGGTAGCTTGAGTAGGAATGGTAGGGCGGTAAGGAAGATGATCACGATAGTAAGTATGGCGAAGCGCTGCGTGCAACCGGCGACGCGGCCCCAACATTGCTGTGTTGCGCGTTTGATGCGGCCATGATGAGGGTGGCGGAGGGCTTTTGGGATAGGAGTGGAGGAGGCGGCGGTCGAGTCGCCATTCATATGGGCCGTGGCGGCGGTGGTGGTAGAGGAGGCGGCGGCGGCGTGATGAGCGGCAAGCGTGTCTGGCGGCGGCAGCGGCGCGTCCCTCTGCGGCAGCGAATCGGTTGAGCCGTAATTGACGACAAGAGGCGCGGTTGATATATTCGACGCTGCACCGATATCTATAGTAGAGGATGGGTTGGTAGGTAGGAGGAGTCTTGCGATGCAACCGAAGCCATTGTACTCGAGATCGGAGAAGAAGTTTGGGAAGGTGAGGAGTAGAGTGGGAGTGAGCGTTAGATTGACGATGACGGAGAGGGCGGCCGTCGCACCGGCGCCAATCCCCATAGTACGCAACATCTGTAACGGTAGGAAAGTAATCCCGCCAAAGCATAGGGCTAATGTCGTGCCCGAGATGAGGACCGTATGCCCTGCGGCGCCCATCATTCGCTCGACCGCTTTTGGTACCGCTCTGCCGCTCTCAATCTCCTCTCGAAATCGTGAGAGTAAGAATAGCGAATAGTCTATAGACATCGCGATAGACACAGAGAGCATTAGAGTCGGTACCGTCGAGCCGACATCAATATGTAATGCGATCGGATACATTAAGGCGAATGCGCCGCTCACGACGACGCCGATATTAAGTATCGGTAGGATTAATAGACGGATTGAACGGAGCATAATAATAAATATAAGTAGAGCGAGCGGGAAGCTGATCGTGTCCATCTCCTCTATATCCTTCTTGACGCCGTCCTGAGCGGCCATGATAAACGCGGGCATGCCGGTCACGCGCGCGTCGACCTCGTCGGCGCCGCCTTCGTCCGACACGAGCCGATTCACCTCGTCGAGGAGCAGCTTCGTAAAGTCGGCGTTCGCGCGGTCGGGCGGCACCTGCAGCCGCATCAGCGTCGTGTTGCTACCCAACGGCTGCGCGGGTGAGCTGAGGAGCGCGGTCTGCAGCAGCGTGAAGTTGTTGCGGTGGTAGCGGTGGTAGCTCGAGAGCGTGCTGTCGTTGACGGCGCCGCTCGGCAGCGTCGCCGTCAGCCACGCCTCGAGGCGTGCGCTGAAGCGATCGAGCGGCTCGGCGAGCGGGCACCGCGTCGCGAGCCACTTCGGATGCGCGCGGCAGGCGGGCGCGCTCGAGTTGACGACGGGCCGGCCGCCGCGCGAGAGCAGCAGGATGAAGCTGTCCTCCGTGTTCGCCGCCTGCAGCGGGAAGGCGGCTTTAAACGACTGCATCGCGCGATAGGCGGCGGAGCTGGCGGGCGGCTCGATGTTGAGCTGGAGGTGCGAGAGGAATTTGACGCCGTACAATAGGCCTAGCGGCGGCGCGGCGACGCACGCGACGGCGACGACGAGCCGCGGCCAGCGGAGCTCAAAGAGGGTGAGGCGCCGCATCGCGCGCGTTCGGCTGCAGCGCGCGTGGACGGTCGGGCGTCGCAGCGCTCTCAAACTTGTTTGCGTCGTCGCGGGCACTTATCACCTCACCTGAAACACTCGCGATTGCGATGCGCGCGCTGCTGCTGACAAGGTGTGCACGCACGCGTCTAACGAAGGATCGAACCGTCCACATGCGTCGCGCTCTTGTGCGCGCAGTGCTTTAGCTCCCTCCTCAGCCTCGGGTCCGCCGCGCTCACGACCTGATGCGCGACCGACGCCTCGACGAGCTCGACGTAATCCACAACCGTCTCGAGCACTTTGATCGCATCCTCCCCGAGGACGCCCTGCTGCCGCAAGTCGAGGCTCACATCATAGAAACCATTCTGTACCGTCGAGCGCAGGCACTCAAAGTTGCACGCGGCGTCGGACGCGAACGCCGCCGCGGTTGGCGCGCGGAAGGCATGGAACATTGCGGCCAATGCCTTGTTATCGACCTTTACCTTCTGCTCCTCTCCCGAATGGCTCAGCGCGAGCACGCCGTGTATCGCTTTGCCGAGGCTACCGAGCTCGTGCAATCGGTTCGCCGACGATAACAGCAGCCGCCCTACCGACGGCAGCAGGTACAGAGCGGCCGCCTCGTCCTGTGCCGAGGCGGTCACGTCAGCCGACGCGATCAGAAAACTGCGTAGCAGCAGCGCGCGGCATGCAGGCAGGAGCAACCCGCCCCTATGCGAGTCACGCACGTGCTCTGTGAGCAGGTTGGCATACTTTTTGGCGCGCCATCCCTGCAATGGGTCTCCAGTGGTCACCTCCGCCTCGACACACGCTTGAACGTGAGCGGGCGAGAGAAAGATCGCATCAAACATCTGGGTCGTCCGTGGCGGCCACGCCTGTACGGACGGCGGCGGCACGCCCTGTGCATTCGCTTTTGCGGGCGACGCGGGCCCCGCCGCAAAATGTACGAGATGGAATTCCTTACGTATCTCGACATAACGCGGAGTGCTGCCGCTCCCGCCGCCGCCCGTGGGCTTGAGCAGCGCGTGGATGGTCGCGACGAGCGTTCGGCCCGATTTGAGCGCGCGGATCGCCTCGACGACCGCCTGCCTGTCATTCTGAATGATATCACTCGCCGACCACATATGGCTTCCGAGCATCAAACCGGCGGCGAGATGGAGAGTCTTCTCATGGATCTTCTTGAAGGATTGCACGACATGCTGGCAGTGGATTGCTAAGGCCTCCTCAGAAGACGGCCCGCGAATAAAATGATCCTCACGCAGATCAATCGAATGCAACGCGTCCATGCTTGTGAAGCGGCCGTGAAGGAGCATCTCACCACAATAGCATGTGTATACTTTGCATTCATGCCGGCGGGTCTCGTGAGTAATCGTTGTGCTCTTCATCGGGAAGAGATCGCCTAAAGATTGGCGCAGCGCGTACAGCTGTGTATTGTCGGCAAGTAGCAGAGCGGGCTTGACACCATAGATTGCATCCTCGCCGCGCGGACCGGAAGCGGTGACTGTCGCGACATTCGGTAGGCTATCCTCCTCCTGAAGCCCCGCCTGACCAGATAACCCTCCCCATCGCGCCTGTGAAGAGATGTATGCCGGCCCTTTACTCCCCATTACATTCTTGCAGCACCATATATTCGTGCGCAGATCATATATCCGACAATTCTCATTGAGGAGGCCTTGAACAATAATCGAATCTTGCTCTCTCCACAGGTCAAACAGCTGAGCGGACGCCTTAATACGAAGGAGCACCGAATTCATCGGGTTGCCGATAAGTAGCTTACTCGTGCATGCATCCTCTAATGCTCCTGATAACGCGCGGTCGAGGCCAGTATCAACAGCGTACTGCATTAATACCGCCTCACCCGCAATCTTGGCTGGATATGTCTTCGTCTTCCGCGCCCTCTCCCTCTCCGCATTCACATCTATCACTTTGACCTTCATAGGAGGCGGCTGCAACGCGACAGGCACTTCTATATCGGGCATAGACGACCAGACACGACCGACTTGGACCTTAATCTGCGGCCGTGTAGAGATGAGGGTATCGGCCAGACCCTGATGAAGCGCATAGCACGCGCGGCGCAGCCTGCGCAACCCGCGGCTAACAGTACTCGTCTCGCCGCGGAATTCGCCCGTCTGCTCGTCGAGGAGCGACCGCAATGTCTCGAGTAGTATCGGCTTGACTGGTTCGAGGTCCGCCCAGCTCGCGCGTGTGCAGAAGCCGCGTATTGCTGTAAAGAGGTAGCCACACTGCTTTGCGGCAATAGTGCGCGCGAATGAACGTTTTGGTGGGGGCACAGCGGCGCCATCCGCCGCGGTGAGGACGCGTGAGAGGACGAGAGCCTGATGAGCGAGCTCTGCTAATACGGCCGCATCAGAATCAAAACAGGTACGCATATCTGTGAGTAGACCGTGCCGCTCCTCTCGTGGTACATCAGGTAATAGGTATAGCATCGCCTCCAAAAGGTTCAGATGATCGCCCTGTGTGGGAGTGGGAGTGGGTGTGCACACGAGAGGTGGAGAGGGGTCAGGAGGTGGAGGGGAGGCGATGGCTGCCGCCGCTGCTGTGGTGTGCTGCCGCTGCCATGTGCTGCTGCTAATACCTGCATGAGGAAATGGCAGACGCGCGAGCGCATAAATGCCATAAACCGCTCACGCGCCTCCGAAAGGGTCCCACCGCCAACCGCCTCCGGCTTATTCTCCCGTATCTTACTATACCACGACGCGTCCGAATCGCTCAACCATACAGATTGAAAGAGGCTCTGCTGCTGTAACGGTTGGAAGCGAGTGACAGGCTCCGCCTCCTCCTCAAGGAGTTTCTTTGCACTCTTTGCCGTCTTCAGCTTCTCACTGGTCGCCTCATAGAAGAAGCACATCGCCTTCTGAACGGCGACAAACTGCCATCGAGGCGGCGAGACCTCTGCAGGGCCGAGAGGAGCGCGCGTCTCCGAAGCGGTCGACGCGGCGGCTCCCGTGACGGGCACGCATGCGAGGACATGTAAATAAACCGGAAGCTGCGCAATCGCCGCCGCCTGAAGCGCGCGTGAGAGGCTTGGCGCGCGCGCGTGGAGCGCGGCGAGGCCGAAGCGCTCGGGCGTTCCGCGCGCGTTGCTCGTCGCTCTGCCATCGCTCACATCGGCCGTCGCCTCCTCATCGAACGCATCACCCTCTCCAGTATACACTTCGACCTCCTCGACGAGGCATTCCCGCGACGCATGCACGCTTAACGCGCTCGCGCATATATGCTCCGCAAACGCCTTTAAGGCCTCCTCGAGACGGCCGCCCGGCCCGCGCACCTGGACGTGCTCGATCACTTCGACCGTGCGCGGGTGGGCGAGCACGCGGCCGGTGAAGGCGTGGCCGCCCGTCAGCGCGCAGCACGCCTTGACAGTGAAGGCGCCCACAGGCCGCGACGCGCTGTTGAGGAGCTGCGTCGCCGCG
>AEAR01000078.1_pt1 | contig 10345 bp, 19 predicted proteins | sample 349768 | NCBI WGS metagenome assembly AEAR01 (sample SAMN02954311, study PRJNA50327) | marine metagenome | biome: aquatic; feature: Florida Straits; material: sea water; isolation source: Florida Straits, depth 75m | depth 75 m m | reverse complement strand
CTCCCTTCGCTTCGCCCCGGCTCCAGCACTCCACCCAACCAAAACCCTATTCAACCCTCCTATATCAAGCCCCAAGCTCGAGGAGCGAGCAGATCTGCAGCGCGTTGACCGCCGTCGCGAGCGCGTGATCCTTCGTGATGAACGACATCGAGGTGACCATCTGGCCCTTAATCTTCGCGCCCTTCGTCACGTACGTCTTGCCGCCGTCGGCCGTCTGCAGCGAGATGCCGCCCGTGATCTGGCCGCCCGCGACGTGCTCGAGCGGCGAGAGCATCTTCGCGTCCATCAAGCTCCTGTGAATGTCCCAGCGTGTGTGTGTGTAGGTCGAGCACACGAACACACGAGAGCTGTGAGCTTCCCGCCTCTCCTCCTTTTGATATATGCGGCTTCTTGAGAGGGTTCGAGAGTCTGTCGCGTGCGGGCGAGTAGTCTTACGATCCGTCGAGCGTGTCGTGGTGCATCAGCGTAAAGTTCTTTCCGTCGGTCGTCGCGTATACACGAGCGCCCGGCGACTTGGAGCCGTCTCGACCAAAGCCCTGGTGCTCCCAAGAGAGGGAGAGAGAGAGAGGGAAGGGTGTGAGGAGGAGGGAGTCGTGCCTGCTCGCTGCGGTAGTGGCGGCGGCTGTATACCTCCGCGACGACGACACAGTGGGTCTCGTCGAAGCAGTCGATGTTATTAAAGTAGAAGCTGCCTGCAGCACACACAGTGCACAGCTGTCAGTGGCATTGAGTGCTGAGTGCACACACTGGGTGTCGGGCACTGTGTGGGCCCTGGGAAGCTACCCGTGTCCTTCATCAACGTGACCCAACTGCAGGCAGCACAAAGAATACACAGTGGCACGGCAGCGGTCAGAGAGTGGCATTGTAGAGTGCGGAGAGTGCACACGCTTCTATGCGGTGGGCGGGCACTGTGTGTGAGAGAGAGGCGCAGCCTGTGGTGTGCCCCACGTCTTGCCGCCGTCCGTAGATTTGAGCAGCTGGGCAGAGTAGCCCGTCGACGGCGGGTCGTCCTTGTTCGACGTGTCCGCAAGATGACGCTTCGCTCCGCCCATCTCGATGCTGAGGCGCGGCGCGTGATGGTGGTGGCCCGCGCCATTCTTCATCACACCCTCAAACGTGCGGTTGGTGATGCGGAGATTCGCCGAGAGCTCCGTCGTCGCCGCCGATGGCGGCTGCGCCGGCCACATGCCCGCCGAGAGATAGATGACGTCCGCCGAAGGAGCGGACGCGTAGCGGCCCGGCGTGGTCAGCTCCTTCACCTTATGGCACGAATAAGTCGTTCCGCCATTGTTGGAGGTGCACACGCCGTCGGATGTCGCGACGACGACGCGCCCACCGTCGTACGCCTGGATCGACCTGCAGCACACGCACAGTGCACATGACACAGTGAGAAGAGTGCCCACATGCAATGGAAGTGCACAGGCACAGAGTGTGTGTGTGTGAGCCCTGGGGTATGGACTGCGAGATGAAGGGGCCGAAGAGGGAGCCCTGGAACTCGAGGCCGTCGTGAGAGTACCTGGAAGGGGTAAGAGCGAGCGAGGAGGGTCCGTGAGGTGGGGAGAGGGCGAGGGAGGAAGGGCGTGAGGAGGAGGTGGTATGTGGCGGGCGGCGTTGCTGTTGGGCGAGGCATGGGGGGAACGGGGCGGCTTGGTTGTTGTTACTTGGTCGCCGCCATTCCGGTCGTCACCACGTCAAAGTTGCCGCCGCCGAGGCCGACCGAGTAGTCGACGCCCATCACCATCACCGCGGGCACCTTGCCCGTCTGGACGGCGGGCGTCCACGTCGCGCCGCCGTCCTTTGTGACGGTGATCTCGATGGGCTCCGCTCCGTTGGTGAAGGAGGACCAGCCGGTCGTCGCGTTCGCCATCGCGACGCCGATGGAGACCGCGCTGAACTCGAGCTTCTTGACCGACCAGTCGGAGGTCGCGTTCGACGCGGAGAGCGCGGAGAGCGAGGCGATGGCAGCGAGCATTGGAGCCGAGAAGTGGAGGGGCAGGTCGCGTGCGTGGTCGCGTAGCGTCGGCGACTCCGAAAGTGGCGGCTGGCGCCGCGGGCACCCACGTTTGCAAGTTTCCGCGACTTCATTGCCCACCCTCTCAGTAGCCCCTCTCGACGTCAAACCGATTCGGCATCACTCCCGTCGCGCTATACGCCGCGAGCATCGCCACCAACTCCGCCACGCGGTCCTTCGCCTTGCAATCGCTCGACTGGCCTCTATGCGGGCTCATCACACAGTTTGGCAGCGTGTGGAACGGGCACGCGACACTCGACGGCCCGAGGTGCGTGCTGCTGCCGTCGCCGGCCCCCATCCCCGTGCCCGGCAGCATCGGGTAGCGGTACCACACGTCGATGCCCGCGCCGCCGAGATGGCCGTCCGCCAACGCGTCGTACAGCGCTCTTTCTTCGACGACATTGCCGCGTCCAACATTGACGAGCACCGCGCCTTTTGGAAGCAGGCGGAGCTGTGCGTCGCAGATTAAACTATCGGTCGCTTTGGTGCCCGGTAGGCAGATGATGAGCACATGTACCTGCAGCACACACAGTGCTCAGCGGTCAGTGGCATTGAGTGCTGAGTGCCCATAGGGCGATGAGCATTGTGTGAGCCCCTGGACGTGTACCGTAGGTAGGAGGGCATGTAGAAGGCTCGAGGAGAGCTCGTGAACCGTCGCGACGCCGTCAAAAGTTGGATTCTGGCTGCTCGTCGTGCGCCGGCACGCAGAAACATGCATGCCGATCGCGTGGAGCATTTTGGCGACGCGGCTGCCGATCGCGCCGTATCCGAGCACGAGCGCGCTCCGGCCGGCGAGGGTGGGCGGCTCATCGGAAAACATGAAGCCGGGCGTCCACATCTTTTCGGCCGCCTCGAAGGCCTCCTCCCGAAAGGCCTTGTCGCGGACGACAATGTGCTTCGCCGCCGCGAGGAGGAGGCCGATGGCGAGCTCGGCCGTCGGCTGCGCGTTGAAGTGCGCATTGTGCAGCGTGAGGTGCGGCCGCTCGCGTATGAGCTGGCGCGTCGCTTCGACCGGGCCGGCAAACGGGCAGATGACGCAACGCAGCGAATTAGGCCACGCGTCGAGCGCCGCAGCGGTTGGCAGCCGCGTGACGAAGACATTCACGTCGGGATTCGCGCGGTAAAACGCCTCGTCGAGAGCAGGCACGCCGTCGCTCACCTCGACTTTCAACTCGACGCCGGCCGGCAGAGTGGCGGCATCAATGAACGGCAGCTCGTCCGCGTCCTTGGCGTGCATGAGATAGAAGGCCTTGACGGCCGTGCCGCGTTTTTTGCGGCGGGAGTGAACGTACGCGGCCACGAGCGCGGTGGCCGCGGCGGCGGCGGCGGCGGCGGCTGCGATTTTCATGACGTCAAACTTCATAGCGCCGTCGCGAGCACCTAATCTGATGAAGATACATGCTCATCGTAACGTACCGCGGTGCTTCCACCTCCGCCGCGCCCTCTCCCTCTTCGCCTCGTCCTCCCACGGCCCGATCAACTCCGGGTTACTGCCGCGCATGCACTCGCCGCAGACGACGCGCCCGTCCGTTTGACGCGCGTCCGGCAGCCGCGCGCTGAGCGTCGGCGTGTACGCGAGCCGCCTGCGCCATCCGTGCAGCAGCTTTCGCCAGTAGCACATTCGCGCGTCGACGTGGAGGTTCGCGTGCGCGAAGGCCTGCCCGCGGCGTGCGATTGAACGCGCGACGTCGTCGTGTTGCGTGAGGTTGGCCAAGATGGTGAGCACCTGTAGCACACACACAGTGCACAGCAGCGGTCAGTGGCATTTGAGGGCTGAGTGCACACACTGGGAGGTGCGGGCATTGTGTGAGCCCAGGGTGAGCACGTCGTCTGCGGAGCTGACCATGATAGGGACGTAGTGCTCCCACCGCTTCAACGCCCTGTAGTAATATTCGACGTACTCGGACTCCTGCTTGAGAGGACAAGGTGTGTGTGTGTGTGTGTGTGTGTGTGGCTGGTGTGTGGTGGTGTGAGGTGGGATGCTGCTGGCGGCGGCTGCATGTGTGAGGTGGGATGCTGCTGGCGGCGGCTGCATGCCTGCTTGAGCACGAGCGAATTGGAGAGCAGCAGCGCCTGTACGCACAGGCCAGCACAGGTCGTCAGCACACTGCGGAGTGAGGAGAGGAGAGAAGGTGGTGCGGTGGTGCTGTGTTTTGATTGCTGCGGTGGTGGTGGTGCTTGCTGCTTGCTGCTCTTTTGCCTGCAGCCGGTTCGAGAAGGTATGGCCGTCCAGCTGCAGCAAATACTTATGACGCCACCACTCGCGCTCGCTCACGCGCGGCGCCTTCGAAAGTGGCGTCGCCTCGACACAACCACTCGAACCGTCCGCGCAGCGACCACCACCACCCATCTTGCCTGATATTCCACTCGCACCCTTGTGCAGCTGCTGCCTTCGCCCTCCTCCAGGCCCGCCGCCGCCTCCAAACTTTTTTGTGCGCCGCTTCAGCTGCAGCTCGGTGTCGTGCTCCGCATTGTACCTACAGCAGCAGCAGCAGCAGCAGCAGCAGCAGCAGCAGCAGCAGCAGCAGCAGCAGCAGCAGCAGCACACACAGTGCACAGCAGCAGCAGCAGCAGCAGCAGCAGCACGCACGCACAGTGGCACAGCAGCAGCAGCAGCAGCAGCAGCAGCAACAGCCACACACAGAGAGAGAGAATGCACACAGCAGCTGTCAGACCACACAGACAGAGGATGGCGCACGGGCACTGTGCGTGTGTGAGCCACGTTTGCATTCTGTACTCGACGAGACCCACATCCAACTGCTGCTGCTGTGGCGACGAGCCGCTGCGGTTATTGTGTTCGGCCGCGAGGTGCGCGAGCACGTATCGCGAACAGCGCCCAAACGGCCGCATCTCGGGCATCGCGCAGTACGGAGTGCCGCGAAAGTAGGCGCGATCATCCTTCTCGTGCCACGGGAAGTCGCGCTCCCACTTTGCAATGGGCCGTGCGACCAATTTGGACTCAAACAACGACATTCGGAAGGCGCCGGTTGGGATGAGCAGGTCGTAGTCGCGCGACGCGCCCGTCTTCAGGCGCTCGCGCTTGCAATAGCTGAATAGCGCCATCGGCAGCTTTGGTGCGCCGCTCTCGGCGGAGGTCGGCACCATATTGTCGCGCGCCTTCGGATAGTCGTCGACGTTGAGCACAAACTCGACGTCGGGCACGCGGTGCAGCGAGAGCAGCGCGTGCAAATCCTTCTCGATGGCGTAAATGTGCGGAGAGCGCGGATGCGGGAAGGCGTCGGGATACAGCCAGTAGAGCGTGCTATTGAAGATGCCAAACGCGGCGGTCACGTCCGATTCGGCGCGCGGCACGCGGTTGAGCGAGGCGTCGATCACGTGCCGCGTGACGGAGTGCAGCGGCCACGAGGAGAGGTCGCGCGCGAGCGCGGCGCGGAGCGAGGGGTGGAGGGAGCAGGTGGAGGTGGAGGCTGGCGTGGAGGTGAAGGCCGCGAGTGACATTCGTCGCTGGTGATGTTCGGAGTACGGAGGTGGAGGTGAAGGCTGAGCCGTCGCGCGTGACATTGACTCGCTGGGGTGGCGTCGTCGCGAGCACCTAGTTGTCTGGGAGAGGAGTGATTGTGGAAAGGCGCATCTCGCCAGGCACGTGGGCGCCGCCTCGCGACGCGGAGTGAAAGTTTGCCAGCGGCGCTCAGGAGGACGCGACTGCACTTTTGTCGAGCGCTCGCGTCGTGCTGCTGCGCGCCGCCTCCGTCCTCCCAGACACCACTTTTTTCTCGAAACGCTGCTTTCTGGCGATGGCGGCGTCCGGCACCATTCATGTCGCGGAGCTCGCCAAGTCCGGGCGGTCTACCTGCAAGAAGGTGCGCCGCGTCGTATTTTTTAAGGCAGCCGGGACTCCACGCCACACGCACGCGCCGTTTAGCTCTGTCGCTTTGCTTGACCTCCGTGATACGTCGCGGTTATTATTCCCAAGATTACCGCCACGCGCCTCTCGCGCCCGCAGTGCAACCAAAAAATCGAAAACCAGACGCTGCGCCTTGGCAAGTCATACGACAACGGCGACCGCATGATGACCTCGTGGTACCACGTCGCCTGCTGGCCCGTGCCGCAAAAGCTCACGTCGCTCGACGAGATCGAGAACTGGCACAGCCTCGCCGACGAGCACAAGAAGGCGATCATCGCGCGCGCGCCCAACCGCGCGCCGTCCTCCTCCACCACCGTCGGCGGCGCCGCCGGCTCCTCCTCGTCGACGACCGCACCGCCCGCGCGCAACGCGCCCGTCCCATCCTCACCGTGGGATGCAGCAAAGCGCAGCCCCGCTGCCGCCGCCGCTCCCGTTGCGGCTGCGGGAGGCTCTTCCACCTGGCGGCGGCCGCCAACGACGGGCCGTCGACCACCACGCTCACCGAGTTTGTCGCGCTGTGCGATGAGCTCGAGCGCACCTCTGGCAGCAACGACAAGACCTCCATCATCACTACCCACCTCTCGTCCCTACCAACCCTCTCCGATAAATATCTAACCGCGCGGCTCCTCCTGCCGTCGAAAAAGGACGGCGATCTAAGAGTGTATCAGCTCAAGGACAAGAGCCTCGTATCCGCGTTAGCAATGAGCCTCCGCCAATCGGAGCAGGCGATGACGAGGTAGAGCAGCCGCAGCAGTCACCAGCACACAAATCAGCAGCAGCAGCACCGCCACCTCAGAGCCTCCGCCAATCGGAGCAGGCGATGACGAGGTAGAGCGCGCACACAAATCACCATCAGCAGCAGCCGCCGCACCGCCACACCTCACACCCTCTTCTCTCCTCCTCGCACCACAGCCATCTGGAAAAGTCGAGCGATGTGGGCCTCACTGCCGAGTGTTTCTTCAAGGCGAAGCTGCGAAATCAAGATAACCGCGACCCCGATGAGCCAATCCATGCCGTCTCGACCCTCACACTTGAGGCTGTCAACGAATGGTTGAATCGTCTATCGTCGTCCTCCGCCACGCCGTCGCGCCTTCTGACTGAACTGCTCGCAAATGTCGACCCGCCCGGCCTGCGCACCGTCATACGCATTGTGCGGAAGGACCTGCGGACGAACGCGGGAGCAGCCATCGTACTAAAGGGCATCGGCGGCCAAGCGGCGTACGATCGCTTCAAGGCGCAACACTCACTCACAGTGTGCACTCTCAGCACTGCAATGCCACTGACCGCTGCTTGCTGCGCCCACTGTGTGTGTGTGCTGCTGCAGGTACGATCGGTTCAAGGCCCAAAATTCGGAGCTGCGCGCGATTGTATACAACGCGTACGGCGGTGGAGGAGGGCAGCAGGGCGGCGGCGGCGGCGGCGGTGGAGGCGGTGGAGGTGGCAAGGGCAAGCAACTCGCTTTTGACGGCGGGCGCGGCGGCGGCGGCGGTGATGGTGGCGGAAGCAGCGGAGTGATAGTGGGTGTGCCCTTCAAGGCCCAGCTTGCCGATCAGTGCAATAGCTTCGATAAGCCCGTCGCCAAGTTCCCGAATGGCTTCTATGTGGAGGTGAAATACGATGGCGAGCGGATGATGTGCCACCTGCTCAAGGACCAAACAGTCAAATTCTTCTCGCGAAACGGTAAGAGGACCAACACCTGCGCATCTGTGTGCACTGCCCTTCTCACTATGGGGAAGCATGTGCACACTCTCTGTCTGTGCGTGCGTGCTGCAGGCAAGGACCCGCCCGCTCACAAGACGACCGTGAGTGAGAGCACAGCCTACACACACCTTACACCCCTCTCACACCTCGCCTTACTCACCATGCCTCCCATCAGGGAATCGCGGACGCGCTGCGCCGCGCCTTCCCCAACCATAATGAGATCATCGTCGATGGAGAGGTGGTGCTTCGGGATAAGGCCGGCCTCGTCTTACCATTTGGAGAGCAGGTCCTCTTTCTACACCGGAACTAACTGGCCGACGCGCCCAGTTGCATCCTCCTCCACCTCCTCCCCCTTTGCCTTGCTTGCTTGCCTTTCTCAGGGTGTGCATAAGCAGAAGGCGCATTCAGACGTGACGTGCTGCCTCATCGTCTTCGATCTGATCGCACTCGATGGCAAGGACCTCATGTCTCTACCGCTTAAGAAGCGGCGTAAGATCCTCGAGGACACTCTTGTCGAGCAGGTAATGTGATGGTCCCTCCGGTACCGGTTACAGCTTTCATTCTCCTTGTGATCTCCTTACTCCTTACTCCTTACTCCCTCGTGCCGAGCAGACGCAACCGTATCGTGTTACCCTCTCGCACACGCGCCTTATGAAGACAGCAAAGGAGTTGGCCGACGCATTCACAGAGAGCGTCCAGAAGAACCTCGAGGGCTTGATTATCAAGGATCCGAACGCGAAGTATGTCGCACCTGCAACCGCACAACCGCACCGTCTCACCTCCTCACTTCCGTCACTCCTCGCACCGCCACACACCTCCTCCCACCTGCCCACTCATCCTCTCACTCATCTCCGCACCTGATCACCCCCGTCCCCACAGGTATGCCCCCGCAAACCGAAAGCACTGGTACAAGATGAAGAAGGACTATCTGCCAGAAAACGTGCGCGCTCTCAGGGCGGGAGGCCCCGCACGCACACGCGCAATGAATGCCCACCTTCCGCCCTGTGCTGCTGCTGCTGCAGGTGCGCGCGCAGGCGGGGCTCACAATGGTAGATAGCGTCGACCTCGTCGTTTTGGGAGCGGCGTTTGGTAACGGAAAGAACGCGGCGCTCCTCTCCTCCTACCTAATGGGCTGTTGGGATGAGGATGAGGACGAGTGGCAGCTCGTTTGCAAAGTGTCGAACGGCCTCACAGACAAGCGCCTCTCTGAGCTCACAAAGCTTTGCACGAGTGGTGATAGCTCGCTGATGGTGCGCCTCAGCCGCTCTCTACCCCTTCCTCTCGCCCTCGCCTTGTCCCTCACCACTCCTCCTTCACACCCCCTCCCCCTCCCCTTCCTACACCACCTCCTTCACACCACCTCCCCCCTCCCCCTTCCTACAGGTCCGCCTCGACGCGTCGGCCGCCCTACCTGATTGGCTCCCTCCGAGCGCGGGCAAGGCCCAAATGCGGCCGACACACGTCCTGCGCCGCAAACCGTCCGCGGCGGGCGAGTGCCTTGTCTTTGAGGTGAAGGGTAACGCCGCAGAGCGGCACACACACACACACACACAGAGTGCCCGCGCACCGCCCTCAGAGGGGCACACACACACACAGAGAGAGAGTGCCCGCGCACCGCCCTCAGAGGGGCACACACACACAGACAGTGCCCGCACCGCCCTATAGTGTGTGTGCACTCTCAGCACGCTGAATGCCTCCCTGACACCGCTGTCTGCCGCTGCTGTTGCTGCTGCTTCAGGTACTGAGTTTACAAAGGGAGCAAAGGCGGCAGGCTCGACAGTGTCGATCCGCTTCCCGCGGATCATACGAGAGAGGGACGATAAGGGTGTCGACGACGCGACCACTGCAAAGGAAATGAGAAATCTGCTCGAGCTCGGCGAGAGCGGCATCAAGGCGAACTCGGTGGTGACGCTGCCGAGCCTTGCCGCGCCCGCCTCCGCTGCTGGCGGTGGTGCTGCTGCTGCTGGAGGTGGTGGAGGTGGAGGAGGGAGCAGCAGCGCAATCATGGATGCCGACGCGACCGATGAGGACGACGACGACGAAGAGGACGAGGATATGCTTGCGGGCCTGCCGTCGGCCGCAAGCAGCCTCCGCGACTCGAACTCGGTCTGCTCAAACGATGACGACGAGGAGGAGGAGGACGACGACGCGCAGCAAGATTCGCCCATCTCACGCGCTCGTAAGGCGGAGGAGCACCCGGCGCTCCTTCCTCCTCTTGAGGACGCGACGAAGAAGAAGCCTCTCGCGCCGCCCGCTCCTCCTTCCGCCGCGTCGACGGCGTCGGGTGCGGGGCCTTCACGTCCGCCTCGGCGCGAGGATAACCGGCCGCTTTGCCCGTACGGCACCAAGTGCGAAGGCCCCAAGCGGCTCACACACACACACACACATACAATGCCATCACCGCCCCTGTGTGTGTGTCTGTGTGCACTCAATGCCACTCTTGACATTGCTAATGTGCGCACTGTGCATGTGTGTGTGTGCGTGCGCTGCAGGTGCTACCGCAAAAACCCCGCGCACCGTGCCGAGTACCGCCATGATGAGGATCCGCCGCCGGCTGCTGCGGCGGGCGATAGCGATGAGGGCGATGAGGACGGCGAGCCGCCGCCGCAGAGAAGGGCAAAGACGGCGGCGAAGGAGAAGAAGAAGAAGAAGAAGAAGAAGGGCGGCGGCAAGCGGAAGCGCGCCGTTAGTGACGAGGAGGAGGAGGAGGAGGACGATCGGGCCTTTGTCGTGAAGGATAATGATGGCGAGAGAGAGAGGGTGATGAA
>AEAR01000369.1_pt1 | contig 10411 bp, 11 predicted proteins | sample 349768 | NCBI WGS metagenome assembly AEAR01 (sample SAMN02954311, study PRJNA50327) | marine metagenome | biome: aquatic; feature: Florida Straits; material: sea water; isolation source: Florida Straits, depth 75m | depth 75 m m | reverse complement strand
ACTCATTCGCTTCACGGCGGCCTGTGTAGCACACAGACACACACGGGGGCACGGAGAGGAAGAGAGGAGGAGAGGAGGAGGAGGAGGAGGAGGAGAGGAGGAGGGGGAGGAGGAGGAGGAGGGTGTGAGTAATGTGGTGATGGTGGAGGAGGAGGCTCTGTGGCGTGTGGGCGGCAGTGTGTGTGTGTGTGCGCGCGCGTGTGGGGCGGCTCTCTGATCGCGTTAGTAGTAGCAGTAGTACGTACCGCCTCTGTCGCCGCCATCTCGTTCGCCTTCTCCTCTCGCGCTTTTGCTCGACCCTCCGCCTCCTTCGCCTCCTTGACCACGCTGTCGACCTTCTGATGAACCTGGTAACCAGCAGCAGCAGTACACACGCAGGGTGAGGCTGGGGCCCTGCTGCTGATGCTGATTTGCTGCTGATGAACCTTCTCCATTTCGGACAGTTGCTTCTTGTGGTTCGCCAAGAGGGTCTCGTACCTGCAGCACGACGAGAGAGAAAGGAGAGGTGAAGGGAGGTGAAGGGGAGGTGAAGGGAGGAGTGGAGAGAGTGTTTGGGGAACGCGTTCTGCTTTTCGCGAGGATTTATTCTCGTACGCTCGTAACTCTTCGTCCTTCTTCGCGCTTGCTTGCTGGGCCTTACCTGTGATAGTGGTGGGAAGAGAGGGAGAGGGAAGAGAGGAGGGGGGTGGTGTGAGGTGGTGCTGCTGCTGTGGAGGAGTTATTGTCTGGGCCTTACGCAGTTGGCTATCGAGAGAGGACTTGAGTGTTGTCAGCGCCTCAGTCTGTTTTTGTGAGCGAGGGGAGAGGGGAGGGGAGGGTGTTGTGAGTGAGCGAGGGGAGAGGGGAGAGTGGAGGGTGTTGTGAGTGAGCGAGGGTGGTGGTGTGTGGAGGTGGTGGTGGTGGTGTTCTTTGCGGGTGGTGTGTGAGTGAGCGAGGGTAGTGGTGGTGGTGGCGGTGGTGGTGCTGTTCTGGTACCTGCTTGGTTAACTTGTCCACCTTCTCGCTCATTTTCTCATGCTCCGCACGCAGCATACCTACACACACACAGAGAGAGAGAGTAGCACATCAGCAGCAGCAGCAGCGGTGTGTGTCAGAGAGAGAGAGTGGCATTGCAGAGAGAGTGCGGAGAGAGTGCCCATCGTCTTGCATGCAGCAGGGCATACTTGCGGTCGAGTCTGCGCGGAGCTTATCTCCTTTTGCTCGCGTCAGCGCCTCCTCCTTGAGAGACACTGTCTGACGCAGCTCGTCATTCTTGCCTGCAGCACACACACACAGTGGCACAGCAGCGGTCAGAGTGGCATTGAGAGTGCTGAGTGCACACACACTAAGGGAGGTGGGCACTGTGTGTGAGCCCCTGGATTCGTGCCCTGCATGGTCTCGTACTCTTGGGACAGGGCCTCCACCTCCGACATGAGCGCATCGACTTCGGATTCTTTCGTCGCGAAATCCGTCCGCGCCGTCACCGCACGTTGCTCCGCTGTACCTAGTTTTACTAATGCCGCCTGCCACTTCGCCTCCACGCTCTCGTCATCACTAGCAGCAGCAGCACCACCACCACTAGCAGCACCAGCAGCAGCAGCAGCAGCAGCAGCACCAGCAGCACCACCAGCAGCGTCGCTCTTCTTCTTAAGGCTGGTCAGCTGCAGTTCGAATCCCTTTGCGCGTTCCATTGCCGCCTCCTCCGCCGCACGCGCCCGCGCCACCTCGCCATCCTTCGCCTTGTTCGCCTGCAGCAGCAGCACGCACGCACGCACGCACGCACGCGCACACGCACAGCAGCAGCACACATCAACAGCAGCAGCGGTGTGTGTCAGAGAGAGTGGCATTGCAGAGAGTGCGGAGAGAGTGCACGCACACACACACACACAGAGACTAAAGGGGCGCACAACAAATTGCCGCGCGCTGTTGTTGCAAACCCCTCTCTTGGTTGTTGCTCCACACTCACCTCCCTTAGTTTTTGTATCTCTGCCGCGGCCCTCTTTGCGTCCGCCGCCTTTGCGCGCAGCCTCTCATCTAACTCACTCTTTTGCTCTCCGTCACGTTTCTGCTGCATGACCGCCTGAGCGAGCTGCAACTCGATGCTGCGCCGTTCCGAGAGCGCCGTGCTGAGCGCTTTCGCATGCTCTCTCGCCTCCTCGTTCGCCTTCCGCGCTCTTTCATTCCGGTCGTCTGTGTTGTGTGACAGAAGTAGGATGGGTGCACGGGCACAGCAGAAGGGTGAGAGCAACGAGGGCCCAAAAGAGCGACGGCGTCGCGTTCGAACCCCATTTCACGCACCGTCGAATTTATTTTGCTCGCTGTGGCGTAGAGTGTTGATCTGGGCCGATTCGTTGCGCAGGTGGTTCGAGCGAGCCTCCGCCACCTGGCATCTCTCCTGGTATTCCCGTACTTGGGCCTGCAGCCAAGGGGAGGTGGGAAGGGGAGATGGGAAGGGGAGGTGTGAAGGGGAGGTGGGAAGGGGAGGTGTGAAGGGGAAGGGGAGCTATGGGCTGTGCTGTGCTGTGCTGTTGCTTTGCTGCTCACACCTGCAGCTGCTTGAACGTCGGGTGGTTCGCCATCTGGGCCTCCGTCACCACCTTGTATCGTGCCTCCTCCTCCGCCGCCTTCAGCCTGCAGCAGCAGCACACACACAGTGCATACTGTAGTGAGGAAGAGAGTAGAGTAGAGTGCATTCTTTTTGTGTGTGTAGGCAAGGTGGTGGCGCCGCGTGTGTGTGTGTGTGAGCCCTTGCGCGCTTTGCTATGCCTTCTCATCTCGATCATATTCTTTTGTAATTCGCTCAGCCGCTCCTCCGCAACGCTCTTCACCTATTTTGGAGTCATCAAGAGGGGGACAGGCCAATCAAAAAGCCATCAAGAGGGGGACAGGAGTTAGTAGAGAGAGGGGCAAGTCTCCTCCGCAACAGTCATTCACCTGCTCGAGCTCACTCCGCAACTCCGCCTCCACCTCCTTCGACCCCCCCCCCCCCACCACCTCCACCATTCTGTCCGTCGCCTCCGCCGCGCGACGAGCCGCCCACCGCCGGCGGCGCCTCCGCCTTCACCTCCGCCTTCACCTCTGACTTCGCCTCCGCCGCCGGCGCACCTGCCGCTCCGCTCGACGACGCCTCATCCGCATCAGCGGCAGGCTTGAACCTGTTAGCAGCACACACACACACACACAGTGGCGCAGCAGCGCTCAGAGTGGCATTTTGAGAGTTGCGGAGAGAGTGCCCACACACACTGAGGCAGTGATGGGCACTGCTGTGCGTGTGTGTGTGTGTGAGCCCCTCTCTCTGGAGAGTATGCACCGCTCTCTATTGAGTTCCCTTGTCACTCGATCGACAGAAGCGTTCGCACTCGTAAGCCGCTCCTGCAGCGAATCCATCGCCTTCGACTGAGAGGCGCACTTGTCGCTCAGGAGCCTCACCTGCATATAGCCGCAGCACGCACGCACGCACGCACGCACGCACGCACGCACGCACATGGCAGCAGTGCCACACAGCAGCAGCGCAGCGGGGTCAGGAGGAGAGTGGTGATGATTGTGCGCGAGGGTCATACCAGCGCACACGGAGTGGGGCACGCGGCATGAGAGAGGAGTATATGCGCACCTGAGCGCTCAGCGGCGCGCGCTCGGCCTGCAGCTTGCTCACGAGCGCACTGCCCTCACCACCGCCGCCGCCTCCTCCAGCAGCAGCAGCGGCCGCCGCGGCGACGAGGCTCCTCGTAAGCTGCTGCATGCGGGAGACGCGCGACGCGAGTCGTTCCTCCAAGACGCTGCCGTCGGTCGCAAGCGGCGGCACCGCCGTGCCGAGCTGCATCAGGCCGTCGGCGCCGCCGCCGCTTGCCGTCTCCGCCGGCGCCGAGCCGTCGACGCCCGCGAGGAGCAGGCTGAGCTGCTCCTCGAGCTGCGCCCACTGCCGCTCGTAGACGCTGAGCGCGTTCTCGCGCGCGGCGAGGCTGCTCGACGCGGTCGCGAGCTGCGCCTCCGCGTCGGCGCCGATCCGCCGTGCCTTCTGCAGCGCCGTCTGCAGGTTGCCATTCTGCCACTGCAGCATGACGTTCGTCATCGTCGACTGCGAGACCTCCGGCTGGGGCGCGGGCGCGCCCGAGGAGGCCTCCATGCGCGCGCGCTTCATCGGCGGCACGGATGCCATATTATTCGAGCGCGGGTGCGCGCGCTTGGCGGGTGTGAGGGAGGGCGCGATGCGCGCGTGTAGAGGCCGCGCGTCGGGCCACGCCTTGCGACGACGCGGCCGGCTGCTCGAATGGCGCGGCCTCGAGCCTAGAGCCCGTCCGTGAGCTACCGCTGGGGGGATCCGCATTTGGGCAAGAGCCAAGACGCCAAGACTCGCCTGCAAGTCCGCCTGCTAGCGAGTAAACAGCTAACAGGCTGGCGTTTGGCTTTGGGGCAAGCTAGAGAAGACGGCACTCGCCAGATCGAGCTCTGTACAGACAGGCTACACCTGTATATAACTCTCGTCCGCGTCAAAGGTGATTCATCATGTGGTGCATCCCCGGGTGCAGCCCCGCCATGCCGCCCAAGCCTCCACCTAGCTGCGCGCGTTTGAGGTGCGCGTCGCCCACCGTCTGCATCGTGCTCGGCAGCGAGCGGTGCAGCCCGAGCACCATGTGCATCACCAGTTGCACAAAGGCAAAGAGCAGCGTGACGCCGTGCCATAAGCACATGAGGCCCCAGCGCGTCTTGAGCTGCCCGGCGAAGCGCGAGTGGAAGACGGAGGTCGCGTCGACTTTCAGCTTGCCGTGCTGCCACCACATGCAGCGCAGCGCGAGCCCCGGCGTCGCAAGCAGCAGCGCGACCCAGTGGAGCCGGTCGCCGTCGACGAGCTCCTCGAGCAGCAGCGCGCCGACCGCGGCGCCGTGCGCGATGAGCTCCCAGTGGAGCTTCGTGTTGACGCGCTCGCACAGCGTGTACGGGTTGATCAGGTCCTCCTGGCAGTCGGAGAGGTTGACGAAGAAGTAGATGACGAGGCCGAGGCCGCCGCCCGCCGCAAAGAAGAGGACGAGCGCCGGCACGAGCGTGAGCGCGATCTCGTTCTCGAGGTGGTCGATCGACTGCGGGGAGAAGTCGCCGTTCTCGGCCATCTTGTGCGCCTCGAGCACCGCGTCGGCGACGGTGTCCATTGGGGCGAGCGGAGCGGCGCTGGATTCCTTTTTATTTGGCGGTGGTGCGGCGCGCGGCGTCGGTCGAGCGCAGCAGCGTGGCGGCGACGACGACGGCGACGGCGCAGCGCCGAGATGCGTTCTTCCGCCACGTCACGTCCCAAAATTCGGTGTCAGTCAATCAACCTTCAAAGTTTGTGGCGACCTCGGTGAGGCCTGAGCTTTGGGGGCATGCTAGCACGCTCGCTCGCGCCCGGATTGCATTTCCTTTCAGGGCAGGAGGACAAAGCGCCGCTGGTGACGTGCGACGCACACTTGTATGCCGTCGGATTCGATTCGCTGCCCCCGACCGCGCGCCCTCTCCCACACAGTGCCTGACTCACAAGTTGCGCGCCTCTCCCACCCAAAACAGGCCTTCCTTTATCTCCCACTAAAACCATGGTGTATTTCACGAGGTGCGCAAAGCAGCCCTGCCGCCGCCGCGCCGCTTGCGCTCAAACTTTAAACCGAGACCGCAATACACCTGCGCTGGCTGCTGGCGCGCGCGCGCGCTGCGTCCGCACCGCCTCGCTCGGTCGAGCGCGCGCCTGCCAATGCCGCTGCCGCCGCCGCCGCACGCACCGCTACGGTCTGGAGCCGCCGGCGCGCGTTTCGCGAGCCCTGCCGCTCCTCCTCTCTCACGCCTCTCTGCTCTCCTTCCGCGCGCGCGCAGCAAGTACCACCCGCTCTCGACCGCCTCCGGCCAGTTCGCCGCGCCGGCCCCGGCCGAGCAGTCGGGCCCCGTCAAGTTCCTCATCGACTTCTGCGCGGGCGGCGTCGCCGGCGCCGTCGCGAAGACGGCGACGGCGCCGATCGAGCGCGTCAAGCTTCTCATCCAGACGCAGGACGCGAACCCGAAGATCCTCTCGGGCGAGGTGCCGCGCTACACGGGCATCCTCAACTGCTTCACCCGCGTCTCCGCCGAGCAGGGCTTCGCCGCCTTCTGGCGCGGGAACACGGTGAATGTGATCCGTTATTTTCCGACGCAGGCCTTCAACTTTGCCTTCAAGGACACGATTAAGGTATGTGTGTTGTGCAAGGCGGCATACGTGTGTGTGTGTGTGTTGTGCAATGCGACATACGCGCTCCTCCTCTCTCTTTTTTTGCGTGCTTTTGCGCGCAGGCACTCTTCCCGAAGTACAACTCGAAGACCGAGTTTATGAAGTTCTTCGCGGCGAACATGGCCTCGGGCGGCCTCGCCGGTGCAGGCTCGCTCACGATCGTCTACCCGCTCGACTACGCGCGTACCCGCCTCGCGTCGGACGTCGGCTCGGGCAACCCGCAGTTCGAGGGCCTTGCCGACTGCCTGATGAAGACGATGAAGCAGGGCGGCATCTTCTCGATGTACGCTGGCTTTGGCGTCTCCGTCGTCGGCATCGTCGCGTATCGCGGGCCGTACTTTGGCGTGTTCGACACGCTCAAGGAGCTCAACCCGTGGAAGAAGGATAAGGGCGTCATCGGCCTCTTCTCGAAGTTTTGCATCGCGCAGACGACGGCGATCATCGCCGGCTTCATCTCGTATCCGTTCGACACCGTCCGCCGCCGCCTCCAGATGCAGGTACGAGACCAGCAGGGCTCACACACAGTGCCCGCCACATAGTGTGCACTCAGCACTCAATGCCACTGACCCTGCTGCGCATTGTGTGTGATGCAGGCCGAGAAGCCGAAGGAACAGTGGCTGTACAATGGCACCCTCGACTGCGCGGTCAAGATCGTCAAAGACGAAGGTGCCCACGACGCCACGCGCGCACTCTGCAATGCGATGCATGCAATCTCCTCCTCCCACTGTGCACTCTCGCGCTCTCTCTTCTGACTTGGTCCGCTGCTGTGTCTGTGTCTGCTGCTCCTCTGCTGCTGCTTCTGCTTCTGCCTTCCTTTTTAGGTATGGGTGCCATGTTCAAGGGCTTCGGTGCGAACGTGCTGCGCACCCTCGGCGGCGCCTTGGTGCTTGTCGGTTACGACGAGATCAAGCGCATGATCGGCCAGTAGAGAGTGTGACAGAGAGCACGGGGCACGGAGAGACGGGACGCGGAGAGAGAGAGGCTACTACTTGACTTCGACAGAGGGACGACACACGACACGTGTGCTGCGGAAGCGGTGAGTGATGAACACAGTTGTTCCTTGGTGTGTTTGTTTGTGTGTTTGCGCGCGTGCGAGAGAGAGAGAGCGCGGGGTTCGGACTTGCGGCGCGCGCGTCTTGGGGTTTTGAGTGCGCGCCTCTCGCTGGGGAGAGTCTTGTTCGTTTGAGAGTGTGACGCGCCGCGCGGAGAGAGAACACTATATGTGTGTGGGTCGTGTCGTCGAGTATAGGAGTGGCGCGCGTTTTCGGGGTGGGTGGGCGGCAAGCTTTCGAAAGCAGGTGCTGGCGCCCGACTTTTGTAACCGCCGCGTCGGGCCACGCACTCATTTGTCTTCCACGCGCTCGTCATGTTCAGCTCATCGCGCGCCTCCGCCTCCGGCAGCCACGACAGCGAGGCGAAGACGGCCGAATGGCGCAAGACCGACCCGTGGAAGCGCGGCATGGACCCGCGTGTCGGCGGCCACACGCTGCTAAAGGAGGCGGAGGCGGCGCGCGCCGCAAGCGAGGCGACGCGGTTTGCCGACATGGCCGACGCTGCTGCCGCGAGCGGCAGCGCGGCGCCCGCGCCCGCGCCCACCGGGCCGATCGTGGTCGACGAGGAGACGCTCGCGGCGGCGCTCGAGGCGAAGGCGAAGGGCAACGCGCACTTCCAGGCCAAGGAGTGGGACGCGGCGATCGACTGCTACACGGACGCGATCGAGATGATGCCGGCGGGCGCGAGCGAGTGCGCCGCGTTCTACGCGAACCGCGCCGCGTGCTTCGCGAAGCGCGCGTCGCACCAGTGCGTCGTCGAGGACTGCACAGCCGCTCTCAAGCTGCAGCCCGAGTACACGAAGGCACTCATGCGGAGGTCGATTGCGCGAGAAGCGTTAGATGAGCCGACCGAGGCGCTCGAGGACGCGAAGAAGGCGGCGGAGCTCGATCCGACGAGCCGCGAGGCGGCGTCGGCGATCCCGCGGCTCGAGAAGCTCAGCGCGGCCAAGCTCGAGCAGCAGGCATATATGGCAGTTGCCTCTTTTTTTTTGGCATTTGGCTCTTTTTTTTTCGCGCAGCGCACACCTCCTCCTCTCGAACCCCGCAGTTGCCTTTGCTTCGCAGCAGCACGCAGCACACACACCTCGCGCGAAACCCTCCCACCCACCCTACTGCTGCTGCTGCTGACCACGAAAAATGCGTTGTGTGTGTGTGTCCGTGTGCGATGTGTTGCGATGCTGCTGCGAGAGAGCAGAAGGAGGAGATGATCGGCAAGCTAAAGGATCTGGGCAACTCGGTGTTAGGTCGGTTTCCAGGGGCTCAACACACAGCGCCCCGACGCCCAGTGGGGGCACTCGGCACTGACCAGTGAGGATAGTGTGTGTGTGCTGCTGCAGGTCGGTTCGGCATGTCGCTCGACAATTTCAAGGCCGAGAAGGACCCGACCACCGGCTCGTACAGCATCTCGTACCAGCAGTAGATGTGATTGTGAAGCGGTGAGGCTGCAGCGACCGGAGTAGCTCGTCACTTTGTGAAATGAACCTCGCGCTTTGACGCGCCGTCGTGGTAATAAAAAGCCATGTTTTGGCCAACTTTTGCGGTGCTGCCTGATCACGTCCGTCGCGTTGCGTGCGCAGCCAGCCCGACGAGATTTATATCGATTGACACAGCAGCAACTACTCCACCTTCCTCTTTCCGACATGGGCGCTGTCAACTCTACGCCGCTCGAATGCGCGGGCGTCGCGTGCCTCGACCCGACGCGGGGCAACGCTGCGCAGCTCGAGGAGCGCTGCGCGGTGCTCGAGGCCGAGAACCTACGGCTGAAGCGGCTGCTGCGCGAGTTCGAGGAGAAGAGCTCGAAGGCGACGGAGGAGGGCGGCGTGCGCCCGCCGGCAATGCTGCGGTACGGTAGCACCGCCTTTTCGGGGCGGCAGGACGACGAGAACACGCTCACCTCGGCCGCGGCCGTCGTCGCCGCCGCGGAGGCGACCGCCACCTACCAGCGCTCGCTCGTCCGCGTGGAGGTGGACAACGAGTCGGACGAGCGGGCGACGCTCGTGACGGTGCGCGCGCCCGGCCGCCAGCGCCTCTTTGGCGACATGTGCGGCGCGGTCGCCGGCCTCGGCCTCACCTCGCTCTACGCGCAGATTGATGGGCCGGACGATGGGAGTGGCGGTGGCGGTGGCGGCGGCGGTGGCGGTGGGCCAAACGCCGCCTCAAGCCAGCAAGTCGCCGTGCTCAAATTCTCGCTGCTCGAGGGCGGGCGGCGGATCACCGACCCATTGCGGCTACGTAAGATCGAGCAGCGCTTACAACAGCGCTCCGCCGGGCGTGAGGGCCTAGCTGGTGGTGTCAAGCGTTTAGTCGTCGCGAGGTTTGTGCGTGCGACGCCGCCTTGGGAGCACGAAGTGCTCGATCCGGCGCCTCCAACACCACTTGAGGAGCGGAGATGGCTCGAGACGTTACGTGCCGCGCTCGGCCCGTCGTCTGCTTCGCTGTTTGGCGCCTTCTCTTGCGCGAACGCGAAGCGGCTCGCTGCGGAGCTGGTATGTGTCCGACACCTGACACACACAGAGGGAGGGCTCTCACACCCGCCCGCCCACCTCCCTACTCTCTCTCTGTGTGTGTGCTGCTGCTGGTGCTGGTGCGCAGGTACCCGAGATGCAGAGATTGCAACTGCCGCCTGACCTCAACTCTTGATTAACTTCTGTCCCCCTGCTTTCAGGTACCCGAGATGCAGAGATTGCAACTGCCGCCTGGTGGCTCGATTACTCACGAACAGACTGGAGGTAAGTGGGTGAGGAGAGAATGGGCGTGCGTGCATGCGTGTGTGTGTGTGTGTGTGTATGTGTGCTTGGGACCCTCCCACCACACCCGCCCCTTCTCTCCCATGCACACACACACACACACACACACAGGTGAATGGCTGGTGCTGCTCGAATCGAACGAAGATGCCGTGATCGAAGTGGTGGGTGGTCCGATGGAGGCACGAAGCCCGGGCTCACACACAATGCCCACCTCATAGTGTGCACTCAGCACTCAATGCCAACTGACCGCTGTGCACTGTGCGTGCTGCTGCAGGCACGAAGCCCGGTCACCGCACGGCGCATGTCGAGCCACGGTTCATCACCAGCCCTGGGCAGCAGGTGCGCTGTGTCCTTGGTAGTAGAGTACTACCCTCACCTCCACCTCCACCTCCACACCCTCCCCACCTCCA
>AEAR01000068.1_pt1 | contig 10432 bp, 8 predicted proteins | sample 349768 | NCBI WGS metagenome assembly AEAR01 (sample SAMN02954311, study PRJNA50327) | marine metagenome | biome: aquatic; feature: Florida Straits; material: sea water; isolation source: Florida Straits, depth 75m | depth 75 m m | reverse complement strand
GCTCGGTACCCGATGTACAACGAGCTGCCCGAGTACCTCGCGGCGAGCCTCCTGGATGGGCGCGACTTGGCGGAGGTCGAGGAGAGTACGGTGGAGGAGGCGGAGAATATTGCAAGGTACACACACGAGATGGAGAAAGGAGTACACTTCCCGTGCCTTGGAGCATTAGCACCAGATGGGTCGGGCGAGATCGTGAATGAGGTGATGCTGGGAGAGCCGGTGTGGGGCGATACGAGCAAGAAGGCGAGCGAAGACGGGGAGGAGGAGGAGGAGGAGGCTGGTGAGGAGGCGGATGGTGAGGAGGCGGCGGCGGCAGACGCGGTGCCAGAGATGGGGCCGTAGAGTACAACAACAAAGGTAGGAGAGCGGCGCGTGTGAGGTGTTTTATGTGGTGCGCGTGTGGGCGAGCGCGAGGCGGTGAGAGCGGTAGTAGGGGCAGGGGCACCGAAATCCAAAACGCGGCTACACCGCCAGTCTGCACGTCACAGCTCACACACGCCATGAGGAGACGGAGCGCCATCGGTGTCGATAAACGCGGCGGAGGAGCGGAGGTCGCCGCAATAGTGCATGGAGTCGGCCTCGGGGTCGATCATTGCGCCCGGCCGGCGTGCGTGCGTGCCGTGGGCGCGCGGTTCGCCGGATTCTGGAACGTCGGCGGTCGGCAAAGTCGGAGATTTTAGACTTCTGGCGCCGTCGTGGGCACTCGTGCCGCCACAAGAAAAACGCTCGCTCGCTACACCGTAGGTTCGGGGCGCCGCTCCCCTCCTCGCGCTCGCGTACTGTACCACGCCGCACCGCTTCTCTCTCTCTGCACCGGCCACCGGCACCGCCCCTCTCCTTCAGCACACACACCACGCCGCACTCCGAGCACCTCTCTCCTTCTCCCATCCTTCCCCACGCGCCCCCTAGCTCCCTCCCCCTCCCAAACCGCCGCCGCCGTACACAGACACCTCTCCTCACGCACACACACACGGCACATACAGCCACGCGCCGCTCGCCACCCTCTCCTCTCTCTCCACGCACACACAGACAACACACACACGCCTTCCTCTTCCCTTCTCCTCTCTTCCTTTCTTTTCAGTCAGCGATCGAGTCGAGGCTGATCACCTCCTGCCCCGAGCCGTGTACATACAGTACGCGTGGTAACGCCTCCGCCACGCCCTCCATGTAATTCATGTACCTGTGTAGGAAGTATTAGGAGGGGTGAGGGGGGAGGGAATGTGCGTGCGTGTGTGCGTGCGTGCGTGGGAGGTGGGCATGCATGTGTGCGCTGCATGCAGAGTGCTATGTGCGTACTCTAGCAGTTCATTCATTTGCTCCTCCTCTGAGAGGTTCTGTACATCCTCTGGGGATAGATCTGGCGGGTCGGGGAGGTTTACAATGACTAATGAAGTGCCTGTTGTGGATATAAGGAGTAGTAAGTAAGGAGAGAAGCAGCAGCAGAGCTGTAACACCGGGGCGGGCAGAGAGAAGCATGCATGCATGCCTGGTGAATGGGATTTGATCATCTCGTGTATCTGATCCCATCTACATCTAGGGCCTGGTGCTTGTAGCTCTGCTTGGACCTTCTTTACTGATGAGGTAAGGATCTCCTTCAGCTCCTCAGACGCTTCACCCGTTAGATTATATCTCTCCATAAAGTTGGAGAGCTCCTTTTGTAGGACGCCGCTGATCACCTGCAAGAGAACAGCAGCACAGCACAGCACAGCAGCTGTTGAGCGCACAGCAGCAGCAACAGCACACAGGCAACAGCACACAGGCAGCAGCACAGCAACACACACGCCGCTCTAATCACCTGCTCCTCATTTCCTGTGGATACCACACCGCCATCATTCGAACCATCCCCCACAACTGGAGTCGTGAACGCCGTGCCACCACCGCCACGGCTCGACGATCTCGGCCCCGCGCTAAGGAAGCCCACTTTGCTTCCAGTAGATGAGATAGGCCCATGAGGTGGTGAGCGTTCCGATGATCGTGCGGGTGGTGGTGATGAGCGCCGGCTTGTACTCGTCCTCCGCCTCTCTGCCGACATTGGCTCACCTCCTCCCCCTCCTCCTCCACCACCTCCTCCCTTTGCAGGGGACCTGTCGCTCATATCATTACCATCACCACCACCCTCCTCCTGGCTGCTAGTAGTAATAGGAGGCGGCAGCTGATCTCTCGAGCGCGAGCCCCAAGTAGCAGAGCCGCCAATAAGGGACCAGCGCTGTGTTGGCTGTGCCGCCTCCTTTGCTGAGGGGCTCTTAGGTGCAGTCGTCTCTGGTGACGTCGGAGAGTTGCCTTGCTTCGGGCTGCCAGGCTCTGCTGCCGAGCCATCTGGCGGTGATGGTGGCGGCGTCTGCTGCTGCGGCTCTGGCGGCGAGGCGATCGCTCCAGGCGAGGTGGTGGTCGTAGTAGCGGCAGCGTTGGTGAGGTGGTCAAACGGCTTTAGAGGGACGCCAGAAGCAGCAGCAGCCGACTCGTATTGCGGAGCGACGGCAGGAGCGGAGGAGCGACGGAAGCCTCCCGCCGACGCCGAGCGCTGTAGTGGTGCGCTGCTGCTGCTGCCACTCGCCATCGTTAGATCGTTAGCAGAGAGGTTGCGGTCGAGGCTAAAGCCATCTCCACTAAAGCCCGAGCCGCGAAGGGCGGAGCCGCTACGATCAGCACCAGTAGCTGCTTCTATATCAAGCGAACTTACAGCACCAGGGCGGTCTATCTCCTTTGACGCACGCCGTAAACCTAAACGGTTGTTGATAGAACGCTTCCGTTGGGACGATTCCATATCTACCTCCGCGTCGACATCTGCAAGTAGCATCGACTCCGCTGTCTCATTCCCTGCATGTGTACCCATTGCTTGGTTGCGTGCACGGTCGCGTGAGGCGTTCATATAGGGTAGGAGCGAGTCGGTGTCGATCTGGATGACGTCCTCTACGGTGGCGGTGATGTTGATGCCTGTGTGTGCAGCAGGGAGTGGAAAAAGGCGAGTGTGGTGTGGTGAGGTGAGGAGAGGGTGAGGTGCGGTGAGGTGTGGCGGTGAGGTCTGGTGAGGTGTGTGCTTGTGTGTTGCGTACGATTAAGTAGTTTATGTATCCGCTCCTTGAGGAGGTTAGGGTCCGTCCCCATCTCTGTAATCAGATGTAATCTCAACCCGCATCTCCGCCATACCTGTGGCACACACACACACAGTACTCAGCGGTCAGAGTGGCATTGAGAGTGCTGAGTGCACACCACTGGGCGGTGCGGGCATTGTGTGTGTGAGCCCCTCCGCCATACTCGATGCTTTTGTAGTAAGTGGGAGATAAGTAGAAGTAGACCGCCATCATGTTTAATCCACCAGATATCTATAAAGCCGGATTGGGGCTCGTCGTTAGATGGGAAGTCCTTTAGGTTGTGGCAAACAAGTAAGGCCTTCTGCCGAAGTGTCGCCTGATGTATGGTGGATAGGAACTCGGGGTGAGGGAGGAGGTGGAGGAGATGGGAGGGGTGGTGGTGGTGGTGGTGAGGTGGAGGTGAGATGGAGGAGGAGGTGGTGGTGGTGGTGGTCAGATGTAGGTGAGATGCAGGTGTGCTGCTGCTGCTGCTGCTGCTGCTGCTGCTGCTGCTGTGGTTTCTGTGCGTGCTGCTCGTCTCTCACCGGATCGGCATTCTTGGCGGCAAGGATCTGAAGCCACGCGAGCACGGCCCACATGCCATCCTTCTCACGCACGTGATCACCGCCCGTACCAAACGACTCCTCGCCGCAGATGAAGGGAGTATACACGGGGGAGTTGGGGAAGGCGGCCGTGCCGGAATCCATCAGATTGCCAAAGAACTGAAGAGAGCGCAAAAATAGGGGAAGGGCACGGTGTGCGTCGGCGTGAGAGGAGGCTCGGCATTCTGTGCATGCGACTGCGGAGGAGTGGAGAGCCGGGAGGAGGCTGGAGCAGCGACGGCGCGCACCTTCCATCCGGTCGGCACCTCGAAGTACGGGATCTTCAGCTTCTCGGCGACGCGGTCCAGCGCGCACGAGGTCGGCATCGAGCGCGCGCAGCCCTTCAAGCCGCCCTTATAGTAGGGGATGCACTTCGCGTTGGCGACGATGATCGCGAGGGAATCCGACCTGCAGCAGCAGCAGCAGCAGCAGCAGCACACATACACGCATACAGGGCACAGCAGGTGTCAGCATGGCATTTTTGAGTGTAGTTGAGTGCACACACGGCTGCTGTGCGGTGTAAGGAAGGAAGGAAGAAAACGGCGGTGTGTGTGTGTGCGTGTGCCCTCTGGTCTCCGTTAGATTACGGCGAGCAAAAGAAGTTCTTGCCCATGATCATATTGCGGTCGGCATCGCCGTCGGCCGCCGCGCCAAACGTCGGCGGCTCTTTCGCGGTCTTGATGACCTCGCCCATCTTGTTGAGGCCCATCGCCGCGACGAGCTCGACCGCGTGCGTGAGGTTCGGGTCCGCGTGCCCGTGGCTCGGCGAGTCGTGCCCGCCGAAATCCGGCTTGGGCACCGCATTCATGCACGACGATTCGGGCGCGCCAAACTCTCCGACGAAGATCGCCTTCGCGTACGGCCCCTGCACACCATTCATAGAGTCGTAGACGAATGAGAAGTCCTTGCGCGCGAAGAGCGCCTTGATCGCGCCGAAATCGAAGACCTGCTTTAGGAGGGCGACGTGATCCTCCACGCACGGGAAGACCGAGACGGTGAATGGCGAGGAGGCGGTGCCGAGGTTATGCGTCGCCGCAATCTTGAGGTTAATGTCGGGGAGGCCCTTGCAGATTGGGTACGAGGTGATCTCCTTCGTGCGCGTGAAGACGAGGTCGGTCACCTTCTCCGGCGCGGGGCCGCCATTCTCGCCATTGTACTTGATGCCAAAGTCCTCGTCGATGCCGCCAGGGTTGTGCGACGCCGAGAGGATGAAGCCGCCAAACGGCGCCATGCCCTTGAGGCCGCGCGCGCGCGTGCGGATGACGGCCGACATCGCGGGCGTCGAGAGGAGGCCGTCGGTGCCGCACCACACGCGGCCGACGCCGTTCGCGGCCGCCATCTTGATGATCACCTGGCACGCGACGTCGTTGTAGAAGCGGCCGTCGCCAGAGACGACGAGCGTGCCGCCCTCGATCGGCACCTTCTCGGCCTTGAGCGCGTCGAAGACGGACTGGACGAAATTCTGGAGGTAGTTCTCGCCCATGAAGACCTTCGTCTTCTTGCGAAGGCCGGAGGTGCCCGGCTGCGAGCGGCGCGAGAGGGGCGGTGAGACTTGAAAATGCAAAGGCGCCAAAGGGTTGGATCGCGGGTTTTGTTTGGCACCTTCTGGCCGTCGATCGGCTTGGTGGGCACAGTCGTCACCTGCATGCTGCTCTCGAGCTCCATTGTTGCGGTCGTACGCGCTTTCTTGGCGGGTGGCGTGACGTGCGCCGTGGTGAACTAGTCGGGGTGATGCCGACCGTCGGAAGTGGATCCTTTGCGCATCTTCTCGAGCTCGCGCAGAGGGCGCCGTAGCGGCGCGTGCCGAGCAAACCAGAAACCGCAATGTCACGCGACGACCGTGAAGCCCGTGGCGGTGAACGCACACAACCTTTATGCGGCAGCGGTCGTTTATACCAAACTTAGCCGACGGCGTCGCCCGATTGCGACGGCCGCGTCAGCCAACCGCCACACTCCCTCGCTCTTTTTCGCTCATTTCACCGATGACCGCCCTCCTCACCCTCCTTGGGCCGCTGCTGCACGCCTTCTCGACCGGCGGCGGCCTCGGATTCATCCAACTCTGCGACGCCGTCGACTTTTGCTCCTCCGGAACCTGCCCGCGCGGAATGCACTTGGTCGCGCCGCCGACGCGCTCATCAGTTTATTCCATCCGGACGGGCGACCTCCAACCGGTGGCGGACGACCCGCGGACGTACGTGCCCGGCGAGCTTGTCAAGGTGTACGTGCGCGTCACGAATCGCATGATCCCGGCAAAGTACGAGGCGGGCGCCTACACCGGCGGCAACGAGAGCGCCAAGTATCTCGGCATCCTGATCTACGCGGTGCGGCTCGGCGATATGAACGAGGAGAAGATTGGCTTTTGGGAGCTGCCGCCCAACGAGCCGGCCAAGTTTTGGCGGCCGCCCGACCTGCCCGGCTGCGACGGGAAGGCCGTGATGCACGCGGACGCCGAGCCAAAGCACTACCTCGAGATGTTTCAATACCGCGCGCCGCCGGCGGGCACGGGCGCGATCATCTTCCGCGCGATGGTCAAGCAGGGCGACACGAATATGGGCGCCTTCTACTGGCCGACCGCGCCCTCCTCCGGCTCGTCCACGTATGCCCCCGCGCGCGGCCGTGCCGTCGGAGATCTCGTGCTCACTGAGGCGTCTCCTCCGCCGTCGCCCCCTGTGTGGTCATACCGCGGGAATGTGGGCGAGACGTGCACCACCGTATGCGCGGCGCACAGCCTCATGTGCGATGAGAACGCGCTCTCCTTAACGGACACGGCCGACGAGCTCGCGGACGCCATCGCACCCACCTTCATGTGCCAGCCGCCCCTCATACAGACGTGCACAGAGGGCGCACCGCGTATGAGTGGGCTTGGTGACGGTATCTGCTGGTACCGTGCGCAGAGCTGCCCGGTGCGGACCTCGGCCGCGTGCGATGCGGTGCCGGTCAGCAGCTTTGACGACGGCCTCCGGCTCTGCCCGTGCGTTCCCTCTGGCCGGCGGCTTGATGGCAGTGAGGACCCGTTGAAGCCTCCTCCAGACGGGAAGCCGGAGGACCACACGCTGCCAGATGACAGCACCTTGAAGCCTCCGGTCGCCGTGTCGCCCGTTGCGTCGGCGGCAGCAGACGACGCGCCGTGCGACGAGCCGGAGACCAACCCAAGCCAAGCCGCGGCCGCCGATGCGCCACCAAAGAGGCACGGAGCGGGTGGTGGCAGTCCCCTGCGCTGCCCGAATGTCCGCCGTGCTCGTGAGGCGGCGGCAGCGGCAGCGGCGGCATCGACAACAAACCGTACGGCGCACAGCGGCGCGACATGGCGGCCGATGCCGCCCCTCTGGCTGGCGGATTGGCTCGATCGATGGGCTGGCGGGTTGCTGCTCCTGCTGCTTCTATTAGTCGTGGCGGCTGCGGGGCGTCACGGCATTTGGCGGCGCCGCCGCAAGTCCGGCGCGTCTGCGACACTCGTTCTGATGATGGCGCAGAGCGGCGAGGCGCACAATTGGGTGCGTGGTGTCCCCTCGCGCGCGCGGAACCAGGCGAGCACGATGCGCCCGTGCCGCGCTCGAACGCAGTTCGCCTTCCCGCACCTCCAGGTGAACCCGGAGCAAGATTTCACGATGGAGTGGGCGACCGGCCACGGCGGAGACACCTTTTTCGTCTTTGTGAAGGCGCAGGACGAGGCGAATCTAGCATTAATCAACCACCGCATGCTTCAACGCTATATTCGGGAGGCGCCGCACGATGCCGGCACGTACTTTAGCAGCTTCGGCGGGAACCCGTACTACTTCCAGAAGATGCACCTTGCGACGGGTCGCCCTCCCCCCGGTTACACCCCACACCCACTTTGCCAGCCAGGAGCACAGCAGTGGGTCGACCGTCCGTGGGGTGGCGGCTGGGGCGGCCGCCGCAGGGCATCATGCTATTATGCACCGAGGAACTACGACACTCGCATCTCTTACGTCAACCCGTCATATCCGTGGATCCATTCGCTCCACGTATTCACCATCGGCCCACACAGGCCGCAGTCGGCCGACGTCGCGCGCTTTCGCTTCCCGCCCGGCACGACGCCTGGCCGTTACGTCATCCATTATTATTGGGGCGGCTATCGCGATTGCATTGATGTCGATGTGCTCCCGTTGACGAAACCGGTGCCGAACACGGCACGGGGCATATATGGCTATCGCCCACGGGATCGGGACGACGAATATGTCAAGACGGACCACTGCCAGTACCCAGAGAATGGCCGGCTGGTCATCGCGTCCGAAGGCGCGACCAACTGCTCGAGCGCCGTCGGGCGCGAGACGTGCTTCGCCATACCGCCAAAGGGGCTCCGCAACTCGAAGGGCCAGAACACCGACGAGGCGCTTTCTGCGTGCCAGCAACGGTGCTCCTCGGCGAATACCATCTGGACGCCGAACCACAGGCTTGGGCCACGGATCTCCCGCGGCTACTGCTCAGCGCTCAACGTCGTTCCGATGAACGCGCCGCCCGATCTCGCCTTCCCAAACGAGCAGAATATCCCGTGGGGCGTCGGCGGCTGCTCGCGTGAGTGCTTTGCCAACGAGCCGCAAGGGAGCTTCCTGTGCTATCCCATTCGCGAGGCGAATAATCGGCTGGTCGAGGCGCCGTGGGATATCGTTCGCAACGATCCACGCGACGAGATCTTCTACTCTACGTGCTACAGGCGCGCACCGCCGAAAGAGTTCGACGGCCCACGATGTGGGGACGACTGCGCTCCGGCGGTGACGGTGCCGCCGTGGCAGGTCGGCGACAAGTGCCTGCCGTGCGACGCGCGCTTTCTGACCATGAACGCGTCCCTGCCGGATTGGACGCTCGCGACGCAATGTGACTTGTGCGAGCGCGGACGGATCGCGCCCTTTGAGCCGCCCACGCCGCCGCCACCGCCGCAGGATCCGTCGCCGCCGTCGCCGCCGCCGTCGCCGCCGTCGCCACCTCCGTTGCCGGCGTCGCCGCCACCTGCGCCGCCAATGCTGCCGCCGCCGCGTCGCCGATGCCCTCTCCTCCACTTCCGCCCCTTGCCCCGCCGAGCCCGCCACCGCCGTCGCTTCCGCCCATTGGCTGCATGATTGATAGGATGACGGCCGGTTGCGGCACCTACAACCTGCGATATGGCCGGACTTTGTATTGGAACGATCCAACCGAAGCCCTTCGAGTATGCCTCGGGCCGCTTCGAAGTTCGTGCGCGTGCGTGTTCGGGAAGCGCGTGATGGTTTGGGACTGGTCCCTTGGGTACGGCCGTCAGATCCGCCCATGGCGGTATTATGCGCGCGCGGGGCGGGCCGACGGGAGCATCAACATCTTCTACAATTACGCATATTCGTGGGTCATAAACGGCAGGGTTGGCTCGTGCGTCATCCCACCGTCGCCGCCGGCGCCGCCATCGCTGCCTCCCCCTCCGCCGGCGCCGCCAGTACCGCCGGCGCCGCCGTCCTCACCGCCGTATGCGCCATCCCCGCCGCCTTATGCACCCGGTCATCACCCGCCGTACCCGCTCGCGCCCATCAATGCCCACCATTGCTTCGAGCCTCCCGTCGCCAACCACCCGTGCGGAACGGGCAACGACGCGTCCCAGCGATACGACTCATTGCCGGCGGCGATGCACGCGTGCGTCTCCACGCGCGCCGCGACGTGCGTCTGCGTGCTCCAAGCGCGATGCCGTATTCGGCGCGGCGTGTTTGTCGACTGCTACTGGGCAAAGGATCACCATCAAGGCAGGACCTGTGCCGGACAGGCCTGCCTCGACCGGGGTGTCTCCCACCCGTCCTTTACTTCCTATCTTCTCACCGGCGGCGCAGGCTCCTGTCGCTCACCGCCCTCGCCGCCGCCATTTCCACATCCGCCGCCAAGGCCGCCGCCAAGACCGCCAAGCCCTCCACGGCCGCCACCGTCACCGCCGCCACCCTCGCCGCCATATCCGCCGCCGCCTCCGCCGCCCTCGGCTCCGCCCGTCTGCCGTGACGCGAATGCACAGCCCAGCGAGCTTCCAGACTACATGTGCAAGTACTCTCCGCCCACCTTAACCGGCCTCACCTTCCACTGGCGTTTGGATGCAACACAGGGACGCTCGTTGCACGGCCAAATACGTCACGTGGGCGGTGCGTGCAGATGGCTGGGCGTCTCCTTCCCTGACACGCCCGGGCAGTGGCTTGGCCAGACGGCCGTGCTCGCCTTGCAAGAGGGCACCATGTTGGGCACACAATCGGAGAATATCGCCTTCTATAATTGGGATGCCGACTTTATCGACGCGATCGTGCCGCTAGGATATGCGTATCAAACGCTCACGGGCACATCGTACCAATGCTCGACCACCGGCGACACGACCACCATTATGACCTTCACGAAGCTGCTCGACGAGAACTTAGCCCTGGCGGCGAGGGAGGCGAATAGCGATCAGGTCGTTATCACGCCGCACGACCTCGCGACGGACATGATCTTTGCCGTCGGCAATACGGTCGAGCTCGGGCCACAAAAGACGCTCGAGAGCACGCCACTCTTCCTCGGCCCGCTTCACTTCACGCCGCCGCCGTCGCCACCGCCAAAACCGCCTCCCACGCCGCCGCCGCCCCTTTATCCGCCTCAGCCGTCTGAACCGCCTCTTATGCCGCTCGTCTCGCCGCCCTCTCCGCCGCCCACTCCGCCGCCAGATGCCTGTCCGGCGGGCACCGAGCACGTTACCGTCCACGAGATGATCATGCTCGCCGAGTACGCGTGTAAATTCCCCGTCTGCGACGGCGGCTTTGAGATCTA
>AEAR01000945.1_pt1 | contig 10636 bp, 7 predicted proteins | sample 349768 | NCBI WGS metagenome assembly AEAR01 (sample SAMN02954311, study PRJNA50327) | marine metagenome | biome: aquatic; feature: Florida Straits; material: sea water; isolation source: Florida Straits, depth 75m | depth 75 m m | reverse complement strand
GCGCTCGCGCGCGCCCAAAGCCATGGCCTATCTGCCGCTCGCCGCGCCAACTGAAAAGCGCCTTTGCCGGCAACCTCCAAATCGCTCACCTATCGCGCGCTCTCGCTCCATCTCGTGTGCAATCGAGTCGTATCCGACCTGGTACTGCCCGGAGGCGTCCTCTCCGCCGCCGTCGTCATCATCTTCATCGACATTCTATTCGCTCGGGTTTTATTCTGCACTTCTGCTGGCAATTCCTCGTATGCACGTGCGTACTGCGCTCGTTCACGCGCGGTTTTTTGCGTATATGCAGAGTAGACACAAAAGGCACCGTGTACAAGTGCGGAGAGCGCACAAGAGCACGGTGGAAGCTCGCAAAATCGGCTGGAAGTGGGCCGCTGCGCATCATCCGCGAGGAAAATATTGTGCAGCGGAAGAAGACGACGCCTTCGAAGGCGTAACCGGGCTCCATAAGCTTGAGGATGTCGGAAAGGCCTCGACTGCACACGATAGAGAGCGAGAGTGCGCGACAGGTGAGCTCACAAGGTCATGTCGTTCAAACGCGTATTTCAGTTGGCGTCGCGAGCGGCAGACAGGTCGAGCCTCGGGCGCGCGCGAGCAATCCGCCGGCATCATGGGCCCATCGGGGGTGGCGGCACGCGGCGCCGAATTTTTATTCGCAGCAGGAGACGAGCACGAGGCTGTCACCTGCGAAGCAACTTCGGCCTCAAAAAGGCCTTGACTCGCTCGCGATCGGGCGAGGCGATGTTTGAGCGCGATGCGAAATCTGCTCGACAAAGGACACGCGGAAGGAAAGCAGGACGATCCACACGATGCTACGCACGCGCCTCAGTTCGAGGCCGCAATTACTACGACGATTATTCTCGACGCAGCCGGCACCCTCCGCGCGCGTCGCCGCAATGCGTGAAGCGCTCGAGCGCGACGGCGAGACCTCGTGGATGGACGGCCTGGCGGTCGCCGAGCCGCAGCAGGAGAAGAAGCAGCGCGTCGCGAAGCCGCACCAGCGGCACCCCGAGTGGCTGCGCGTGCAGCGGCCGGGCGGCGAGGACTACATGCGCATCCGCAACACGCTCCGCAGCAGCAAGCTCGCGACCGTCTGCGAGGAGGCGCGCTGCCCGAACATCGGCGAATGCTGGTCGAGCAAGAAGGGCGCCGCGACGGCGACGATCATGGTGCTCGGCGACACGTGCACGCGCGGCTGCCGGTTCTGCAACGTCAAGACCTCCCGCCGCCCGCCGTTACCCGCCGACGACGAGCCAGAGAAGACGGCGGAGGCGATCGCGTCGTGGGAGGTGCGCAGCAGAGATGCAGCAGCACGCACGCGCGCACGCCTCCACCACCACCGCCTCACACACACTCACCTCCCTACTCCTCTCCCTTCCTTCCTCTCTCAGGTGGATTACGTCGTCATCACCTCCGTCGACCGCGACGACATACCCGACGGCGGCGCCGAGCACTACGCGCGTGTGGTCCGCCGCGTCAAGGAGCTGAAGCCCTCTATGCGCCTCGAGTGCCTCACGCCCGACTTTAACGGCACGAGCGGCCTCGCTGGCGTGGCGACGGTGGCGACGGCCGGATTAGACGTGTACGCGCATAACATCGAGACGGTCGCGCGGCTTCAGTCGACGGTACGAGACCGTCGCGCCGGCTATAGGGAGTCGATTGGCGTATTGGAGCACGCGCGTTTGGTCAACCCACAGGTGGTTACAAAGACCAGTATCATGCTGGGGCTGGGTGAGGAGGCTCACGAGATACGGCAGACGATGCGGGATATGTACAATGCGGGCGTCGAGATCTTCACGTTAGGGCAGTACTTAAGGCCGTCGAAGCGGCATATGAAGGTCGCGAGGATGTTGACACCTGAGGAGTACGAGGAGTGGAGGGTGGAGGGGGAGGCGATTGGATTCAAATACGTCGCCTCGGGGCCGTTGGTACGGTCGAGCTATAAGGCGGGGGAGGTGTTTATGGAGGCGTTCTTGGATGAGAGGGAGAGGGCAAGGGAGGGGGCGGTGAGGCTGCCATCGGAAGGGAAGGAGATGCCAAGGTCAGTGGTGTGGACGCCGCCGGCCGATCTGCCGGAGGGCCGAGGCAGTGGCAGCAGCAGTGCCAGCAGCAGCAGCGCGGCCGCTACGGCCGGGTGTGGACCTTTCACGGGCGTGTGAGATGTGTGATGTAAGTGACGTGTAAGCGAATGTGTACATTTTACGAATAATACCAGAACAAAGACAGCTCGCCGTTGACTATACAGCAGCCGCGCGGCCGCCAGCCGCAGTCGCCGCAGCGGCCAAGCACGTCCAATGCTACAATCACAACCACGGTGAGCGGTAGGGCAAGGTGCCATGTAGCGTGCCAAAGAAGAAAGCCGTCGACGTCGCGTGCCATGACCGACTGCCAGCTGCGTCGTATGCAAACAAGGGAGAGCGCGAGGCCGATTGCAAACGCCGCCAGCTGCTCGATAGCATAGGCGCCGAGCCACCAATACGCGAGCGGTGTGTAGATGCTGCGAAATATGGTGTAGCCATACGCGTGAAGGCGATCGGCCGCGTGCCACGGCGAGTCGGTGCCAAGCGTGACGACGTCCGACATGTACGTCAGCACCGTTTGCAAACAAAAGATGTACGGCTCGAAAGATATCGCGTGCGGTCTGTCACGCTCGACATAGCCGAGAAGAAGGCCCGACGTCGCGTAGAGAAATGGTGATAGGCGGTAGAAGACGTGCCTTTTGGCCTTCGCGTTCCACGAAGACGGCACGGAGGTGCGGGAGAGGCGAGTGAAGAGGTCGCGCTTTACTTGCGACATATCTCGGTCGAATGGCGCACGCCGTTGCGGGCACCTCTCAATTTTTTGCCGACCGCGGAAGCGCCGGCACCTCCTCCGCCTTCATGCTTCCGCGCGCTGACAATGCATTTTGGAGTATCCCAGCGCTGGACCCCATCCATTGTCGTTCCAGTTGTGTTGGTGCGAGTCAGCGTCGCCAACCAGGTCGTCGCGCCACACAGCAGCAGCAGCCATGGCCGAGGAAGGAGCTGACGAGGCGAACAACCTCGAGGCGCTCAAGCGCTCGATGCAGTATGCTCTCATCAAGAACTGCGACATGAACGAGGAGATGCGCTCCGACTGCGTGGATGCCGTCATCTCCGCTGCGGAGAAGTACGTGCCGCGCCCTTCCGCCGCCCGCACGCGCGCCGGCCGCCGCTCGCGAGCGGGGACGCGTTTTATTTTTTTTCGACCCGCCGCTCACGCCCTGCTGCCCTCTTCTCGTTTTTACACAGGTACACGACAAACTATGAGCTTGCGGCGCGAATGGTCAAGGAGGCGGTACGCGTGTGCTCTCTCTCTCGCCCGCGCCGCGCGTTCGCACGCACGATCAGCCCGCTCCCGGCTCGTGCCGCCTGCCCTTCCATACCGCCGCCCGCTGACCTCTCTCCTTCCTCGCTCTCTCTGTTAACAGATGGACAAAAAGTATAACGAGAATTGGATCGTCGTGATTGGCCAGGGCTTCTCGTTTGAGGTGACCCATGAGGTGAAGCACGTGCTCTGGATGTACTTTTGCGACATTGCGGTGCTCGTCTACAAGGCGGGCGCAAGGCAGGTCGGCACCTAAGCGGACAGGAGGAGGCGGATTTGAGTGGAGGATACTGTGTGGCGGGGCGGCGGACACCGCATGTGCTGAGTGGAGCGGCGCGTATCGTTGTCGTTGAGAATTTCTGTTTCTACTTTTCTCTCCCTCCCCCGCACCGCACATCGCACGCCCAACCAAAAACGATGCTGCGAGAGTGGACGAAAACAGAAAACCTGCCGAAGTAGGCATGCGCGACGACCCCGGCCAAAAGATTGTGTGTTGCGCAACCGCGCGGAGAGAGCCCCGGCCACACACAGCCCAAATCATCATGATGGACATCCGGCCGACGAAGGCGAGCCTCACGACGATGAATAAGGTCTCCATCGGCCTCTGCACCATCGGCGTCGCCTCCGCCGCCGCGCCGCTCTGCACGACCACGCCGGACGTGCTCGACGCCGACCTCGCGCTCAAGATCTGCATCGGCCTTCTCGGCGTCTTCTTCCTGCAATTCCTCCTCGTGCCGTGGTTCTTCCTGCAGCGGAATTTTAAGGACGACATCTCCCTGGAGGTTCGCGCCGACCGCTACCAGTACATTGCCTTCTTCATGCGCCTCATGTCCGTCTTTGGCTTCACGTTCCTCTACCTCGTCTACACGCTCGACAATGCAACAATCTACCCGGTACTCTGCGCCGTCGTCGCGGTGGTCGGCGTGATGGGCCCGATCAAGGCGGAGCTGATCTTCAATACGGAGGCCGAGCATATCGTCGCGTCGATCGCCTTCCTCACCATGGGCACCGTCCTGTGCCTCGCCACCATCTGAGCAGCCACAGCTCTTCGTTCGCTGCGTTCCGCGTGAAGTGAATCATGGGCTCTCTCCAGTAGCGCTTTTTCTGTCTAAATTAGCCACAGCTCGCATGGAACCCGTCGCGCTAACCACACCGGCACACGCCGACACACCTTCCAACGTCTCGTCTCCACTCTCTCACGCTCTACACGCTATCGTCTGATCTCTCTGAAGTCTGCATTGGTCGATGGTCCTGTCCTCTCTTCTCATGATGGTCCTTGATCCCTCGTCATCCCTCTCGACACGCACCGAACACGCCCGACCTCCCCCGCTACATAGCCTCTCCTCTTCCTCCTCTTGTGCTCGAGAGCTCCATCTTAATAGTAGCGCTCCGCGCCTCTCGGCACCATCCCCGGGCTCGGCGGCACCATCCCTTCCTCCTCCTCCGTAAGCAGATAGCCGGTAGTGGAGATGGGCGGGTGGAAGAAGCCGCGCGAGGACGAGGTGTTGTGGCTCCCCTCGCTCTGGTACTCAAATACCGTCGGGTGGCCGACCTGGATCCGATTGGGCGCCCGCGCGCAGAAGCGGCAGCCGCGCGCCTTGTTCTTCCACAGGCCGCACGATTTGCACCGCTCGTTACGATGGAGGTGCTTGCCGCCGGGCTCGGGCGCGTGCACGCGTGGGAGGTTGATCGTGTCGCACGCCGGCTTGGGTTGCTCCTTGACGAGGAGGGTCGCGCTCGCTTGCATACGGTTGGGGCGCGACGCGCAGTGATAGCACTCGCGCGCCTTATTCTTCCAGAGGCCGCAGGACTTGCACCGCTCATTCGGGTGCCTGTAGTTGTGGTTGGTCTGGATGGCGAGGGACGAGGATGACTTGCTCAGCTTCTGGAGGGCAACCTGCATACGGTTGGGCCGCGTCTCGCAGTGCTCGCAGGCGTCCGCCTTGCTCTTCCAAAGGCCGCATCCCGGGCACCGCTCCTTGACGTGCGGCGTGCTGAAGGCGAGAGCGGCGCGGATCGAGCGCCGGCTGATCGAGCCGCTCTCGTAACGGTTGAGCGTCGTGCCGGCCGTGGACGGACGGGCCGGACGGGAGTAGCCCGGTGTTGCGGCATGGGCGGATTGCAGAGCCTCGAGTGCGGCATCGGCCTCCGCCTGCGCGTCGTCGCGCGCCTTCATCGCCGCGAGTGCCGCAAGAGCCGCATCACGCTCGGCCATCGCGGTGTCACGCTCGGCACGCGCCTCGTCTCGCTCGACGAGCGCGGACTCGACGATTTTCGGAGCAGCGCCGGTACCGGTGGCCGATCTAATCTGGTGCGCGACGCCGTGCATTGTTGGTATTGTTGGCGTGTGTGAGCGCGACGACGAGTGGACTGAAAATGAGGCTGACCTCCCGAAGGCCTCGGCAGGGCGCCCTGATGAAACGTTAAAAGTTCCCCTTGTCCTTTTGGAAGGTGCTAGGCTCGTCAAGACGAGCGCGGCGTCCCCGCCGCCAGCAGGCCCTCTCTCAATCCATTGCTGCCGGCGGTTGTCGTCGCGTTGATCGCTCCTCCTACGGCAGCAACCGCATCGTCTGTTGCCTGCGCTTGCTGCTCCTCCAGCTTGAAGGCCTTGCTACCACTCTCCGCCTGCACTAACGCGAGCAGCGGCACGTAAAATAAGGCGGCCACGAACTGCATGATCGCCGTAATAACAAAGGTCCTCTGGTAGCCCTGCTTGTCTATCAGCAGGCCACCCAACGCGGCTGACCCAGACCACGAGAACGTGTTGAGCGACTCGAGGCTGTTCCACTTTGCTCTGTGTGTGTGTGTGTGCAGGGCGAGGAGGGTGTGTAGAGTGAGTGAGTGAGAAGAGGGGTATGTAATGGGCTCTGTGTGTGTGCGCAATATGCTGGGCGTGCTCTGCATGTACCGATGCTTCTTTGGTACGTAGTCGTTGAGGACACTCTTTGTCAAGGAGGTCGGCGCGTTCATGAGCCATGTGCGCACCAAATACATGGGCAGGATGTAATAGGGTGCATGTGGTGAGGTGAGAGGGAGGTATGCGATCGCAAGCAGCAAGCCGACGCCAAGAAACTTGCATAGTAGTGTGGTCTGTAATCTGCCGAGTAGAAGGGAGAGGCGCTGCGCGAGGAGCGTACAGAGAGCGATACCTAACGGAGCGGCGACATAGAGGCCATTGACCATCATCGGCCCAAGGTGCATGTCCCTCCAGAAGAATAGAGCGAAGAATTTGACCGTCATGCCCGCGCCGAGGCGGCCAAGGAGGTCCGAGAAGGCCAGGAGCGGCGCGATGGTGGAGGGTGTGATGAGGCCACAGCAGGCGGTACGTTCGCTGTTGGAGAGAGCATGCTGCTGAGCGGCGGTGAGGCTGTTGTCGGTGGCGGTGGGCGTTGGTGGCGGTGGAGGAGGTTGGGATGCTGCTGCTGCTGTGGATGACTCGGTTGGCGCTGGTGGCAGCGGCTGCACGGTAGTAGTGGTCCCTTCCTGCCCCTGCCCCTGCTGCTGCTGTGCTCTGAGCTCCGACGGCAGCAGACCCTCCGAAGCCGCACCAAGTGACTTGTCGTCGCGAAAGCACAATAGCAAGAAGGCGGGTATACAAGTCGAGGCGATGCCAACGTATAGCACAGCCAATAGCTCACCTTCACTCCATTCGTTGCCAAGGACGGCAAAGACGATCAGCGAGATTAATGGCCCGACAGTGTTGCCGATATTCCGTAACATCGAGCGCCACGCATAGTATTTGCTGCGTGCGCCGGATTCGATCGAATCGGCGAATAATGCGTCGAGTGGAGCGGTCGCGATGCCCATGAAGACGCCAAAGAGAGCGGCGGCGCCGAGGAGAGAATAATAAAGGATGGCGTGAGAGTAGTGGAGGCGGAGGTATGCGAGGCAGAACGCCATCCAGATGGAGGCGATAATTAGAACGATGGACGCCACCTTTAGTAGACCGTCGCGACCGATGCGATCGGCGAGGATGCCCGACGGCAGCGCGAGAATGAGATTGATCACGCCCTGGCAGCCGGTGAGCAGCCCGACGGCGACATTGTTATCCGCCGTGTCGCCGTGCACCGACGGCACTCCGGTAGCATTCTTCGTGATGAGCAAAACGTACGCGGTGAGTGGCACCTGGCCAAAGAGCGAGGAGGCGATGTTGATGGCCAGCGTGTATAATAGACAGAGCGACACGTTGCGGTTCATGGAGCGCGGCGCGTGGCGCGGACGCGTGGTATAGAGGAGATAGGTGGGGTGGACTCGGCCTGGCGACGCGCGTCGTATCGGGCACTTAAGCAATCAAAATTCACGATTCCTCGCAACCTACCGGTCGTACCTCCCCTTCCTCCCACCACCGCTGAACGGCTTCTTGAAATCGCTCTGATCGACCTGCGTGAAGTCCCTTGCCATCCCGGGCGAGCGCGCCGTGTCCACCTGATTCGGGTCCTTCTTGTCCTGGCCCGGCACCCACCCTGCCTGGCGGAAGGCCTCCTCCAGATCCATGTCCTCGCCCTGACGCGACTCGGTGCCAAACTCGAAGCTGCCCTTTGCCGCGCCGCGCATGGATGGCGCCGGAGCAGGCGGTGGCGGGCTGACGAGGCCGCACCTCGCTTGCGCCAAACGTTCGACTAGGCCTTCCTTATCGAAGCAATCGCCGAAGCCAATCCGCCGCTCCTTGAGCTCCTCGCGGATTTGGGAGGCGCGCATGGCATTGATCTCCTGCAGCAAGTACGGGTCGAGCTCCGGAGGAGCGGTCGAAGGCGGCGGTGGTGCTTGCGCTGGCGGTGGAGGTGACGGTGCTGGCGCTGACGGTGCTGGCGCTGGCGCTGGCGGCGCGGCACGTGCCCGAACGAGCAGATCAACAAGGCACTCCTTATCGAAGCACTGGTCATAGGGCACGCGCCGTTCCTTGAGCTCTGCTCGGATCTGCGCGGCACGCATGGTGGCAACGTCACCCTCCTCTGCGCAGCGTGCTGGCGGCCCGGCTCGGTTCGTTTGGCGGTTCATCGTGATAACGCGGTTATGCATGGACGAAAATCCGTCGGCGGCGTTGCAAAGTAGGAGCACGCAGCCGCACAAGGAGAGGCGGCGGCTCGCCATTTATGATGTGGCGTTTTCAATCGTTCAGAAGATGGAAGAGGATGAGATCAAATCTCGCGCCGACCCGCCGGGTTTCAGTCAGGCGAAGACGGCGCGGCGCGAGCGCTGGGGCAGAGGAGCGCTTTGTCCTCGGCGCCGGTGGCGACGACGAGGAGGGGCGCCGCGTTGCGCACCTCAGTCAAAATTGTACACGGCCTTGCCCACGCCGCCTCGCCACGCACATCTCACACGCACAGACGTAGTCGCTTCGTTCTCGCGCCTCTCTCGCAATTCACTTATTATTCACTCTTCACACACGCAACACACTCATCACGCTCACACCAACACCTTTAGCGGCGACCTCAGCGGCGAGGGGTTCACCGGCTTCCCTTGTAGCACACCACCGTCGTCGCCATGCCCTACCCCATTCTTAAGACTCGAGAGCGGACTCTTGCCCGGCGCCTTGAGCGCCCTCCCCCACAGCGCCATGTTCTTTTTGCTCTGCGTCGCCACTCCCACATCCGCCCCACCCTTTGAACCGCAGCAGCACCGCACAACCTTTGCCAGGAGCAGCTGGACAAATAGCATGTACAAACAGCCGACGAGGACGGGCGCGATTAGATACGTCGGGTTCATCTGCGTCGGGTCGTCCAGCGTCGCGTAACCCACTACGCATGCGGCGGCGGGTGGATGCACCGGTATGCCAAAGGCAAGCATCGCAGAAATGCCGATGGCGGGATAGAGCACCTTCGCCGCGTCGGGTGGTAGCTGGTACCCACCAATGTAGGGTATAGACGGATGCTCATGGACATAGATCGCACTGTAATGCAGCATGATGGCGAGAGACACGACGAGGCCGAAACCCTTGATTGTTGCCTTCGGATGGCCTAATGGCGCCCATGGCGCTCCGTAGAGCAGCGCCGACAATGCGCCAAACGCTTGAGAGAAGAGTAGCATGCTGCTTGTATGAAAGACCTCTATCTCATTCCATACGATGCCATTGTTATGATACCAAGGCATCTGGAGAGTAATGGTGCTATGAGGCCCATTGTAGTGATGAAGGAACCTCTGGCCATACACTAACCCGCCTAACGCCAATACAGTACCGATGAAGGCCGATAGCGGTGTTGCCGTGTGCGTGCCATCCCAGAAACCAGGTGGTGGTGGGCCGGCTGAGGGCGAAGGCGCGAGGAGAGGCCCCATTTCGATGACAAGATCGCCATTATTACCGCCGCCTCCCATCCCCATGCTCATACTGCGTCGTAGCGACGAAGGCGATTGGTTGCCCGTTCTGCCGCCTCCACCACCACCATCATCGCCGCAGCGAGGGCAGACGATCAAGCCGAGGCGCATAGTACAGGCAAAGTGTAGCGAGCAGGTAGGACAGCGGATCTCCTGCTTTGGCGGCGGACGTCCCGAGCCACCACCATTCCTTGTACCGCTTTGTACGCTCTGTGGCGGGCTGTTGAACATCATACTGCTCACCTTTGCGGTGGGCCGTGGCGTCCAATCAATCACACGAGGTGGCAGCATAGAGCGCTGGGCGGCGGCTCCAGTCGCCGACGGTGCCAAAGCGGCGGGAGTAGTGCTTGATGTGCTCTTTGCCGTACCACTGCGGATGGGCGATGGCGACCGTTCGCTGATGGTATCGCGACGGTACCAATCGTCCAGAGCGGCGGATGGAGATTTGCGCGCGTACCAATCCGGGCCTTTGCCACCGCTACCACCGCCGCCGCCACCGCCGCCGCCGCCGCCGGCGGCGGCCATGGCGTTCTCGTTCGCGAGCAGCGCCGCCTTCGACTTCTGAGCATCAATAGCTGAGGCCGTGGTGATCGGTTGCGGCGTGCTGGCCATACTGCATTCACTACCTCCTCCGCGCCCAACGAGCATCTGCACCTTCCTCCACGTGTTTGGCAGTAGTGTATACCCCGCATGAACACGCATATCAAACGCGAGCTCGTCGTACCCGTAATCCCTCAGCTCATTGATGGAGGTGATGTCCAATGCTCTGCATACAGGTATGAGCTTCGAGAGCAAGGCGCCCTTTAGCTGGGACACGAGGTCAAAGTCGTCGTCGACCGCGAGGTAATCATCCATCTGCTCCATGGCGGACACGGGGACGCCCGCGCTGCTCGGCGTCCATTCGCTGTCCGGTGATTTGAGGCCGCTGAGGCCCTTATTTTGCTGCCGTGCGGCCAAAGCGCGGCCCAAGGCGGCC
>AEAR01000553.1_pt1 | contig 10890 bp, 11 predicted proteins | sample 349768 | NCBI WGS metagenome assembly AEAR01 (sample SAMN02954311, study PRJNA50327) | marine metagenome | biome: aquatic; feature: Florida Straits; material: sea water; isolation source: Florida Straits, depth 75m | depth 75 m m | reverse complement strand
GCCGGCGGCTGCTCGCGATGGCGCTGGCAAGCACACCGCGGAAGAGGTAGGCGCGCGTCGTGTCGAGGACCTCGTAGTTGGAGGCGATCATCATCTCGACCCGACACCATGCCCTCATCAAGTAGTCCTTCCACGCGGCCGCCTCGTACTGCACAAACCAGCCCTCGTTACTGATGTTTTGCCTCTTCTCCAGTGGATCCAGCCACTCGGCGTGCTGCGGGTCGACAATCGGCGTGACGACGAGGTCGCAGCCCTGGATGATCTCGTGCAGGTGGTTGAGCTCGTCGCCCGGGTCGGAGTCTTGATCGATGCACGAAAAGTCTATCCACAGCGCGACCTCGAAGCCCTCCGGCACGGGGCTCCCGGGGCCGGTGCTCAGCTTCTCGATCGCCTTGAGGAGGAGCTTGAACTTGGAGCCGCTCCTATCGTCGGGGTGGCCGCGAGCGCCCATGCTCGGCGAGATCCAGCGGTGGCTGACAAACGCGAAGACGGTGCGCGCGAGCGGGAAGTCGCTCTTCCGCTTGAGCAGCTCGCGCGCGTTGGGCTGGCCGGTGAGCTCGTGCTCGAAGCCGGCCTTGCTGCCGCCGCGCGGGATGCGGCCGTGGGCTTTGAACGCCGCGAGCGGCACGAAGACGGGCTGCCAGTCGCCGGTCGCGAGGGCCGCCTTCGGCTTCGCCTTGGACGCGCCGCAGCCCATGGGTTGGGTACTGTCACTCAGAGCTCAGGACGACGACGTCGACGCCGTTGTGTTGCAGCGCGCACATTCGCTCCGCGTTCCGCGGCGCGCCCGGAGCGTCGTCGTGATCACCTCCCTTGGGTGTTGTGGAGAACCCGAACGGAACGAACGAAGAGCGCTACGGCGTTCAAATGCCGCCCTTTCGCTTTCGTTTCGCGCGTGCCGCTGTTCGCCCGCAGCGCCTCGAGCGGCGACGCCATGTGCGCGCGTCGGCAGGCCGACGATCCGACCGCGCGCGGCGCGGTCGGCCGGGCTGTACGTGATAGCGAGGGACGCGTCCCTCGGGCCCCGCCCCTCGCCGTCCCTCCCCCCCTCTTCTCTTTCTACCCGTCTTTCGCAATCTCTACGACTCGCGCTTCCGCTTGCCACCGCCGGCGTGGTCATCTCCCCACGTCGCGACGCACCGCTGCTCGACCACGTCGCCCGCATCCCGCCACGCGGCCTCCCCGCGCCACCCCGGCAGGCTCGGCTTCCCCGTCGGCAGAAACGCGCCGCCGCCGCGCGTTGCAAGCTGCTCGACGGCCTTTGATGACCCCGCTTGAAAGACCGTCCTGCCGCGCAGCAGCGTGCGCACGACCATCCCTTTCACGACCATCCCTTCATACGGCGTATAATCGAGATCATCGTGCAGGCTGCCCTTGGTGATTATACGCTCTGCAGCGGCCGAGCAATCCCACAGTGCGATATCGGCATCCAAACCGACGGCAAGCGTGCCCTTACGCGGGTATAGGCCGTATAGCTTTGCCGGCATCGTGCAGGCGATTGTGACCGCCTTGACGAGGCCCTCGAGCTGGCTGCGCGCCTCCTCACCGCCAGTACCAGCAGGAGGAGGCGGAGGTGCGGCGCTACCACCCTCTTGTTGCTGTTGCGAGGCGCCGCCGCACGGCAAGCACGCGTCGGCATTGAGCCGTCCGGCGAGCGCGCCACTAATTAGTAGCGGCATACGGCACTCAAGGCCCGGCAAGCCCATTGGAACCTTACTGAATGGTGTCGACGGGCCACCCGCCGTCTTAGACGCGGCGCCTCCACCGCCAAAATGATATGCGGAATGATCTGAAGAGAGGACTTGCAAGTTACCGTTGCTGAGTGCGCTCCACAACGCGATTTGGTCCCTCTCTGTGCGCAGCGGCGGGCTGCACAGGAATTTGTTGCCCTCGTTGGCCGGTTGGCAGAGGCATGACTGCGTGAGGTATAGATATTGCGGGCACGTCTCGCCGTAGATGGGAAGGTTTCGCTCATTACGCGCGCGGGAGATCTCGTCGGCGGCGGCGGCGCTCGAGACGTGGACGATGAGCAATGGTGTATTGATCAGCTCCGCAAAGGTGATCGCGCGGTGCGCCGCCTCGCGCTCTGCGATCACGGGCCGTGCGACCGCGTGATACTTGGCGCTAATATACTCGGCAGAGAGCAGACGGCGCGTGATCCAGCCGATGAGTTCGTGTGATTCGGCGTGCACCATCACCATCGCGCCGTGCGCACGGCAGAGGGAGAGCACGTCGAGCAGCTCGTCGTCCTTTAGCTTGAGCGCGTCGTAAGTCATGTAGACCTGTGTGAGGAAGGTGCGGTGGTGTGAGGAAGGGGCGGTGGTGAGAGGAAGGGGCGGTAGTGTGAGGAAGGTGCGGCTTCCAACCTTGACCGACGAGTAGCCGTCGGCAAAGCACGCTTTTAGGTCGTCGATGGCGTGCGGCTCGGCCGGATCGGCGACGATAATGTGCACGGCGTAATCGCACGCTGCCTTCGACGCCAAGGCACGGTAGGCGGCGACGACGTCACGCACGCGAGCGCCGCGGTGCTGGCACGCGAATGGAATGATGGTGGTGGTGCCGCCGGCCAATGCGGCGACGCTCGCCGTGTAAAAGTCGTCGACCGGCGTGAGACCGGTCGAGGTCTTTTGCTCGATGTGGCAGTGGCTGTCGACGCCGCCCGGCAGCACGTAGAGGCCGGTCGCGTCGATGTCTTCCGGACCGGGCGGTAAGGATGGCGCGATCGCGGCGATCTTCCCGGCAGCGGAGATGGCAATGTCGGCGCGGATGGCGCCGTCGGCGGTCACGACGGTGCCGTGGCGGATGGTAGTGGCGATCGTGGTGGTGCTCGTGGGTGGGTGGTCCATTAAATTAAAGACGAACGACGCGACGAGGAAGGCAACGACGCGATGAGGAATGCGCGGACGCGCGGACGGAAAGGACGTGATGACGAGCGAGACGTGCTCACGACGGCGCGAGGAAAACTTCTCAGAATTTGGGAGGAGCACACCACACCCTTACGTACTACTGCAGTGATCTGCACCTGTGTATGTAACGGTCAAACTTCTCGCGACACGTAGCCGACGTGAGTGGAGGCGCCTCTCCTGTCGCGGTGCGCGCGGCTCCGCCCAACCAAATCGCGCCCACCATACCACTCGCCCGCACCGCGCATTGCACATTTTTATTCCCCCCTTCGCGACACGCAGATCTCACCCAAACACACACATTCTCTCTTTCCGCGCCGCCGCGCCGTCGCCTCTTCATTTCGCAGGCTCTTCCGCATGATATTCTACTCCTTCTTCAAGACGCTTGTCGGCAAGGAGATCGTCGTCGAGCTCAAGAATGACCTCGCCATCCGCGGCCAGCTGCACTCGGTCGACCAGTACCTCAACATCAAACTGTGCGCACGCTCGCTTCAATAAAAAACTGCGCGGCGCTCCACTCATCATCTCTCTCTCTCTCTCGGCGCGCGCAGGCTCGGCGTGAGCGTCGAGGACTCGGCCAACTTCCCGCACCTGCAGTCCGTGAAGGACTGCTTCATCCGCGGCTCCGTCATCAAATACGTGCAGCTGCCCGCGAGCGAGGTCGACACCGAGCTGCTGCAGGACGCGACGCGCCGAGAGGCGGCGCAGCAGAAGCAAGCGAAGCAATGATGAGAGTCCTATGTGTCCCTGTGGGCGCGCGTATTATTCCTGTAAAATAACTACTGCCGTATCGCACACACCTACACCAATAAAACTGTACACGGCGACCGCCGCCGCCGCCGCGCGAGCGCCACCCCAGCCAACAGCAGCGTGAGCAGAGCGGCGCTGTCCGTGTCGCCCTCGCCCTGCTCGAGGAGCATGCTGACAATGTGGTCGTGGTCCGCCCGCACCGGTAACAGCGGCGGCAACGTACGGCCGCCCGCGACGAGCGCGCCTCTGACGACCTCCTCAATCGCCTTCAGCGTCGGCGCTGCGACGAGCTCGAGCAGCTCCGGAGTGGTCGACTCCGCGTGGTCCAACGGCGTGTGGAAGCGCGCGTGCTCACCGTAGAAGCCAAACGCGCGGTAGCCCGCATCGGCAATCGGCTTTAGCTCACCGCGCCGGTCTGGCGGGTTGAGCGAAGGTTGGAAGCCGGCGGCGCGGTATGGGCGGAGTATGGGTGTGAGGGAGGGATGCGTGTAGTCGAGGCTGGCGCGGAAGATGCCGGCGCTAACGCTTGCCCCACCAGCGCCGCCGCCTCCACCGCCACCATCTAAGCCGTCGCGCTCTGCACGAGCATCATCATGATAGTACCGACGTGTGATAATCGACGCGCCGAGCGAGATGAAAAGGGCGGTACCATTCGGAGTGAAGCCATTCTGTTTGAGCAAAGTATCCATCATAGTTCGAGCGCCACCGTAACCGAGCTCGTGGAGGTTGGTCGCCAAGAGTAGGACCTCCACCTTGGGCGGAGGAGCATGCTGCGGCGGCTGTCGAGGAGGTTGGGTGGACGAGGTGGTGGCGTGATGATGATGCTCGCGAAGCAGCTTCTTGAGCAGCGGCGGCAGCGCGCGAGAGAGGTGGAGCCACAACGCGACGCCGACGCCGCGCTCGCCACCGCATTCAAACCAGCCAGATATTGGGGTGGAGGCGATCAGACGGATGGGCGGTGGCGGCGCCGACGGCGGCGACTCATGCTGGGTGGTGGTGGCTAAGGAGGAGGAGGAGGGCGGCGGCGGCGGCGCGAGGCGGTGCGCGGCAATGAGGCTGCGCGCAACACCCCTGCCGCAGCAGCGGCCGCGGACGTGCATCCGGTTGACGAGCGCGCCGCCGCCGCCTGCCAACGTATTGTTTGCGAGCAGCGCCGCCCGTGCGGCCGAGCCGATCACGGCGACGGGCACACGCCACTGCCGCTGGCTGTAAGGCGGTGGGCTGTTCAGCGCGACAAGCGGCCAGCCACCGTGTGGTTCCGGCTGCGTCGGGTCCTCGTGACGAGCGAGATGGTTGACGACGGCGATCGCGGCCGCGCCGCGCGCGATCGCCGTGTCGATGGCTCGTCCGGCACCGTGTGAGCCGAGGGTGGGTGAAGAGACATCGACCACCGCGAGCCGATTCGTCAGATTTGCGCCAGTCGAGGCGAGGGCAGCACGCACATTCTCGATGGCGGTATTGTTGGGCAGCCACACGCGAAAGCAATCGTGTCGCCGCCCGTCGACGAGCAAATCGCATCCATCGTACTCGGCGAACGGCTCGATCACGGTGGGCCTGGAGGCGACCGACCAGTGCTCCTTGTCCAGCGACGACTGCAGCCATTCGACGGTCTTGGCGTCGCCGGGCGTGCCCGCGCGGTGCGGGCCGAGCGCCGCGTACTGTTGCACGTCGGCAAAGAGCCGCGCGCCTAGTCCATCTTCTGCGCGCAGAAGGTTCGCCTCGGCCAGAAGAAGGCTTGACATGTGCAAAACGCAACCGTGCCGACGAAGCCGAGCAGCGCGAGGTATTCGACTATAGAGAATTCGAAGCCGCCGCCGCCGCCGCCGCTGCCGGTGGACGAGCCGAGGTCGAGGAAGACCTTGCCGTCGTCGGCCATTGGCGTCTTCTTTTAGTCGCTACGCGCGCACGACGCGGCCGACAAGAATAAACTCGTGTGCATCTCGCGTCCGTCGGGGTGGCGTCGTCGCGGGCACCTATCAGGAGCAGGAGAAAAAAAGAAGAAGAAGAGAGTTATTTTGTCCTGTCGTAGGCGTTACATGGGAGCTCTTTCGCAAGTTTGTGTGCGACTGCAGAGTCGACTAACTCAGAGCCACCACTTCTTCGCTACCACCATCGGCAGCCGCGGCAGGCGCCTCCTTTGACGGCGCACTCGCGTTGTTGAGCATCCTCTTGACCTCCTGATTGAAAGCGACAATCCGCTTGTTCCGGCCAAAGAAGATGATGAGCGCATGCCGCTTCCCCTTCACCATACGAGAGACGGCATGCATTAAGCTCGACGGATGCAGCGTCGCCGTGCCCTCCCGCCGCTCAATCGCCCGCACCGCACCGTCATATATCGCAATCAGCCGCCCGCCTTTGTGCCCGCTATCGTCCGACAGGGCGACATTCACCGTGAGCTCCGAGCGATCCTTGTGGAAGGGAAACCACGGTCGTGTGTGTGGTGTGTACACGCGCACAAAGATCTCGTGCGCGTCCAAAAGTTGCGCGGCCGCGGAGGAGGAGGACGAGGACGTTGACGAGGATTGGTCGAGCTCACCCTGCTCCGCCTCGTGCTCCTCCTCCTCCTCCTCACCGTACTCACCCGGCCGCAGCCTTCGCAGCGCGCGCGTCGCCACCGCCCACACGCGGCGGACCGCCTCCGCGCCGATCAGGAGCTCGAGCTCGGAACGGCTCAGGTTGAGCTGATAGTCGATGCAGCCGTCGACGCTGTCGGCCGCCGCGAAGCTCGCCGCGTCGACCGCCTCGCGAAGCCGAGCGCACGCCGCGGCCGGCAGCGCATTTGGCTCGTGCAGCACGTCCGCCGCCGTTCCGGTCGGCTTCGGCAGCAAGTTGAGCAGTGCGAGCGAGCGCAGGCCAGGGTACGAGGGCGGCGCCGCGCGCGGCTCGACGGGCGGCATGCCCAGCGCCGCGAGCAGCTCGTTGACCGGCACTGTCGACGGATCTCGATTGAAGACGACGAGATCGCGCACCGCCGGCGCCATCTTTAGCGCGAGCTCCGTGTAGCCGTCGGGCAGATTGAGCGCGGCGAGCAAAGAGGATGATGAGGTCTGCACGTCGTCTTCCAACCCGCCACCCGCGTCCGACACCGCCGCGCCGTCGTCCGCGGCGGCCGCCGCCGACGACGAGAACAAGCGTGCGGGAGGAGACGCCGAGAATCCCACTGGCTCCGCGGCTGGAGGCGCGACCACCATCTGGACTGCCGTCGGCGCACGCACCGCGACGCCACAAAGTTCGAAGACTTGTCCCAATTTGGGTCTCAAACTCTTCACGGGCCTTCACTCCCCTACTATTCGCTCCCGCGCACCCGCGATGCATGCCGAAATTATGTGTACGGTGCCCATATGTGCGTGCGGTAGCGAGCCATACGCACGCGCGCACCCGCGCCTCCCGCGTCTCTCTCATCGGCATCACGCCAACGAGACCGGCTCATTCTCCTTCTCCGTCGTCGTCGCCGCCGGCTTGGCCGCCTCCCCCGAGGCGGCGGCCGCTCCCTCTCCCACTCCCGGCACCTTCATCACGCGCACCTTACAGTCGCCGCCCGCCACCGCCACACACTTGCCATCGTGACTCATGTCGAGGCCGTACACGCCGCGCGGAAGGCCGAGTCGGCCGATCGGCTCTAAATTCGATCGCTTGAACAACCGCATCTCATTCGAGACGCTTCCGCCGGCGGCGACGAGCTGCGGCCCATTCGCCGACGGCTTCGAGAACTGCGCCGCATACAGATGGCACGCGTCCTGACCCCTGCCGTCGCTAAACGGTACGTCTACCGCCAATTCACAGTTGCGACGATCCCAGATCTGTAACTGCTCTTTTGGCCGCCATGAGCCGGTGACGACCTCATAGCCTGAAGCGTCTAACGAGTCGCCGCATATATGTGGGCCGTACATTGACGCGCATGGGGACGACATGCGCAGGTCCCATACCTGTACTGTATTATCCCATCCAGCGGATAGGAGTAGCATTGGATCATCCGGTACAAATTTGACGCCAAAGATGCGGTTGGAGTGGCCGGCGGAGGGCGCGCCGATGTGTCCGGCGGCGAGCTTTGAGGTGACCGTCTTTGTCGCCTCGTCGTAAACGCGCACCGCGTAGTCCTTGCCTGGCAAGGGAGGAGGGGAGAGGAGAGGTGAGTAGAGGAGGTGTGAGGTGTGAGGGTGTGAGGGGTGATGGGTGGTGTGGCGCGCGGTGGGCGGTGGTGTTGGTGGACGTGTGCCCTCCGCCCGTGCTGTGTGCGCCGCTGTGTGCGCGCGCTCTCGCTCTTCTCCGCCTCGCTCTTACCTGCCGACGCAAACGCGGTGCCCTCCTGATTATAGTCTAATGCATACACTTGGTTCGTGCCGCCTTTATTGCAGTCCTCCTCCCGAATCGTGTGTAGGCATTTCCGAGAGGTCACATGCCAATGCTGGATCGTGCCGTCCGCGTTCGCCGCAAGGAGGATGTTCTTCGTCGCCGCGTTCGCGGCGGCGGGGCGCCAGCGGAGGCACGTCGTCGGCAGCCGCGCTTTGCCGCCCAGCTCGGGGTCGAGGTTGTACGCGAGCCGGCCGTCGTCGCAGTGGAAGATGCGCACGACGCTGTCGCCGCAGCCGGCGGCGAGCAGCTTGTCCTCCGGGTTGAAGCGCACGCAGAAGACCTCCGCGTCGTCATCCTCGTACAGCAGCTCGCACGGCGTCTCCCACGAGGGAGCGAGCGCCGTGACCGGCTTCTGCGGCGGCGGCGCGGCAGACGGCGGCGACTCGTCGGTGACGTCAAATGCGGCGTCGACGTTCTTGTCGGCCGCGTCCTTCTCCCAGCGCGACTGCACGCCCTTCATCGACGTGGAGAAGGCCGCACCGGCCGGCGCGGCGACCTCGTCGTCGTCGCCGGGCAGCGCGCCGCCCTTGATGTCGTCGACGTTCGTCTCGTCCTCCTCGTCGGAGCTGATCTCGCGGAAGGGGTCGAACTTCTCGCGCCCCGCGCGGAGCGCGCGGACGGCGAAGACGCCCGCCATTTATTTATTGAGTTTGCGCGCGGCTGCCTCCTCTCGCGGCGTCGACCGGCGACGGCGAGGGCAACGGCCCAGTGAGAGTGAAGGCCGATGACGATGACGTGGGCGGCGGCCTCGGTTTGTCGTGCCTTGCCTTGCTTCGCGCTCTTGCACAAGAGCTCTCCTGTCTCACAAAGACCTTGCGACAGGTCACATACAGACTGATGTCTGTGCCGCTCTACACCTCTCTGCGGCCGCGCCCGCATAACCCTCTTCAACAGCGCGCGACAACAAAAAAGTGACGCGCGCTCGCTCAATAGTCGTCTCCCTTGCTCAGCACCTCCTTACACGTCGGCCGCAGCAATATCGTGTGCTCATACTGCGCGACGTACGAGCCCTTGATGTCGACCAGCGGCGGGTACGGCTGCACAATGCCCACATCACACAGGTTACGCAACGCCAACAGGTACTTCTCCTCGCCCGCTCTATCTATCCACCGGCGGCAGAAGGCCAACGTGTCAAAGTTCTTGTTGATGAAATTGAGCAGCTGCTTCGCTTTTGGCAGCCGCAGCGGTATGTGCCCCACATCAAAATTCTTCATGTAGTGCGAGCACTCGAGGTCCTCGCGCACGTAGCCCTTACCTGTGTGTGTGCAGGAGCAAGGGCGAGGATGTCAGAGGTGTGGTGGGTGTGAGGTGTGCTGCGTGCTGCTGCTCTCTCCTCCTCCTCCCACTCGCAGCGTGCACACACACACACACACACACACACACACACACACACACACACACACACACACAACACACCTGTCGAGCCAAACGTCTCAATCGCAAACAGCTCGCCCTCCTCCATCCGCGTCGCCTCACCGCCTTTGACAATCGGCACACTTTTCCCCGCATGGATCTGATACGGCCCGATAGAATGACCATTGAGGTTTCGGACCGATTTGATCGGATATGTCTTCCCTTCGATCTCGACCTCATACGATTCCATCACCTCCTGGCACGCGGCGCCGATATCGCATAGCCGCGCGTCTATACCCGCCGCCTGCACGCCCGCCCGTGTGCTCTCCTTCACCGCCTCCGCCAATTTATCAAACTGCGGATCGAAATGAACCGTCCACGCCGAGTCAATGATGCGGCCGTTGACATGCGTGCCGAAGTCTATCTTGCAGACATCGCCATACTGGAGCACCGTCTTATCGCCGCTATTCGGCGTCCAATGCGCGGCGACGTGGTTGAGGCTGCATCCGGTCGGGAAGGCGATGCCCGCCTTTAACCCATTCTCCTGCACTAAAGTACGATTTAGATTCTCGAGCTGCTCACACATGTCTGTCATTAGCATGCCCGGCTTGATCACACTCTGCATGTGCTTGCGCACCTGCGCATCCATGCGTGTGTGTGCGTGTAGGATGTGAGGATGGTGGAGGGGCGGGGAGATGCGCGCGCGCATGCTGCTGTCTGCTCTGATGGCTCTTGCTTGCTCTCTCTTGCGCGCACGCACACCTGCCGGTGGCACTCGGCCGCGGTGCGAACCTCCTGATAGGAGATGTTATGCAAGCGCTCGAGCTCGCGCTTCTCGGCGGAGGTGAAGCGGTTCCGGTTGCTGTCGCCCTCGTACTCGACCTCGAAGCCGTGCGGCACATCGCCCGACGGGAACTGCTCGAGCACCGGCACCGCCAAGCCCCACTCGCCGCCGTGCGCCTGCGGTTTGCCGCCCTTCTCGGGCTTGGGATACGGCCCCCAATTGTTGATGCCGCGGATGATCGTCGACCACTCGGCGCCGGAGCTCGAGTAGATGGGCACGCTGCCGTCGCCGCCGCCGCCCTCCGCCGCCGCCGCCGCCTTCTTGCGCGCCGCCGCCGCCTTCTTCTTGTCGCGCTTCTTCTTCGCCGCGCTGTCGCCGCCGGCCGCGTCGTCGCCGCCCTCGTCCGCGTCGTCGCCGTCGGCATCGGCCGCAGCAGCAGCATCGCCGGCCGCCGACTCGGCCGGCGCGGGCGCCGGTGCGCCGCCGGCGCCGCCTTCAGCATCCGCCGCCTCGCCGCCTCCGCCCTTCTTCTTCTTCTTTTTATTCTTCTTCTTCTTGGCGGCGCCGTCCTCGCCGCCGGCGTCCTCCTCCTTGTCGTCCTCGTCGTCGTCGGCCGGCGGTTCGCGCGGCGTCGCCTCCGCGTCGGCAATGTCGACGGCGGCCGGCTCCGACATTGTGTCTGTGCGCGCGCGCTGTGTGCGCCGATCGCGTCCACGTCGCCAACTTCTCTTTCACGCGAGCGCGACG
>AEAR01000371.1_pt1 | contig 11136 bp, 4 predicted proteins | sample 349768 | NCBI WGS metagenome assembly AEAR01 (sample SAMN02954311, study PRJNA50327) | marine metagenome | biome: aquatic; feature: Florida Straits; material: sea water; isolation source: Florida Straits, depth 75m | depth 75 m m | reverse complement strand
TGCTCACGATCGTCGGCCACTCGCGCGCGCTGCATGCCGCTCATCAGCATCCTCTGCGCAGCATTGGAGATGGGGCCGCCGCAAACGCGCAGCAGCAGCAGCAGCAGCTTGCGATTGGGCCGCCTGCTGTGCATTGCGTTGGCTCGGTCCTCCTAACAGCCGGCAGCAGCAACGCGCCGAGTGAGCAAGCTCCTCCTCTCGAGAACGAGTGGATGGGATGGGCGGATGCGGCAGGAGCGCGCGGCTTTATTCTTGTCGCATTGGGCAGTTGGGGCGATGCGGCGTGCAGCCAGCTCGGCGCAGACGATACATTGCTCGAGGCGTTGCGTACGATCGGCCTGCCGTGCGCGTGGAAGAGCGAGGCGATGTGCACGCGAGGGCATCAGCAGCAGCAGCAGCTTCCACAGCACGTGTCGGTCGCGAGATGGCTGCCGCTGCACGGCCTGCTCACCCACCGCAACTGTCGTTTGCTCGTATGTCACGGCGGCGCCAACTCGATCAGCGAGGCCGCCGCTGCTGGCGTCCCGCTCGTGTGTCTACCAATAGCGTGGGACCAGCCGGCAAATGCGGAGATGGTGGTCGAGTTGGGGATTGGTCTCAGCATGCCGCTGAGCGAATTGGTCGCCGGCGGTGGTGATGGTGGTGGTGGTGGTGGAGCGCGGCTCGCGGCGTTGATGAGGCACGTGCTTGACGATGGCGGGATGGCGCGGCGAACGACGGCGCTCGCCGAAGCGATGCGAGAGATTGATACGGGCGCGGTCGGCGCGGCGGAGCTTGTTGAGAGTGCGGCGCGTACATTTGATGGAGAGATGCGCGCGGCGGCGGCCGCAGGAGCGCCGGATTCGTGTGGTGGCGGTGGCGACCGAATAGCAGATGAGGCGGACGAGGGATGGGGCGATGCGTTGGACTGACGTGCGATAATTTCGGTCGCACAGCACAGTAACACACACACACTAAAACTCATACTACATACACGTGCGCCGCGACGCAACACACCATGCAACACACACATCTCTCACTCTCTCACGGCCGCGCGCAAAAGATGGACGCCCACGTGCGCTCCATGAAGTGGTCGACTTCCTCTGCGGCGTAGTGCTGCTGACTCCGCAGGAAGGCATACACGGAGCGTGCGCCCTCGGGGAAGTACGCCTCGTTACGGATCTGCTCGCGTGTTGCTACCATGTGCCCGCCCCAGATCGTGGCGCAGCACGCATCGGCGTACATCTGCCGCGAGAGCCGTGACGATGCCGGCGCGTGGTCGACCCATTCGCCCATATTATAGTAGCCCGTGTTGTGCCAGACGACGCGTCTTCCCGAATTGAAGGTGAACTCCCAGTTGGTCAGCGAGAAGTCGAGGGGTTCCCCGCAGGGCGGTTGCGACCACTCCTCCTGCGGCCACTCGTCCGGCCCCCAGCAGCCGTCGTACTTGTCGGGGCAAAACACTCGTATCGTGCCCAGCGGGGCGGCGCCCGTCGACCCCTTGCCAAACTCGACCTGCGCGGGCAGCGTCTCCCACCGATCGAGGATGTACGTCAAGAACGCGTAGTCGCACGAGCCGATGTTCTCCAAATGGCGCACGACGACATTCGTCGGCGAAAAGGCGCGCAGAGCGTGGCCGCGCATGCCGAGGCACTTGTCGTAGATTGTGACGAGATCGTACCGCGACGCGACCGAGTCGACCCACTCGACGTCCTCGGTGCAGACGGCGAGCACGAGCTCTGTCGTAGGCGCGGCCACGCATTCGTGCGTGCCTGCGCCACCGATCGTGCCATAAGCGCAGGCTGGATCGGCATCGCCGCCGTCAACGCCATAATAGGTCCGGCAGCACGCGGCACGCTGCCCGCACCATGCGCATTCGCCGGGTTGGCCGCAATGGGACCAGCATTCAGCGCCCGCGTTGACGAGGCTCCGCGCCGCGAAGGACTGCGCGAGAGGCTGGTCAGGTGGAAGAGACGGCGGCGGCAGCGGCAGCGGCAGCATAGGTGGCTGGTGCCCGGAGCACACGAGACGATAAGCCTGCGTCTGTTCGCAGCCTCCGCCAAACCGCTTGTAGTGTGCGGCCGCGTCTCCTGGATGCTCCGCGGAGCCAATCTGCAGCGAGCAGCCGAGCGGAACCTGGCCCCAACCAGGCTCGCCGCACTCGCCATACTCGCCAATCTGCAGCCCTCGAAGGGTGTAGAGCCCAAGGCGTGCGCGCAGGACGACCGCTGCCGGCTCACACTCGGCTTCAGTCGCAGACGTGCCATAGTCGCAGGACGCGGCGCCAGAGGGTGCGAGGTGCCAAGCATTATTCTCGCGAGGTGCCGGCGGCGAGAGCGGGAGCGGCGGCGGCGCGGTGGTGGGCAGCGGCGCGGTGTGTAGCAGCGGCGGGGTCGGCGGCGGTCGGGCGGGCAACGGCGGAGGCGCGGGCAGCGGCGGTGGCGCGGGCGGTGGCGCGGGCGGCGGCGGGGTCGGCGGCGGCGACGTGAATGTTCGTATGACGCACTCGATCAACTCTGAGCTGTGCAGACACGGCTGCTCTGCCGCCTCCGCCCGGAGGGTGTCCGCGCCGGAAAGGCTGGAGTTCACACCGACGAGCACCCAGGCCGATGGCGGCATAATCACCGCCAGGACAGTGACCGCGAATGCGGCTATGCCCGTCGCGCACGCGCACCACTTGCTGCAGCTCCAGCGCTTGGTCGCCGTTCCGTTGGCGCCGTCGGGCTGCTCTTGCACCGAGCCACGCCGCCGGCAGCGGACGCGGTACATCTCGAGAGGGGTTCGGGTCTTCTCGCCGTACAGGAAGATGGCGGCAACGACGAGGAGGGTCCCAACAACGAAGAGGGGCACGATGCCAAAGCCGAAGATGAAATGGGAGACCACCGCGACGAAGATGATGGCTCCGGCCTGCGCGAAGCAGCGCAGGATGTTGTCGGCGTACTTGATCGTGAGCGCGACGATGAGCCCACCCGCCGCCTGCCAGAAGATGCTAAACCAGACGAGCTGGTCCATGCCGTAGAACAGGCCGTCGGTGAGCAGCCGCTTGTCCTGTTGGCGCGAGAGGCCGACGGCGGCGGTGATGGCGCCGTAGACGGCGAGCTGTATGTTGCGCAGCCAGAGCGACGGCTTGCGCTCCGTCTTGAGCAGCTTCTCAAAGTAGACCGAGGCGAGAGCGGAGCACATGGCCGCGAGCAGAAACGCGAGGGTGCCCAGCACGGGCTGCTGCCCCTTCTTGCCCGCCGCCAGCCCTTCTGACGAGGTGGTCACCGTCACGAAGATGACGCCCAGGAGGAGCACGACGAGCGCAATCCACTGGTTGCAGCTGATGCGCCTCTTGAGCAGCAGCACGGACATGAGGGCCGTGAAGAGGATCTTGCTCTGGTAGACGACCTGGCCGACGGCCGCGCGCACATTCTCGAAGCCGACGTAGAGCAGGTTCATCTGCACGGTGTAGATGATGGCGGGCACGGTCATCTTGAGCCACTCGAGCGGATAGTGGCGCGCGTCGTGCAGCACGGCACGCAGCATCGAGAGCGGCCCGCGGCATTCGACGGTGAAGAGGAGGAGGGAGAGCGGCAGCTTGACCGCCAGCTCCTGCATCAGCACGGCGACCTCCGAGCTGTACTCCTCCTGAACGTACGTCTTCGTGTACCGCACGAGCATGCCGCCGCACGCGTTTTGCAGCACAAATGTGATCAATGCGGCCCACGCCTTCCAATTGAGCGCAGTTGCTGCGGCGGCCGAGCTCGGGGGCGCGACGGCGTCCTGCCCAGCCGGCCCTCTCGTGGCTTTTGCGTCGCCATTCGCCGCGGCTGCTCTGTCCTCCTCCTCCTCCTCCCATACGCCCCCCTCCTCGAGGCGATTCCACTTTGTTCCCTTCTTTCGGATTCCGCCGCGGCCGCTGAGACTCTTGGCAGCCGCCCCGCGCCGCTTCTTCCTCTCATTCGTCTCCTCGTTTGCTGCTGCCGTCGGTGCCGCCTTGCCAGCGCCTGCCGCCCGCAGCTCCACCCCGTGTTGCGCCGCCTCCACTCGCGTGTTGCGCTGCCTCCGCTTCGACCGGATCCTCGCCAGCATCGATGGTTTGGTCTTCGGGCTGGTGTCGACCTTTTCGTGAGCGGGCATCTCGCGGTCAGCGTCGTCCTCGAGCCGCGCGAACTTGCGCGTGGGGGCGACTCGCGTCGGCTTGCCCTCGCTTCTCAGTTCGGCCGCTGCAGCAGGCTGCTTCTCGGCGACTACCGAACGCTGCGTCTCGTCAGACACCCCCGCTTGCTGCGTCTCGAGCCCATCGCCCGTGGCGCCATTCCTGTGGCCGTTCGCGCGCGTGATCGACCCGTGCGTGTCAAACGGGTCGTCACCATCGTCGCCATGCTCCATGGTCGGAAGGAGGACGGACGCGCGGCGGGCGCAGCACCACACACCCACGAGAATCTCCGCGCGCGGCGCGCGGCGCGTCTATACTCGTGAAACCGAAACCGCAACGGGCGAGCGGGCAGTCGGGTGTCTGCGTGACCGCCGCGGCGGTTGGCGAGGCAGGTTAGTGCTCGCGACAACGCCACAAGTTTGGCGCGTCACGATGGCGCGGCGGGCGGCCGTCCACGCGCGAGCCGTCCGGGCACGCCTGCAATGGTGAAAAAGGGCCGACATTGGGCGCCCGTCGCCCCGGAAGTGGAGCTCGAGCAAGACGTCTTGCTCGAGCGTGCCGCGGACGCCGCCGTGCGGGCGGCGGCGAAGGCAGCGGCGGCATGCACTGCGGTGGAGCGTGGCGGCGACACTAGTCCTGCAATCGAGAACGGCGCGGTAAACGGCACGCGTGCCCACAGAGGCGACGACGCGCTCGAGGCGGCCTCGTTGACGTCGACAGCGGAGCCGCAGGCGCCGCGGCTGCCAGCAGCAGCCCCTGCGCCGGCCCAAACATCGTCACTCGGGTGGAAGGCGTGGGCCGCATTGATCACATTTGTGGTGCAGAATGCGTGCGGCGGCATGCTCGTGCGTTACACGAAGACGTATGTTCAGGAGGAGTACAGCTCGGAGGTCGCCGTGCTGATGCAGGAAGTGGCGGTCAAGCTGCCGCTGAGCCTCCTCCTCTTTGCCGTCGAGTGCAAGGGGCCTCTGAAGATGCTCAAGGCCCTGTGCTTGGATCTGCGGCGATATCCAAAGGAATGGCTGCAGATGACTGTGCCCGCCATCATCTATACCGTGCAGATGAACCTGCTCTACGTCGGCTTCGAGAATGTGCGTGCGGCTGTTGGTCAGGTGACGTACCAGAGCAAGATCCTCTTCACGGCCCTCATGTCGGTGCTGCTGCTCAAGAGGCGGCTCACTGCGAACCAGTGGATTGCGCTGACCCTCCTGCTCATTGGCGTGCGCGAGCGCGACGATCGAACAACTCGGAGGGCCCTCTTCTCCGAGGCCCATCCCGCGCGCTGTGCTAAATGCCCCCCTTCCTACATGTGTTCTCTGATTGAGCTTCTCACGCCCATTCATGTGTTCTCCGGTTGAGCAGGTGATTTGCGTGCAAGACCTCGACTCGTTCTTCCCGGGCTCGCCAACGGTGACGGCGAAGGTGAACACGCCTTCCACCGCCGGCAAGGCCGACCAGAATGCGCTTCTTGGCACGCTCGCGTTCCTGCTCGCCGCTCTCTGCTCCGCGTTCGCCTCGGTCTACTTTGAGAAGCTGCTTAAGAGCGATCGCAAGCCGTCGCTCTGGCTGCGCAACATACAGCTCGCCGTCTACGGCGCCATCACCGCCGCCGTCGGCCTCTCGCGGCTGCAGGATGAGCGCATACTCACCGACGGCCTGCTGTATGGCGTGGATGGCCTCGTGTGGTTCAGCATCTTCTGGCAGGCGGCGGGTGGGCTCATCGTCGCGCTCACGATCAAATACGCCGACAACATCCTGCGCTGCTTCGCGCAGTCGGGCGCGATCATCCTCGTCGCGATCACGTCCAACAAGCTCGTCGGCTTCGTCATCACGCCGCTCTTTTGCGTCGGCGTCGTACTCGTCGTGGCGGCGATCTTCCTGTACGGCGATTCCACAAGGACGCCGTGCGAGCTGTACAGGAGCAGCTGGTGCGGCGGCGCGCGGGAGGCGTTCAGCACATGGCGGCAACGGCGGCTGCATCGGCGACAGCTCCACGATGAGGACGCACCGGCGACCGTGATCGACTCGGCCGAGGGGCCGCTCCCTCCGAGCCGGAGGAAGGGTCTCGTGTGCATCTGTGGCCTCCTTCTTGCGGTCGTGAGCTCGGTGGTATTGGCCACGCTCCCGTCGACCGCCTACTTGCTCGGCGCAGCTGCGGCGTGGCAGCCTCCGTCACAACCGCCATCGCTCGCACAAACGCCGCCGCTGCCACTGGCAACACAGCCGGTGCCGCCTCCGCCGCCTGAAGCCGATCCTCCATCGACGCATGATGATCCGACCATCCCGCCAATATCCACCGCGCCGTCTTTGCATCCTCCGCCCACGCCGCCGTCGCCGCCTCCCCAGACGCCGCCTTCGCAGCTGCCGCCGCCGCCGTTTGCACAGCCGCCGCCCATGCCGTCGTGGCACCTCGCGCCCGCCGGCTCGCAATTCTGCGACGTCGGTGCGAGCGCCAACGAAGCTGCTTGTGACGCGGCCGCAGCTTTTCTTCGTGAGCAAGGCGGCATCTCCACACCCCGACCGCTGCAGCGCGGCCACAGCAGCGACGCGATCTGCGGCGATGAGGCGTGGGACTTTGTCCCCGTCGGCTGCTCCATACAGCTTGGCCCGTCTGGAGAAGGCGACGGCTCCACTCACTACAAAGACGGCGACTCGTGCGGCACGATTGGCAACTATCGGCTCGTGTGCAGCGGCAACGCGCCTCCACTACCCCCGGCGCCTCCCTCACCGTCGCCGCCGCCATCGATCCCGCCGTATCAGCCTGTCACCCTCTCATCCTACCCACAACGGACGACAGCGAATCTTGGTGAGGAGTGCTTCGGCGTCTGCGGCGGGCGTGCCGGGCAGTGCAGATGGTGCGGCGTCGGCGCCGCATGCTGCCGGCGGCAATGGGGCGTCGCCGGCGGCAGCGAGGAGGCGAGCTGCGGTTATGGCGCGCTCGGAGGGAGCGAGGAGCACACGTGTGTGGCCATGCCGGGCCGTTACGAGCTCGTGCTCGCCGTCTGCACTGAGGATCTTGGATGGGTCGACGATGGATGGGCGCCGCAGTACGATCTCGTTACAATCTACGACAAGTGTCTTCACGTGCGCCACGAGAGCCCTCTGCGACACTTCACCTCGCCCAATGTGATCGTGCGGCGGCTGCCAAACATCGGATCGTGTGACGGCGCCTTCCTTACCTACATACTCGACCGTTGGGACAGCCTGCCCGCCGCTGTCGAGTTTGGAAAGGGCTCGTCCGTATCGTATCCGTGGTTGGGAGGGGTGGGGCAGCCGATCCTACAGTGCCCAGAGCGTCGCGGCGACGGATATTGTGGGTACGCCGAGCCGGGCCTCTCTGATCAACGCGACAACCGTCAGGATTACGACGAGGATGGTGAGTGCGCCTTCTTCTGGTTCTCGCTCAATGATTACGACTTCACCAACTCGAATGGCGGCACGCTCGGCTACCACGGCTCCGGCTATGCAAACATGGGCGTGTGGATCGATAACGCGGCACGGCTATCCTCAGTGGCCGGCGCGTCACTCCTCAACAGAAACATCTACCGAGACGCGTGCTGCACGATCACCTGGCGCGGCAACTTCGCCGCCACGCGCGAGCAGATCAAGAATGAGGCGTACTTCCCAAACGGCAGTGTTCGCGAGCTGTACGCCTACCTGCACAGCTGGCAGCACTACGCGAGTGAGGAGGTGGACCACTTCATCGAGAGGACGTGGAGGAGCATCTTCTGCGCACGGCGCTGACGGCAAGGCGGCTTGAGAGGAGAGAGCGCCTTGATATGTGCGCTAGAAGAGAGGACGATGGAGCGATCGCTGCGGCACAGCATCACTGTCAGTATCGTATGTGTATCAGAGCTCGGTTCAGAGTGAGCATGGCGTTGAGTCAGAGATCCGGAGGGTGTTTCAGTCGGACTGCACGGCACCAGCGCTTCACGGGGGATAGGTGTATTCCCAGAGAGATTCCAGCGTAGGTGTATTCAGTGCGGTCGCTTCTTTGTGTGAGCGCAGGTAGGCTTTTTGGAAGCAAGCGCGTCAGCTACTGTACTCACACCTACAACTCGCTCTCTCAGTCAAGCCCGCCAACGATCTCACGCTCATCGACCAGCTCCACCGCGGCAATCTGCCCGCGCTGCCGCTTGACCTTTAGGGTCTCCTTCTTGATGCCCTTTGTCGCGGGGCTCCTGCTCGTTCTCACCCGTACCTTGATGCCGAGGCCGTCCTCGACGGCGTTATCCGCCACCGCCCGCGCCATCGCCGCCTCGTTCCGGTGCCGTGTGCGCCTTGATAGGAGGTGGCTCGACATTGCCGCGAGCAGCACGCCAAGGCCGAGGCCGGCGGCGAGGCCGAGGCCGAGGCCGTCGAGATGGCCTTGCTCGAGCGACATCGATGTCGGCGACGGAGGCGACGGAGGCGACGGCGATGGAAGCGCCGGAGGAGGCGACGGCGACAGAAGCGACGGGGGCGACAGCACCGCCTCGTTCAACGGGTGCGACGCGCTCGAGGGCCGCGCGGAGGATGGCCGCAGCGCGTTTTGCGGGGGTGGCGGCGGCGACCCCGCCAGTGGCGGCGGCGGCGGCGGAGAGCGGCAGGGCGGCGGCGGTGTCGGTGGCGAAGGCGGGAGCAGCAGCAATGGCGGTGGCGGAGGGCTCAAGATCCGAAAGACCTGCGACAGCACGCAGTCGGGGCGCTCGTTGAGAATGCGCTCGATGTCGTAGTCACTGTCGAGGTCCAAGCTGAGGGTGTCGTCGCCGTTGAATTTGTTGAACGGGGCGGCAATGTCGGCGACCGAGTGGCCCGGGCCAGTCAGGACGTCATAGATGCAGGGGCGCGAGTTCCGCTCGAGCTCGAGGTCGTCAAAATGATTGGCGCGGCCGCACATGGTGCCCTGTATGTAGTAGCCGCCCTCCTCGACCGTCTGGACGAGCACGCGATCGCGCCACGCGCCGCCCGCCCATTCGGCGAGGGCCTCGACCCGCAGGAAGCACACGTGGATCGACAAGTAGTCGGCCCCTCCCTCCCACCAGTTGATCAGCACGCCGACGTCGTCCGGATTGAGCGCCGCCATCAGGTCGTGTTGCTCTATGTGTGAGGCCGCGCCGCGAGCTCCATAGTACGCCATGAAGATGGCGTGCCATTGCGACATGAGCAGCGCGCCCGGGCGAGCCATAATGAACCACGAGTCCATAATGTTCGGGCGCAATATCGTGTAGAGCCGCATCTCGCGGCGGTTGAAGAGCATCTCGGCGTACATATCGCGCAACGAATTCATGCGGAAGAAGAGGCTCGTGATGTCGAGCCAGGCGCCGCCAAAGACGGTGAGAGCCGCCAAGCGCACCGCGTCCGACTGCAACGCCGGCGACATGTCGTAAAAGCTGTAGGGCAGCATGTGGCGCCCAAGGATCCGCGGAGCGCTCTCCAACGTGAGCAGCCACACCGTCCACGTGGGATTGAAGCGGCGAAAGTTGTCGAGGCAGTGCTGATGGAAGGCGGGCATGCCCTCGACGCCCGAGTTCCAGTATACGAAGAGTGTGCTGCCGTGCGTGGGCGCCGTCGCCTCACCGCAGGCGTACACCTCGTAGGAGAGGTAGCAGCAGCCGTTGATCCAGGCGGCACAGTCGCCGGGCCAGCCGTCCACGCGTTCGACGAGGTGAGCGGTCCCAGAGCTGCACGCGGTGACGTCGAAGACGGCATCATCGCCGCGCGGCCCACACGCGCCTTCGTCATTGTAAGTTGTGAAGGCGGACGCGGGATCGAACACCACCTGCGCAATCGATGCCGTCAGGTGCCGCACCACCAGCAACGAGCACGACCAACGCGCGTCGGCGGGCATATGTGATGCGCGTGCGTCCGTCCGTCCGGCCACGGCGCGCTCGCGCGGTCCTGCACGGTTTCAAGACTTCGATGCTATGTTTGGATGCTGACGCGCTTTGCCACGTGACCACACCAGCCCAGACACCACGCTTGTGTGGCGCTCGAAGTTGAACGGCCCCGTCGCGCGCCGTCCCGATCACGTCGGACGCGACGGACCGCGTGAACCCGCGGCGGGCACTCTCCGCTCTCTCTTCTCGTGCGCGCGCGCCCGCAAACGCCCATCGCACGCTCCTGTCGTGGAGGTAGCCCGACTCAACCCGTCATGCCGGCCATGATTTGTGGCCCTTTGCGTTCGCAGCTACACCACGCCAAGCCGCACGGCGCCCTCACGGAAAACACGCCAACGGGGATGCAAGCAACGGTGCGCAGCCACGCGGGACCGAACACGGCCCGCATTGCGCGGCGTGCGGGCGCACGGATAAGCTACACGCGCACTCTCGAGCCACGCGCACTTCCCCCGCGATCGTGAGCACGCGCCGCTGCTGACGCCGGCTCCCATTGCGATGTGTTGCGATGCTTCCGATGGCAGAGAGACGGCGACGAGGCGCGCGACGCTCCTCACTCGCAGCCGCGGAGATCTAATGGCGTTGGCGAGGCGTGGAGGCAGCGTCGGGACGAGAGCCATCCCGTGAAGCCCGTTATCATACAAGCCGGCATCAACAAGAAGCCCGCCATAGCGATTGGCAGGCGCAAGTACAAGATTTCCGGCGTAATGGGCAGCCGGAAGCGCATGTACAGGCAATTTGACGACGAGCCGTCGTCGACTGATGTTGAGCTGCAGTCGAAGACGCGGGCGTGGGACAATGGCGCCGAGCCTGAAGCGGCACGTGCCTCCGTGGCGACGCCTGCAGGAAAGGAGGAGCAGGCAACGGCGTCGCGCAAGAGCGTCGGGGTGCGGTGGTGCCTACTCCTGACGTTCTCCGTGGTCGTCTGCGTTCTCTTGCCAGCATCAGCGTACTGGAGTTTTGCCGAGTCTTGGAACAGAGTGCAGGCAAGCGCTGAAGAGCATGGCGACGACGACGGCAATTCATCTCTGCGGAGCAGCAAATCGCCACCGCTGCCGCCGTCATCGGCGCTGCCGCCACCGCCAGCGCTGCATCTACCCAGCGAGCCGCAGCACTCGTCGCTGCGGCTCTCGCCGTCGC
>AEAR01000197.1_pt1 | contig 11243 bp, 11 predicted proteins | sample 349768 | NCBI WGS metagenome assembly AEAR01 (sample SAMN02954311, study PRJNA50327) | marine metagenome | biome: aquatic; feature: Florida Straits; material: sea water; isolation source: Florida Straits, depth 75m | depth 75 m m | reverse complement strand
CTCGAGCGAGTCGGCCACGCGACGAGGCTCTCGCGTCGAGCATGCGCTTTGCTCGCGTGGAGCACGAGCGGCCGGGATGTCGATGAACCGGCGGAGGTCGACCGTCTTCGCGAGGCCGACCTCGAGGCGGTACGCCTCCTCCGTCTCGCGGTGCAGCACCTCGCTCTCCTCTCGATCGGCCGGCACCGGAAGGCCGGCCTCGAGGATGGTTTGGGCTCGCCGCGTGCCCGCCTGCGCGGCGACCATCGACGAGAGCCGCTGCCACTCGAGCAGATCGAGCGTCACATTCTCCGGGTCGACAGGCTCGGGAGTCGGCGGCGCGTCGGCAACCACCTCCGTGTCGAGCGACAGTCGGAGCGGAGCGACGCGATTGCGGTGCTGCAAGGCGGGGTTTATTCGAACGTGCGGCGCCGGCGGCAGCCAGAGCAGGGCGGCGGCGGTGCAAGCGCGGAGGAGGAGCATAGTGCGCTTTATTAGACGGCTTTTGAGAGCTCCCACGCGGCGCTCCCACGCGTGCGTGGGCCTCCCACGCAAAACTGAGGTTTTTGCAAAGCTCACCTCCCACGCTCACAAAAAACGCGTGGACGCGCACGCCCGCGGTGCGACGCGCGCGAGATAGGCCATTGGGCAGCGTGCCTGCTCGAGCCGCGGCCGCATCGCGCCGTCGTAGAGCGAGAGCGGCCCCCCAAGGCGAATTGGACCAAAGTATCGACCACATGAACAGCCAGCTTGTACGGAGACGTAGTAGGCGAAGTAGGGGTCGCTCGAGTGGCCGATGAGGCGGTCGGACCGCCGCGTCCAAAGGCAGGCATCGAACGCGACGCGCACGAGCGAGACCATCATCGCGGCGCATGAAGGTGGAAGGGTCAAACCTCGCGTCGCCGGCGCATGAGATGCGGTCGCGCGGACCGGCCGAGCGCCCTCGGAGGACCAGTTCGGGTCTGCGCCGGCCCGCCGCGATGGCGGACGTGAGCGTCCACGACCTTTAATGCATGAGTGGGAGGGTCCCACGAATAAAGCGCGTGGGCGTGGGAGCCACGCCGTGCGAGCGAGGTCGCACGCGTGGGAGGCCTCGTGGGACCCCTGCGTGGGCCCTTGCAAAAACCCTCTAGTGAGAGATTCCTGTTCGCGAGCGAGTCAGCACCTCTTTGTCCGCCGCGAAGCAACTTTTGCGCAGCGCTCCCTGCAACTCCGGCTCACGCTCTTCGCGGCCGGGCACGTCCTCTGAGGCATCCTCGGTGCGGCCGGGCGCTCTCGCGCGGCGGAGGTTCGACCATCTGCCGCTGGCGGCGCCGAACGGAAATAACCGTTTGAACGACACCACCCGGCTCGCTCACCTGTCGCGCGCTCTCGCTCTCTCTCGTGTGCATTCGAGGCGCACTCGTGCTGCTGGAGCCCGTGCCGCCCGCCGCCGTCCTCTCCGCCGCCGTCTTCATCGTCTGCATCGACATCTCTGTGCGCTCGGTCATCTTCCCGTGCTTCTGGCCGACAATTCCGGCGTGCACGTGCGTGCTGCGCCCGTGCGCGCGCGGATCTTTGAGTACACGTACAGTAGACACAAAAAAAGCACCGTGCACGAGTGCGGAGAGCGCACATGAGCGCGGTGGCAGCTCGCAAACTCAGCGGCAAGTGGGCCGCCGCACATCATTCGTCGAATATGAATTATGATGTTGTCGCGGCAGAAGACGACGCTTCCGAAGGCGTTCCTGAGCGGCACGGGCACGAGAAGCACGGGAATGGAGCGACTGCACACGAGAGAGAGCGAGAGCGCGCGCCAGGTGAGCAAGCCGGGTGGTGTCGGTTGAACGCGAATTTCAGTTAGCGCCGCCAGCGGCAGACGGTGTGCGAGGCGCAGGAAAAGCCGGCCGGGGAGGCGGGAACCGGGATCTACTGCTTTATCGTTTATGTCAAGATATCCTACTCGGGGACCAGCGCAGGACATCGCGCGCACCCACGATAACCTGCCTTAGGCAGGATATCGCGCCCGACCGGGGAGGCTAATGCAGATGCGCGGTTCGCGAGTACAAAAGGCGATCTACGGCTGTAGCGTAGGAGGCGATGAGCGAGGCGCGGAAGAAGTGGATGAAGAGAGAGAGAGAGAGACAAGTGTTCGTGTTCACAACAAGCGCGTGTGCCGCACGTCATTTTTTTCCCAACGTGGCTGCTGCTGCCGCCGCCTTCATCTTGGCCGCCGCGCTGCCCGCGCCCTTCAGGATCGTTGAGAGCTCCTTAAAATCGAGAGACCCGCCGCCGTCAGCGTCCCAACTGTTGAAGAGCTCGTCGATGTCCTTCGCCTCGATCTCAACTCCGAGGGCCGGCATGGCCTTGTGGAACTCCTTTCGTGAGATCTCTGCCGAACATCCGGAGCACGCACGTAGAGGGGAACAGAGCTTGGGATCGGCGGGCAAGGAAAATCCTCACAAATCCCACTTCTGGGAACGCACCGCCGTCGCCGTCCGTGTCCCATTGTCTGAAGAGGTCGATGACGCGCGCGGAATTCTTCTTAAGCGCAACACCGAGTTTCTCCGGTATCGGCATCGCCGGGTTCTGCTCGGAGAGTTGATCCATAGTTTTCTTCAATGGAGTGTCTGGCTTCTTTACTGGCTTCGGCTTCTCTCTGCAGAGAGAAGCGCACGGTGCAGGATGGGTGGGAGAGGCAGCGGGTGATCAGTGGCGGCGGCGGCAGTATCACGGCGTGTTTAGTCCAATCCCGGCTGTGTTCAATGGGCGCAGACACGCACTTGAGCTTCGCTATCTCCGTTTGCAGATCAGACACCTGTTTCGTCAACTTCTCGCGGACCTCCTCCAGTTGTTTTACGGACTTTTGGCTCGCCTCGAGGTGCACCTGGTAGGTGTTGATTTCGCTCTCCGCGGCCTCCTTAGCCTCTATCACCTTCTTCAGCTCGTCGTCGACGCGTGCGCGCTCCTTATCGGCCGCTGCCTCCGCGTCACGCGCCTCCTTCACCTTTGTCTCCGCCTCAACCTTCGCGTCATTCAGCCGCGCCTCCATGCGATCGCGCTCCGCCTGTCGTTCCGATTCGATGAGCTCGGCCTCCGCTTTCCTCTGGGCCGCGACCGTCTCACGCTCAGCTTGGCGCTCTTTCTCGAAGGTTTCCGTCAAGACTCTCTGCCGTTCCATGAAGGCCTCGCGATCAGCATTACGATCCTCTCCAAACTTGGCGATCTTCGCGATTAGATCCGTCTTGTCGACCTCGAAGGTCGCGCGCTGCTCGGCGAGCAGCTTCTCCAAGAGCGCCTGGTTCGACTCGTTCTGCGAGACCATCTGTACGCGCGCCTCGTCATTCGATTGCTCGGCGAGGCTCTGGGAGGCGCGCGACTCGCCGAGCTGCCGATGTAAATCCTCGAGTGCCGCGGCCTGACGGTCGCAAATCGGCTGCAGCTCATTGAGCATCGCCTCCTTTGCCTGCAGCGCGCCGCATGTGTGGTTGTGCTTCTCCTTTAACGCGGTGAGCTCATCGTCTCTCGCGGTGATGACCATCTTCAACTCTCCGCTTTCGTTCTTGCTCTGCGAGAGGTGAGGACGTAAGGAGGTGCGAGGGGAGACGTGGGGAAGATGAGAGGAATGAGGAGGTTATTACCTGCGAGAGCTCATATTCCAGGCGTGCCTTATCGCGCTTTTCATCCATTCGAAGTTTGAGCTCCCTCGCCTCCTCTGAGTAGGTGAGCCACTGCTCAAAACCGCGGTACAGGCCGGGCGTGTGCAGCGCGTTGGCGCACTGTCGCAGCCGCGAGAGGGCGTACACCTTCGCTCCCCACATCTCCATCCAAGCCTGGAAGCACACCGCGATGTCGCGGTTCATGATCCGCCGCACCATCTGGCGCCTGAGGAGATCGACTCGTTCCTCCTTAGCTTGCTGCTCGTGCAGCTTCTCGCGTTCCTCCGCCGTCCCCACGAGTTCAATTTTTTGCCGTTCTAATGCCAGGCGCAACTCCATGTCCTTCGCCGCGAGCTTAGCCTCACACTCCTTCCGGATCCCCGCAAGCTCGTCCTCGACGAGCGTCTTCGTGCTGAGCAGGTCGCTCTCACGCTTCATCTGCTCCTCAACCAAGCGAGTGTGCTCCGCCTCCTCCCATTGATTTGCCCACTCTCCAAATGCAAATGACTTTTCTGGAGACCGCAGACGGTTGCCCACCTCGCGCAGCCGCGCGAGCGCGTATACTTTGCTCTGCCATAACTCCACCCACGCCCCAAAGCCGAGGGCGATGTCGCGGTTCATGATCCGTCGCACCATCTGTCGCCGGAGCAGATCTACACGGTCCTCTCTCGCGCGGGCAGCTGCAAGCTCCTCCTGGCGCTTCAGTGCATCCGCAGACAAAGAGACATCACCCTTGAGGTTGCCGAGCGTCTCGATGAGAGCGCGCTTCTCCTCGAGCACACCGCAGAGATCCTGGCGCACCGCCTTTAATTCAACCTCGAGCATCTCGCACCGTGACCGGAACTCGCCGATTGTCATCGACTGCCTCGCCGCTTCCGCCTCTGCGGCTGCGAGGCGCTCCGCCTCCCAATCCGCGGCCCACAGTTCAAACGCACACGATTTCTCGGGAGCGCGCAGCTTGTTTCCCACCTCGCGCAGCCGTGCCACCGCGTACGCCTTCGCCTGCCGTAGCTCTTGCCATGCGCCAAAGCCCATTGCAACATCGCGGTTCATGATGCGCCGCACCATCTGGCGCCGAACGAGGTCGATGCGTTCCTCCTTTGCCGCCTTCTCCTCCTCCTCCCTCAGACGCTGCTGCTCGTCGACAGTTCCCGACAGCTGCACGCGGAGGCGCTCAAGGGCCGCCGAACGCTCCCTCTCCGCGGCAGCGAGCTGCGTCTCCGCGTCTAGCCGTGCCTGTTGGAGCTCCTTCAGGAGCTGATCACGCTCAGCGGCAAGCTGCGTTGTTGCCGACTGCTGCTGTGCAAGTAAGCTCATCTTCTGAGTCTCAATCCAATCGTCGCACCATTCCGCAAATGCGTTGGCGAGCTCCGGGGCGCGCAGCTTGTTGCCCACCTCACGCAGCCGCCCCATTGCATACACCGTCGCTTCCCAGAGGTCCTTCCACGCGCCAAAGCCCATCGCAATGTCGCGGTTCATGATCCGCCGCACCATCTGGCGCCGGACGAGCTCGATCCGCTCCTCCCGCGCCTGCGCCTCCAATGCGCCCGCACGCTCCTCCGCGGTACCAACGAGCTCAATGCGCTGTCGCTGTAGCGCCGCCAACTGCTCCGCTGCGGCGGCGACAAGCTTTCTCTCGTACTCAGCCCGCACGCGCGCGAGCTCCGCCTCGGCAACCTTCTTATTACCGAGAAGGTCGAGCTCCTTCTTTTGTGCCTCGTCCAAACGCCGCAATTGCTCGGCCTCAGTCCACTGTTCAGCCCACTCGCAAAAGGCAACCGAGAGCTCAGGAGCGCGCAGCCGGTTTCCCACCTCTCGCAACCGAGACATTGCGTACTTTTTCGCCTCCCACGTCTCGATCCATGCGGTGTAGCCAAGGGCGAGATCGCGGTTCATGATCCGCCGCATCACCTGCCGGCGGTAGAGCTCGACGCGCTCCTCCTTCTCCTGAGCCTCGCGCTGGCGCTGGCGCTCCTGCAGCGAGCGGAGTTCGCCCATCAACCCCCCTTCGACATCCTTGTCGTCGCGCGCCGCCTGCACCAGACGGTCGCACTCCTCTCGCACGCGCCGCACGTCCGCCTCCCACGCCTCGCGCGTCCGCGATCGGTTCTCGCGCTCCTCGAGCTGGCGCTGCTGCTCCTCATACTGCTGTATCTGCCGCTCGCGGCGTTCCTGCTTGAGGGCCTTCTTCAGCGCCTTCACGTCCTGCTCGAGGATTGCGTTCCTGCGCTTCATCTCCTCGTAGTGCATGTATGGTGGCTGTGGTGCGATATAAGGTGTCTCGACGGCCTGTAGCCGCTTGAGGCGGGAGCGGCCGAGGAGCTGTTCGGCGGAGGGGAGCCCGCTGCCTGGTGGCCGCGGGATGTACATGAATGAGGAGTTGCCGGCACTCGCGAAGACGCTTGGGTCAACTGTGCCTGCCTCTGCAAGCAGTGGCGGCAGCAACTCGGCCGGCACGCCATTCGAAGGTGGTGGGCGCGAGCCTTGCGCGCTCATGGCGTGGCGGGCGGGGACGGGAGAGGCAGGTATCTCGCGTTGCGCCCGCGCCCGCGCAGAATGTGCCTTGGGCATGTGACTCAACAGCTGTGAGTCTGTCGTTACGCCACGACGTGAGGCGAGATCGTGTGGAGACCGCATGGGTTTGGCTCCCTGGACCCAAGTCCGCGCATAATTTGAAGGAATCTAAAAATCACGTTTAGCACCACGACAGCGCTCATCACAGCAGATCAAGCCCAGATCGCTTCGTTCGAGAGTGTAGTGTCGGCGTCACGTTGAACTACCCCCCCGACGTCCCTGGGGATCCCCCCCTTGCACGTTGGACCTGTGGAAAAATCCATGGGAGGGGTTCCAGCACCCCCCCATGCACCATGGACCTGCGACGGGGGATTGCGTCGCTCACGATAGCGCTCGTCAAGGCGATTTTGCCCATTTTTCTTCGCCTGCGGCGCTCTATTTTCAACGTTTCTGAGCACACAGACGACCGGTTTCTGGCTGACAACGTAGAGAGAACCAACTTGGTTGTCTGAACCCCTCATTACGGGGCCTGGGGCACGTCAGAGTGAGTGCCTACCGGCTGTTACAAGCCGTTACAAAAGGTTGTTTGATCCATCACCCCCCTCATGGACCATGGCCCTCAAATCTCGGTCACCCCCCCATCCCAGCACCCCCCCATGCACCATGGACGAGAATTTTCGGCCGATTTAAGAACGTGGGGGGGGTCAGTTCAACGTGACGCCGACATAGGTCCTGCCGCTCTCCCGCCTATCCATGGCCGCTGCTCTCTCCCCTGCCACGGCCCACACACGTCGAGTGCGCGCCGCGTCGCCGAGGTTCAGCTTGGTTGGCTTGGCTGATGTATTTCCCTGCGGCCGGGCGTGTTTTTGCGCCGCGCCGCTCGCAGGGGAAAATTCAATACAGCTCACCGTTTGCGTGTTTTTTTGTGGTGCTTGTGCGCACGAGGCGGTCGTGGCGCGCCCCTGAAGGGCATCTGACATCCCGAGCAGCGCGAGCACGGCCCCTCCCATCCCCGCGCACGCCTGCACCGCGACGCGCGACCTGGCAGGGCGTCGCTCGAGCTCTTCCCCGTCCATCTCACGCCTGGCACACGATGCCGTCCACTGCGCGCAGGCTCGCGTCGATGCCACGCACCCTCACCGCGACGCCCTCCTCGCGCGCGATGATCGCGGCGCGGCGGACGTCGGCCCAGTCGCGCTCGCTCAGCCGGCCGCGCGTCGCGGCGGTGAACGAGGCAGTGGCAGCGTGGCGCGCGCGTCGCATCGCCATTTTGCCGCGGTTTACAAGTTGGTTTGCGAACGAGCTCCCATGTAACGCCTACGACGAGGACATTACGGGTGACCGAGCGAGCACCGGGCCGGAGGCCGCGGGTCGCACCACCGCTAGACACACCACGTGGTGACGACTAACGGTGACAGTGACAAATACATCCCACTCCCTCGCACATCGCACCAGACGCTCACTTGCGCCCCTCCGGGCGGCCTCTGGGCGCAGCATCCTGTCGCGTTCAGCCCGTCTCGGGTCGACCAGACGTGCGCGCCCGCTTCGGACGCGCGCGTTGGCCGCGCGGCTGCCTCTCTTCGCCGGGAGGTCGGCCTTCGATGGAGGACTCGGCCTCCATCGGCGTCGCGCGGTCGGCCGCGAGTCGCGCGATGAAGTTGGTTTTTTCCTGCTCCTCACTCGCTGCCACGGCAGCCTGGAATAAGAATTGAAGTATGAGAGAGTCTCCTGCTTACGAGGACGAGGACCCTGACGATACGACCCTCCTTAATGGCACCTCAATCGCTCCCGCCGCACCCGCCCGTTGGCCTTGGGTGCTGCTCGGCACCTTCATTGGCGTGCTGGTGCAGGCATTTCCCAGCACAGTTGCATCAAATCCCACAGCGGTGGTGCAAGAGGCAACTTGTGGCGCTGTGCCGTCGGCAGCGCCACCGCTCATGCGCCGCCTCCTTACCGCCAAGGTGCGTAATGTGCTGGTGACGGGGGGTGCGGGATTTATTGCCTCGCACTTTGTGTTGGCACTGGTTGACCGCAAGGGATTTAACGTGACTGTTGTTGATAATCTCTCACGAGGCTCAATCGAGACCATTTTGCGCCTGCAGGCCGCCGCCGAGCAGGCGCGCGAGCCACTCACTTGGGTGCGCCTAGACGTCAACGAGGAGCACAAAATGGCTGCTTTGCTCGCACGCAACAGCATCGAGTTGGTTGTGCACTTCTCGGGCAACGCGTATGTTGGCGAGTCCATGCTGCACCCTGAAGACTATTATCAGAACATCACCGCATCGACGATCTCGCTCGTGCGCGCGATGAACCGTGCGGGCGTGCGCCGCCTAATTTTCTCGTCGTCCTGTGCCACGTTTGGCTCGCCGATCACCTTCCCCATCACCGAGTCGACGCCGCAGCGGCCGACGAACCCGTACGGTCAGGCGAAGCTGCAAGCCGAGCAGGCGATCGTCGCCTTCCTCCGGTCCAGGGAGCGCCAGAACACAGACTTCTCGGCCGCACTATTGCGCTACTTCAATGTCGTCGGTGCCGATCCTAAGGGGCGTCTGGGCCCGCACCTGGTCCACAAGGCGAACGCGCGCTTCCCACGCATCCTCGATGCTGTCTACGACGTGGCGCTCGGCGTGCGCAGGGAGCTCACCGTCACGGGCGATCAGTTCCCGACCAAGGACGGCTCGGCTCAGCGCGATTATATCCACGTTACCGACCTCGTCGATGCGCACGTACAGCTCATGTTCGCGCTCAGAGACAATGACCTGCTTTACTACAACGTGGGCAACGGGCAGCCATACACGGTGCTCGAGATCGCCGAGGTCGCGCAAAAAGTGACAGGCCGTGCCATTCCAGTCAAAATGACCAAAGCAAGGCCGGGGGACCCCGGCATTCTTTACACTGATCCCGCGAAGATCAAGTTTGAGATCGGATGGTGCGCATCGCACAGGGAACGCCTGTGGACTGCTCTTATGTCTTCGCATGCACGCGTCTCGCCTGTGCGGCAGGAGACCCAAGCACGCCAGTATCGAGTCGATGGTCCGCCACGGCTGGGAGTGGCGCGCCTCGCATTATGGCACACCACCGGGGCCGTCGATCGACCCTCTCGCATACAACTACGTCTCCTTCACAAAAGAGAATGACACGGCGCCCACGCTCGGTGACAACCCGAAGATCGTTATAGTCGGCGCGGGTCCGACGGGGTTGTGCGCCGCATGGCGACTGCACGAGCTCGGATACACCAACTGGGAGCTGCTCGAGGGCACAACCGAGCCCGCTGGCCTCGCGTGTACTATCAGGGACGAGACGGGCTTCGGCTGGGACATTGGCGTGCACTGCCTCTTCTCGCACTTCAGCTTCTTCGACGCGCTGCTCGACGACCTCCTGCCGCCTCGTGATTGGCTTTACCATCAGCGCTACTCGCCGGCACACATGCGCGGCCGGTGGGTTGGTTATCCGGTGCAGTCTAATGTTTGGCGGCTGCCTGAGGCGGAGGTGGCCGGCATCCTCACCGACCTTGCCCAAAAGAGCGCACGGCCGAAGCCGCCGCCTCCGCGCAACTTCAAGGAGTTCCTCGACTCCAAATTTGGCGAGGCGCTCACTGATACTTTCATGGCGCCGTACAATGCAAAGGTGTGGGCGCACCCAGCGCACGAGATGAACCACATTTGGGTAGGCGAGCGCGTGAGCGAGATCGAGAGCTCAAAGGTGCTCTCGAACGTTATCAACCGGCGCGACGCGCCGAAATGGGGCCCGAATGCACAGTTCCGTTATCCGATGAACGGCACTGGGCACATCTAGGTCAAGGTATTCAACGAACTCCCAGGGGCGCACAAGACGCTCGGCGCACGCGTGACGGCGGTGCGCACCAAGGGGCAGAAGGCACTTCAGCTCGCCGACGGGCGCAAAGTGCCCTTCGACGGACTGCTCTCGACGATGCCCATCGTCAACCTGCTGCGGATGACACCAGACTGTCCGGATCTTGCTGCGTTCGCTGAGGGCAACAATGGGGCCACAGACCACTCACGCTTCAAGCACCAGACCGTCAACCTCATTGGTGTTGGCGTGTGGGGAACCTCGGTGCCAGCCGCGCTCGACGGTGTCCACTGGGTCTATTTTCCCGAGAGCGACTATGTCTTCTACCGCGTCACCGTCCTCTCCAACTTCTCGCCGCGCATCGTCGCGAAGCCGTACGAGCAGTGGTCTCTACTTGTCGAAGTCTCCGAGTCTAAGCACCGCCGCTACTTTGACGCGACCAAGGAGCGCGAGTGGAAGCTGCAGGACCTCGCCAAGGACGTTGAGGAACTCAGGCGCGTCGTCATCGACGGACTCCACCGTGGAGACATGCTGCCGCGCAACGCAAGCATCGCCTCTGTGTGGCACAAGCGGCTGGAATATGGCTATCCGGTCCCGTATGTCGAGCGCAACATGCATGTCCACACTGCTGACATTGCACTGCGCAAACTTGGCATCTGGTCGCGTGGACGGTTTGGCAGTTGGAAGTACGAGGTGGGCAACCAAGACCACTCGTGCATTCTTGGTGTCGACGCAGTCGACTCGATGCTTTTTGGCGGCAACGAGGAGGGCCGCGAGGCTACTTTCAACTCACCCGACTACGTCAACGGCAAAAATCGCCTATACGATCGAGAGTTCAACCCCGTGGCGCTCGCTCGCGCAGCGAGACGCGCTCACAGCTTCCAGAAACCGCCGCGCCGGCTACGCGTGCTCCCGCAGTGGGACTGGGTTTTGGCGCACTGCGACGAGGATGACGCCTGGGTTGACCGAATTCGCAAGGTGATGACTTCACTGCCAACTGACACCAAGTGGCTCGTGCATGGCTACGAACAATGCGGCGTTGCCGAGGTGAAGCGCCCGATGCTCGAGATGCTGCGCGAGGCTCTGAACCACCACGACCGCATCCCGCACCCAGCTCACAGCCTCCAGCTCTCCGTGTGGGTGCGCCACATCGTTGCTCACTACCATAAGCTCCCAGAGTACGTGTTCTTCACGCCCACCTCGGTCCCGACGGTCTCGAGCGTCTTCTCGGCGCAGGCGCTCACGCAGACGATGCAGTCGTCTCGCGACTTTGGCATGTGGGGCTCGCATGTCATCGAGATG
>AEAR01000853.1_pt1 | contig 11353 bp, 9 predicted proteins | sample 349768 | NCBI WGS metagenome assembly AEAR01 (sample SAMN02954311, study PRJNA50327) | marine metagenome | biome: aquatic; feature: Florida Straits; material: sea water; isolation source: Florida Straits, depth 75m | depth 75 m m | reverse complement strand
GGCCAAGGAAGATGATGACGAGAGTGATAATGAGGATGTTGATAAATATCCTGCAGCAGCACACACACACACACACACACACACAGTGCACAGCAGCAGCGGTCAGCAAGCAAGCAGCGGCACTCTGTCTATGTGAGCCTCTGGCTGCCCACCGGTACGCGTCGAGCCGCGCGGTCGAACTCGGCCGTTCGGCTATGAGGCCGCTGAAGAGGAGGCTGCCGCTCACACTTAGCGCTCCGCTCACGATATCAAATTCGCCGACGACTTCGAAATGAGGGAGGACGGCAACACTCGCCGCGCTCTCACATTGTGTGTACGAGCCTTGCACCTGCAGCAGCACACACAGCAATGCATCGGTGTCAGAGTGCCCAGTGAACACACACACACACACTGGGCGGTGCTAGGCATTGGTGTGTGTGAGAGCATCTGTAGAGAGGCAGACCTCATGAAGGTTGACGAGCGGAATGTTGGTTAGACTATCGCCGTCGGGTCCGAGCCGCACGGTACCTATAGAGAGAGAGGAAAGGGAGGGAGGGAGGGAGGGTGGTGAGGCTTGTTGCGGTGGTGAGGCGAAGAGGTGATGGAGGTGGTGGAGGTGGGAAGAGGTGGTGGAGGTGGGATGCGGTGATCGAGGTGAGCAGTGGTGGAGTGAGGTAGTACCGCCGACGTTTGGCCCTCGGGTGTGACGGTGCGAGTGTGTCGTGCGTGTGGCGAGAGCGTGTGGGTCCGTTGGGTTGTGAGAGGGGGAGGGGGGAGGTAGTACCGCCGACGCCCTCAAATGGAGGTAGGCTGAGGATTGAATTGTATAGCGCGTCCGCGTCCTCCTTGTCGCCGCCACTTTTGAGGAGGGCATCCATACCTAAAGCAGCAGCAGCACAGAGAAAGTGGCAGCAGAGCGGTCAGAGCGGCAGCAGCAGCAGCAAAGAGAGAGAGAGAGAGAGAGGCACAGCAGAGCGGTCAGAGAGTGGCATTGAGAGTGCTCTGGGTGCATAAACAGACTGGGGAGGTGGTGGGCATATCCAATACCATAAGCAAATAGTAGTAGCGAGTCCATCCGTTGGCTTCCGTAATCTGTATACCTGTAGCACACACAGTGCACAGATGTCAGTGGCATTGAGTGCTGAGAGTGCACACAGTGGGAGGTGGGCATTGTGTGTGTGGGCCCTGGCTGTATATACGTGTGCAAATCGCCATCCGCATCGCAATATGGTCTGCCATAGCCGTGGCATCCTAAAGCGGAGGCGACGCCTTCGTCGCTCCATCGCGCCTGGTACCTGTAGCGCACACACAGTGGCACAGGAGCAGTCAGAGTGGCATTGAAGAGTGCTGAGAGTGCACACACACTGCGCAATGGGGGCACTGTGTGTGTGTGAGCCCCCCCTCAGCTCATACGCTCGTTGTGTATTCGTCGTGCTCAGTTTAATGCCTGGCATTAGCCCGAGCATACCCTTGGCACCACGGAAGGCGGTGGCGTTGACTGAGCCGGTAGGATTGCGAAAGGCGCGGTCCGACACCCATGAGGAGAGGTAAGCATGCCCCGCGCCGTCTGTAGAAGCGCGCGCACACACACACACACGGCAGTGGCACAGCAGCGGTCAGGGTCGCATTTTTTGCGTGCTGCGGAGTGCACACACACTGGGGGAGGTGCAGGGCATTATGATGTGTGTGCAAGCCGTGTGGGAGCGACGCGTACACATCTGCATCTCGTCTCGCGACTCGTAGACGGCGTGGAAGATCGCGCGCTGCACATCCGGATTGGTTGCGATGAATACAATCCGCGCGTTGCCGTCGCGCAATCGTCGCAGCACCTCCCATGCGTCCACCCTTGCCTCTACCTCAGAGACCTCAATTTGAAGCAGAGTGGTGCCGCCGGAGGCCTCAAGTTGCGAGACGAAGCGATTCTTACCTGTAGCACACACAGTGCGCAGCAGCGGTCAGAGTGCCATTGAGTGCTTGAGTGCACACACTGTGCGGTGCGGGCATTGTGTGTGAGCAGCCCTGGATTTCTTGCTGTCTCTGCCCCATAACGTCGTCTCATACACGACCGCAACGTGCGTCCACTCGAGGTGCGTGCATAACGCGACGAGGCCTTCGGCGATCCATCTCTCGTTTGGCGTCGCTCGTATGAGCCTCGGGTACGTGTTTGAATCGCTCAGAGGCGTCGCCGTTGAGTCTGGTGAGATGATCACCTGCAGCACACACACACACACACACACACACACACACACACAGACAGAGTGCACAGCAGCGGTCAGTGGCATTCATTGAGTGCTGACTGCACACACACTGGGAGGTGTGGGCATTGTGTGTGTGTGTGAACGCAAGATGATGATTGACCGCGTTCACTCCGCTTGAGCTGCGCCACGAGGCCTCCGCAACTTGTCTCACGTCGTCCGAGCAGGATGGCCCAAGATACGCCGAAACGCGCGGGAGATTTGAATTGATCTCGTCGAATGCGGTACGCACGAGGTTCTTGGCGCAGCCGGCGGTGGCCGCTTGGTGGACGATGGTCACGCCAGGCAGTAGCTCGTCAAAAAACCCGTCGCTTTTATTGTTGAGTAGGGTGATACCATGGCGCCATCGATCGCACAGCTCGTGCTCTGCGACGTCACGCGCGACGCCGCTCGCATTGCCGCACGCCAACCCAATTCGCACAAAGCCATCGCCAGTCGCGTGGGCGGGAGGGCGACTTGCGCCATCTTGTGTCGCCCATGAAATCGGCGGTGCGCTCGGAGACGCGACGAACGAATCGGCCCATCCGGCGTCAGAAGAGACGAATGACCACGCGCCAAGGGTCGCAAAGCTGCCGCCGCCGCCTGCACCACCGCCTGCACCACCACCGCCACCACCGCCCGCTGCCGCTGCCGCTGCCGGATGATAGTTGAGAATATTGTATCGCACGCCGATACGATCGCCACGGTACCTCTGACCGACTCCATTCTGATTAAACGAAACTCTGCCCGTCGCGCCCTCGAAGGTCGTACGAAGCAACGCATTGTAAAAATCCTCGCCAGTGTACGATGTGCCTCTACTGTCGACCTCTATGATCCTATGCAGCGCGTGAGCGGCCGCAAACGCGGCGTCGTAGACATAAGGGCCTGCTCAGGCTCCAAGGCGATGCGTTCGTAGGCACAGCAAGCAGCGAAGGTGAGAGAGAGGGGATGGAAGGGGTGTGTGTGGGAAGGAAGGAGGAAGGCACGCTTCTTACCGTATGAGTCACCCGCTTGTGACGCGACGCCGCCGCATCGATATGGTCGTCCGCTCCCATCATCATACGCCCAAAGCAACTCACCGCCGTCATCACGCTCGAGATCGCAGCCGCCCGTCCATCCGGACGGGTCCGAGCCATTGCCGGCGTGTGAAGGCAGCGACGCCGCCATTGAAGCATACGTCGCGTGCGCGCTCGTCGCCGCCGGAGCGGGCTCAATACCCACATAGCCGAGCGTTCCGGACGGAAAGGTATCGAAGAAGCTCGCGCCAAGCTGCGAGACGGTCTCCGAGCCAATCCACGTGTAATTCTGACCGCCGATGCCCTCCGCACGCGCCGCACGAATCACACGTCTTGCGTCCGCTTCGTGGCAGAATAAGACAATCGCACGCACGCCGCTCGCTCTCACTATGTCGATTGGTCCACCGGGTAATCGCAGATCCGCCTCGCTCGTGCCCTTATCGAAGCGAACCGTGGCGAGGATATCAATCTCCTCGGCGGCGGCTGTCTGATGGAAGGCTTCTATTCCGGTGCGGCCGTAGAGGTCTGACGAGGCGATGGTGGCGACGCGGTTGACGCGCAATAAATGGCGTACGAGGCCGGCGAGCGCAGTCGATTGGAGCGTGTCGGAGACGCAGACGCGCATGAGGTACGGATAGGCGACCGAATCGGAGAGTTCAGGGCTCGTCGACGAATACGAGATTTGCGGCGTCTGCCCGAGCGTCGAGACGGTCGCCACGCCCTTTGATGCCGAACTGCACGCAGCGCCGATGATGACGTCGCAGCCGGCGCCGCCAAACGCGTGCTGGACCATGCGCGTCGCCTCGGCCATCGCCGTCAGCTGGTCACAGCGCGAATCGCCGTGCTGCAGCAACAACCGCGTGTTGGGCAGCAGCGTCGTGTCGTTGTTGATGGATCGCAGCGCGGCCTGCAGGATTGCGAGGCGGCGGTGGCCCTTTGCACGAGGCGCCGAGCCGTCGCGGAACCACTTTGGGAATAGGCTGCACACGTGGATCTCGGCGGGCGGTGCGGAGGTCGCGATGGTCGCGGTGAGGAGGAATAGCATCGTTCGCGCGCGCGTGTGTGGTATGTAATACGCGCGGGCCGTGGCGAGGTCGGCAAGCGAGGTAATATGAGGACGCGTCGCTTGGCGCGTCGGAAAGTTGTCAGCAAACTTGATCGGCGTCGCGATGGGCACCTTTCGAGGCACGAGTTTTGCACGGGAAGCGAAAGGTTGGGTTGTTGGTAGCGGCTGATCGTCACGCAAAACGCTCGGCACGGCGCTCTCCGACGCCTGCTCTCGTGCGCGCGCGCCACATTGCGCAACACACATGTGGGAGCCGCGCAGCCTGCTGGCGGCGCAGCTCTCCACCCTTCACGTGGCGGAGGAGGAGGAATCCGACGCCACTCTCGCCAAGCTGCCCGCCGAGATCCTCAACGTCATCGCCGAGACCCTCCACGACGTGCTGCTGCCGCACCACGTCGGCCGCCTCGCCTGCACGTGCCGAGCGATACAGGCGGGCGTGAAGGACGCGCTCGCAAGGCTGCGCGTGGAGCATCGGGAGGCGCACGAGCTTCTTAATTCTACTGTCAGAGTAACGGACCGCCCCGCTCTACATCGCCCCATCATCGAGCTCTACTGGCAGAGGAGCGGTCTGACGCCAGCGGCGGCGCCGACGCTCCTCAGCATTCTCCGAAGCGAGGCGCTGGTGGAGGTGGAGCTGCTCTACCTGTGGAAGAATGCTCTGGGCGACGAGGGCGCCGCCGCCGTCGCGACTGCGGCCGCGGCCGGCGGCCTGCCGCGCCTCAAGCGGCTGCACCTCGCCAGCACGCAGATTGGGCCCGACGGCATCAAGGCCCTCGGCTCCGCGTGTGCCGGCGGCGCCTTTCGCCACGTGCAGGTGCTCAACCTGAGCCACAACCCGATTGGGCGGACAATGGCCTGATGAACCTCGCGACGACGCTCACCAAGAATGAAAGGCGCCACCCGCTGCCGGCGCTCGAGAAGCTCTTCCTCAACTTTTGCTCGATTGGCGACTGCGGGCTGCTGGCGCTCGCGGCCGCGGCCGCCGGCGGCCGGCTGCCAAGGCTCGCGGAGCTCTACCTTCACGACAATGCCTTTGGCGAGATGGGCCTCGAGTTTCTCGCGGGCGCGATCGACGACCGGAAGCTGCCGTCGCTGAGGGAGCTCGTCGTGGACGAGCAGCACGAGGAGCACTTTCGGCTCAAGCAGGCGTGCGACCGGCGCCGCCCGCCGGTGCGGCTGGGGCGCTCGTACGAGGCGTTGGAGGCGGCGGTGGCGGTGTTTTAATCATCGGGGGGTGCGTGGTCCTCGCGTGCTCGCGACAGTAGGGCGACGAAAACATCAAACTTGTTTCGCGTCGTCGCGAGCACCCACGCGCGCGAACTTGCCCTCCGCGCGATGCCGACGACGCGCTCCTCCACGAAGGCGGCGCGCGTTCAGACGGCCACGACCGACGCCTCGCTCGCCGACCAGCCGCCGGAGATCCTCCATTTAATCGGCGAGGCCCTCGCTGCCGACGAGGCGCTCCAGCCGCGTCACCTTGGCGCTCTCTCTCGCTCGTGCAAAGTGGTCAAGGCGGCGGTGAAGGATTCGCTCGCGAAGGTGAAGGTGGAGCACGAGGCGGCGAGGGCGCTGGTAGTCAAGTGCCACTGGACGGTCGAGCGGATTGTGGCGGAGCGACCTACAACGCTCTATTGGGACAACAAAGGCCTGACCGCAGCGGATGTGCTGGCTCTCGTCAGCGTGCTCCAAAGCGAGGCGCTCGTGCAGCTCGAGGAGCTTTTACTGCCCAGCAACAAGCTGGGCGACGAGGGCGCCGCTGCTTTTGCGGCTGCGTCGGCGGGCGGCGGCCTGCCGCGAGTCAAAGCAGCTGTACCTCGGCATCAACCAGATCGGCGTTACTGGTGCACAGGCCCTCGCCACCGCCTTCGCCGATGGGGCCTTCCGCGAGCTGAAGGCGCTCAACATCGTCAACAACGCGATTGGCGACGCCGGCCTCACTGCCTTCGCCGCGGCGCTCGAGAAGGGCGCTCTGACGGCCCTCAAGCAGCTGTTCCTCTCCGGAACCGGGATCGGCGACGAGGGTCTGAAGGCGCTGATGGAGGCTGCTGCTGGTGGGCGGCTCGCGAAGCTCCAGAGGCTCTACATCAGACGGAACAAGATCGGAGAGGAGGGTATCAATGCACTCGCTGAGGCGATCGCCAACGGCAACATGCCGTCGCTCTACGAGCTGTGGGTGGACCAAGAGCATGCGGAGAACCCGCGGCTGAAGGCGGCGTGTGAGGAGTGCGGTGTTGGGCTGACTTGCGGAGTCTGACGCAAATCCCGGGCGTTGTGAAAAGGCCGGATATGGTATGGTGCGCGTGGGGCGCGCGCAAAGTGAAGGTGGCCGACTCCTCGAGGAGATAACTAAGGCGTCGTCGTGAGCACCCAATCCGACCTCAGGAAGGTGTGTCTCAGGCCCCACAACCGTGAGGTCCACCGTTTGCCCCAGATGTCCGTTATATCCGTTTCTCGTCCACCGGCGGAGCGGTTGACGAGCCGTTACATCCGTTTCTCGTCCACCGTTCGTCAACCGCGGTTGACGAGGGACGATTTTTGACGGTTGACGCCTCAAAAATCGCTATTTTTCCTTCGGCTCGCTGCGCTCGCCGTAAAAAATCGCTATTTTCACCATCTTTTCGCCGGTCACAAGCAAAAATACGCGTGTAACGGTCGTCCACCGCCGTCCACCGCCGTCCACCGCTCGAGGCACCGTGAGTCCACCGTTACACAACTTCCTGAGGTCGGGCACCCATGCGCGCGCGTAGAAAAAACTTGTGGCGCGCGATGCGGACGACGCGCTCCTCCACGAAGGCGGCGCGCGTCGAGGACGAGGACGACGCGCCGCTCGTCGCCCTCGCGGAGCAGTTCCCGGAGATCCTCAATATAATCGGCGACGCCCTCGCTGCCGACGAGGACGCGCTCCAGCCGCGGCACCTCGGCGCTCTCTCTCGCTTGTGCAAAGTGGTAAAGGCGGCGGTGAAGGATTCGCTCGCGAAGGTGAAGGTGGAGCACGAGGCGGCGAGGGCGCTTTGCAACAAGTGCGGCTGGCCAGCCAGATATATTGTGGAGAGGCGGCCCACATGGCTCGATTGGCGCGACAAGGGTCTGACCGCAGCGGATATGCCGGCTCTCGTCAGCGTGCTCAAAAGCGAGGCGCTGGTGCAGCTCGAGGAGCTTAACCTGTTCCGCAACGAGCTCGGCGACGAGGGCGCCGCTGCAATCGTGGCGGCCGCTGCGGGTGGCGGGCTGCCGCGGCTCAAGTACCTGGTCGTCACTAACACCCAGATCGGTGTCGCTGGCGTGCAGGCCCTCGCCACCGCCTTCGCTCGCGGGGCCTTCCGCGAGCTGGAGTCGCTCATCGTCGCCAACAACCCGATTGGCGACGCCGTCCTCACCGCCTTCGCCGCAGCGCTCGAGAAGGGGGCGCTTCCGGAACTCAGGGTGCTGGTACTCTCCGAAACCGGGATCGGCGACGAGGGTGTGAAGGCGCTGATGGCGGCGGCTGCTGGTGGGCGGCTCGCGAAGCTCGTGGTGCTAATTCTCCCACGGAACGAGATCGGAGAGGAGGGTATCAATGCACTCGCGGACGCGATTGCGAATGGCAGCATGCCGTCGCTCAACGAGCTGTGGGTGGACGGCATGCATGCGGAGAACCCGCGGCTGAAGGCGGCGTGCGAGGAGCACGGTGTTGAGCTGCATGGATAGCTGTGAGCCCCGAGCACGAACCAAGGCCGCAGCTGGGCATGCGAGCTAGCGCGTTATAAGATGGGCCGGCACACAAGCAGTCGCGTTGAAAGCAGGGCCGCAAAAAAGGGCCGAGTGCTCACTCAGTGCTCGCGACGACGCCACCCAAGTTCGACGCGCCTGGTCGTGAGCGCCGTAGGAGAAGTTTCCGCCGTCGGATGGAGGCGACCGCCCATCTCACCGACGCGCCCGACGCGCCCGACGACGACGACTTCGAGGAGCCAAACCCACTCCAGACCCTCCTCCAAGAGCCGCCGCCCGGCTGGCAAATTGTGCGGCACGTCTCCGGCCACCCGTGCTACGTGCACCTCAAGAGCAGGGTCTGCGTGCACTCGCCTCCTTACGCCGTGCCGGACGACGTGCAGCTCGAGGCGCACGTGCCGCCCGGCGTCGTGCGCCGCGCGCTGCACTCGCTGCCGCGCGGCGCCAACTCCGAGGCGAGCAAGCGGCCGCGGCTCAAGACGTCGCCGCCTCCGCCGCCGCTGTCGCCGCTATCGCCACCACAACAACCCGCCGCTCCCGTCGCGTCGATGCCGCCCGCGCCGCTCGCGTCGATGCCACCCGCCATCGGCAGCAGCAGCAGCAGCGCCGCCGCCGAAACCGATCCGGGCCGCCGTCCGGCGACGATCCCGAGCATTCTGCTCTCCGAGCTCGGCCCGAATGGCCAGAAGCGCGCCATCCACCCGGGATGCCCGTCCTTCGATATTGATATTACAGGTAAAACGCCCGTCTCCATCCTAAACGAGTACTGCCCAAAGGTACTCAAATGCCCGGTCGAGTTTATCGTGACGACCCAGGAGGATCCAGTCAATCCATACCTCACGACGATCGTGTGTGAAGGGATTGTTGTCGCGAGGGCGGGCTATTCTTCGAAGCGCACGTCACGTCAGGTGTGCGCGCGCGCTGCGTGTGTGACATCACGTTGTGGCCGCCGCCTCCTCCCACCCACCACCACCTCTCACCAATTCGCCTCTCCCGCGTCGCCATTTTTTCTTTTTTTTCAGGTCGCCGCGCGCAAGGCGCTCACAATCCTCGCGCCGTTACTCGACATTGGCTCCGCAGATTTCGTACGTGTGCTGAAGGGCCTCGAACTCTACTCGTGCTGAAGGGCCTCGAACGCTCTAATCGCTTTTTGTTGTGGTGGTGGTTCTGAAAGATACACCAGCGCTCGCGTCTCTTCCGTGTGTGCTGCGCGGCAGGACGAGGGCGTCGCTGCTGTCGATACGGGGGGCGGCGTGCTTGGCGGCGTGGGTGCCTCTCTCGAATCGCTCGAGGCGAAAGAGGTGGAGAGACCAAGAAGGGCTCACACACACACACAGTGCCCGCACCGCCCAGTGTGTGTGTGTGCACTCAGCACTCCCTGTTTGAAGTGAAGTGAAGTGCACTCTCAGCACTCTCAATGCCACTCTGACCCCTGCTGTGCACTGTGTATGTGTGTGCTGCTGCTGCAGGTGGAGACGTTACGTTTACCATTGAGTGACGATCGCATACTTGACAACTCGATCGGTAAGACTCCAGTGATGGTCCTGCAGGTGCGTGCGCGCTCGCTTCGCCACAAGCCCTTCGCCCAGCGCGCGTGCGCACTCGCTTCGCCGCAAGCCCTTCCTCTCTCTCCCTTCCACCCTTCTTTTCGCCTTGCATGAGTGAGACACATCGGTAAGACGAAGAACGCCGCCGTGTTCCCTCCCTCTCTTTTGTACTGCAAACACAGGAGCATTGCCACAAGCACGTAGGCAAGCTACCAACTTACACAGATGCAGTCGATCCAGGCGGCGCGCGCTCTCTACCTCTCTATCGCGTAACGGTCAGCTTATACAGCGGAGAGTCCGCCTCGGCGGAGAATGTCGTTAAAAAGAAGGCGAAGCAGAAATGCGCACTTGAGCTACTCCGTGTACTATATCCACATGTGGAGCTCCAGGGCCCACACAGTGCCCATCGCCCAGTGTGCACTCAGCACTCAATGCCACTGACCGCTGAGCACTGTGAGTGCTGCAGGTGGAGCTGTGGGGCGATCTCGTCGAGTCTACTACCAGGGGCTCACAAACACACACAGTGCCCCGCGACGCCCTGTGTGGGCACTCTCAATGCCACTCTTGACCGCTGCTGTGCACTGTGTGTGTGTGTGTGTGCTGCTACAGGTCTACTAACTCTCGAACACGAGAGGCGAAGTATAATCGGAGCACCGACGTGCAGCGAAAGGAGGCGCAACCGCCGCCGCCGCCGCCGCCGCCGCAGCAGCAGCAGCAGCAGCCACAGCAGCAGCAGCCGCATGCGCCGGCGCCGCAGCAGAGCGAGCGGAGCCGGAGCAGCTCAGCGAGCCGTTCGGAGCATCAGCAGCCTACGGCAGCGCCGCAGGAGCTTCTCGATGGTTTGCACCTCGCGCCGCGTCCATCAACACAACAACACCCCTCGCCGACATGCTCGCAGCAAGCAGAGCAACAAGCAGAGCAGCCGCCGCCGCAGCAGCAGCACCAGCCGCCGCCGCAGCAGCTGCTGCATGGCAGTGGTGGTGGGAGTGTGGGCGGTCCGCTCGTGTATGATGCGAGTGGCGGCGGCGGTTTGAGCGGCGGGCCACTTGTGCGTGTCGGTACCGTCACCAGGCAGATGCTCCACGTGACACGTGACGCGCTGTGGGAGACCATCGCGAAGGTGAACAACCACGCGGCGTATCACCACAGCAGCAGCAGCGGCGGCGGCGGCGGCCACGGAGGCGGCGGTCATGGAGGGCTGCATGGGCGTGCGGCGATTGACCTGAGCTGTGAGCCGAGGCCTCTTCAGCACGATGAGGAGGAGGAGGAGGAGCATGCACTCACAGAGCATGGCCTTGAGGGGGTGAGGCTCGTCTGATCTCAAGACGAGAGAACTATCCTCATTTGGTTTTCTGAGAGACTACAGTAGAGACTAGAATACCGTACCGGTACCCGCCTCCTTAGACTACCCACCTCACCATGCCAAACGCGTGCCACACATGCAGGAGCAACTCCGCACGCAGATGGCTGGCCGTCACGCGGTTATGAGAACGCGACGGAGGGTCCAAAATCTGCGATAGTTCGATTAGTTTGGTGGCGTCGTCGCGAGCACTACTCAAACTTGGCACCAACCAAACTTGCCTGGAAAGGCAACAACCTTATCATGCCGTGCGTCACCTCGGCCGCCGCCGCCCCGCCATCGCGACCGTCTTATGCCCTCTCAGATCCTCCTCCTGCACATGCCCCTCCCTCCAGCAGCGTTTGCAGAACGGCTCATCGTCGCAGTCGACACACCACAGGACCGCATCCTCATTGCATATCGAGCACCATCGCGACATGTCCTCCTCACCCTCCTCCTCCTCC
>AEAR01000597.1_pt1 | contig 11660 bp, 9 predicted proteins | sample 349768 | NCBI WGS metagenome assembly AEAR01 (sample SAMN02954311, study PRJNA50327) | marine metagenome | biome: aquatic; feature: Florida Straits; material: sea water; isolation source: Florida Straits, depth 75m | depth 75 m m | reverse complement strand
ATCCTCGCGCACGCAGATCTGCGTCCAGAGAGAGGGCAAGTCTTCCTATGCTTTGATCGTTTAAGGTGAGTAAGGAGTGAGAAGCACAACGCTACCTTGCTTTACTTTATCGGGCCTCAATTTTTTTCACGGTCAAGTTTAACTTATTTTTTTTGCGCGTATATCTAGATCGGGTTGGATCGATTTGGGAGGCGGCGGATTCGAACATCTATTGTACGATCAACCACAGATACATTCGAATTCTCCAATCAGGTAAGGTACACGCAACTCGCAAGTCGACGGATGCCTCCTCGAACGGGTTTCGTGGTTCGGGGGCCTCACTTGTGCTCTGCTCGATCGTCAGAGCCGCATGCTTGAAGTAAGGCCTCGATGGATCTTTGAAGGAGGAGGAGGAGGAGCAGAGGGGATGGATTGATCGTCCTTGATGAGAGTAAGCTTTGCTGTGACGGCTTGCATCATGAGGGCGTAGGAATCTCGGTCGGTGCATATGGCCTCTTCACCTTGCAGTGCGAACGGAAGGTAGCCACGCTCCTGGTAGCTGCGCTGCTGGTAGCGCCGTGTGTATCGCCGATTGATGGCCTGCATCTGGCCCGGCGTCGTCTCTGGAACAGTGAAGCATTTCCGAATGGTGAGCTTCCCATCCTTGTCGTAGTGGTATCCCGCAGCAAGACGCTTATTAGCGCATCCCAGTTCGGAACGGCAGCGTGGGTCCGGCACACTCGGACATGGGCATTCGGTGGCCTTGTCCCACGCTTGCATGTGTGCAGGGATGGTGCGTTCCAAGTGCCACGCTGCAATGTACCGTCGCTTTAGGCGCTGCTGCCACGCGTCCATGATTTGTCTGGCCCAATTCTTCTTCTGCGCCAAATACCGTTTCTTCAACGCGTCCAGATGTACTCCGGTCATGATGTTGCCTCCGGTCATGATGCTGCCTGCGCGCGCTTGGCCGGCGAGATAGTTGGTCCAGTTCGGTTGCTGCCACTTGTCAAGTAAGGCCTGCTCTCGCAACCAGAGGTGCATGCGATAGAATGCGCTTTCCATCGCTGCCGGTCTGGAGAAGAGCCATATCTCGAAGGCGGGGTCTTTCGAGATGGCAAGATCGAGCTCCGCCTTGTACTGGGCGAATGGTTGCAGCTCCATGACAACATCATCGGCATCGGATTCATTCTGAGCCACCAGCTGAGAAAGACGAGACCAGATCTGGTCTTTTTCCTCCTTTCTGCGACGGCGCTTTTCCCGGGCGGCTTGCCAGCCGACCTGTGCTGAGCCCTGCGCAGTGTTTGGCGTGGGTGCCGACGGGTAGTAGTCTGGTGGCACGGGCATCGATATGCACGCGATGACGACGAGCGAGACCATACCCGCGGAGCCGACCGCGCCGACGCGAGAATAAATCGTCTTCAAGCAGCTGATCAGTCACTGCTGCGGGATCCCGCTCACTGGAAGGTGTCCACACGAGCGGTCTGCGAGAGATCACGCGAGTCGAGCAAAATGAAGTCAGCCGGCATCGCCACGAGCACGCCCACGACAAGCGCACACATCCAGCAGAGAGGAATGGGACGGGAGCAAATGCTTGCGGGGCACGCCCAGTTGTTCGCGCGGAGCACGGAATCGTTCGGGGCGGTGTCAGTTTTGGTCGCAAATTTCGAGCCGAGAAAGAATCTCGAAGGATTCGGAACGACACAGGGCTGCAGCAGCACATGAAGCGGGCGGGAGCAGAACACGGGCCCGCATACCTTTGCGGGAGGAACTGCTTGAATGACGGGGTCGATCGTTCCTGCATTTCGGCGCACGTTCGGGAAATGGCTCGCGTGAGACATTCGTCAAGGAAGCACGAAGAAAGAAGAAGCATTCAGGCCGCGCGAGAAGGGTGGCGCGAGGCACAACAAGGCGGCGGCGCGCATCGTGCGTTTTGCTCGCTCGCGAGATCGCCGTTACTACGTAAGTATGTAGTAGTACTGTTCTCGCTACGGAGACTCATAGTAATAAAATGAGTCCGCGGACCTACTTAAAGAGTCCGCCGGTCCGTCGGTCCGCCAGCAAAATCCCGGTGGCAAAATTCTGTATGACATAATAAAAAGAGCAAATGTTGACTTAAAGGGACGCAAGTCTTGAGCCCCCGAAGGAGACTGCTTGGTTACAATCTTTAACTTACCTTAGGCCAGGTGTGTATACAGCTTTATCTTATTCGTCTTCGTCGTCTTCGTCTTCGCCTTCGTCGGAGATGTCATCACAGTACGCTCCTTCCTTCTCGCATGGTCGACAAATGGTCTTGCCATTCATTTCCAGTTCACCCCAGTCCCAACCAGCAAGCAACATTGCCTCACAGTAGTCACACTGTGCGCAGACTTCGTTGAAATCCTCACGTTTGTCCGGGCCACTCGGATACATATTATCCAAGGAGTCATTGAACGTTTCGAGCGCGTCATCGTAACCGAATGCGTTGATCTGGTCTGCCATCGCCGCGTACGTCTCCGGATACTTTTCCACGAACGCCTCGGTCTTAATGCTCTTGAAAGCCGCTTCCAGCAGGGATATTCGGGTGTATCCCTGGAGTCGACCTTTCCACAGCCGAAAGTTGCGCTTCTCAAGTGCCATCTGCGACGCCTGCTGAGTCGATGCCATTGATCTGTGATTCACACTAAGTTCTTGGTGCGAGTCCTAGGGTGGCGGGCAGCGGCAGGCCGTGCTGCGCAACGACGCGCCGCGCCTCCTCGAGCGAGATCTCCTCCTCCTCCTCGCCGTCGCGCAGCCGCATCGCCGTCTGGCCGTCGGCGCTCCACCCCACGCCCTCGCCCACGGAAGCGCCCGCCTTGTAGAAGCCCACCTCCACACCGCCGTCGGCATACCGATACGTGCCGCGCCCCTCCTTCTTACCCGCCTTCCACTCGCCCTCGTACACATCGCCGTCGGCATACTGATACGTGCCGCGCCCCTCCATCTTACCCGCCTTAAACTCGCCCTCATACACGTCGCCGCTGGCAAACCGCATCGTGCCGCGCCCCTCCTCCTGCCCCGCCGCGTTGTAATCCCCCTCATACACGCCGCCCACACTCTCGCCCGACCAGGCCATCGCGTTGCCAATATTCCTGATGTACTCAGTGTACAGTCCCACCACCACCTCCCTATCGCCCTTGCCGGTGAAGGTCGCCGCATTTAGCGCGGCGCGCACGCGCTCAATCCGCGGGCCGGCGCCCTCGTCGTCGCCGCCCGCCTCGCCCGCGTCCGCCACGCGCGGCCCGTCGCCGTCAATCTCGATCAGCTTTGGCGGCAGCCGATCGAGCACGGCCTTCAGACCCTTATAATACTGCGCGCGCGCGATCGCCTCGGTGCTCACGCCGCTCTCGAAGCACGTCCAGCCGCGAGCGAAGTACGGCCGGTCGTTGAAGACGCCCTTGTACCCTTCCGGGCGTTGCGGGATGGTGCGGTGGCGCACGACCGTCGTGCCGAAGGCCCGATGCGTACACATCGCCCATGCAACCCGAGCGCCACCTTGAAGCCGGCGGCCTCCGCCTCGCTGCGCGGCTTTTGCGGCAGCGACGCAAAGTCCCAGAAGAGGCGACGATGTGCTCGCCGAGCGGGTGGGCGAGGAAGCGGCGTATGTTGGCGAGGTACGCATCGACCACATCCGGGTGATCGGGCGTCACCCAGCCGTATGTGAGGGCGGCGATGGCGCGGCGATTCGATCGGAGGGTAGCGACCGCCTCGTTTGGCGTGAGGAAGACGGTGATGCGCTGCTCGCGCTCGAGGGCCTCGAGGTCCTGACGGCGGAGCAGGTGCGGCAGAGCGCTTTGATCCATAAAGTCGGCGCGGACGAGCTTGATCGCGTTGGAGGCGAGGGCGGCCGCGAAGCTATCGTCGAGGGCCATGAGGAGGGGCACCGCCTTGTGGTCGGTGGACACGACGAGCTGGGCGGGGATCGTGAGCGCCTTGTGGTCCGTTGACCTGATGAGCGTGTCCGGCATCGCTGGCGCTGGGAAGCATTTCTGCAGCAGTGATGAAAGGTCCGCCATGGCGGGCGCGCCGTCGCTTGTGGTGGCAAACTCCATAATATTCGCAAACTTGCTGCTTACAGACATCTTAAACGGCTACCCCCGGCCCTCTCTCACACACACGCACACACACACACACACACACACACACACACACACACACACACACACATCCACCCCTCAGCTCGCCAGCACCAGGCTAAAATAGAGCCCCTCCGGATTGGCGAGGAGCTCGTCGTGCGTGCCCTGCTCCGCGACCTTACCCTCCTTGAGCACGGCGATCTTGTCCGCGTTGCGGATCGTCGAGAGGCGGTGCGCGATCACGACCGTCGTGCGCTTCTGCTTCGTCATGATCTCGTCGAGCGCCGCCTGCACGATGCGCTCCGACTCGTTGTCCAATGCGGAGGTGGCCTCGTCGAGGAGGAGCACCGAAGGTTGACGCACCAGAGCGCGCGCGATCGCGACGCGCTGCTTCTGCCCACCCGATAGCTTGCCGCCACGGATGCCAACGTCCGTCGTGTAGCCGTCCACGAGTTCTGAGGTGATGAACGAGTGCGCGTTCGCGTTCCGCGCGGCCTCCTCGATCTCAGACTGCGTCGCGTCGGGCTTGCCGTAGAGGATGTTGTCGGCGACGGTGCCTTGGAAGAGCACCGGCTCCTGAGAGACGAGGCCGAGCTGCGAGCGGAGCCATTTGACGTTGAGCGTCTTAATGTCAGCGCCGTCGAGGGTGATGCTGCCCGAGAGCGGATCGTAGAAGCGCTCGATCAGCTGTATGACGGTCGACTTGCCGCTGCCCGACGCGCCGGAGAGGGCGACCGTCTGCCCCGCCGTGATCGAGAGCGTGTAGCCGTTGCACACGAGATGGTCGACGGCCGTGGGGTACGCGAAGACGACGTCCTTCACCTCAATGTCGCCCTTGACCGAGCGTAGAGTCGTGCCCTCCTCGCCAAACACCTCAATCTTGGGCGCGCGGTCGGTCGCCTCGAAGAAGAGCTTCGCGGCGGCGGTGGCCGTCGGGACGTCCTTGACGCCGAGCGCGGCGGAGATCATGATGATCATGCCGCCCATCATCATGAACATCGGCGTCATCATCTCCTGGAAGGTGATCGCCTTGATCGAGATGAGGTAGCCGCCATAGTAGTTCATACCGCCCATCATCACCATGAAGAGCGACATGCCGATCGCGATGGCCGCGCCCGCCTTGACGGCGTCGACCGACTCGAGCTTCGCGAGCCGGTCGAGCTTCTTGTTGTAGTTGGCGACGAAGTGGTGCTCCGCGTTGAAAGAGGCGACCGTGCGGATCGCGAGCACGCACTCGCCGATGACCTGCGTCGCGTCCTTATCGGCGAGCTTCGCCTTGCCCTTCGCCTCCTTGCCCTGCTGCTCGCGGATCTGGTCGCCCACCGCCGCCATCATCACGAGGCCCATCAGGACGCCCATGAGCGGGAAGGCCGCGAGCACGTACAGCATGATTTGCCACGCGCCGAAGACGGCCGAGAAGGTGACAATGCACGCCATGCACGCGAGGCCGCGGAGCATCGCCTGCAGCTGCCCGCCGGTGAGGAACTCGATGACGGTCGCCTTGTCGGAGAGGAAGGCGGTGAGCGCGCCCGCCGAGTGCTCCTCCGCGTCGAAGAAGCCAATGTCCTGGCCGAGGAAGGCCTTAAAGCCGACGCGGCGGAGCTTGTACGTGAGCCGCGCGGCGGCGACGCCGAAGCACGCCGTGTCGGCCCAGAAGCAGAAGATGACGCCGCCGATCGTGCCGAAGAGTAACGTGCCGTAGTAGAACGTGTCGTCCTTGATCGTCTGCGGCGCGAGCTGGAAGAAGACGGTGAAGAGGTTGAGCATGGTGTAGAATCCGAATAACGGCAAGCCGCCCGAGCCGCACGCGAAGATGACGCCGAAGAGGAGGAAGCCGGCCGACTCCTTCTGGAGGCCAAAGAGCCGACCGACGGGCGCCTTGTCCTTGGCGGAAGCGCCCGCCTTCGGCCCCTTCTCGCCCGTCGCCGCCTCGCCGCCCTCCAACTTCTCCTTGCTCCACCGCGACTTGCGACGCTCGAGCGGCGACTTTGGGGACGACGGCCGTTCGAACGCCTCCGCCTTGTGCGCGGAGTCGCCGCCGACCGCCTCGCGCGCGGCGTCCATCGCCCGAAGGTCCTGCGCGCCCATGTCGCTCTGCTTCTTTGCCAGCGTGAAGAAGTAGCCGCCGTCGCCGATGGCGAGCAGCTCGTCGTACGTGCCCTCCTCGACAACCGCGCCCTTGTCGACGACGGCAATCTTGTCCGCGTTGCGGATCGTCGAGAGGCGGTGCGCGATCACGACCGTCGTGCGCTTCTGCTTCGTCATGATCTCGTCGAGCGCCGCCTGCACGATGCGCTCCGACTCATTGTCGAGAGCGGAGGTGGCCTCGTCGAGCAGCAGCACCGACGGCTGCTTGATCAGAGCGCGCGCGATCGCGACGCGCTGCTTCTGCCCGCCCGACAGCTTACTCCCGCCCTGGCCCACCTCGGTGTTGTACCCGTCGTTCAATCGCTCCGTGATGAATTTGTGCGCGTTCGCGTTCCGCGCGGCCTCCTCGATCTCAGACTGCGTCGCGTCGGGCTTGCCGTAGAGGATGTTGTCGGCGACGGTGCCTTGGAAGAGCACCGGCTCCTGAGAGACGAGGCCGAGCTGCGAGCGGAGCCATTTGACGTTGAGCGTCTTAATGTCGGCGCCGTCGAGGGTGATGCTGCCCGAGAGCGGATCGTAGAAGCGCTCGATCAGCTGTATGACGGTCGACTTGCCGCTGCCCGACGCGCCGGAGAGGGCGACCGTCTGCCCCGCCGTGATCGAGAGCGTGTAGCCGTTGCACACGTTGTGATCGGGCGCCGACGGGTACGCGAAGACGACGTCCTTCACCTCGATGTCGCCCTTGACGGAGGCTAACGTCTCGCCGCCCGTGTCGAACGAGTCGATCGCCGAGACGCGCTGGACGATTGAGAGGAGCGTGTTCGCCGCGGGGATCGCGGCGGTGATCTGCTGCAGCGGCTGCGCCACTTGGCCGAGCGCGAACGAGCCCTGCATCACAAACATCACCGTGATGATGATGATCGCGCCGTCGACCGAGCACTTCCAATACGACGGGTTCTCCTCCGCGTACGCCGTCGCCTGCGCGAGCGAGTGGGTGCGCAGCGTCTCCCACGAATCCTGGCTCAGGATCTCGAGCATGCTCAGGTTGGTGCCGAAGACCTCGGTGCCGCGCGCGTCGAACATGCTCATCACGTGCGCCATCTGGCAGTTCATCTGTAACGGGCGCGACGGAGCGGCGCACGGCTCGTTGAAGCTCACGTTGGAGGGCGTGTTGTTGGCGTGCGCGCAGTAGTGGAGCGTGCCGCCGAGCCGATCGACCGTGTACACGTAGCTCGAGCGCTCGAGCTCGTCCGCGAATGTGAAGCCGCCGTAGATGAAGCCCGCGGCCTGAAGGATGATGAAGGCCGAGAAGAGGATGCCCGTCGCGAGGCCGAGCTTGCACCTCGCGGAGATGGTGACGTTGCGCGCCGGCGCGAGGTTGGCGCAGTACTTGTCGACGAAGATCCGCTCGAGGCCGAGCGAGGCGACCGTGCGCATCGCGAAGAGCGCCTCGGTCGCGATGCCGCCCGCCCGGGCGTACGCGCGACTCTGCACGCGGCCGCCCATCACCATGACGTACGCGATGAGGGCGACGGCGAAGGCGAGCAGGGGCACCGTCGCGAGGACGACGAGCGCGACCGGCACGTTCTCCACGAAGCCGCCGACAAAGCCCGTGAGGAGCGCCGCGATCGCCATGAAGACGGCAAACGAGGGTCCCTCCAGCGCGCGGTGGATGAGGAGGATCGACTTGCCAAACTTCTCGGTGAGCTCCTCGGGCTTCGAGACGTCGAACCAGCCGACGTCCTGGCTGAGGATCGCGCGGACGACGGCCTTCTGCCACGCGCGCTTCTGCCGCCCCGCCGAGATGTTGGCGGCGGAGAACCCGAAGAAGGCGATGAAGAATTGCGCGCCGCCGAGCACCATGATCATCCGCGCCATGAACTCGACGGTCTCCATCGGCACCGTGCCGCCGGCCGACTCGGCGGCGGCGACGTCGGTGAAGAAGGGCTTGACGAAGAAGAGGAAGGAGACCATCGTCACGCCGAAGCCACAGAGCGACACGGCCGCGTAAACGAACGCGAGCTTGTCCCAACTGTCGGAGAAGGTGAGCAGGCCTCGGAGGCCGGCGCTCGGGAGCTTGTCGGCCGGCGGCTCGTCGTCGCCCCCCGTCGCGCCGTCCTTGCCGGCGGCGTCCGGCTTGATCGATCGCGCGTTTGTCATGTGCGCAGGTCGGGGAGGGCGTGGGACGAAGTGGTGGTGTGTTGCGGTGGGTGGGTGAGATTCTCTCTTCGCTTTCGTGTAGCGCGACGCGCGCGGAAGTTTGCTTCGTCAACGCGCGGCGTCGCCGCGCTCGCAAAAATCGCAAGCTCAAGACGGAATGCGCGGGAAGCTGCGATAGCGTGCTCGGTTGAGCTTGCCATGGGTGCTCGTGACGACGCCGCGAGCGCGATTTTTTCACGTCGCTGCTCCCCCGTCGCCAAGTCGGCCACGCCAAGTCGCCAATATGCTCGCCTGCAGCATCTTCTGGCTCCTCTCGCTCAATCCCATGCAGAAGTTTGCGAACGACGTGCTCGCGCCCAAATTCTTCGCGTGGTTTGCCTCCTCGGACGCCGTCGCGGCGATGCACCAGCAGCACGTCGACTCGCCGACGGTTCGGCACATGATCAAGGGCAGCCCGCTCGCGGACGCGCCCGACGCGGCGAAGATCGACTTCGCAAAGTCCGCCGCCGGCGCGGCGGTCGCCGATTTCATGGCGCTCGAGCAGCAGAACATTGGAAAATGGAAGGTCGATAAAATCGTGGAGGCGGCCGGCGCGGGCTTCGACGCGGCGGCGGCGCGGCGGCGGCTGCTCGACGCGGTCGGATCGACGGAGCAACGGGTCGTCGTCTTCTCGTTCGTCGACTGCCCGTGGTGCCTCCTCGCAAAGGAGCGGCTCAACGCGATCGCGCAGTCGGAGGGCGCGGCGTACCTGCGGCCGGATGAGCTGAGGGTGATCGAGTTGGAGGACCTCGGACGCGAGGGCAAGGAGCTGCGCGCGGCGATCGCGCTCGCGACCGGCCGCACGTCGATGCCCTCGGTGTGGGTCGACGGCAAGTGCATCGGCGGGTTTACGGACGGCGAGATGCCGCGGAGTGGCGGTGGCGGCGAGGCGGAGGCGGGCGGCGGCTCGGAGTCGCTGTGCCTCGAGGGCGGGAGCCCCGGGCTCGAGGCGTTGGAGGAGAGCGGGAGGTTGCAGCGGCTTCTCGAGCGGTGAGGACACCAGTCCGCTCGTGCATGTACCTACCAATTTAAACGTTATGTACATACACAGGCAGGGCCACGCACCACAGCAGACACCACACAACATACCAAGGGTTGCAGATGAAATCGATCCAAAAAAGGAGATCGCTTTTATACACGTCATCAACCTACGATACATTGCTACGGCTGTACTCCGCCGGCACCGGCAGCGGCACACCCTTACATCGACAGGTGCACGGCGGCGTGCATCCGACGCCGCAGCAGAGCGCGTGCTCGTAGCCCCACGCCATGCTGATCGACGTCGGCGTCAGCCGCCGCTCGGCCGCCACTTTCGCCGTCTCGATGCTCGCGCGCAGTCCGACCGGCAGCTCCGCCTCTGCCAGCGGGAAGGCCTCCGACGGATCGGCATCCACGTCAAAAATGAGCGCTGCCGCGTGCGCCCACGATGGCGAGGGGCTCGTCGCGCTGTGCGGCGTGAGTCCGGGGCTCGTGATCCAATGCGCTTTGTAGTTCTTGTAACGGCCGGCGTAGATATGCCGCGAGGCGTTGCCGTACACCGGATTGTTATACAGCGGGAGGAAGGCGTGGCGCGTCTGCGCGCGCCCATCACCAACGATCGCGTCGTAAAGAGAGAGCGTGCCGTCGATAACGCGGCCGGACGGCGGCGGTAGCCCTGCGAGCTTCATTAGAGATGGCAGCACGTCGAGAGTGGACACGACGCTATGCGAGGAAGTACCGTCGGCGATGATCGATGGCCAATGAGCCCACGCGGGCATGCGTACACCGCCCTCCCATGTCGAGCCCTTCGCCGTATTTCGGTACGGCCTGCCGTCGGCGAAGGTCGCAGAGGCTCCGGTGAAGATGCCTGCCGAGCCGGCGCCGAGGCCCCATCGTATCGACGGGCCGTTATCGGAGGTGAACAGCGTGAGTGTTGAGGTGGAGAGGTGGAGCTTCTCGATCTCGGATAGGAGCGTGCCAACGGCGTGGTCGACCTATTCGAAGAGCACCCACGCACGCACGCACGCACGCACGCACGTAGTAGTGCGCAAGAGCAGCCGTCCATCAGTCACATTGCAGTGCTCTCACGGAGCACACACACACACACCACACCCGAGCGGCGGTGTGGGCACTGTGTGCGTGCGTGTGCGTGTGTGTTTGAGCCCTCTGATGGTGGTGGTCGGACCTCCGAGAGAGCGTCAAGAAAGGGCCGTGCGGTCGTCCGTTCGAACACGCAGCCCGCGTATTGTCGGTCCTTCGAGATGGAGGGCGTCGCGGTGTTCACGTGGCCGAATGCAAAGTACGTAAACCATTTGGAGCCGCTGTGCGCGCAGACGAACTGCGTCGCGTGCGCGAGGAGGCGGCTGGTGAGGCGGCGTAAATCGGTCGGCTGTTCGACGATAATCGAGAGGTTCTCACGGCGGTTCTGGTGGAGGAGAGGGAGGGGGAGCAGAGGGCCGAGCAGCCCGCTGCCAGCGCGGCGTGGCCGCTCGGTCGACGCTAAAGACGCCAAAGCCGCCGCCGAGGCCGAGGCCGCCGCGCCGTCGCTGCTGCTGCTGCTATTGCACGGCGAGAGGAAGCCGACGCCATCGTCCACCGAGAAGGGCAGCCCAAGGAACTCGTCGAATCCGCGCTGCATCGGAAGGTATTGCGGCAGCTGGCCTTGATGCCATTCGCCCAGCGCGAGCGTCGCGTAGCCGGCGCGACGGAGCTCATCGGCAATCGTACTTTCCGAGAGCGGGAGGCCGGCAGCGGTGAGCGAATTGATCACACCGACCATGCCAACGCGCGGCGGCTGGCGACCGGTGAGCAGGGCGGTGCGCGATGCGGAGCAGACCGGGTAGCCCGAGTACCAATTGGTAAGCCGCCGGCCCTGCGCGGAGAGCCTGTCGAGCGAAGGCGTGTGGGCGCTCGGGTTGCCGGTGAAGCCGGGGTCTCCGTAACCGAGATCGTCGACAAAGAGCATGAGAATGCCTTGAGGCGATGGAGGCGCGGCCGCGGCCGAGCTCAGCAGCGCGGCCGAGCTCAGCAGCGCCAAGGTCGTGAGCATTGCGACGGTTTCTTCTCGCGGCGTGGCGCCGTCGCGAGCACTTAGCAGTATTCACTTCATGGCAATTCGCGCCAACCGGTCCCCACCCACCCTTGCGACCGCTAAGCTCCACGCCCGCGGCACGCAAGACATGCTATTACACAGCCGCCGCTCCTCTCCACGATTTCGTCGGCCCGCCTCGTCTCCAACTCTCTCTCCTTGCCCGCCAGCCGCCAGCCCGTGTGTGCCTCCACCACCCGCCACACTGCCTCCCACCCGCTGCTGCCGCCTCCACT
>AEAR01000118.1_pt1 | contig 11742 bp, 18 predicted proteins | sample 349768 | NCBI WGS metagenome assembly AEAR01 (sample SAMN02954311, study PRJNA50327) | marine metagenome | biome: aquatic; feature: Florida Straits; material: sea water; isolation source: Florida Straits, depth 75m | depth 75 m m | reverse complement strand
GTGAGGAGGAGAGGAGGGGGTGTGAGGAGGAGGAGGAGGAGGGGTGTTACCTGAAGAACCACGCCTTTGCCTGCAAGAGGACTTTCGTCCAAGCGAGAAAGTACGCACGTGTAGTGCCTGCCATAAAGTAGGCGAGGGCCTTTCGCAGCTGTTCATTCTCTACGCGTCTGTTGCGGTGTGCAGTGGTCATCGCTGCGAAGGGTGGGAGGAGGAGAGGAGGAGGAGGAGGAGGAGGAGGAGGTGTGAGGAGGGGTGCGCTGCTTGCTGTGGCTGCTTGCTTGGCTGCTTGCTTGCTGTGGCTGCTGCTGTAGTACCTGCGAAGTGCGACTTGAGGACGTGAAGACGATTGTTCGCCTCGACACGACGCCCCGCCTCTCCTAACACAATAGGCAGCCGCTGCCAGTAGTGTAAACATTTATACAGCAGCCGAGACTCCCAATGCCCCACCGCCATCAGCCATCGCTGTACTGCGGCTCGGAAGTGGTTGGCCTCATTTCGTGTGTCGTCTGCCGCCTGTCGCCAGAATCGGAACGCGTGGGCAGTGTGAGGGTGTGGGGTGCTGGTGGTGGTGCTGCTGCTGTGTGTGGTGTGCTGCTGCTGTGTACCTGTCGCCAGAAGCGGAACGCGTGTGCAATCTGCTTGAAATCGTCGTACGCAGCCGCTTCGGAGGCGGGTAGTTTATGCTCCTCGAAAGCTAACGCGGCTCTCATCTGTGAGGCCTGCAATCTTAGCTCAGCGGCTGAGGCATGTCCACTACTTGGTAGGTCTGCAGACGTGGGGAAGGAGATTCCTGCCGCAGTGGCGGAGCCCAACGCCGCTGCTACACTCATACTACCTGCACCACTTAGTGTCGAGGTGGCTAAGGGAAGGTAACGACCGTTGCCTGCAGCAAGCAGCAAGCAGCAAGCAGCAAGCAGCAAGCAGCACACAGAGAGTGGCACAGCAGCAAGCGGTGTGTGTCAGAGAGAGAGAGGGGCATTGCAGAGAGAGTGCGGAGAGAGTGCACACACACACACACACACACACACACTACTCGGTGGTGGTGGTGGGCACTGCTGCCGTGTGTGTGTGTGTGTGTGTGTGTGTGTGTGTGTGTGAGCCCCCCCTTGCCCCTTCTTACCCGCATATGCATGTCCAGTAGGTGCGATGGAGTGGAGGGCAGTATAGGCTGCACCCTCGACGCCAGTGCCGCTACTGCCGTGCTGATGATGAGGTGGGGAGGTAGCGCCTGGGGACTTGAGAGGGTTGTGTGTTGTAGTGTATATGCCGTCGGCACCTGACAGGGCACATACACACAAGGCAGGAGGGGAGGAGGGGAGGAGGGGGTAGGGGTGGGTAAGGGGCACACACGGGGGCACAGCAGACACACACAGGCAGGAGGGAGGAGGGAGGAAGGTAGGTGGGGGTGGGTAAGGGGCACACACACAAGCAGAAAGGGGATGTGTGTGATGATGAGAGAGGAGCAACGCGAGGGCGCGCCCCCACAAAGAGAGAGAGAGAGGGGGGCCAAGAAGCGGCGCGCGTGCGTGTCGCGTGTTCGAAAAGGCCCCTATCCCCCACTTCAGCAGGCGGCGGCTGCATTTACCTCTGTGCGGTCCAGTCGCGTCGGACGCGAGAGAGGCGGCGTGGGCGTAGGCAGTCGCGGCAGCGTGGGAGGCGGCGGCGAGGGCGGCGGAGGGGGAAGGAGGGGGGTGGGAGGGCGAGCGAAGGGTGGAGGCGTAGCCGCCGCCCACCACCCCACCACCACCACCACCAGGGAGCGGCGAGAGTGGGCGGCCACTTCCAGTGTAGCCTCCACCTCCACCACCACCACCTCCTCCTCCCCCCTCCCCATCGCCAGCGGCGGTGTCAAAGAGGTACGAAGGCAGAAGAGGCGGAGGGGGAGGGGCGGGCGCGCGGCGGGAGTGGAGGGTATTGGCGGCAGAGGAGGAGGAGGAGGCGGCGGGTGCCCACGGCGCTCCAGTGGCGTTGAGGCTGCCACCAGCCGCAGCAGCACCACCACCACCACCACCACCGCCACCGCCAGCACCACCACCACCACCACCACCGCCGCCAAGCCCCCCGCCGTAGTACAATCCGCCGCCGCCGCCGCCGCTGCTGCTGTTGTCATGCTGCAGCATGGAGTAAGTCAAATCCGCCTCGCGTGTTGATCGTAGCGTCTCCGCCGCTTCACGTAGTGCGGAGACAGCGCTCGACTCGACGGTCAGATCGGGGAGGACCAGCCGCGGTGACTCTGCCGTCATCAGAGCGCTGCTGACACAGCTGCCGCCCGCGGCGCCAAGCGACGCCGCGCCGCCGCCGCCGCCGCCGCCGCCGCCGCCGCCGCCAAGGCCTCCCCTAGGCGGCGATGAGGGCGCGAGGCGCGCCGACGGGAGGCCGCGGGCGGTGCCGGTCGCGGCGGCCTCGAGGTGGAGGCTCCGGAACGCGGACAGCTTCTCGCGCCAGTCGTGGTTGGGCATGAGAGAGAGCTGGAGAAGCAGCTGGTAGTGGCGCGTGTCCTCGATCGCGGCGATGTTGTGGCGCTGAAGGACGGTCTCGTACGCGGAGAGGACGCGGAGCAGCGTGACGCCCGCGCCGCCGGCGCCCGCGCCGTGCTCGCGCTTGCCGTCGGCGACCGCCCCCTCGATGATCTCGTCGAGCAGCCGGTACTCCGACTCGGAGATGATCGTCGTCTTCGCGGCGTGGTCGTCGGCCGGCCGCGAGGTGTCGGTGCCGTGCAGCCCGCCGCCCGCGTCACCCGCCGAGAAGGAGGGGCCGGTCGACGCGGAGATCGCCGAGGAGGACGGCTCCATGCGCTCCGCGCGTGCCGAAGGAGGCACTCAATGGGTTTGACGGGAATGAGCGGCTCTCGTCGGAGTCTGTGGTTTGCTGCTGTATTTGGAAGGTGTTCGTTACACGGAGAGCTCAGGGGGAGCGGATGCCTCGTATAGGCACCTCTCTCCCGCGTCACGTCACTAACTATCCCACGCGGGCGCGGCCCTCGGCGCTCCGCCGCGCTTCTTGCTGCCTCCGCCTCCTCCTCCCTTCTTCGACTTGCTGCTTCCACTTCCATTCCTGCCGCCGCCGCTACTGTGGCCGCCGCGGCCCTTTTTACTACTCCGCAGCCCGCCTCCTCCTCGTCCTCCTCCTCCTCCTCCTCCTCCTCCTCCTCCTCCTCCTCCTCGTCCTCCTCCTCCCGCCTCCCGCGCCGTCCACCGCCACCACCACCGCCGCCGCCGCCTCCTCTCTTCGACGACGGCGTCGGCGTCGGCTCCGGCGCCGGCAGCGCATAGTCATCCACCTTCAGCAAGCAGCAAGCACAAGCAATAGGCGTGAGGAGGAGGAGGGGAGGAGGGGATAGGCAGCGCATAGTCACCCACCTTAGCAGTAATCATCTCCGAGTATATGAGATCCCGAAGGGCCTGCAGCAGCAGCAGCAGCAGCACACACAGGAGGAGGGCCGCAAAAGAAAGGGCCTTCAGCACCACCCACCAAGACACGAGTGCGCTGTGAGAGTCCGTCTTGCAGGAGAGGAGGGCATACGGTATGCGCGGAGACGAGCATTGTGTCGCCCTGTGGGAGTGCGGAAGGGTGCGTGTGAGAGCATGGCGGTGGCGGCTGGGGAGGCGGGGAGGAGCTGATGCTGATGCTGATGCTTGCTGATTGGTGTAACGGACCTCGTTGTCGATATAATACAACTTGAATGCGTCCTCTATGTTAAGGGTCGTCACCATCTCCTCGGCCAAGCGCTCACCTGACAGCAGGCAACCAGCAGCCAAGCAGCAGCAGCGGTGTGTGTCAGAGAGAGTGGGCACAGCAGCAGCAGCAGCGGTCAGAGAGTGGCATTGCGGTGTGCGTGTGTATGTGTCTCATCTCTTCGCCGCAAGCCGCTCACCTAGATCGGCCACCGTCGACAAGCCTTTAGTAGACACCTATAGCAGCAGCAGCAAACACACACAGCAGTGTGCACACAGCAGCGGTGTGTCAGAGAGAGTGGCATGCATGAGTGCTGAGAGTCCACACACACACTATGGGCGGTGATGGGCACTGTGTGTGTGTGAGAGAGCCTTTATAGTAGTAGGACCTCGATGGTCGCTTCCTCCTGGCCCAGCACCTCCACCCTCACATCCACCTTTTTCGGCTTCGCTCGTACTAGCTTCGCCATGTCTGTTGCCTGGGGCAGCGCGTCACCCTTGGCAACAGCAAGAGAGATGGCAGCAGGGGAAGGGGGAGGGGAAGGGGAAGGGGGAGGCATGATGTGGGTCTGCGTGCTTGCTCTCCCTCCCCACACACGCACGCACACACACACACACAGCCCTCCCTTACCTTGTCCCTTCCCCACGGTAGTAGGTTCCGAGAGGACGCATAGAGATAGGCAACACCCGCTAACAGCACTAAGCCGCCCATTAGATACCTGAGAGGTAGGTAGGTAGGTACAGCAGCAAGCAGAGAGAGTGGCACAGCAGCAGCAGCAGCAGCGGTCAGAGAGAGAGAGAGTAGGTAGGGTAGGTAGGTACAGCAGCAAGCAGCAAGCAAGCAGCGGTGTGTGTCAGAGAGAGTGTGTGTGTGTGTGCGGTGCGGTGTGTGTGTGTGTGTGTGTGAGCCCTGAGGAGGAGTTTGTACATTTGGTCGACCTCACCGACGCCACTAATTGCTATCGTACTACCAGGTGGTGGTGGTGAGTAGCTGTTGGCATCCTTGCCTGCAGCAAACACACACACAGCAGTGCAACAGCAGCGGTGTCAGAGAGTGGCATTGTGAGTGCGGAGCGCACACGCACACACAGGGAGGTGATGGGCACTGTGTATGTGTGAGCCCCTTGGTATTCTTGCTGTAAGTAAGGGTGGTCGCTGCCGCTGTAGTGTCGAGGGGAAGGGGAGGTGGAGGAGGTGAGAGGGAGGTGAGAGGGAGGTGGGGTGAGGGAGGTGAGGTGGTGGGAGGTGTACCTGTAGTGTCGAGCTCATACCCAGCTGTGTCTAAAATGCCTGTCAGCCGCAGCAGCAGCAGCACACACACACAGAGTAGCACAGCAGCAGCAGCGGTGTGTGTCAGAGAGAGTGGGGCATTGCAGAGAGTGCGGAGAGAGAGTGTGCACACACTGAGGGAGGTGGTGATGATGGCACTGCTGCTGCTGTGTGTGTGTGTGTGAGCCCTGGGCCAACTTGCCTCCCTCCACCACATGCATAATCGGAGGTGGGGGTGGGGATGGCGGGTAGACAGCGCGAGGCGGCGGCGGCGGGGAGGGCGGCGGCGGCGGCCGCGGACGCGGCGGCGAGGGCGGCGGCGGCGGGAAGGGCAGCGGCGGCGGTGATGGTGGAGGAGAGCCGAGAACACCGCAGCTAAAAGTAATACGCTCGGGGCGAGCACCTGGCAAGCAGCAGCGGCACGCACGCACGCACGCACAGAGAGAGTAGTAGTGGCACAGGCAGCAGCAAGCGGTGTGTCAGAGAGAGAGTGGGGCATTGCAGCAGCAGCGGCAAAGCAGCAGCAGCAAGCGGTGTGTGTCAGAGAGAGAGAGAGTGGGGCATTGCAGAGAGTGCGGAGAGAGTGCACACACGCACTACACGGTGTGGCGGCACTGCTGCTGTGTGTGTGCTGCTGCTGCTGCTGCTGCTGCATTGTGTGTGTGTGTGTGATGTTGGTGAGGAAGGTACGTACCTCGCAGCGCGCAGCCAAACGATTCGCAGCAGATCCATCTCTGCTGCACCACAACTAACGTAACGGTCGTCTCCGAGTAGCCGACAACACGCACATTCTGTGAACAGAACACACACACGCGAGAGAGCGAGGAGCAGCGGTGTACACGTGGGAGGGAGGGAGGGAGGGAGGGCGAGTGAGAGGCGCGCTGCGCGATGCTGCTGCTATGCTGCTGCTGCGCACCTGGCACGCGTGCTTTGGGAATTCGATGTCTGGAGTGTGAAAATCCATCGTGATCGTCTTATCGACGTCCCAACCTGATAGTACCAGCACACACACACAGAGACAGTGGCACAGCAGCAGCGGTGTCAGAGAGTGGGGCATTGAGAGAGTGCGGAGAGAGTGCACACACACACACTGGGAGGTGCGGGGCATTGCTATGTGTGTGTGTGTGTGTGAGCCCTCCTCTGGGTCCCAAATACCGTCCACATAAACCTCCATATAGAATCCGCCGACCCAATTGTCGCTGTCGACCTGCGTCACGAAGAGAGAGAGAGAGAGCGGCCCAACGCACGTTGTTAGCGCGGAGACAGCGCTGCGCATGGGCGCGGCCTCCTCTCACCTTCTCCGCGTCGGCGAAGCGGTCGGTGTTGAGCTCGGCGCAGCCCTTGCCGTGCGTGAACTTGTGCTTGTCCTTTGGCTTGGCCGGGTTGCTGCGCGCGCGAGAGGGCGGCGGCAATAAAAAAACACACATGAGGCGAGAGAGAGGGAGCGTTTGCGGAGCGAGAGAGAGGCGCACAGCTCGGCCGAATGCGAGTCGTTCCACTCGGTGAGCTCGCGCTCGGCGCGCTTCCGCTTCTGCTCGGCGGTCTCCCACGAGGAGCCGGTGGTGGCGACCGCGGAGGTTAAGGAGGAGTAGGCGTCGTCGCCGGTGCGCGACATCGTGGGGTGTGAGGAGGAGAGAGGCGCCCGTCCACGCGTCGCGTGTCGGTGCAGTCCGAGAGCACTCCGTCGCAAAAGGCGCCCGTCGATCGACCAAGTTTGCAAGTTTGCTCTCGCACGCCTGCGCGAGGCGATGGCACGATGCTCTGTGCGCGCCTGACCGCTGTCGCTCTGGCTCGATTTTGTCAAAGTGCTGGCGCGTGATGGTGGTCACGTGGCCGACGGACGGCGCGACTTACTTCGGGACACACATCACACGATGCACGAGCGCGCGGCGGAGGCCGAGCGCTCCTCCTCCTCGCCCGAGGACGAGCTCCTCCGCGACCATTGCAACTCGCTCTCCACCGCGCTGACCGTGCTCGAGGTGCGTGCGCACGCGCGGCACGCACAAACCTCTCACCGCGCCGCCGCGCTCACGCCTCTTTCCTTATATTCTCCCGCCGCGCCCGCGCGCAGTCGCCGGCGGCCGGCCGCTGCAGCGCGGTGAGCCTCTCGCGCGCCGCCGCGAGCGGCCACGCCTGGCTCGCGCGTTTGCCGGCCAAGGGCCACGCGGGCCACGTCGTCGAGCCGGCGCTGCTCGCCTCGGTGCGGCCGCCGCCCGTCATGTACGTGCCGGCGATACCGCGCCGGCTCGCCAAGACGGGCGTCCTCTCCGAGCTGCAGCTTGAGGCGATGCTGCACGCGGGCCAGTGCCACGCGCAGCCGCTGCGGCCGAATGGCTCCCGCCCCGGCTTCCTCCTCGCCGACGGTGCGGGTGTCGGCAAGGGCCGGACGCAGGCGGCGATCTTATTGGATGCGTGGCTTCAGGGGCATCAGAAGGCGGTGTGGGTCTCGGCGAGCGCCGATCTATTTGCAGACGCACGGCGCGATCTGGAGGCGGTTTGCACCGCCATCCCTGGGACTCCACCGTTACATAAGTTGCTCACCAATCTGACCTCCGTACACCTCAGCAGCAGCAGGGCTCACACACACTCAATGCGACACTCTCTCTCTGACACACACCGCTGCTGCTGCTGCGCCACTCTGTGTGTGCTGCCGCTGCTGCTATACAGGTACCTCAGCACTGCCCTATACCTATAGCACGCGGCGTCGTGTTCGCCTCCTATGCCCTCCTCGCTCGTCCGGGGCGGTTGGCCCAGGTACCTCTTACACACACATAGCAGCAGCAGTGCCATCGCCCTCCTCCTCCTCCTCCTCCTCTCACTGTGTGTGTGTGTGTGTGCTTGTGCTGCTGCTGCTGCTGCTCGCTCGTCCGGGGCGGCTGGCCTACAGGTATTAGCCTGGTGTGCGTCGAGCCGGACCCCCTTCCAAGGCGTACTCGCTCTAGACGAGTGCCACAGGGCGAAAGCGGCAGGCGCAACGGGTGCAGGGTCTGCGGTGCTTCAGTTGCAAGCCTCCTTACCCCTCGCGCGTGTCCAGAGGGGCTCACACACACACAGCAGTCCCCAACACCACCCAGTGTGTGTGTGCACTCTCCGCACTCTCAATGCCACTCTGACACCGCCTGCTGCTGCTGCTGTGCCACTCTGCTGTGTGTATGTGTGTTGCTGCTGCTGCTATCAGGCGCGTGTCGTCTACTCCTCCGCCACCTCCGCTACCGAATTACACAACTTACAGGTAACTCCCCTTCTTACCTTCCCTTACCTCCACCCTCCCTTCTTACCTCCCTTCTTACCTCCCCTTTACACAACTTACAACTTACACAGTACCTATCACGGTTGGGTCTATGGGGTGTCGGCACTCCGTTTGCCTCATTTGCTGCATTCAAGGAGGCGATGCACTTAGGAGGTGTGCGCCACCCCACCCCACCTCACAGCACAGCAGCAGCACAGCAGCTGCACAGCATAGCAGGAGGTGATGCACTTGGGAGGTGCAGCTGCGAAGTACTTGTCACCCCTCCGTTCGCTCTGACACACCGCTGCTGTGCCACTCTCTCTCTGTGTGTGCTGCCTGCTGGTTCACAGGTGCGGCTGCTAAGGAGTTGTTGCCCCTCCATCTAAAAGCGAACGGCTCGTTGGTCTCTCGCCTGATCTCGTATGAGGTACTACAGGCTCCTCCCGCCACCACCACCACCACCTCCCTCCTGCCCACCACTCCCCACCTCCCTTTTTCGCACAGGGAGTCAAGGTCCGAGTGGCGACACATCGACTAACGCCGCAGCAAGCGCAAACGTACTACTGCCTCCACCACCACCAGAGCCCTGGCCCTCAGTACTCTCAGCACTCAGCACTGCCCCACTCTGACCGCTGCTTGCTATGCTTGCTATGCTTGCTGCTTGCTGCTGCAGGTACGATGCCGCGACTGAGCTATGGCAGCAGATGGCATTTGTACTTCGCAGGAAGCAGAATGTCCTCCCCTCCTCTGCCCCTTCGCGATTCTGGTCGGCACATCAGGTCTGCCTCTCCCCCCACACACACCCTCTCCTCTCCTCCTCCTCCTCCTCCTCTCTCTCTGCTGACCCCCTCCTCTGCCCCTTCGCGATTCTGGTCGGCGCATCAGCGTTTCTTCCGTTGCCTCGTCACCGCCTCTAAGCTACCCACCCTTCATGCTTTGCTGTCAAATGGACTGAGGGAGGGCAAATCGGTTGTAGTGGGGCTGCTGTGTACTGGTGAGGCGTATGGAACAAGCGGTGGAGAGGAGAGGGAGGGTGGAGGTGGTGGTGGTGGAGGTGGCAATGGAGGTGGAGGTGGAGGAGGAGGTGGAGGTGGAGGTGGAGGAGGTGGTGGTGGAGGGCGGCAGGGTGGAAGATCCGCCGCCGCACTCACACCACCGCCCGCACCTGCGACGTCCCGTGCCGCCGCCGCCGCTGCTGCTGGTGGTGGTAGTGGCGCTGCTGCTGCTGCTGCTTCTGCTGCTTGTGCTGCTGCTGGTGGTGGCGGTGCTGCTGCTGGTGGTGGAGTGGTGGAGGTGGACCTGACGAAGGAGGAAGATGATGAGATAGTAATAGAAGTGGTGAGTGGTGGTGAGGAGGAGGTGGTGGAGGTGGTGGAGGTACCGCCACAGCAGCAGCAGCAGCAGCAGCAGCAACAGCAGCAGGCGAATGGCGGCAGCGGCGGCGGTAAGGGCAGTGGCAGCGGCGGTGGAGGTGGAGGAGGAGGAGGAGGCAATAGTGGTGGTGCTGCTGCTGGTGCAAGTGCTGCTGCTGGCCTACCCCCCGCCCCTTCCGCTATACTAAAATCCGTTCTGACTTCAGTACACACACTCGGGGCTCACACACAGCACACCCTCCGCACTCTCTGCAATGCCCCACTGCTGTGTGCCACTCGGGGCTCTCTCTCACGCACACACGCACGCACACGCACACGCACACACAATGCCCCTGAAGTCTCTGACACCGCTGCTCTTGTGTGCGTGTGCGTGTGCGTGCTGTGGTGTTCACAGGTCCTCTACCCTCATGAGGACCCTTCCCGCCCATCTAACGAGTTGAACAAGTTATTAGCCGCAGCTGACGCGCTGCAACTTCCGCCGAACCCCTTAGGTACAGCACAGCATAGCAAGCAAGGCAATACACCTCCCTACTTACCTCCCCTCCCCCTCCCCTCCCCTCCCCTCCCCTCCCAAACCCCTTAGACGAGATCATCTCCACTCTCACCGCAAATCATATCCCCGTACTCCAACAGGCGCTCACACACACACACACACACAGTGCCCCACACCTCCCAGTGTGTGTGCACTCTCAATGCCACTCTCTCTGACCGCTGCTGCTGCTGTGTATGTGCTGCTGCTGCTACTATACTATACAGGTCGTAGAGCTCTCGGGGCGTCAGGAGGTGGCTGGCCAGCGAAACAGCGCGAGGGAACGCTTCCAGTCGGGTGAGAGCTATCATGTGCTGTGCTCTGCTTGCTTGCTTGCTGACGCTTGCTTGCTTGCTGCTCTGCTTGCTTGCTGACGCTTGCTTGCTTGCTTGCTGATGCTGGCGCTTGCTGATGCTTGCTTGCTGTGTGGTGTGCAGGCGAGGCTCTTGTCGCCATCATATCAGATGCAGCTTCCACCGGAGTCTCGTTGCATGCCCCCGCACCGACAGGACACGACAACAACACGCCGGTCCGCCCGCGCCTCCATATTACTTTAGCACCCTCCCCTCACCCCTTCCTCCACCCTATCCCTCCCCTCCCTCTGCCCTCTCATCACAGGTCCGCCCGCGCCTTCATATTACTTTGGAGCTCAACTGGTCCGCAGACAGACAGATACATCTCACATGCTCATCACCACCACTGCTCCCCTCCCCTCCCCTCACCTCACCTTGCAGGTCCGCAGACAGGCAGATACAGCAGTTAGGCCGAACTCACCGCACCGGCCAAGCATGCCCTCCTGAGCACGTGCTGCTAGTGACTGACGTCTGTGGAGAGAAGAGGTGTGTGCTCATTGTGTCCAGGGCACACACACACACACACACACACACACACACACAGCAGTGCCCACCACCTCCTCCCAGTCTGTGTGTGCACTCTCTCCGCACTCTCTCAATGCCACTCTCTCTGACACACCGCTGCTGTGCCACTCTGTGTGTGTGTGTGCTGCTGCTGCTGCTGTGCCACTCTCTCTATGTGTGTGTGCTGCTGCTGCTGGCAGGTTTGTGTCCACTGTTGCTCGGCGTCTGCGTTCCCTTGGGGCATTAAGTGGTGATGGTGGTGGGCTGTCAGAGGGGAGGTGGTCAGAGGTATGTGTGTGTGCGCACGCACGCAAGGCAGAGCAAAGCAAGCAGAGCAGCCAAGCAGCAAGCAGCCAAGCAGCAAGCAGCCAAGCAGCCAAGCAGCAAGCAAGCACGCAGAGCAGCCAAGCAGCAGCAAGCCGCAAGCAAGCAGCAAGCAGCAAGCAGCCAAACAGAGCACGCCGCACTCTCCTCCTCCCTTCCCACCACTCCCTTTACCTGCCCCCCTGCCCTGCACAGGTTTTGCAATCGTTAGAGACCGAACAGGGAAGTGCCGCACTTATTAAGATGTACTCTGCTTTGGGGTTTGCGTTAGCACCGGCAGCCGCCTCCTCCTCCTCCTCCTCAGCCGCCGCCGCCGCAGCCGCAGCAGAGGAGGGGAATGGAGGAGGTGCTGCTGGTGCTGCTGCTGCTCGTGGTGGTGGTGGTGGTGGTGGTGGTGGTGTTGAGAGCAGCAGTTGCAGCAGCAGCAGCAGCATGCGAGACGAGGCGGAGAGGTCACTACGAAAATACCTCAGAGCACGCGCGCCGT
>AEAR01000832.1_pt1 | contig 12221 bp, 8 predicted proteins | sample 349768 | NCBI WGS metagenome assembly AEAR01 (sample SAMN02954311, study PRJNA50327) | marine metagenome | biome: aquatic; feature: Florida Straits; material: sea water; isolation source: Florida Straits, depth 75m | depth 75 m m | reverse complement strand
TTTGACGACCCGCGGTACACATTGCACTTTGCGGCGGACGCGCCCGTCTCGATCCGCGCCCTCTTCTACGTGCCGCAGAGCCACATGGAGAAGTGGGGCATGGCACGGCAGGATAGTGGTGTGCATCTCTACTCTCGGAAGGTACTCATACAATCGCGTTGCGAGACGTTACTACCCGAATGGATGCGCTTCCTAAAAGGCGTGGTCGACTCGGAGGATCTACCATTAAACATCTCGAGAGAATCGATGCAGGACTCGGCATTGATGCGCAAGCTGTCGACCGTGCTCGCGAAGCGTGTTGTGAAGTTCCTCATCGAGCGTGCAAAGGTGGATAGCGAGGCGTACCTATCGTTTTATCAGGAGTTTGGCCAATTCATCAAGGAGGGTATCTACACCGATTTCGATAATAAGCATGACGTCGCGAAGTTACTACGGTTTGAATCGTCGAGAGGCGAGCCGGGCGAGCTCATGTCATTGGACGATTATGTCGGTAGGATGGTGCCCGAGCAGAATGATGAGATCTATTGGCTTCTTGCCCCGACGCGGGATTCTGCATTATCGTCCGCATACATGGAGGCATTCAAGGCGAAGGGCGTCGAGGTGCTCCTTCTCTTCTCGACGGTCGATGAGTTTGTGATGACGAATCTGATGAATTATGGCGGGAAATCGTTAGTAAGCGCGGAGGCGGCAAAATTGGATCTCGACGGCGGCGATAAGGACGGTCTAAGTGAGGAGGAGGCGAGAAAGCTTCGTGAATGGATGGTGACTACTGTCGATGGTCTAAAGGATGTGAAGCTCTCGACACGATTAACCGACTCCCCCGCAATTGTTGTCGGCCATGAGTCCGCCTCTATGCGCCGTATGATGACGATGGTAGAGAGCGGCAAAGCGCCGCCGTTACCGCCACAGACGCTCGAGATTAACGGCACTCATCCGATTATTACCTCACTTCACGGCGCGCGCGATGCAAACCCTCAGATTGCGACGAAGGTTGCGAATCAGCTGTTTAGCAACGCTCTCGTGCAGGTGCACGCGCGAACAGCACGCACACTGCACGCGCATGCATATCTCTGCACACATCCACAGTCCCGTTCGCGCCCGCTCCTACTATCACCACCATCACCTTTGCGTTTGTGCGTTTGAATACACCCACCCACACACACACAAACACAGGCGGGCCTTCTCGACGACCCGCGTACGATGCTCCCTAATGTGAACGAGCTAATGGTCGAGGTGCTATCCCCCTATGCAAAGGGTGATGCAAAGGGAGGGGAGGCGAAGGCGGAGGAGGAGGAGCCGACCGCACCAACGGGAGGGGAGGAGGCAAAGTGAAAAGGCGGAGGAGTAGAGATCGCACATTGACAAGACGAGAGATGGCACAGATATGTGGCGTGTGGGTGACGGCGTGACGGTTAGATGTGGACGATGGGCGCGACGAGGTCCGCGCTAGGCGGTGCTGATGTAGAGGCGCGGCGGCGGTGTGCGGGTGACGCGGGTACGTTGTGTGTGGGATCTGCTGGGTCTGCTCCGTTTCTTTTATATTTACACGTAGACGCTACTACACAGACTCTCTCGAGTCTCTAGAGGAAGCCAAAAACCGTTCAGTAGCTGAGTATCCACTGGCGGTCCCTCGCGTGCCTTCCATCCTCCTTACCCCAATTCGAGGCGGAGCGATTAAAATTGGAGCGCGAGTTGAGGCGGGCTAAGGTCGCCTTTGGAGAAGTCGCCTCCTCGCCATCCGCCGTGACGAAATGCGCGCCCGGCCCTGGCGTCCAGTACGTCGGCACGCGCGTCAATTTCGTCGCGCCTGCTCTGGGTATAGAATAGAGTGGCATCTTCCTCCGTGCCGATAGGGATGGGATCGACTCGTTGATATTGTACGCACCAGGCCCGGGCTCCAACGCCGCGTCCGAACGCGCGCCGAGCGTGCCCGTCGTCGGCCGGCCGACCATGCTGTATTCGGGCACGACGCGACGGCTCGCACGCGGCGTGTCGAATTTGTGCGTCTCGGGAGAGAAGGCGCCCGGGCCGGGATGGCGGTATTTTAGCGGAGAGTCGCCGACCGGAGCGGGCCACTCGCGTCGCGTGATGCTGTACGACGGAGAGGTGGAGACGGAGAGGCCGCCACGTCGCGGCGAGTACGCGCCCGGGCCGGGCGCGTCCGCGTCGGCCGGCAAGCTGTGCGTCGCGCTCGTCCTCGGCCGCGCCGTCGGCAGCGAGATGTTGACGCTCGGGCTGTTAAAGTTGGTGCTGAGCGGAGAGAAGGCGGCCGAGGCGCGCGGCGAGTACGAGCCGGGGCCGGGCGTCTCGTCGGGCGGCTTCGGCTTCCGCCGCGGCGACGCGCGCGACTTGGGCTTGCCGAGGAGGCGGTGGTCGGCGGTGCCCCACGAGAAGGCGGGAACCGTGCGGTGGGTCGAGTCGGCGAACGAGCTCTTGAAGGCGGGATTGTACTCTCCCGGGCCGGGGCCGTACTTGGATAGCACGCGGTCCGCGAGGCCGTCGTCCTCGAAGAGCAGCATCGACATGGCAGCGAGCGAGCGCGTGTATCAGAATAAAGATGTGGGTGTGCGCGTAAGGGGTCGGTGAGCGCGTCGCCGCAACGAACGCGCTTCGCGCTCCGTCCGCGCGATGGAACGGCGAAAAGTTGTCGAAAGTTGTCCGAAAATGGCGTGGGCACTGTTACAAAACCGTCCGTATATATCGCCACACGCACACACACACACGCTCGCACAAAATATTACCTTCACACACAAACTCCGCTCGACTCACGACAGCTCCGGCTGCCCCGGCTCGCCCTGCTCCTCCGCAATCTTCTTTGGCCGCTCCATACTCGGGCTGCCCCCCTTCGAGCCGCCCTCCGCACCACCACCCTTTGGCGGCGAGCCCTCCCCTCCGCCAGCCCCGGGAAGAGGGCCTTTTGTCGACTGCTTTCGTAATATCTGCGCCTGTGCCCTCTCCTTGTTCGCCTCCTTTACCGCCTTCTCCTTATCCTCTAGCTCCGCATTTAATGCCTCCATCCTCATACTATCCTGCCGCGCCCACTCCTTTTGCTTCTCACGAAACTCCGCCTCCTTACGCTTCGCCAAACGCTCGGCAAGCGTCTTGAAATGACCGGCGGGGCCGAATAGTGTGAAGACAGGTTTAGGTGGCGCCTTCATAATGGTTGTGCCGCCGGGGCTCAGTGGCCCCTCCTCCCCACCACCACCGCCATCGCCGCCTTCCGCCGCCGCGCCGGGAGCCGCAGCGGGCGGTAGGTTGAGCAGCGCACGCGCCTCCGCATACGTACGCTGCTCCTCGAGCCATTCGTCATACTTGGCCCGCTCCTTCTTGTACTTTGCCATCCGGACCATATGCTCCGCCTTACGCTGCCTTAGATCATCTCTCATAATAATACGGCGTAATCCAACATCCTGTGAGAAGGCGTGCTTAGCGGCCGTCTCGGACATGCCCCTCTTCATGTCCTCATTGATCCAGAAGATTGAACATATATGGGTCTGTGCGGAGATGACGCGCCATGTCTGACGCCATAGTAATTGGATCTTACGTACAGAGTGGCAGTACCTGTGTGTGCACGCAGCAAGGGGAAGGGAGGGTGATGAGTGGTGCACATGCATGCATTGCCGCTGCTGCTGGCCGCTGCTGCTGGCCGCTGCTGCGGGCCGCCGCTGCTGGCCGCTGCTGTGGTGGCCTGCTCCCTCTCTCTTACAATTTAATATAATGATTAAACTCGCCGAGGCGCTTTCTTGCGATTAAATATTCCATGATCGTCGCCGTCGCCCTTCGCTTCTTACGGATCCGAAAGTTGAAGCGCCACCAGAAGATTAGAGGGCGGACGATCGTGCGCACCTGAGAGCACACACACACGCGAGGAGGGAGGAAGGTGAGAGGTGCGGTGGCGAGAGGGTGTGCGTGCGTTTGCATGCGCGTACCGTCCATAGTGCCTTCAACCGCCTTCTAAAGATATACATACGCCATGCGATAGATAGGGCTTTAGAAGCGGTTACCTTCACCTTTAGCTCACCACGGCGCGTCCGGTTGTGCGCGAGCGTCGTGCCCCATGTATGGCTCCGGCTCGCGAGCATCACGAGACCAAGCCATGCCGCCGCCCGTTGCCGTTTCTCCTTATTCTGTGCCATTGCAATCCTCGCCTCGTGTGCGGCCTCCCTCTCATCTATCTTCTGCTGAATAGAAGCGAGCCGTGCCTCCATAAACATAGCACGCGTCTCGAGCACCTTCGCGCAGCGCTCCTTCTCCGCCGCCGCCCTCTCCGCCATCTTACGCGTCTGTAGATCGAGGTATTCGGTGGAGCTCATATGCACATTCTTCACATTCGCACGGATTAATTCCTTCACGCCCTTACCCTTCAACTGCTCAGCCATCAACGCGGCGACGCGCGCCTCGAACTCGGCGCGCTTTCGATCGTCCGAACGGAGCTCGGCAAAGGTCGTCTGCACGTAAATCTTCGCCTCCGACTTTCGCGTGATCCGCGAGCCCAAGGGCGCCGTCGGGTCGGGCGGCGCGCTCTGGCCGCTGTTGTTGTTATTGTCGCGCGCGCTCCGCTTTTTGACCTCCTTCTTCTCCTTCTTCTCCTCCTTCTTCGGCTCCTCCTTTTTCGCCGCGGCGAGCACCGTCGCCGACGCGGACGATTGGCCTTCGAAGAGCCGCGTGTGCTCCTTCATCATCAGCGCAATGTCGTTCGTCGTCTCCTTACCCGGGTCGCGCGGCGGGCCGCCGGGGACGCCGTTGAGCGGCGGCAGCGTGCCGCCGCGCGCGCCCGCGTCGGGCGACGAGATGCCGGCGGCGCGCTCGACCTCGAAGAGCGCGTCGAGCGTCGAGCCGACCTCCGCGTTCGCGTTGACGACCTCCTTTGACAGGCCGTGCTCCGCCGTCATCTGCAGCCTGATGACGCGGCGAGAGATCCGCGTCTCGGTCGGCGGGCGCAGCGAGATGTTGGACGAGAAGGAGCCGAGGCGCTCGCGCCGGCCGGCGAGCAGGTCGGGCGCGGAGATCGACGCCAGTTTGGTGTACATTGGGCCAAAAGAGCGCTGGCCGAGAGTGGATGGGTGGAGCGCGACGCGGCCAAGTTTTCTTGCGAAGGCGAACCGACACCGACCCTCAAACTGGCTGCATTTGGCAAGTTCGACCCACCAGCACAACCACTGCTCCACCTCAAAAGAACACCCCACGCTCGCCAAACGACGGCCCGTCGCCCTTTGGCGCCGGCGACGACGGCTGCGGCTTCCACTGCTTGCGCGGGCGGAGCGTCCGGACGAGCTTGAGGACGGCCCACGCCCAGACGGCGAGCACGCCCACAAAGCTCGGCGATTGGAGGAGCGGCGCGACCGCCGCGGCGGAGAGGGCGGACGACCCGGCGACAATCGGCGCGAGGCGCTTCCAAAGGATGCCGCTAAAGGCGAGCACATTCACGAGCTGCTTTGCGAGGCACTGGCTTGGCAGCGAGACGAGAGCGGCCGAGAGGAGGGCAAAGACGAGAGCGCACGGCTCCGCCTTGCCGAGGAACCACGCGATCCGCCCGCCGTGCTGCAGCTCGATGGTGAGCGCGAGGAAGGTGGCGATCGTCGTGAAGGCGGAGAAGACTTGAAAGAGGGGGCGGTAGAGGGGGAGGGGCGTCGAGGTGCGCAGCGGGAGGCCCGCAAAGAGCGGTACGAGGGGCAACGCGAGCAGCGAGCCGAGCGGCAATTTGCGCGCGACGGCGTTGCTCGCGATGATGAGCCAGGTGGCGGCGAATGAGTTGGCGAGGAAGAGGGAGGTGAGCTCCGTCTGGGCCATCGGAGGGCCGGCGACGCGGTTGAGACGCCGCGGAAGGCTGCGAAAGCTGCGGCCGGGGCGGAGGATGGAGCAGCCGAGCGTGCCGAGCTGGAGCGCGGCGATAAAGGGCCAGATGAGGAAGACGAAGGACGCGGGCGTCACGAGCGTCGGAAAGACGGCGCTGAAGGCCGCGTTGGACGTCGGGCCGACCTTGGCCGTGATGGCGGCGATGAGGGCTTTGCCAAAGGGAGGCATCGGCATCGTCATCATCGTCGTCGAGATGAGGCCAAAGTAGGCGAGCGACGCGAGCGCCGCGCCGTGGTTGCCGAGCTTCACCGCCGGCTTGACAGCGAGGCCGTCGAGGTTGTTGAGCGCGAGGTACGTGCGCGCGGAGAGGCCGAGCTGGCGGAGGACGGGTTGCGGTGCGCGTGGCGTGGCGATGATCTTTTTCGGAGCAGCGCACGGCGGGAGGAGGAGCGATGTCGCGAATGGAACGAAGAATAAGAGCAATGCGCGCTTTATCATGTATGGTGGCGAGTGCGGAGGCGACCGTGTGCAAGAGGAGGCGCGGGCGGTCGGTGCTCTTGTGCAATCGCGCCCGACGAGATCGCGCCGGAGATCGCCGACGACGCTTTGCGTTCAAGATCTTATCTCTACGCACAGATGCCTGGTCCCATTACAGCTGTACAGCACGCTCCCTATCCTACACACGACCACACCCACCCACACGAGTGACACCCGCGCGCACACCTCACTCAGAAGATCTCAGGCCGTCGCTGAGGTGCCACCCAGTACGGCACCAGGAAGAAATCGAGCGAGGCCTCCATGAAGCCGGTGCAGATGCCACCGATGGCGTAGAAGAGGACGACACGCGGGGACACGCTGAGGGAGAACGGCGTCTTCATGGCTGTGGCTGCAGCAGATCTGTGAAAGTGTGGGCGGAGGCGGCGGCGGCGTCCCGTCCGTCCCCCGGTCGTCGGGAATTATTTGGAAAACTTGCGGCGCCGTCGCGAGCACCTTAGATTTTCAGATCTCAAGGCCTGAAATCAAGGAGGTAGCGAGGCCCTTACTTTTCGGAGATCACAAACTTTCGAGCGCCGTCGCGAGCACCCACGCGAGAAGTGACCGGACGGAGGCGAAAGCTCCCGCTCACACCGCTCGTCGCATGCCAGCCTTCGCCGACGACCTACTCAGCGCTGCCGCCCGCTGCTCCGCACCCAACGTCGTCGCGAATATTGCCCACATCCTCGACTCGGCCGTACCGGCGCCCATCGACTCCCTTTTCGACTCCGAATCTCTCGACGATTTGCTTTCTCGCGACGGCGAGCGCTCGGTCGTCCTCGACCTTTCGCCGTGGGCGTGGGTGCCCACCTTCCGACGCAATGACACCGTCGTGCGTCCGGCGGCGCACATTTGCGCGCTGCGCAAAGCCGTCGAGCGGCTGCAGTCGCCGACGCGCCGGCACCACGCGTACATTCGCCACCAGCCGCTCGACACGCTGCCGGTGTTTGAAGCGGCGCTCAACGCGAGCCGTTTGCACGCGCTGGTTGGCGGCTCGCGCGTGATGCGCGCCAACCTGTGGCTCGGCGACGGCGGCTTGGCGTCCGCGCTCCACTACGATTCGTTTGACAATCTACTGGTGCAACTGAGAGGCGAAAAGTCGGTGCTGCTGCTGCCGCCGCGCGCTGGATCCGCGCTCCATTACGCTCCGCTCGAGGAGCATAGGTACGTATGGGATGGGACGCGCTTTACCGGCACCGAACCGACGGGCAACGCGCGGGTCGATAACATCTCGCCCGTGCGTGTCGGCGCCATCAAGTTGCAACCTGTGCATTCGGATTTGCTCAGCACGGCGCTTCTTGAGGCGGAGGAGCGTCTTGGCGCCGCATCGCCTGCAGCAACAGGAATGGAGGCATGGAGCGGTGATGGCGCGATATTGTGCCGATTGGTTCCCGGCCGCACCCTCTTCATCCCGGCGTTATGGTCACATGCCGTCATCTCCTCCACAGCAGCAGCAGCAATGGAGGAGGAATCGTGCAGCAGCAGCAGCAGCAGCAGCAGCCCATCTCCACCTCCACCGCCACCCAGCAGGGAGCTCAACGCGGCAATCAACGTGTGGTACGTGCGTGGGAGCGAGAGCGTCGACACCGCACTCTCGTCCGGAGCGGGCGAATGGCCGGCGGCGCGTGCGGCGCTTGGCATTGTACTGCCGCGTATCGGCCGCCTTGCCGCCTTGGAGGGTCGTTATGAGGAGGCGGTAAAAGCCTTCGGCCGCCTAACAAAGCTCGATCCATCGAATGCGGAGGCGCGGCAAAGCTATCAGCTCGCGTTACAGGACGCGGAGCGTTCGCGGTTAGAGCGTGCCATCTCCTCGAATAGGGGATGGGATAGGGAGTTGGAGAAGCGGTTGCGTCATGGTGAGGGATCGGCACCGGCACCAGCAGCAGCGGCAGCATCAGCAGCAGCCGCAGCGGAACCCGCAGCCGCCGCTCGAGAGGGTTCGACCGATCTCGGTAGGCATTGGGATGCGCATCGCTGCCGCACAGACCGCACTGAAGGTGTCGCGGAAGCTTGCGCCTTCTCGTCAAAGGCGTGGGGCGTTGGCAACGCGCGGCGCGGCAGTTGGGATGCGGATCTCGAGAAGGCGGCTGTTCTGACGTCTGACGATCCGGTGGCGACGGCGCAAGTGATCAACGACGCGCGTGAGCTGCGATTCGTTCGTTTTGACAATACATTGGTTGCAAGAGGTCTACCAACCGTCGAGCATACACCTGGCATGTCCAACACGCCGTGGCATGTCTACGCGCGCCAGCAGGGCCTCGCAAGTGCGATTGAGTATCTTGGCCTTCCGATGATGAAGATGAGTTGGGATCTGTCAATCTATTCGATGGCGCTGGACGAATTACAGCCAAAAACAATCATAGAGCTCGGCACGGGGAGCGGCGCGACGGCCATGTGGCTTGCGGATGAAGGTAGGAAGCGTCGCATGGAGTTGGAGGTGCACACATTTGATATCAAGACGTCGGACGAGATTGCGGTCGCGCACGGTCTCGATGCCACCATGTGGCAGCAGCTATTGAGGCAGCGTCGCGTCACCCATCATGGCTTGTCCGATCTCACAAACGTCAAGCACGCCCTTCCGCAGAGCCTGTTAAGATCGCTGCCGCACCCGTGGCTCGTGATAGAGGATGCGCACGCCAACACATTGGAGGTGGTCAAGCGGCTCTTCAAGCACATGGAGGCTGGCGATTACCTCGTCTGTGAGGACATACGGTTCGGCGAGGCGAAGCGGAGGGCTTGGTTTGCCTTTCTCAAAGAGTGCGGCGAACGCTGCGCGCTCGATCTCAAGTATTTGGACTTTTTCGGCGTGAATCAGTGCTGCGCGCCGGACGGGTGGGTCAAGAAGGTGGTGTGACGTGGTGAGGTGAGCAAATATACATTGACGAGTGAGCACGACAGGTGCCCATTACGACGCCATCAAGAGTTTTTCCTCGTCTCCCCTCCCCGGCTACGGCGGCCGATGCGCCGCCTTTCCGTGCGCGACCTGGCCGCGATGGCGCCCGCCGAGCTCTCCGCCGAGCTGTTTGCGCGTATAGCACACGAACGCGGCTTGCTGGAGCGTGCGCGTGCCATCGTACCTCCGGCTCTCGTCCCGAGCTTTGAAAAGGTCGAGCGCGGTTGGAAGAAGGCGGCGGCCGCAAGCTCAGATGCCGCCGCGCTGCAGGAGGCCGAGGACGGCGCCGCATCCGCCGTCGACGAGATGCGAAAGCTGCCGACGCGAACCGGCTTGGCGGCGCAGCGATTGTGTCGCACGACGTTTGAGGCGATCGTCGGCCACCGCGCGCTCGTGCAGGCGGCGGCGATGGCACGCGCAGACGCGCCGCTGCTGCTGCCGATCGCCGAGCTCGCCGATTTGATTGCGGAGGGCGTCGAGGACTCGCGCGCATTCTGCCGCGAGAAGCACGGCGACAGTCCGGAGGCGCGTGTGATGCGCGTCGCGCCGACTGGCGGCGCTCCTGCGGCTGCGGATGGCGTGGTGCTGGCGCCATTCGTCGCCTTCTCGCTGCACGAGGTGCTAAAGAATGCAATGGGCGCGCACGTGCGGTTCGTTGGCGCCGATAAGCTCGATCGGCTCCCTCCGATTGCTGTGCGTTATGGTATTGGTGGTGCCGGCGCGTTTGTGAGCGTGTCCGATTGCGGCGGCGGCCTTCACAGCGGTCACAAGGCGGAGGAGGCCCTCACCTTCCTGCACACGACGAATCCGGAGCGTGAGCCAACGTACACGTACTCGCGAAACTTCGGCAGCCAGTTTGAGGGCCTTGGTATGGGGTTGCCGCTGGCGGCGCTGCACGCGCGATACCTCGGCGGCGCGCTTCATCTGCACAATCTCGGCGGTAATCGGCCGGGCGTGCACGGCGCGTTCACCTTCGACGCGAGCGGAAGTCTGAGCGAGCCCGAATTGTCGCCGTGGGTCGTGGAGAATGAGGCGTAGTACTGTACAGGTTTTGTTATGCTAAAAATGCGGCACATGCGATTTGCATTTCCACGCGCACGAGACACGCGCGCTTCCTCTCTTACTACGGCTGCGCCGCCGCCGACGCGCGCACCCCAAGCTCGACGACATCCTCCGCATCCTGATAGATCTCCTTCAGTCGATCAAGCTGCTCCTCACTCGCACTCTCCCACATACCGCGCCCGTGCGCCTCGAGAAGCCGTTTGACCATGTTCCGTGCCGCCTCCGGGTTGCTCCGCGTGATCCGCTCACACATTGCCGCATCCTCCACATACCGCTCATAAGCGCCCTCATACACAAAATCGTCGGTAAAGCCGGCCGTCGCTCCCCACCCGACCATAGCGGTGAAGCGTTGGCTAATCTCATACGCACCGCCCGATCCTTGCGCCGCCATCGCATCCGCCCATTTCGGGTTGAGCAACTTCGTTCGGTATTCCATTCGTAGCGTCGCCTCGAGCTCCTTTGGTTCGACCTCTCCCCGGGAGTACGCCTCAACTACGCTCACACCAACACGTGTCGTAGACGGATCGTCGGCAGCCGCCGCCTCCTCACCCACCTCCACACGCCGCCTTCGCTTCCTCGCCCCTTCTGCCGCCGTCTTAAGTGCGCCCGTGTTCGCATAATATTCCTGTATGTCTGTCAATCCATACTCGACCGAATCGATCATCTGGACGACACGCGAAGTCGTAGATAGCAACTCCTCAAGCACCTCACCACGCTCCGCACCCCTCCTCTCCTCACCACGTCCAAACGAGTACGCATTCCGTCCGCTCCACGTCTCACCCAACTCAGCCGCCTCCTCCCATTCGCCATTGCCTACACGTTCATTCACCATAGAGCCATAATCGCCCGCTGGGTTCGAGAACAAACGAGAGGCGGGCCGCTCCGTCCCTTTCGCCTTGAGTGCGAGCGAATGTTTTCGAATGTAATTCCGCTCGATTGGCTCATCCGCCTCCGCTGCCGCCTCAAATAGATCATCAAGAAGATCGACAACATTCGAGAAGCTGTCACGGAATATACCAGATAGAGAGGCGAGCACATCAATACGTGGTCTACCTAACGGTTGTAACTCGTCTAAAGGCAATAGCTCAAACTTCACGACACGGCCTGTGCCTTCAATCACCGCACGTGCTCCTATGAGCTCGAGGACGACAGCCACCGATTCTCCACGCGTTTTGATCTCGGTCAAGCCCCATAACGTAACCGCTATCGTCTCCGGCCATTCACCTGTTGCTGAGGCGGCCAACTGCTGTTGAAGTATCTTTTGTGCGGCAAGGCTACCGCGTGCTGTTGCGGCGGGGGACGGCACACGGAACGGATCGAGCGCATGGATATTCCGACCAGATGGCAGGACGCCTGCACCATCACGCAATAGATCACCACCAACACCTGGTAGCACGTACCCACCATTCAACGCATTGATTACCGAATCGATCTCGTCAGTAGTTTGATCTAACTTTTGACGAATCTCGACCGCTTGGAGGAGCTGATCGACGGCTGTTGTGCTGCCACTACCACCCTCCATCACCCCTACCGACGTCACGCCATCAAGACCGCTATCCGCTCGAATCGACGCCGCCATCGCCACCTCCTCCTCCGCCTCGACCTCCGCCGCCGCCTCCACCACCGCCTGTGGCGTCTCCACCCCAAACGTCTCACACAGTTCACTCACCTTCGGAGCGAGTCCCTTGAACAGCCTTCTACCGATAGCAGCCGCCCATTCGCCGCCACCCACCTCCTCCTCTACCACCTCCAACCGTTCACCCGACAGCGCGTCAAGAGTTGCTCCAGATGAGGTGCCACGCCGCGCAGCTGACGCCGCCCAGCCATAACCATTTTGAATTAGAGTCTTCGCGACCTCCTCCACACCATCCTCACCTCTCATCTCACTTACTGCACGAAGTACCGCCTCGTCCACCCCCTCACCATCCTCCTCCCC
>AEAR01000095.1_pt1 | contig 12372 bp, 7 predicted proteins | sample 349768 | NCBI WGS metagenome assembly AEAR01 (sample SAMN02954311, study PRJNA50327) | marine metagenome | biome: aquatic; feature: Florida Straits; material: sea water; isolation source: Florida Straits, depth 75m | depth 75 m m | reverse complement strand
GAAGTCGACGAAGCCGGGCGGGTAGGGCGGCCACCGTGGGTATGGACTTGGCGGTGGAGGGCTCGGAGCAGGCGGCGGCGGTGAGTTCGGAGGCGGCGGGCTCGGCGTTGGCGGCGGATCGTCGGCCGTCGTGAGGCCACGCCCGCGCTCGGCGTGAGCGCCCGTGCTCGTGGCCAGCAAAAAGAGGAGGAGGTGCGTCGGCCACGAAGGCATCGTCTCTTTAGCCACCTCAAACTTAGCGTCGGCAAACATAAACTACGCGCGCCGAGACGGGCACCCCGACCGACTCGCACACTCGGAGGAGCGGCGAGGCACACACACAGCAGATCAACGTATCAACGTTAATTTTTGCTTGCATTTTCATTGGCTTTTGTTAATCACGCTCAATCCTCAAACTCGCGCTCCAACTGCTCCGCCAACCCTTCATCAAAGTTGCGAAGCAGCAGCAGCGCCTTTTGGCGCTCGCCCTCGAGGCCGCGGTGCGTCTGGCCGACGAGCTCCTTCATCTGCTGTAGCTCGCGCTGCCGGCCGCTTAGCGCGTCGCACTTGCCCGCCTGCTCCGCGCGCTGCGCCCTCACGACCTCGAGCTCGAGCCGCGCCGCCTCGAGCCGCTCCTCCGCGAGCTCCTCCTCCCGCCCGAGATGCCCGAGCACCGCCTCCGCCGTCCGCCGCTTCTCGATGAGCTCGGAGCACTCGCCGTGCGACTCGAGCAGCTGGTTGCGCATCACCTTGCACCGCATCGAATACGCGCGGTACTGCTCCGCGTATCTCGCCGCCTCCGCCGCTTCTGCACCCTCGCCGCCGCCGCCGCCGCCCTCCGGACCGCCGCCGCCGCCGCCGCCCATCTGCATCCGCCGCTGCTTCTGCTGCAGCTGCTGCGCCGCGAGGCCCTGCTCGAGCTCCGGCAGCACCTCGCCCTTTCGCAACGCGGTCTGCCGCTCGACAAATCCATCAATCACCTGCTGCAGCGAGATGTTGGGCGCCTGCGACGCGACGCGCTCGCGGCAGTACGGGCACGTCTTGCGGTCGAGCTTCTCGAGGTGCATGCGCAGGCACGCGGCGCAGAAGGTGTGCCCGCACGGGAAGAGCAGTATCGGCTGCCGCTCCTTGCCCGCCATCAGCTCGAAGCACACCGGGCAGTTGTTGGACGCGATGTGCCGCTCGAGGAGCGACTCGACCTGGGCGCCGACCGCGCCGTCCTGCATGAGCTTTGCGCTCTCCTTGCGCACCTCGACCTGCAGCCGGTCGGCGATTTGCATCGCGAGCCGATCGAGCACCTCCGCGCCGCCGGCCGCCGCCGCCGCGCCGTCGCCGCCGTTGCTGTTTGTCGTCGCCGCGACCGCGCCGCCGGCCGCGAGGCCCAGCGACGCCTCCGCGTGCTTCCGGTCCTGCTCGGCCTGCCGCTGCTGCATCCACGAGCGCTGCCGCGCCGCGAGCTCCGCGCGCATGTCGCTCATGCCGGTCGTCGTTTGATCGCGTCGATTCTATTGCGCCGCGCGGCGGAGGCCGTTAGCCACGATGGTGGAATAATGGGCGTTGAAACTTCGTAAAACTTGGTGGCGTCGTCACGAGCACTATTCAGTCGCAGCGCAAATCGGGCAGCGCAAATCGCCCGTCGCTGGGCGCGCCAAGAGACTCCATCTCTCAGGCGGCGGTGCTCGTCCTCGCGAAGGTGTAGATGACTGCGGGGGTGCTCGCCTGCGGTGGGCTCTGCGCCACCGTATACCCTGCCCGCTGCATCAGCTCGATGGCCGCGTGCTCCACCGCCATGCCCGCTGGGCGCGTCTGCTGCGCAAGCACCACGGTGCCCACATCGAGGTCCTGCACAGTCTGCACGAGCGCGCCGACAGAGTCCTCGCGGTAGAGGAGCTCCGAGCCGATGGCGACGTCGAACGGGCCGTGCGCGTCGCGCAGTGCTCCGAGATCGCGTGCGTCGCCCCACAGCAGCTTGCGCGCAACGGCAGACGGCGCCGTGGCCACGTTAGCGGCCACGCTCCGCTGCAAGAGATCGAGCGACGTGTAGCCGCCACCAATCGGAATAGCGGGATCCGTCAAAGCGACGATCGATGCGCGGTCGCCCAATGCGGCAGACACGCCAATGCCCAAAATGCCAGTCCCGGCGCCGAGCTCGATCAGGCGAAGCGGCCGGCCAAGGCCTTTGGCCATGAGAGGCAAACCGGTGGGTGCCACAAGGTGCTCGAGAAGATGGTAGGAGCACGGCCATATCCGGAGGCCGGTAGCTTCGGTTGACGGGAGTATGCGGTGCTGTAGCGCCAAGCTAGCGGCCGAGGCACCCAGCTTGGTGCGCTCGTAGATGGCAAAGGTGCCACACGGCGTCTCCACCGTCTGCCAATTCAATTCAACATCATCGTCATCACGTCTCAGAGCCTCGTGAGCTGTCGCGAGCAGTTTCTCGACGACGGGTCCGCCAGTGCGTAGTCGCAACGAAGACCTGCTGTCCGCCGATTTCGGAGGCGGCGGGATTGTCGTCGGCGGTGGCGGCATTTGGCGGACTTCGGTCACCTCGATGGTCGCGGTCGCGTCGGCCATCGTGTACAATTCAGTGAGGGAGGAAAGGAGTGAACGGGGCTGTGTGGCGCCGAATCGAGCACTATGGCTGGCGTCGCCGCACAATTGTATCCCGGGCACCTTCATCTGCACGCCATTGCTGGAACACAGCGTCGATCCCACGTTCACAAAACCTTCCATAAAGGGATGCCGAGAAAACTTCCCCCCCGACGGACGGAACGACGGTCGGACTGTGGTCGGTCTCTCGAAGCCATTCACGATGCTCTCTCCACGACCTAGCTCCTACAAGGCCGTCGGGAGGGCCGCCAACTTGATGTGCGAAGTTCCTGACGGCGCTGACAGCTATTCGCCGTCTGGATTTGGGACACAAATCGGTCGTCGGCCTACCGTGGTGGCCGAGTATCCGTTGCACTCTGCCGCGGCGTCAAATTCGCGATGGGACGCTCCACGCTCGTCGCGTTACGACCCACGCGCCTCGACCTCACAGTCATCGCGTTGCGGTCCATGCTCCCCAACAAGCCGGACGTCGCTGACACGCTTCAGCGAAACCAGATCCGAGCGGCGGACGCACTTGCGCACCGATCCGATGGAGGGGCCATGGGAGGGGCAGCTGCCACCGTTAGACACCCCTGGTGACAAGCACTTCCTCATGTACTTGACGACCGCTCACGCTGCACGGGCGGCCGTCGCTAAGGCGACAAACGCGTATGAGGAGCTCGCGACTAATGCGCGGCAAGAACTCCGGGCGCTTGCAGAGCGTCACAAGATGGAGATGCAAGTAACCACACAGAAATACAAGGAGGAGATGCGGATCAAAGACAAGCGGTACGCGGAGCTTCTGGCGACAAAGGCGAAAGAGACAAAGCAGGTGGTGAAGGTCGTGGAGGCACCAGCCAAGCAGGCGCCGACCCCTGTCCGAAAGAAGGTGGAGGAGGCACCCGTGTCCAGTTCGGATTCGTGCGGCGACTCCGCGGACGAACTGCCCGACCTTCAAATGCCAAGCAAAGCTTCGCCAGATGTTAGTGTGCTCCGAGAGTGGTTGGGTGTTGGCGGCGAGCGCGACTCCGCGTTGGTGCAGGACAAAACGTACCTCCTTCTGCGGGTGAACCAACTCGAAAAGAAGCTCAAGAAAGGCGTAAAGGACGGCGAAAAGAAGATCAAGGAGCAAACGCAGCTTGTCGAGAAGAAGGATAAGGAGCTGAAAGCGCAGGCGGTAGAGCACGAGAAGGAGCTGAAGGGCTCACTCACTCTTCTCTCTGTCGAGAAGTCTGTGTCCTCGCACCTTCTCCAGGAGCGCAACGAGCTGAAGGTGGAGAACATGGTACCGAGCAAGGCGATGACGGTGCTGAAGTTTCGGCAGGGGCAAACGCAACTGAAACTGATCAAGGCCGTCAACGAGGCAGATCAGCAGGCGGAGGAGCTGAAACATATGGTGAAGGGCGCCACTGAGGACGAGATCGCGGCAGCAGTAAGGGAGGCCACACAGCAGGTGAACGCGTCTGTTAAAGTGCTCCAGATGCAGATGAAGATGCGATCGGCGTGGCAGAAGGAGACGATCGAGGTGCTTAAGAGTGAGCGGCAACGGACCGAGGAGTACGCGCGAGAAAAGGAGGAGGAGCTGGCGAGCAGGAAGGCTCAGTTTAAGAAGATGGACACCGTCCAATCAATGGCACACCTCGCGGAGGCCAACTATAACGTATTGCAAGAGATGAGACAATGCGAGGAGGATGAGCGTAAGCGTGTTGAAGCGAAAGCGCAGGAGATGAAATTGGCGGATGGCCAGCCGATGCGGGGATTCATCGAGCGGGCACTCACCCATACTTTGCGGGAGCAGGCGGGCAAGCGCCAGGAGAATAGGAACAAGTTCTCGATGGATGGAGTGCACGAGCTGAGGACGGGCGCGCGTGTACAGGCGGCGCAGGGCATTGCGGCGCTACTCGGATTAACCGACGACGATTTACACAGGAAGATGGGCAAGGGCGCCACGCAGATCGCAGTGGAGATTAACAATCATGGGACACAGGAAGACAGGGAATGCCTCCACTATGTATTGCATAGGGCCGCCGGCGACTCTGAGATGCTATTTCCAAATTCGCCGTGGCCGAGAGATTGTGATAGGCACGGTCTGCGCGACGACCGAGTCAGTACGCACCCAAATCGACGGGAGCCGCGGCAAGGGATGATACTCGATGACTTTGTGAACCACCCCGCCTCAAGAGCAGCGGGCCTCGAAAAGCACCACGTGCTCGCGTTACGCCTCTACAACACCGCCGCCTTCAAATCGATCAACGGCCCGCTGCGCGATCTGAATCTAGAGACGCCCCACCCGCTCGCTGCCACCGTGGCTTTCGTCTACGAGGCGATCAAAAAGCTGCGCGTGGTGGACAAGGAGGATCGGCCGCTCGACTTGTGGAGAGGCATGCGGAACATTGAAGCGTCGCAAGAGTTTCAAGAGTCTGGCGGCTGCGAGCTCGCCGTGATGTCGACCACGAACGACCCGGCGGTGGCCATCCGCTACGGCATCAGCCAGCATTCGCTCATCTTCAAGTTAAACGCCAGATCCTTCTTGTCGCGCGGTGCTTCGCTCCTCTACCTCTCCGCATTCCCTGGAGAGGCGGAGTTCTGCTACCCGCCGCTCACCTTTCTCAAGCCTACGGGCAAGCGGGAAGTGATCGAGGTTGAGTACACGCCGGAGTCGAATAGCGAGTCCGTTCAGAAGGCGTGCCTGACGGTCGTGGAGGTGGAGCCGATGATGGCGTGAGGCGGGGGGTGCTGTAGCCTGTACATTGTAGGGCGTGTCCATCTCCATGTACTCATAATGTAGGCGATTTGTCCATGTACAGCCGTACGGATGATCACCTTTCGCTGCGCTGGATAGTGATCGCGACGACGCCACCAAAGTTCGCCGCGTGCGACGAAGCGGCGCGGTCGCTTCTGACCGCCGTCACGCGCGCCTGGCCAGATGCGCCTCCTCGCGCTCCTCGCCCTGGCCGCCGCCACTCCGCCACCACCGGCGCCGCTGCCGCCTCCACCCGGCTGCACGTGCGAGAACACGTGCCGCCCGGCCAACACGAACATCAACGTTCAGAGCTCCGACGGCCTATGCGACGACGGCGGCCCCGGCGCGGAATGGTCCGACTGCCCATACGGCACGGACTGCGCCGATTGCGGCATGCGATGCGGTCCTATGCCGCCTCCCGCCCCACCAACCCCACCGCCGCCGCCGCTCACAACACCGTGCCACTGCGACACGATGGTAGTCGCCTCTACCGACGCGACCTTTCTGCGTTATCAGTCGGATTTAACGGGCCGTTACGTGCGTGACGACCGGCTAACGATCGCCGGGCGTCAGGTATGGCGGCAGCAGGGCGGCGCGTATTTCTATTTACATTACTCCGCCGCGCAGTCGAACTGGGCGTTTGGCCCCGGCTATAATCGTATTCACGGCGGCTCGGCTGCTATCGTCGCGATCACTTCGGGGCCGTCGTACGCCGCGTGTCCGGACCACGTCAGTTCTGTGCCGGATGGCTACTGGCGATGGTGGGGCGGCACGACGTGGACTCGCGGCGGGCTCACCGTCAGTGCACTGTGCCCGCCGAGCCCGCCGCCTCCACCACTCCCACCAGACGCCTCCTGCCTATGTTCAGACACGTGTTTTGCGCCGGGCACCCAGGAGGTAGGAGGCGAGGCGTTGCATAGTGACGGTGTGTGCGATGATGGCGGGCCGAGCGCGACGGGACGTAACTGTGCGTACGGTACCGATTGCGCCGATTGCGGCGTGCGATGCAGCCTGATGCCGCCGCCTCTACCGCCTCGACCGCCGCCGCCACCCCTTCAGCTGTGCGAATGCGGCTCGATGATCCTCACCATCCATTCTGCAAATGGTATGCGTTTGCACGCTGTAAGAGCGGGTGAATATCTCATCGTACCCGATACTTATGCGGGCGGTCGCGCCGTCTACCGTCACGACTTCATCTCTGCAACGACAAATTACACCGCGTTTCTATTCTTTGCGGCGGGTCGATGGATCATTGGGCCATCTTACACAGCACGCATCGGCTCGCTCATTACTCCCGGCACGACCCATGCCGTCTGCCCTTCAGACGTAACAGATTGGGCATTCTACCAGCCGTACCCACCAACACGTACCGGTTGGGCCTCCGGAGCGACGATGGCGCCCGGATGCATGCCGTTGCCGCCAATCGCGCCGCCATCGCCTTTACCGCCGCCGCCGCAACCCCCACCGCCGCCGCCGCCATTCCCACGCCCGCCATTCCCCTCACCACCAGGCCCCTCACCGCCACCACCCACGCCGCCTTCACCATCCTCACCGCCCACGCCGCCCCCCAAACCGTGCCGCCCTGGTTTTGTATACTCGGCCGCCGGCCTCGAGGTCGCCGCCCCCGGCAACGCCGGCCCGGCCGTCATCATCATCGTCCTCGTCGTCGGCATCGCCCTCGCCATCGCCGCCGTCATCCTCTTTCTGCGCAAACGCCGAAAGCGGCGGGGCGGCGGTAACGGTAGCGATCTATTCAACCGCAGCCCATTCACATGTGGCGGGAGTGACGCGATGCTGCCGCCTCTCACCCTGACTTCCGATGGGATCGTACCGGATGGTCGTGGCGCCGTCTCCTCGCCTTTAGGCAGCATGACAAGCAGCAGCAGCAGCGTCGTCTCAACACCGCTCTCGAATATTGGTGGCACAGCAGGTATGATGCCGCCACTGTTTTGATCGGGTGGGGCTCAGGGTGCGTTGGAGGATCGAGGCGGCGCGGCGCTGCCGCCCGTGATTGGTGGCGGCCCAACGCTTCAGCGCACGCCCGAATCGGGAGGGCGAAGCACGCGCAACACGGCCGCGTTGCAGCGGGCGCGTAAGAGCGGATCAGGTAAGAAGAGTAAGAATACCTCCTCACGCAGACAGGTTGCTAACGGTGTGATGAACACGCCGCTGATGACCTCCGGCATCATGCTGAGTACAAGCAGTCATGCAAGCATTGAGACGGCGATTGATGCGGGCTCGATGCAGAGCGCGCTGTGAAGAGGTGAATCGAGAGCGAGTGAGCAGTGTAAGAGAGTGCTATTATACGGTGTTGGGGCAGGTCGCGATACGCGCGCGAGAGAGATACGATACGAACCGGACGGGATGCGGGATGGGAGAGAGAGAGATGTCGCGCGTACGTGCGGGTTGTTCGTTGTGTACACTTTTTATGACGGGTCCTCATGTTGTACACCTACGCTAAAAGAGCGGGATCCCCAAATTCCCACCTCTTTGGAGGCGGAGGCGGCGGAGCCGGCGGCGGTTGTTCCTTCCACCGCCGACTTCGTTTGGCCGCGCGATGCAACGAGGGCGACAACGCCTCGTCCGCTGGAGGCCGCGGCGAGAGCGGACGCGCGAGGATCCGCTCGATCGGATGCGCCAACGCCATGCCGGAGCAGCGGCACACGGGCGATGAGAAGAGGCCGCCACACACCTTGCAACATGTTGGCGGCGGCCCCTGGGGTTTGGCGGCAGCTGCCTCCTCCTCGCCAGTGACCGACGCCTCCTCGTCGCTGTGGACGGGCCCACCGTGGATAGGCCGTGGCGTGTCCCTCTCCGCGATGACGATCGCCGCCTTCAATCGCGGCGACGCCACCGCTGTCTGCCATCGCCACGGCAGTCGCGCCGCCTCCTCCTCCTCGTCGTCAACCTGCGTGCGCCAGCTCGATTGGGCCGAGTCGTCGTCCAGCTGCGTCCGCCAGACGAAGGTGACCGGCTCGTCGGCGGGAGGGCCGATGGGCGGCTCTTCGGCGGGAGGGCCGATGGGCCGCTCGTCGCCGCGTGGCGTGACCCACGGCAATAAATTGGAGTCGCCGCGCGTGCGTGCCTCGGGCGAGGCCGCGACGGCGTCTTGCCGGATCTGCCGGTAGTTTGGCTGCAAGCCGTCGAGGTCGTCGTCCTCCAACGCCGCGCCGGTGGGCCAAGCCTCGTCTCGTGGTGTAAACCACGGCAGCAGCTCTGTTCGTGCTTTACGCCGAGCGCGCAAACGCTCGACCGCGCGGCACGCGGGCCGCTCTTTCGGCTCCATCGAGACGCGCGCGCGACCGAGCGCAAGGCCTGCCACCGGTTTGGGGCAAGTCCTCGTGTGCCGACGGTTTTGGCGTTCTCGCCGTCTGGGGCGCCGCCTTCCAATTTCAGCAAGTCGCACACCCCTCAATCAAAGCGGATCACTACATTCGCCACCTCGCCAACCGGCGGCGGCGGTATCTCGTACGCCGCCCGGCGCATTGGCACGCCCGCTGGCGACGTCACGGTAAAGTTCGTGCCGGGCCGTTTGCTTGGCGGCACCACCGTCTTGTCGACCCGCAGCCGAAGGGTCGCATACGTCTGCTGCTCCGTCTTCACGGCGGCAAACGCGAGATGGATCGACTTCTCGCTGAGGCACAGCGTGACGCTCTCAAACGTGCCGCTGTCCGCTTGTAGGTAGAGGCCGAGTGGCTCGAGGTAGACGCGCTGCCTGTACGAATCCCGTGGCGCGATAGAGTAGGTGCCCTCCTTCTCCTCCACGCGCACATCGCATAGAAAGCAGAGCGGCCCTCTCGACGGATGGAGCACAAACGTCGCGGACGCCTCTAATGACGAGCCGAAGAAGCCGAGACCATAATCCCCGCTGTACGCGTCGTGCTCCATTATGTGGGGCAGGTCGTGGAAGTAGATCGAAGGCGCGCCCGTCTCGTCAATATTCGACATCTGACCAGATTGCGCCCCGATGGCAATCTCGAGCGTTTCCAAATCCTCCGGATGGCGCCTATACCATTCAATCAGAGGGATTGCATTCAGCCCCGCTCTATAATGCATCTTACCGCTATCCCCATACCCTGTGCCCGCCGTCACTAACCATTTGCCGCCATTCGCGACATCTCCCGCCTGAGCGCCACCATTGTATGCCCAATTTGGTAGCGGCCGCATATACTGCAAGATGTGCTCAATCGTGCGGCTCGCCGCGTCGTCGTGATCAAAATAAAGCAGCCAGATCACGACCTCCTCCTGCCCCGTAGTATCATATGAGAACTCGGAGCCATATGGATTCGGTGCGCTCACAAAATACTCCGCGCGCGACTTCTCACCCGCAAGGATGTGCTGCCCCAACACGGCCCATAACCCGCCATCACCATCACCATTCGCCGCCTCCTTCGCCTCCTTCGCCTCCTCCAACACGGAGCGCAGCACCTCCCGAGTGACAGTACCATCCATATAGCCGATACGCGCCCACCCTAACCGTATCGTCGTGTTCGCCGCGCGCTCAAGGTAATACTCCCACGTTCGCGTCGTCTTAATCTTTGGATGGTTGCGTGCGACACGGTAGAGGGCATACCACACAGTGATCTGATGCGGATAGTTGAAGCCTCTATATGTCGCATTCGCCTGATGTTCGGTCATGCACCAATTGTAATTTAATCCGCCGACGACGCCGCACTCGGCCTTTTCGGTGTAGTTGTATTCAAAGTAACTCTGATTGTAATAGTACAATGTCATGCGCACGCCGTTGTTCGGATGCGGGTACTGCAGCGATTTGAGCGGTGGCTTCGCGCTCTCCGGCTTCACACCGTACAATGTATGTTCCACATACTCATCCAGACGTGAGACCGCTGAGGCGGTCGGCGCGTACGCCTGTGAGGTGGCGAGGCCGAAATTGTTCGCCGCGCCCGCATCATCACTCAATCCAACATCGTACGCCCGACCGTCGTCAAACCGATGGCGCAAATCCTCCCGATCCCATGGCAGCACAGACGCGCCACGGCCAAATGGATCGGGATACTCCTTTGGCAGCCACGCAGCCTCCGACCAATGCTTTGCCACACGGCTGATTTGTAACGGTAATGGCGGTAGGACGAGATAATGAGCGACCGCAATCGTGCCGTCGCTAAGGGTCACCTCTATACGAGATCGGCCGCGTGAGATGCCAACGATAGGTATGCGATAGAGATGATCAGAAGTCAGGCCAATCAGGTACGGCTTACCCGCTGTGAGCACGCCCGGAGCGGAGCTGGACACCTTATCAATCCGCATTGTCATCGGTAGCGTCACATCGAGGCTCGCATTCTTCATGTCTGTCGCTATCGTATACCCAGGCACGCCGCTCATTACGGGCGCGTTCATAGTAAGCAATGCCTTATCACGTGTACGCGGGCCACCTTCACACGCGGCAAGCCGCAAGCCATACGTAACACTCTCCTTTGGTCTGAGCACTTTGGAGGTTGGCTTGTTCCAATGGGTCTCTCTGCTCATATTGACGCGAACCGTCGCCCCACCATCCCCCCAACCCGGCCACGGGCTTCTCGGCTGCGGCCATAAACCGGTCGCATTCAGCTGCTCGGTCATGTATAGAAAGGGCCATTGCACATTCCGCTCCCACTCATCCGCCCACGCGGCGGTATGAACACTCCATTCGTAACCGCCGCCTCCAAACTCGAACATCGGCCGCCAATTCTCCAACTTGGTCTCGGCATTCAGCGGCGTCGCGACGACGCATTGACCCTCCACATGCAAATTCTTTGAGATGAGAACACGCATCCATTCGACCCAACCATGCGCACCGCCAATATGAACGTCACTAAACGAGGGGAAGGAGAAGCCGAAGCCGCCAATCTCGACGTCCGAATGAGGCTCAGTGTTTGTGAGAGTGATTGAGATGCCGAGGCCGGGCTGCTCCTTCGATGGCTTTAGGTAGGCGCGACGCGCACGAAGCGGGCTGCTGCCGCCGTCACTACCGCCGCTGCCGTCACTGCCGCCGCTGCCGTCACTACCGCCGCTGCCGGCGCGCGTTGCCTCGAGGAGCTTTGTAATATCGTGCGCAAGATACTCGTTTGAAGCGGGTTGGAGTGGCGTCGCCTCCGCCGTGAAGGGCCCCCAAGCACTCGCGAGGAATTGCCAAGCCGCCGAAGGAGGAGGAGGAGGAGCAGCTGCTGCGCGTTCGTGGGCCTTACTATTTGCATGCGAGCTTGCGGGCGCGAGCTTGCGGACGCGGAGGGTCACGTCGCCGAGATGCTGGACAAGGGGCAGCGCGCTCGCCGGATTGAGCATCGGGACGAAGGAGTAACCTTCTGGAACGATGGTCGTCGCGCGCGTCGCGTTGAGGGACGAGACGGTGAAGGTCGCGGCGCGAAAGGACGCATTCAGGCCGCCGAAGTGATGGACGGTAAGGGCGGGCGGCTCGACGGGCGCCTCCTTGACGTACGACGTCCACGGTAGAGTCTGACAGTGCGCGCCGTGGCACGGTACCGCGAGTCTCTTCAGGAAGACCTTTGTCAAATTCGTGATGGTGCCGTTGACGCCGGCGGAGAAGCACAGCCCGCGGCACTCGATAAAGCCGGAGCACGCATTTATCGCGGCCTCGAGCGAGGAGACCTCGATCACCTTAATGTCGTTGCCCGCGGACAGGAAGCCGGGGAAGCGCGCAAAGGTGAATGGCGATGGCTGGGAAGGTGGCGGAGGCGCCGGCGACGCGGGCGAATAAACGGAAGGCGGTCGATGGCGCGAGAATTTCTCGGCCGGGTCGCCGCGTTCGACGAGCGGGCCGCCGTGAGCGTTGGTCCAGTTGAGCCGGGACGGCGGCGGGTCGAGGACGATGGAGGGTGGTAGTGTGGCAACAACCACGGACAGCGCGGCGGCCATCATGATGGCGTCGCACGCTCGCTAAAAAAGTTGTGCTCAGCGCCGTTTTGTATCACCTCTGACCTTCTGAACACATCATGCAATTCATCACATCATCATCATCATCATCATCATCACACAGCACGCATGCTTCGCACTCGCCCCTCCTAAACCGACTCGGCGAGATTCATCATGAGCGGCGGCGTGCCGCG
>AEAR01000383.1_pt1 | contig 12417 bp, 12 predicted proteins | sample 349768 | NCBI WGS metagenome assembly AEAR01 (sample SAMN02954311, study PRJNA50327) | marine metagenome | biome: aquatic; feature: Florida Straits; material: sea water; isolation source: Florida Straits, depth 75m | depth 75 m m | reverse complement strand
GGAGAGTGTCATGTGTACATACATTGTGCCTGCGCGTTGCCAAATCGCCGTCGCCAAAGCCGCCGCCGCCCGAGCCGCCGCGGCCGCCGCCGCCGCCGCGGTCCGCGCCGTCGGGCCGCTTCATCGCCTTCGCCGCGCCGCGGTTTTCCATCAGCGCCTCGTCGAGCGCCCGCTCGTCGACCTTGGTCTGCCCGCGCAGCACGCGCAGCTCCTCCTCACGCAGCCGGCCTGCACGCGCGCGCGAAAAAGGGAAGAAAGAAACACGCGTGTGTGAGAGGGCGATTCGCGCCGCGCCGCACCCGACACGCGACGAGGAGAAGAAAAGAGAGCGAGAGTACGGTGCAGTGAGAAGGAAAAGAAAGAGCGCGTGCGGGTATCGCGTAGATGGTCGTGCGACCGGGCGGGTGTGACGTAGAGAGAGAGCAAAGTACGGTGCAGTGAGAAGGAAAAAAGATCGCGTGCGGGTATCGCGTACGCTGCATCAACTGCATCTGGCGGTCGTTCTCGCGCATCCGATCCTCCTCGTTCGCGTAGATCGTGTCGAGCTCCGACTCGAGGTACGACATGTTGCGCCACGCCTGCACGTCAAATGTGGGGAGGCGGGTGGGGATTGAGTGAGTGAGTGCTCGCGGACGGAGGGTTGGAGTTGCTGTGCGAGCGCAGGGAGGGTTGGAGTTGCTCTGTGTGTGTGTGCGAGCGCAGGGAGGGTTGGAGTTGCTCTGTGTGTGTGTGTGTGTGTGGCCGAACATGACTCTCATACCTGCACATACATCGAATAATGCGCCGAGAGCTCGACCTCCAAACGCTCGTACTCGTCCATAAATGCCGGGCGCACCGCCTTCAACGACGCGAAGCGCTTCTCGTGGCGGTCCAACTCGGAGCGCTTCTTGTCGATGCGCTGTGATGGCAGAGCACACGCACGCACAAGGCAGCAGTCGCACAGCCGAGGAGCGGTGTCAGAGAGTGGCATGTTGTTGCCGTGCGCGCGCGGAGGTGGGCTCCCACACTGCACGGTGTGTGAGCTCCCCGGCGCGCGCGGAGATGGGCGCTGCGCTTGTGTGAGTATAATAAAACCTGCTGCATTGACTGTTCATCACTCGACAAGTTGGCGAGCATCTGCTTCAGATTCTCGGTCTGCTCGGTCACCTGGCTGTTCATCTCGTTGAGCTGCCGCTTGAGCGAGTCCGCGTCAAAGTTCTTGCCCAGCGCCTTCGCCGCCCAGTCCTTGGCCTCGCTGTGGCTCGCGAGCAGCTCGTGCAGCGACGAGCCGAATTTCGTAATGTCGGCCGCGAGCGAGCGCGTGAGCTTGATGTCGGCAAACTTGTGGCCGGGGCCGATGTCCGCCGCGAGCGTCGCCTCGTTGTCGTCCTCCGCGTCCGCCGCCGCGTTCCGGTGCGCGTCGTGCAGCAGTGTCGCGATCTTGAGCAGCTCGCGCACCGCGAAGCCGTTCGACGCGTAGAGGTTCTTGAGGTTGAGCTTGACGCGCGCCTTGACGAGGAGCTGCTCGGCGACCGACTTGAGGAAGGCGACGCGGTCGTGCTCCGTCCGGATATCGTCGAGCACCTCCATGTTCTTGTCGTACCGGTGGCAGAGCCACACGAGGATGTCGGCGACGAGCTCAAAGTGCGGCACCTTGAAGTTCTCGATGGAGATGAGGCGCGGGTAGCCGAGCGTCGCCATGATCTCCTTGAAGTTGCGCAGCTCGCGGTACGACATGGTTTTTTTTTTTAGAGAGGCGAGAGAGCGGAAAGCGGCGCAGGTGTGGCGATGAAGGAGAGGCCGTTGTGTGGCCCAATAGGCGCGTGACAGTGACCTTGCTTGGGCCCATCGGGACCCGCATAGCGCCACCTCACCCACGTCGCTCGACCTCATGCGCGGCTGAGCGTGCGCAAAGGTAAGACTCTTTCGCAACTCCAAAATACTGTCTCCCACGCAAGAAACGACCGCGAGATCCCCCCCACACACCATCGTAAAAACCTCTCACAACGCGGCGCGGGCCGGAGGCGGCTGCTCTCCGCCCGCGCGCACATCTCTGCTCACACGTCGGCACACACACAAGACACACACGGCCAGCGCATATAAAAAACGACGAGGAGGCGCGCGGCCATACCATTTCACAGTCGCGACCTCGCTAACCGCTCTTCACCGCCGCTTCCGTTGTTGTTGCCGCGCTGTAGCAGTCACGCCTTCGCCGACGAGATGGCCGCCACAATATCCTTGAACTCGGGCTTGAGCGACGCGCCGCCGACGAGGAAGCCGTCGACGTCGGGGCACGCCGAGAGCTCGGGAGCGTTCTTCGCGTTGGCGGAGCCGCCGTACTGGATGCGCATCGCCGCCGCGCACTCGGGCGACTTTTTATCGGCGAGCCACGCGCGGAGACCGGCTGTTGTGACAGAAGTAGGATGCACGGGCACAGAAGGGTGAGAGCAACGAGGGCCCAAAGGAGCCACAAGCAAGGCGTCGCATTCGAAAGCCCACTTCACGCACCGTGGGTCTCCTGCGCCTGAGCGGGCGTGGCGGTGACGCCGGTGCCAATGGACCACACCGGCTCGTACGCGATTACGACCTTATCCGCGTCGAGGGACTCGAGGCACGGCGTGAGCTGCTCGGCGCAGTACGCGAGGACCGCGTCGATGCCCTTCTCGCGCACCGGGAGCGGCTCGCCGATGGCGAGGACGCACTTGAGGCCCTTCTCGAGAATATACGCGAGCTTCTTGGCGAGGAACGCCGAGCTCTCGGCGGGCGTCTCGAGGCCAAACTCGCCACGGCGCTCCGAGTGGCCGATGAGGACCCACTGGATGCCCATCGCCGCCATCTGGTCGACGGCCATCTCACCCGTGTACGCACCGCAGCCCTTGTAGCCGCAGTTCTGCGGGGCGACCATGGCGCCATTCGTGAACGACTTGTACACCATGCCGACGTGCAGCGGCGACGGGCAGACGTACACGTCGCACGCCGACGTGTCGCAGTCGTTGATGTTCTTCACGAGCTCCTCGAGTTTCGCGGGGTCCTCCGGGTTGCACTTCCAGTTGCCACCAACGATCGGCTTGCGACCCATTTTCGTTCTTTTATAGACTGCGCGGGAGAAACGAGTGGGTGGCGGTCAACGAGAGGTGGTTTCGCGTGGGGCGTGTGGCTGGCGTGCGATGGCGGCTTCAAGAAGCCGCGCGCGCCCACGGCGACGGCGAACCACAAGACACCTCGCACCTGCTTTGCGTCGGAGACAGCGAATCTCGGCGAGATTCCTCCGCCGTTACAACGCAGCATGGCTCTACGAACGGGCGCCGTCCTACGGCACCTCTCTCTACTAAACAAACAGCTCTCGCTATCTACAGCCGGCTCTCCGGCGGGAAGACGAGCGCGTACTCCAAGCTGTGGCCCACCTGCCTCGAGTATTGCGCAATCTGCTTCCCCGCGACGAGCATCACCGCCGCCGCGGGCACCATGTCGATGAGCCAGTGGCGCCACGTGTTCGGCCGCGCGCCGTCCGCCATCGGCATCATCCAGGACGGGTCCCACCCGACGTCCGCGCGCCGCTCACCACAGCGCGTGAGTAGCTCGTGTAGTGCGACGAAGATGGTGAAGAAATACTCGTTGCACGTGCGCTGCCAGCTCGCCGCAGGTAGAAAGTCGATCGCGTGGATCATCTGCAAGGAGGGAGGAGGAGGAGGAGTGGGTGAGGAGGGAGGCGGAGCAGCAGGCGGTGGTGGTGGTGGCAGCAGGCGGTGGTGGCGGTGGTGCTGGCTGCTGCTGCTCACCTGAAGGTTAAGCTGCACCCAGAAGGTGTCGCCACTCATCTCTATAGTCTCATTGTCCAACAGCCGGTGCATTTTAACAGACTTCAACGTCTTGAGCCTCTCGGGCGTTAACCGCTTGAGCTCGGCGAGCAGCTTGCCGTGGATGAGCAGCCGCAACACGGTGGGGAAGGCTTCAACGTGCGTCATCTCCTCCGCCGTCAGCAGCGATCGCAGCGTCGGCAACTTGTCAATGGACATGGGGAAGCAGTTGGTGCCGACGCCCATGATCGAGTGGAGGAGCATCGTCCGCGGCGAGGTCTGCGGGTAGTGCCGCGCCGTGTACTCGCGGCAAAAGTGCAGGTGGTCGAGGAAGGAGCCGTCGGCGTGCTCGCACGAGAAGTCGCAAGCGGTCATCATAAACTTGTGGAGCGGCGCGTCGTCGGCGATGGACGGCGCGGGGCCGCACGCGGCGTAGGCGGCCTCGATCGCGGCGGCCGAGCCCTCGTGCCACGCGAATCGCGTGTCGAGCTTCGTGCGCTGCACGAGCGTCGGCACGCCGCCCGGCAGCGTCTTGAAGATGGTCTTCGCGAGGTCGAACGACGGGTTGATCGAGGCGACGAAGCTGCCGGCGTGGTCGCACGGCCGCGCGAGCGCGAGCGCCTTCTTGCGCTGCAGATTTTGCGATGCGGGCTGGATGGCCTCGCCCATGCTGCGGATCGCGGGCGACGAGGCGGATGGAGGCGCGCGCGGTGACGAGGCCGACGCACGAAAACTTGATGGCGTCGTCTTGATCACTTGCTTGCGTCATTCATTCATTCACATGACACATGCACACACACAATGCAATGCGCAATGCAATGCAATGCAACCTCCCTGCTACGCGGCCATCCCCTGCGCCTTCGCCATCGCCTCCTGCGCCATCTCCTTCCGCCCCTTCGCCATGTGCAGCCGAGCTAAATTCATCCAGTTCTGGCGCGACTCCGGCTGGTATTGGCACGCGTTCGTGAAGGGTACCTCCGCCTCGTCGACCTTCCCTGACGACGCGAGCGCGACGCCGAGGTTGGACCACGCCTGTCCAAAATCGGGTTTGATCGCGAGCGCCTGTTCCAACACAGCACACGCACACACAGTGGCACAGCAGCAGCAGCGGTGTCAGAGAGTGGCATTGCTGAGTGCGGAGTGCACACGCTGGGAGGTGCGAACACTTTGTGCGTGAGAGAGCCCGTCGGCATATATATCGCTCGCCTTGCGGTACATCTCAATCTCATCCTTCAGCTGCCCCCTATCCCCCAATTGCACGCCCACCTGCAGCAGCACACACACACACAGAGCAGTGCACAGCGGTCAGAGTGGCATTGAGAGTGCTGAGTGCACACACACAGTGGGAGGAGGGAGGTGCGGGCACTGTGTGTGAGAGAGAGCCGCTGCCACGCCCACGTTGTAGCACAGCTCGTGATCATCAGCATTCGACGCGAGGGCGGATTGGTACCTGCCGCACACACACACACACACAGAGTGCATTTCTGTCAGTGGCATTGCAACGCTCTGAGTGCACATACTATGCGGTGGGCATTGTTTGTGAGAGCCCTCTGGAGATTGGCAGTACGCTTCCAACGCCTCGTCCGCGCGGCCCTGCGACGAGAGCAGTACTCCCAACGAGAACCAACCGTCGCTATCGTCTGGGAGTAAAGTGACAGCGCGCCGCAGCTTCTCCTCCGCGGCCGCCGCGAACTTTGGACTCGCGGGCGACTCGTCCGGTGTAACGGTTAGACTCTCTGCCCAGTTCTTGAGGCACGTCGCGCACTTTGGATTGATCTTTAATGCCCACTTGAAGTGCAGCCGCGCCTGGCGTAAGTCCATCTGACCGCGGAAGGCGCGGCCCTGGTTGTTGAGCCGCCTCACGTGCTCGACGCGGTCGGCTATGAGTAGGAAGGCGCCTAAAATGTACCGCTCTCCGCTATCGACACGGTGGCCGCCGTGGCGCACGGAGCCTGGTCGTATCGTGCACTGGCCCTGCTCCATCGGCAAGATGTCGCCCTTGCCAAGGTGTTCGAAGAAGGTGCCGCCGCCCGAATAGTTTGCCCGCGGCGACATTGCGAGCGTCAGCGCGAGTATCCCATCGTCGACGTGCACGTCAGTACGCGGGTGGCTGCTATTATACCTGCAGCACCACACACAGTGCGCAGCAGCGGTCAGAGTGGCATTGAAGAGTGCGGAGTGCCCACTGGGCGGTGCGGGCATTGTGTGAGCCCTGCTGTTATTTATACTTGAGCAGCGCGACAGAGTGCGCGCGCAGCACCTCTGGGCCACTCACCACCTCCGGAAAGAGCGCGGCGGCGGCGGGAAAGATGGTCGTGCGCAGCCGCTCGTTGAACCATTCCAACGTTTTGGGCATCTTCTTCACCCAATCGCCGCCTAATTTGTACTTGCCGGAGGTGTACTCATTATTGGCGAGCCCTTCGGTCAGCGCGGTTGCGACGACTCGCTCGGCCTCCTCCGCCGGAATCAGCGGGCTCGAGGTGACCTTGATGAGGTCGAGCGGGAACTGGAAGGCGCCCGCAAAGTCCTCGGGCGGCACCGAGCCCATGTGGAGCGATTTGACCTCCGGCGCGACCACCGGGCCAAACGCGGACCGCTCGCCACAGAAGAAGTGCTCGCACGACGTGTCGCAGTCCTTTGCGTGGTCGGCCTCGTTCCGATCGAGGGCGGCGGAGAACTCGTGGCCCAATTCGTTGCGCAGCGCGTCGAGGTCCGCCGTGTTCGACGACGGGTCGCACGTCCCCGTCGCGGCCGAGCAGCCGTCGGCGCCGCCGCGGAGCGCGAGGACGGGCCGCTGTTTAAGGTATTGCCACTTGGCGGCATCGCAGAGGGCGTCGGTCGGATCGCACGGCCGGTGGTCGCCGCGCTGCCAGAAGCTGAAGCGGAGCGGGTCGGCTGGCTGTTGCGCCGAGGCGCCGGCGAGGAGGAGGGTGGAGGCGGCGACGCGGCGGACGGCGGCGCTCCTCGATCGGTCCATGGCGGCGTCGGAGCGAGGTCACGCGAGATCGTGCGCGCTTTTGCGCTTGCAGCGAAGCCTTCCTTGCGCGTGCGCACCGGCAGTTTTTGGCGGGTTGACGAGCTCGCGAGGAACACTGCTCAACACGGCGCTCGCCCGCGAAAGTCACATGTCCGACGCGCATTGACGCGCGCCGCGCTCTCTCTCTCTCCACCCACCCAAACCATGCTCCTCTCGATCGCCATCGACGAGTCCGACGCGTTCCACACACCCCTCGAATTCTCCGCGCTCGGCGAGGCGTCAATCCAGCTCTCCGACCAAAACTTCGTCCTCGACGGCGCCGCGCGCCTCCGCTGCAGCCTTCGCGACGAGGAGACCAACACACTGCTCGCGAGCGTCGCGGTCGCGCCACCAACAGCAGACAGCAACGACGACTCGGAAGTATGGCTCGTCATGCCCGGCGCGCGTGGCCACGATCGCGTCTCGCTCGCGGTCGACGTTCCCGGCTTCACGCTCTGCTTCGACGCGGCGGCGGCGACCTCCTCCTCACGCAATACCATCCTGCGTGCGGTGCGGCTCGTGCGGCAGCGCGCGGCCGCGGCTGCGACGGAGGAGGGCGCGTGCGCGCCCGCGGCGGACGACGGCGCGAGCGGCTCGTTCTTCTCGTCGTCGTCGGAAGACGCGGTCGACATTCTCGACGCGGCGGAGCTGACTGCTATCCCAACTGTCAAGCGGAGCACTCACGGCGAGATGCTGCGAGGCGCCAAGCGGCCGTTTCCACACGTCCGCTGCTGGCTGCCTACTACTACATCGGATCAAAATGAAGATCGCGTCGCCGCGCTGAGACGCGCCGCGTGTGCTCTTGTGCGCACCCATGGCCTTGGAGGTCGCACCTTTTGGGTGGCGGCTGATGAGGAGCCGCGATGCTTTCTCGAGCGCTTCGCGTTGGAGGTCCTCCACTTCCATCAGCAGAAGGAGGAGGAGGGCGACAGCGACAACGGCGGCGGCGCGTGTTTTACGGGCGCAGAGTGGTGGGTGCAGATGCGCTCTTGCAACGGCGAGGAGGACGGCTCGTCGATTGCCTTTCATTTCGATTGTGATGAAGGGCTCTTCTCAGCGACTGGTGCGCAGGGCCAAGCAAGCAGCAAGCAAGCAAGCAGCCAAGCAAGCAGCCAAGCAGCCAAGCAGCCAAGCAGCCAAGCAAGCAAGCAGCAAGCAGCAAGCAGCAGCAGCCAAGCAAGCGCAAGCAGCCAAGCAAGCAGCAGCAGCAAGCAGCAGCGGCAAGCAGCCGCAGCTGACCCTCCTGCCTGTGGGCACTGTGTGTGTGTGTGTGTCTGTGTGTGTGTGCAGGTGAGCTGGTGCCGCCGTGGCTGTCGACAATCACCTATCTGACTGATCACGGCGCGCCGACTCTCATCCTCCCCGCCGTGCCGGATGTAACGGGCGAGGCCGTCAGTGAGGGGCTGGGCGCGTATGTGAGCTACCCGCTAGGCGGCAAGCACTTAGCGTTCGATGGGAGGCTATTGCACGGCTGTCCGCATGTGCTCGCGATGCGGCGGCCTGGCGGTGGTGGTGGCGGCGGTGGGGATGGATTGCAGCAGCCTGGCGGTGGTGGTGGCGGCGGCAAAGGAGCATTGCGACCTGGTGGCGGTGGTGAAGGTGGATTGCGGCTGACCCTTTTAGTGAATTTATGGAGAGGGCATACGCCGATCAGTCCAAAGCGATTGACGGAGCGGGTGGCGACAGAGATGGGGATGGGAGAGGAGGAGAAGAAGGGAGAAGCGGTGGAGGAGGAGAAGGGTGGAGCAGCGGCGGTGGGGGGGCTTCTCTTGGCGCAGCAGCAGCGGGCGGATGGTGATGGTGGTGGTGATCAGTGCGCGCCCTTTTCGTATGTCGTTGACGGCGAGGGTAAGAGTGGTGGTGGAAGTGGTGGTGGTGGTGGTGAGGCGGAGGAGGAGGAGGAGGAGGAGGAGGTATTTGCGCCGAGCGAATCGCGTCGGCGCCTCTCTCCGGCGGCGAGAGCGGTGCGCGTGCGTTCGCTGCCGAGCGGTGCGGCGCTCGCAACGGCGGGTGCGATCGGTGCGCGTGTCGTGCATGCACCCAACGCGGCGGTGGTGTTGCAGCAGCGGCGTCATCAGCAGCATCATCAGCATCAGCAGCATCAGCCAGGCACGTCGGTTCAGCCAGAGCTGGTGCCGCCTGCGCCGGGCGCCCCACCCACAGGTGAGCAGGCCCACTGGCCTGATCATAATCAACAGCATCAAGTCGACACCTCCGCGTCCACCTCCACAACCACCTCCACCTCAAACTCCGACGACGGTGACGGCACCACCACCGCGTCCGCCGTCACCACGCTCGAGCCCTCCGAGCCCGTCACCACGCTCGAGGCCTCCATTATTGTTGACACAGCCTCGCTCACCACCATGCTGACTGAGGACCTCCTCGTTCACCTCTCGAATTATTTAGAGGTCGACGATGCCATCGCGCTCATTCAGTGCTGCCGAACGCTACACGTACATTTCTGCAGAGCGACTCGAACTCTGCAGAGCGACTCCAAACTCTCTGTTCGGGCTTTGGTTGGGGTCGGTGGTGGGTTCTGAAAGACCACGCTTGCGTTCGTGTCTCTCCTCGTGTGTGTGTGCGGCACAGGCGCTCGGCTCCTTCCGAAAACCATTAACCGAATGGCGATGGCGATGGCGGTCACTCTATCTCTTCCCGCTCCGCCCGTTACTATACACTCACCGCTACCGCGTGGCGCTCAGAGCGTGGAGATGGCGCTCGGCGCGTCGGAATGCGCAGATTGTCGTCTCCGTCGAGTCACGGCGCTTGTTGGACGGGCGGCCTGTCCCATGCCGTGAGCACACGAATGCGGCCGCTCCGGATGCGCACATACTCTACTTCAAGCTGCGCCGGCGGACGAAGGTGGTCAACCAGGGCTCACACACAGTACCCACCTCCCATAGGCACTCAGCACTCAATAATGCCACTGACCGCTGTGCACTGTGTGTGTCTGCTACAGGTGGTCAAGCTCATACGCGCGTGGGCGAGCCGTCAGGGTATCCCAGCGTCCGATTTATCGCTCTTCCTACGCGGTAAGGCCCTTTGGGGCTCACACACAGTGCCCGCACCGTGTGCAGTCAGCACTCACACTGCCACTGACTGCTGCTGATGTGCCACTGTGTGTGCTGCTACAGGCAAGGCTCTGTTCAAGGGCGATCTCGAGGCGGAGGATCTCGACGAGGAGGCGCCAAGGCGGGATCTTGACTTGTACGGCCATCGCGGCGAGCGCGAGTTTCTGATGAGCGAAGAACCATCATCACCGGGGAGGGAGGGCGCCGTCGAGTACACCGACTCGCTCAAGCTCGGCATCCTCTCGCATCGGCTCCAATGGTGCCCACCCAGGGGCTCACACAGTGCCCGCCGCCCAGTGTGCACTCAGCACTCAATGCCACTGACAGCTGTGCACTGTGTGTGTGCTGCAGGTGCCCGCCGAGAGGCGGCTTCCCGATGAGCATGAACGATGGTGACGTGCTGCAGCTCTGTGTCGACACGCACGAGGTGGAGGAGACGACGAGCGACGTTTTCGAGGTTTTGCAGGCGGAGCCTGTGGATTGAGTGGCGAACATGAACGTGTCAACAAGTGATACGACGCCATGGTTTTTTCGTGCGCGCGCGACGGCGCGCAAAACTTGACGCGACGGTCGACGACGATCCGACGATCGGACGCCGGCGGTGCCATTTTCATCACGCCGGATGCGGCCGCTCCTTCCCTTGCTCCTCGCCTCGGCGCACGCTGCCACGGACATGATGTGGCTGCGCAACGCCTCCGGCGTCGCGACCGCCACCTTTTCTGCGACGGCCGGCTCGTACGGTTCTGAGCCGAAGCTTGCGGCCATCAAGAAGAACACGAGCGCTTGGGTCGAGTGGCGCGGCAAGAAGAAGGCTGTGCTCGCGCTGGTCGAGACGAAGGAGGGCGAGGAGGGCGCCGCTCTGACGGCACCCATCCCGGCGACGCCGCCGTACCTCACTAAGCTCTTTGCGTACGGTTACAATAAGACGACGAAGCAGGCGCTGCTGTACGGCGCGACCGCACCGGCGGTGACGCGCCCGCACGATTGGTTCACCCTCGACGAGACGGAGCTGCCCGACGGCCTCAATTTCCTCGAGATCACGCTACGCGACCCGTTCATGATTGGCGCGTTACCGGGCGAGGGCGTTCTGGGCCCACCGTTCCCGATGAGCGCCTCTCCAGCGGACCAATGTCCCGCAGGCTTGGCTTGGCACGATGGCGATGCGTGCGTGATCGCGGTCGTCCGGCTCAACGGCACGCATCTAAGCGCGCCGCATACTATCACCACGTACGTGAGCGTCGACGGCGCCGCCGCAAAAGTTTATTCGACCGCACACACGCAAGGCGGCGTGACGGTACTCAAAAGCTACCGACATCTGCTCACAGACACATTCAATCGCCCACACACCGCCCCAGCAGTGTGTGTACACTCAGCAGCACTCTCAATGCTACTCTGACACCGCTGTTTTTGTGCTGATCAGGTGGTGAAGCTACCGACATCGGCCGTCACCGGAGTTAACTCGTATATGCTTATGCCCCTCCATCACTCCGCACTCCTCAATGCCACCGACCGCTGTGCGCTCTTGTGTGTGTGCTGCTGCTGCTGCTGCTGCTGCAGGTATGCGTATGCTTCCGTTACCTATGAGCAGAAGATGAGCGGTCAGATTGGCGGCCAGAAGTTCACGAGCATTCAACACACAGGTATGCTGAATATTGCCGATACCCACCACCACCACTCACCCCCACTCACCACCCCCATCCCACCTCACACAGCCACAACGAGCACCGTGCTTCAGCGGCCGCCGTCCGCGCCGTCACCATCACCACCCTCGCCGCCGAAACCTTTGCCGCCCGCCCTACCACTACCAATGCGACCACACCCGCCCTCCTCACCGCCCGACCCACCAAACCCGCCGTGGCCGTCGCCGCCGTTACCGCCGCAGCCGCCACCTGCATTCGTCTCTTGGATGATTCATTCGACGTTTGGCGTATGCTTCTGCAGAGGGGCTCAAACTCCTCTGGCGGCGTTGGTTTGGGTTGTGGTGGTGTTCTGAAAAGACCTCTGCGTTCGCGTCTCTCTCTCGTGTGTATAGAATTCGTTTGGCGGAGCCTTCCTCGCCATCTTCGTCTTCATCCTCATATTTGGCGCCATCTGGTTAGGATGCAAGGCGTGGGCGTATACGCAGCGTCTGCGCGAGCGGATCCGATCGCGGCGGCCAAGCATGAATGCGAGCATGCTCTATGGCGCGAGCCCGTCGAGCACCTTTGCACCGGTCGACTGACTGACGACGCGGCATTGAATTGGAGATGAGTAGAGCATCGTGTGCGTGTGCAGTGATTTGAGCTTCAGACGAGAAAGTGTGTGCAATGGAGACTATGAAGATAGGGTGGCACCTTCGGTGTTTCTGTTTGGAGACGAAAATTTGTTGAAACATCGACCCGGGTAGTGATCGAGACGACGCCACCCAAGTTCCTGCGTCCTCCTAGCTCCTTATTATTGTTTATATTCGCGGCATGACGCCGCCCTGCTTCACGCACAACAACACGATTTACGCCTGTCCAGCCTCCGCCTGCTTCTGCTCGCCGGCGTGGCGTGCCGACGAGGTCGTCTCGGT
>AEAR01000534.1_pt1 | contig 12554 bp, 5 predicted proteins | sample 349768 | NCBI WGS metagenome assembly AEAR01 (sample SAMN02954311, study PRJNA50327) | marine metagenome | biome: aquatic; feature: Florida Straits; material: sea water; isolation source: Florida Straits, depth 75m | depth 75 m m | reverse complement strand
AGCTCGGTACCCGGCTCCTTTTCGCGTTGCGGCGGCGCTTACCACCATCCCGCCCGGTATCGCCCATTGCCCCGTGTCCTTCCTCTGGATCGCCACCACTTGCAGCTTGCCAGAGACGGGATGGAAGCGAGTAACGATCGGATCGGCCGCGTGGTTGGAGCCCCATTTTCCGAGGAGGCCGCGGCCGGCGAGGCCCGTCCGACCGACCGGGTTGAGCGGCCGGCCCATCTCGTCGAATTCCAACGCGTCCGCAAACGTCGCCTCCGCGCCCGAGCCCGTCGCAAACGTCGTGCGCCCCTCGAGCTCGGAGCGCATGCTGCTCACGTCGGCCGGGTCGGCCCACTTGTGGCCCGTCGGCGCGTCGCGCGCGTTCGCGTGCACGACCGGATGCGTCCAATCCACCGGCGCGTAGCCCTCCATCGGCGCGCTCCACCGCACCTCCGCGTCCGCGACCGGCGCGCGCTGCGGGTAGTCTGGGTTCTCCTGCGATCGCGCCTTCATGTGGATCTCGAGCGCGAGCGGGTTGGAGCGCGATTTGGAGCTCGAGCTGGCGGCGGCGCCGTTGCCGTTCTCCGTCCGACTCCGCTTGTCGCCGGCCGACGGCGCGCCGCCCGCGATCACCTTCTGCAGGTGCTCGACGATCACCTCGAGCGGGTTCGCCGACTTGCGCGAGAGCGCGACGTCGACTGCGGTCGAGAGGTGCTCCTCGAGGCGGTGCGCCTCGACGTACTGGGCCGCCGCGTCGTCGAGCGGATTTAAATCCATCGCGGGTTGGCTCGGTTGCGAATATAAAGCGGCGAGGAGGCGGCCGTCCAGTCCGTGGCAAAACGATGCCGCCGGAGCTGGCTTCGGTCCTTCATAAAACTTGTGGGCGTCGCGGGCACCGACCTCTCCGCGCTGGCTTGCGCACGCGGAATATTCGGGTACGGGCCTTCCATTAGGGCACGACGAAAACGCAGCCAAAAAAGGGTGCCCGCGACGACGCCAAACGCGGCACGAAGCGATGCGACGCGCGACCTTCCGCCGCGCTTACGCCACCCTGCCCTCCAAGCGCGCCGCCGACGTGATCGTCGTCGGCGGCGGCCACGCGGGGTGCGAGGCGGCGGCCGCCGCCGCGCGCTCCGGCGCGTCGACGCTCCTCGTCACGCAGAAGGCGCACACGATTGGCGAGATGGCGTGCAACCCGTCGATCGGCGGCGTCGGCAAGGGCCACCTGGTGCGCGAGGTCGACGCGCTCGACGGCCTGATGGCCAAGTGCGCCGACGCGGCGGGCATCCACTTCCGCGTGCTCAACCGCTCGCGCGGGCCCGCCGTCCGCGGGCCGCGCGCTCAGGCCGACCGCGAGCTGTACAAATCGGCGGTGCAGGCCGCGATCGCCGGCTGCGCGCCGCGGCTGGAGGTGGTCGAGGCGGCGGTCGACGACCTGCTCCTCGCGCCGGACGGCAGCGTCGACGGCGTGCTCACCGCCGACGGCGAGCACCTGCGCGCGCGGAGCGTCGTGCTGACGGCGGGCACCTTCCTGCGCGGCCGCGTGCACATTGGACGGCACTCGCGGCCGGCGGGGCGGTTTGTGCGCGACACGGACGTCAAGGGCGAGGTCGAGCCGCCGACCGTCGGCCTCGCGTTGACATTGGAGCGCCTCGGCTTGCCGTTGGCCCGTCTCAAGACGGGCACCCCACCACGCCTCGACGGGCGCACGATCGACTGGTCCCATCCGATTCTCATGCCGCAGCCGTCGGAGGAGCCGCCAACTCTATTCTCCTACTCGAACGTGCTGCGCGATCAACCGCTCGCGCCCGGTCTCGTCACGTGCTATCGCACGCAGACCAACCCGATCACCCACGCCCTCGTCGCCAACAGCCAGCACGCCCTACCAGAGTACGAGTCGGGAGACGGCGACGGGTTGGGGCCGCGGTACTGCCCGTCGATTAATGTCAAAGTCGCGCGCTTCCCGCAGCGTACTGAGCCAGGGCCCACACAGTGCCATCACCGCCCAGTGTGCACTCCGCACTCCATGCCACTGACTGCTGAGCACTGTGTGTGTGCCACAGGTACTGAGCATTATGTATGGCTCGAGCCGGAGGGTCTGAACACGCATATCGTCTACCCGAATGGGATATCTGGCGCGTTTGAGGAGGGCATTCAGCAGAAGATTGTCAATACAATCGCGGGGCTTGAGGGTGCGACCATTCTCACCCCCGGATACGATGTCGAATACGATTTTATCGATCCGAGAGTATTGCGCCATTCGTTGGAGGTGCGCGGGACGGAGGGCCTCTTCCTCGCGGGTCAGATCATCGGGACGACTGGATATGAGGAGGCGGCCGCATTGGGTATACACGCGGGCATCAACGCGGCACGGCGCGCAATGATGATGGCGAAGCAGCACACGCCATTCACGCTGACGCGATCGGAGGCGTATATTGGCGTGCTGGTTGATGATCTCGTCACGCGCGGCACGATGGAGCCGTATCGGATGTTCACCTCACGTGCAGAGTACCGGCTGCTGCTCCGCGCGGACAATGCGGATGCACGGCTTACATCAAAGGCGGCGAAGGAGACGGGCGTGATCTCGGATGAACGGCTCGCCGCTTGGGAGGGTAAGAGGAGTGCGATCGAAAGAGGCGAGGCCGCGCTGAATGCGATCCATTTGCCAACCGCGAGATGGGCCAAGGCGGGTGCGACGATGAGCGGTGGTGGGCAAAGTGGCGTGCTTAAATCTGCGGCGCATGCGCTCTCGCTGCCTGGCGCGAGCTTGAGCGACGTGGAGGGGTGGGTGGAGGCGGCGGTGCGTGATGGTGGTGGAGGGTTGGGCGTGATCCGCCATCGGAATGGGGCGACGGAGGAGGAGGTGGAGGTGGCGGCGGAGGTGGCGGCAAAGGTGGCAAAGGCCCATGCGGGCGATAGCAGCGGCAGCAGCAGTGCACCACTCGTCCTGGTGGAGGCGGCGGCGCGCGAGACGGTCGAGGTGGGTCTCAAGTACCGCGAGGCGCTACAGCTGCAGCAGCGTAACATTGAGCGCGTGCGCCGCTCCGCCAACCGCTTGCTGCCCGATGATTTGGATTATTCGCAAGTCGAATCGCTCTCGTGTGAGGACGTCGAGAAGCTCACTGCCGCGAAGCCGCGGACGCTGCAGGAGGCGTCCGAGATCTCGGGAGTGACGCCGCACGCGCTGAGCGCGCTCTTGTCGATGCTGAGGGCGCGGGACCGGGCGCACGATCAGGCGGCGCGGAGGGAGCTCGGCGAGACCGAGAAGCAGCGGCGAAGGGCGAGGGAGAGGAGGGCCGCAATGGCCGCGGAGGGTGGTGCGGCAGGCGGAGCGGAAGGATCGTAATTTTGCGAGAGAGCATGTTGAATCTGTGTGCGAGCGAGCAAGCGTGATATGGCGAAAAGATCCCCTCAGTCTGCGCACACAACTTGCGAAAGGGGGCAAAGGGCCGACAACTCGTCGGACGCGCGCGTTAGGCTGGACCGAGGTTCGTCAGGTCGTTACGGACGCGTGTATTCGCGCGTCGCGCGACGTTCACCACACCATCACATCGCGCCACATGAGCGACGCTGGCGCCACGCGCGGCCACGGCGATGGGACGGATGCCGCCAACCTCGCACGCTCCCTGCTCGAGAGCATGCCGAGCGACGCCGCCGTCGCTCTGCTACAGAGCACCCTCAAGCGCCTGTTGCCGCCCAGCGTTGAGGCCGACTTTGTGCATCCCCCGGGTCCGCCGCCATCGCCGCCGCCGGGCCCGCCGGGCGACGGCGGCGGATCGCTCCGCTCGTCCCCCCAGATCGCTCCGAACGCGATCGCGAAGAAGGTTGCAAAGAATGCAAAGAAGAGGCCGGGCTCGGCGGGCGTCGACAAGTCCGAACCGGCGGCAGACGAGGCTGAAGGGCAGGCCGAGAAGCTCGCGGGTTGGGATGCGGAGAAGGGCGGCGGCGTGCGCGGCGAGCCGTCTCTCGATGCGCCGTCGGTATCGGGTCCGACACCCGAGTGGGCAGGGGCAGAAGGCGCTGGCGCGCTGGGCAGTCCGCACACGCCGGCCGCCAGCACGCCGGCCGCCAGCACGCCGGCCGAAAGCCCCGGCTTTAACCAAGACCGCATACCCACGAGGCAAGACAGCAAAGGGATCACGAGGCAAGACAGCAAAGGGCTCACGAGGCAAGACAGCAAAGGGATCAGCTTCGCGCCGGGAGCGGAGCCGGCCGCGAGCCCAATCACGCCGAGCGGCATCGGCCTCGCGTCGGCGGGGAAGATGACGACGGCCTCAAACAAAATCGCCCAGTCGCCGCGGGGATTCTTCCGCCAGGATACCGCGGCGCTGCAGCGCGCGTTAGTGCACCGCGACTCGGTCCGCAGCTGGGACATGCCGTCAAAGGGTGGGGAGGAGGAGGAGGAGGACGACGACGACGAGGAGGAGGACGAGGAAGGCGAGGAAGGCGAGCCGCAGACGCCGTCGATGAAACGCAGAGAGTTTGGGCCGTACATGCTGGGCGCGACCCAATCCGGGATGATGGGCAGCGGTGGTGGGCACGGGGCGGTGGGCACGGCGGTCGATACGACGGGCGACGGAAAGGCGAATGCGATCGGCTTCGACACGACGGGCGACGGCCAAATCGATTCAGTGATGGAGATGGCAGAAGACGCGGAAGAGGTGCAGAAGAAGCTGGAGAAGAAGCAGCAGAAGAGGGAGCGGCAGAAGAGGAGGCAGGAGGACAAGAGGGAGCTCGAGAGAGTCAAGGCGATGACGATGTACGACATGATTGAGGAGATTCAGCCGGCGGGAAACCGATGGAAGAAGCTCCTCTTTCTCACGGGCGATCAGGCGGAGATGATCACCCAAAACCCGCTGAGCCTCGAGCTCCTCCTGGAGAAGTTTGACGTGGGCACGCCGCAGCTCGTCATCAACCTCCTCGAGTCGGGCGGCTTTGGCGACTGGACGCGCCAGCGCCCCGCAGAAAGCTGGCGGCAGCTCAACCTTCGCTGGGCGCCGGGCGTGTTTCACGGTGTCGCGCCGTTTGCTACCATCGCGGAGGAGCGCGCGGCCGAGTACCGCGTCGACCTCTTCATGGCGGACATTCTAATACCGCTCGCCGCGCAGACGCACGCGGTCATCATCTGCTGCGCCATCCCGACGCAGTGCGTCCTCTCGTCCTCGTTCACGCGGATGTTCCAGGCAGTCAAGGCGAAATGGCTCAACAAGCCGCCGTTCACCGTGTTGAGCACGACGAACGACATGATTGCTCTGTACGCGTCTGGCAGGCACCATCCGATCACGCACGAGCTGCTGCCGCCGGAGGAGCGTTACAAGGGCACCGAGTGGTATAAGGTGATGACCAAATCGGTCGCGTGGTTCGAGGGGCACAAGGACTTGGAGGAGAGGCTCAGGAGGGCGGATGCGCTCTCCCACCCCGTACAGTTTGATTTAGACCCGAATGCGATGTGTTATCTCATTGTGGACGACGGCGGCCAGGGCCAGTTCTCGACGTTGATCAACGCGTTGACCCGCCATCTCGCGACGAGCCTCCCCTCTCTCGCGATCAAGACGGGCTCCTCTCGAAAGCGGCCTCTCGGCTTCAAGGACCCGTCCACTCTAGAGGTTGCGGCCGATTCGGCGAATAGCGGCACGCCGACCCTCTTCCTCGACGTTCGCCCGATCCCGCGGAGCGTGTATAAGAACGCGCGCAGCCGCGAGGGGCTCATCCGAAAGGCGAAGGAGTTCTTCGACCTTCGTAACCTCGAGCTGCGCAAGGCGCGCGGCGGGATCGTCGACACGTTCGACGTGTGCGCCCTCGCGTGCTTCCACGACATCCTCACGGGGGATGGCGACCCGACGACCGAGGAGATTCGCATCGGCGGCCGGAACAACGACGAGCCGACGCCGCTTCACAAGGCGATCCGATCGAACATTAAGCAACGCCGCCAGAAGTCTCAGTCAACACCGGGTGGTGAGGTGGCTCCGACGGTCGACATGATGGACCCCAATGCGCCCGGCGCGCAGGAATGGGTCATCAATGAGGCGGAGAAGCTGACGGGATTAGACCTGGACGGCGATGGCGACGTGGGCGTGTGGAATGCGAACGATGATGCGTGGAAGATGGAGGCTGTGAAGGACGAGGAGGCTGGGCCATCGCGCAAATCGGCGTTGGAGTCGCTGACGGAGAACATCCCGGACATTCTGGGCGGCAATGTGATCAGCCAGATTGTCGGCGGCGCCGAATCCAATCGGAGGGTCGCCGACGACTCCGATTGGAAGAACGAGCCGGCGATGCCGCAGCAGATTGTCGCCGCCTCCGATTGGCTCACCGATTATTTCTTCCGCAACGCGTACGAGATGCTGCCCGAGTCGCAGAAGAGGCAGTGCGACGACTTTGAGAATCATGGGCGGGTCCTCTACAAGGAGCCGATGCTCGCGATGTCGGTCGCCTGCCGCACCCTCCTCTCCTCGACCAACTTCTATCACATCAACCTCACCCATCACGCGACCGCGAAGCGCCTCGTACAGCAGCTCGTGCAGCTCGACCGGCTGCCAAAGGAGAACTCGCTCGAGGGCCTGCTGTTATTGCGCTCCGCCTGGCGCGATTTCGACGTCGCGATGCTCCTCGCCGACCGCTACAAGCGCGTCTGCAAGGTCTCCTTCATCCTGCAGCTACTGCTCGGCTGGTCGGCGGTCACACTGTCGGCGGTCGCGTCGGAGACGGCAGGCCTCGTTGCGCCCAGTGGTAACCGCACCGTGGCTGTGACCGTGACCGTGGCTATGGCCGAGGAGGCCGAGGCGGCGCGTCGTCTCTCGGAGGGGGAAATTGACGCGGCGCTTGCGGTGGGGTTGTGGTTTAAGGGCACGCTCGTGCACCTCATCTTCGCGTTGTCGGTGACGATGACGTTTATCATCGCGTTCGATTCGATCCTCAACTCGCACGGCCGTTGGAAGCAGCTTCGCATCGGCGCGGGCGCGCTCGAGAGCATCATCTGGAAGTATCGAACGCGTACCGGCGCGTTTGAGATCGACGACGAGCACAGGGGCCACAGCGGCGTCCGCTTACCGGAGAGTATCTTGCTGCAGGCGATCAAACAGACGCGCACAAACATGCTCGCGAGCGCGAACCTCACGTCGAGCGAGTTCACGAAGCGCTATTCGGCGGGCGTGTACAAGCATTTTCAAGACCGCGGCACGCCCACCGCGGCGCGCGGGCCGTTGCCTGCCGACGCGGAGGCGCGGCACACGGAGGACATACCGATCGACGATCACCAGTCGCCAACGCAGCCGACGAAATACATCGCGCTGCGCATCGAGCCGGCGATCACATTCTATCAGAAGCGCATACCGCAGTACGCGCGCCGGGCGACGGCGATGAAGCTAATCGTTGTTCTCCTTGGCATAGGAGCCTCCGCTCTTGCCCGGTACGAGGAGGTCTTCCTGGTGATCCTCGTCACCTCCGCCGCGGCGGCCGCGACGAGCTGGAGCGAGTTCGCCGACACGCAACGGAAGACGGAGCGGTACACACGGAGCGTTCAGGGGCTGCGCGATCTGCTCGACTGGTGGCGCTCGTTGAACGAGGTCGAGAAGGCGTCGAAGACGGTGATCAGCCACCTCGTCAACGGGACGGAGAGCATCATCAACGCCGAGCAGACCGCGTGGACCTCGACGCCCGCGTCGGACAAGGATGAGGATGGCAGGACGGACAAGCATGATGATTCGTCGGACGGGGAGACGTTCGGGAGGTAGTAGTGCGTCGCTCTTAGCGCGGGTAGAGAGTTCAGGTACAGGCGCCCACAAGTAAGTTCGCGAGGTGACGAGCCTCATAGTGATCACGACGACGCCCGACAAGTTTGAGGAGCGAGATTGCGAGCGTCGGACGCCACACATAGCACGCGCGCGCGGCGACCGATGAGCCCTCTCGAGGACTGGCTACGCCGCGCTGTCGCCGACGTCCTCGAGCGGGTCCTTGGCGCCTTCGTCGAGGGCATCGACGCCGACTCGCTCAAGCTCGATGCGCTCGGCGGCGACGTGACGCTCAAATCGCTGCGGCTCAAGATCTCCGCCTTCGAGGCGCTCAATCTGCCTCTGGCCGTCGCCGATGGCCGGCTCGGCGAGGTGCGCGTAAAGGTGCCGTGGCGCAACCTCGGCTCGGAGCCGATGCTCATCTCGATCCGCACGCTGCACCTGCTGCTCACACCGCTGCCGGCGGGTGCGGGCGGCGCGGCGGCAGCGGCAAAGGAGGCGGCCAACGCGCTCGCCACGAAACGCGAGGCCCTCGCCGCATGGGAGGCGGTCCAGGAGAAGGGTGGTGAGGAGGAGAAGCTCAATTGGGTCGATGCGCAGGTGCAGAAGATGGTGCGCGGCGTGATGCAAAAGCTCGAGATTGAGGTGATTGATGTGCATGTACGCATCCAGCGGACGATGCAAGCCGATTCGCTCGCCGCCGGTCTCCTGCTCAAATCATTGCGCGTGAACGATCTGCCGGTACCGAAAGCTGGCGGTGCCCATGGCACGGCGAAGCAGATCGACGAGATGCTCAGCGCGTTAGTCCGCAAGTCGGCTCGGATTGAAGGGCTCGCAATCTATCTGACGACCGCCTCCGGTGGAGGAGAGGGCACGCGCGCTGCTGCGGCGGCGGCTGCTTCGTCGGCGGGCAGCAGCATGCGGGTGGACGAGGATGGAGCGACGATTGTTCGGATGCCCTCACTCGATCTCGCCTCTCATGTCGAGCAGCCGCCGTCGCCGCCACCACAACAGCCGCAGCCGCACGGGCAGGCGTCGTCCACTTCCGAAGCGATGCGTCTCGAGAGTATACGTGACGACTCCTACCTCCTAACACCGATCAATCTCCACGTTGATCTCGAGCTCGATCCGTCACACCATACCTCCACCAAATGGCCAAAGCTGCAGCTGAATGTGACCATGGACGACGAGCTTACTATATCATTACGCCATGCACAATTCGGTTCGTTGCTGATGCTTATCGAGACATATGCACGGAAGGCGAAGCGCCATCGCTTCCGCTCGTGTGGCCGCCCGACGAGTCGACCAATGCGCGGCAGCGGCGATCATGTTGCGGATGGAGGAGGAAGCGGCGGCGGCACGGTGCGACGAGTCAGCACGGCGGCGTTATGGTGGCAATATGCGTGCCGTGCGGTCATACATTTGGCGTGCGAGGATGTTGGTGCCGTGACTTGGTATGAGCTTGTCAAGCGGCGTAAGCAGCGTCTCGAGTATATTACACAGTATGCAAAGTACCGATATCATGGCGGGTGGAAGCGTTTTCATTCGACGAAGGAGAAGGCGGCAAAGGCGCATCATGATATTGTCGTCGCTCAATTAGAGGCGTTAGAGGGTAACATGCCGATAGAGATGATGATACGATATAGAGGGTTATCACGCGCTGTCTCGCATCAGCTGAGCAGTATTCATACGAAATGGTGGGAGCTGTCTAAACCAAAGGAGATGGTAGCAGGGGTGGGGCCACCGGCGGCGGCGGCGTCCAAGCGAAGGCGCGAGAAGGAGACGGAAGGCGGCGGCTTTACTCTGTTTGGGCTGCATTTTGGAGGGCAGGCGGCAAAGAAGGAGGAGGAGTCACGCCCTGCTGCTGCTGGTGGTGGTGACGCGGCTGCTGGCGGCGCTGCGGCACGGTTCGATGACGATGAGGAGGAGGATTCCAGCTTACGGCGTCGTGTTCGTGCGAGATGGTCTATTGCTGGTCTGATGAGCGAATGGCAGTTACAACGGCTGCAGGAGGATCTCACAAATGGGGATGTGCTCCTCCCAACATCCTCCTCCTCTGACACCTCCTCCTCCTCCTCCTCCTCCTCCTCCTCCTCCCGCCTATCTGCGGATTACATACGTGCCGTCATCGAGCTGATGATCAGCGGGATTACGCTCACCCTATTTATAGAAGGCGACGAGCCACTCCATTCATTACAGATCTCGAGTATACGCGCACAGATTCGGCAAAGAGCTCATTTGAACGGTATAGGTCTACAGGCGCATCTCGGTACCATCACCTATTCAGACCTATCTACACAGTATACACCGCTTCAGCGAGTGATACATGGTGCGCATCCCCTACCTGGCGGCCAACTGCTGTCGTTAGCTCTTGAGACGGGTAAATGCGCGCGCGCCACCGCCCCGCACACACACGCACACCGCCTACCCCTCCCCCCACCTCTCACACGCCCATCATCCCCCACCCATCCACCTCCCAACCCAACACAGAGCCTCTCCATTCAAACGCGGCTTTACACCTCGACGCGCGTTTAGAGCACACAGAGATCCGCTTCAATCCACGTATACTTGCCGCACTCACCGCCTATTTCATGCCGCCAGCTGATCAATGGTCTGCCGTTGTCGAATTGAATGAGGTGATTCGAGGCGTCTTTGCGGGCATAGGGAGTGCAATACGTGATGCAGTCTACAACCTATGCGTGCAAGGCGCCTCTATACGTCCCGTACTCATCGCCCTCTCTATCGCCGCACCAAATGTATTATGGCTCCAACCGCCGCCACAGCTACCGCGTACAATCGCACAGGGTGCCACCAGCACAAGCAGCAGCTCAAGACGACGCGGCTCCTTTGGCGAGGCCCTCGCGGCGACGTTTTCAGACGATTCGTTTGTTGAGAGCGTTGCTGCTGCTACCGCCGACGCCGCTGCCGCTGCTTATGCTGCTACGACGGTCCCGACTGCTGCTGCGGCTGCTGCTGCAACCGAGGAGGAGGCAGCAGCAGCAGACGACGATCCCCTCGCATTGCACTCGTTACAAATCTGTTGGAAGGAGCTGCTGCTGCAATCTGAGAAGGCGAGCGTCTCAAGTATAGACGGCTCTGCGACTGAGCAAGCCTTCTCACTTACCGTCTCGAAACTGTGTGTACGTAATCTACCGCCTTCAATCACCTCTCAACTACTGTACGCCCTCGATACTACGACCAGCAGCAGCAGCAGCAGTAACACGGACGAGGGCACCACCACCTCATCATCAGCAGCAGCCATCACCACATCTATACTCACATCAATACCTCCAATATTATCTCCATTGTCATTACATGCGACCGCCTCCGTCCTCCTACAGACCGCCCCCGCTAATATCCCGTGGGTCACACTTCATATAAAGCTCTCTCATCTACATACAGCATTCAATAACGATCAGATTACCGCACTTACCACTTTACTTCTTACTACAGGTAAAGTGTGTGAGCAGCAGAATCTGCCCGTCATGCGCTCCTCCTCCTCCTCCGCCGCTGCTTCCGCTGCTGCCACTTCACTTGGAGGGGCGGATAGCCCGCCACGAGCCGCCGCAGCCGCCGTCGTGAATGGCGGTTGGTTTATGATTAGTGAATCCCGCTCTCTCGAAGGGCGTACCGAGACACATGTGCTAGGTGCGTGGGCGTGTGTGTGTGCCTTCCTCTCGCTTGACGCACACCTCCCTCGCACACACACACACATCACCCCCACACACGCGCCTTCCACCCTCCCCCACCACCACACACCTCCCACACAGGCACCTGCTGGGCTTTTTTGGAGTTAGGATTTCTCATCTATGAGATACCACGGGCAAGTGGGGAGGGGGGCAGCACGCGCCGAAGCCTCAAACTCTCCGAATGGCATCTGAGAGGCAGCAGTATTACCGCGGACGCGTTCGAGTTGGCCTCAGAGATGAGGGCGATTGGTGTGAGATATACAGTGATTGTGACGATGCAGGCAGCATCACGATCAGTCGCAACACGCTTCCTCTCCGCATGCGCGGCTATGCAGATGCGTACTAGAGCGGAGGCACCCCTTGCGGCACGTAAGCAAGATGGCGGCCGCAGGCAGACCGGAGCGAGTGATCGCCAGCTGCGGTTACGGATACATTTCGTGCTCGAGAGCGTCTCGGTCGCCCTCATGCAGCAACCCTCCTCCTCCTCCTCCTCCTCCTCTTCAGCCGCTGCCGTGCCGCCGCTGCCGCCACTCTTCTCGATACAATTTGGTACTTTAAGCCTATCCCTTGAGTATCGGCTTCGTGACCTCACGATTAGTGTCAGATTACAGCGCCTCACCTCGTCACTTCTCATCGTGCCAAAGGATACCACCACCACCACCACCAGCAGCAGCAGCAGCAGCAGGCCGCGTGAGGTGCCCATACTCCATTTCGTTCCCGCCTCTTCGAACACGGATGCCGCCGCCTCCCTTCAGCTCATCATCACCTCAGAGGGCTCACCCACCTATCATGAGGTCCAAGCAAAGGCGGTACTCCATCTCATACTTGGTAGTGGTGAGTTACATCTCTGCTCGACCACACTAGAGACGGGTGGCGCACTTGTGCTCCGCCTGCAGAGTAGTCTCCATAAAGCGATCGCCGCCGCACAGCTTGCCCATCCCGACCCGCCAAGTGAAGTGGCAGCAGCGGAAGCAGCGGCGGAGAGGAGGAGGAGCGCATGACGGGCAGATTCTGCTGCTCACACACTTTACCTGTAGTAAGAAGTAAAGTGGTAAGTGCGGTAATCTGATCGTTATTGAATGCTGTATGTAGATGAGAGAGCTTTATATGAAGTGTGACCCACGGGATATTAGCGGGGGCGGTCTGT
>AEAR01000490.1_pt1 | contig 12746 bp, 4 predicted proteins | sample 349768 | NCBI WGS metagenome assembly AEAR01 (sample SAMN02954311, study PRJNA50327) | marine metagenome | biome: aquatic; feature: Florida Straits; material: sea water; isolation source: Florida Straits, depth 75m | depth 75 m m | reverse complement strand
CGGCGCCGGCACCACCGGCTCATCCGGATAAACGCCCTTCGCTGCCATATGCCTCGCATACGCCTCTGCCGCCTCTACCGCCGTGCCATGTGTACCGAGGTAGACCTGCCTCTGAAGGGCGCTGTCATATTCCATCGCCTCGTCAAACGGGGGAGCAGCGGTAAGCAGCCGGAGCGGCCGGAGGAGGCGGGGGGCTACAAGCTCTTCCTCTCGAGCAGCAGCACAACCGGCTACAAGGGCGTGAACAAACAGTCTACTACGACGAGTAACAGGCGACGTATTATGACGGGACTGTTCGAGGCGACGTATTATGACGGGACCCTTCGGAAGACTGTGTACCTCAGCACGCATGGCACGGCGGTCGAGGCGGCGGTGGCGTATGCGATGCACATGGCGGGTGAGGACACTTCTGTGCTCGATGGTCCATTCGTTTGCTCGTGCGGCGCTTCCTTCGAGAGGCTCCGTGGCCTCCAAACCCATCAAGGGCAATACTGCCCTCAACGCTTTCCCGATCGGCGCTTTGCGAACAGCGCCGCTTCTCAGGGCCCAGAGAGCGATGGCGGCGAGGTCGGGATGAAGCGCGGTCGCGGGCGGCCTCGTAAGGACGGTGGTAAGGATCTGCTGAAGCGGCATGAGGGCCCTCCACCACTTAGCGACGACGGCTTTTATGAAATGGAGAAGATTTGTGAGGAGCGTGAAGGCGCCGGTGAGGTGGCGGCTGCTTACGATGCGAATACGGGCGGCGTGATCCGTGTTCGGCTCGACACTACTGGCGGACGAGTGACCGCTAAAATTGGCATTGCACCCGCTGAGCCGCCACCGCAGCAGCCCGCCCCGCCTCCCCTCCTACCATCGGCTTCTGCTGCTGCTGTCCCGTACTTTCGGATACGATGGAAGGGTTACGGCCCCGATCACGACACGTGGGAGCCTATAAGCAACATCGTTAATGGTCCAACTCTCGTCGCCAAATTTAGGGAGGATCAAGCCGCAGTCTCAAGGGCTATAAAAGCGTCAGAGGCGGCAGCGGCTCATGCGGTACCAATGATACGAGTGATGCCGCCAGAGCTAAGAGTGCTTGCGAAGCTGCCAGATGAGGAGGTGGTAGTCTCTGCTCGAGGCAGTCTATTACTACCGGCAGCGGCGGTATCGTATGCGTCAGAGGAGGCGGTGGCGGCCGCAAAGGCGGCAAAGGCGGCGGATGCGGCGGCGCTGCAATGGACTCCATCTGCTCCCGCGTGTGGTTTGCTCGAGGCCGTCTTCAAGCGTTCTGGCGGATTCCCAACAGTCGCTGTCAAGGAGCAGCTCGCGACGAGCCTCGGCGCCACTCTGAAGCAGATAGAGGTGTGGTTCCAGAACGAACGCGCGAAGGCACGGCTCGGTACGGTCACACCGCAAGCGCACGCTGCAGGCCCGAGCGACCTGCCGATGGCCGCTCCGGAGGCGACCCAGCACTCCGAGGCGAGTGACACGGAAGCGGCGACCTCGCCAACGCGCCCTGACGCCGCCTCGTCGTCGTCTGCCGCCAATCATGCGGACGAGAGCCCTCGCCACAAGTTGAAGCGATTTCTGATGGAGGCGGCCGAGGAGTCAGAGGCGCATCAGAGATGTGTCAGCCGCCGTGGATGCTCTCTTGAGGAGTGGGCAGACTACGCGTCATCTCTAGCGACGGCGGAGCGGCGTCAGAGGGAGGCGGAGGAGGGGTGGGCACGAGTCGTGTCCTCATCATCCTCCTCCTCCACTGCCGCCGCCGCCGCCGCCGCGCCTCCCACCGTCGCCGCCGTCGCCGCTACCGCGACTCCAAAGCAGCCGTGCGCGTGCAAAGGCCCTCGATGCCTTCCGCTCTATTGCAGCTGCTTTGCACGCGGTGAGCCGTGTACAGAGCTCTGCGAGGTGTGGCGCAGTCGGCGGGCTGTCACACAGACGCCGGTCGAGCCAAATGCTGCATCGGGGGTGGTACCGGAGGCGGGAGAGGCGGCTGTGCCTGCGCCGTCGCCTGTGGTGCTGGTGCCGGTGCCGGCGTCGGTGGTGCCGGTGGTGCAAAGGCCGGTAGCGCCTGTGGTGAAGCTCTTCCTCTCGAGCAGCAGCACGACCGGCTACAAGAACGTTGCCAAACAGTCGAACGGCACTTTCGTGGCGATGGAATATGACAGCGCCCTTCAGAGGCAGGTCTACCTCGGTACACATGGCACGGCGGTAGAGGCGGCAGAGGCGTATGCGAGGCATATGGCAGCGAAGGGCGTTTATCCGGATGAGCCGGTGGTGCCGGCGCCGGTGGTGCCGGTGGTGCAAAGGCCGGTGGTGCCTGTGGTGAAGGAGGCGATGGGCTACAAGCTCTTCCTATCGAGCCAGAACGAGAGCGGCTACAGGGGCGTCCTCAAAGTGCGGAACGGCAGGTTCGAGGCGCGCTATTATGACAGCACCACTCAGAAGACTGAGAACTTCGGCGCGTATGGGACGGCGGTAGAGGCGGCGGTAGCGTATGCGAAGCGGATGGCGAAAGAGGGCATCTATCCGGATGAGAATGGGCAGCCGCCACGCACGAGCCTTCCACTCGCCGCACGCTCACCCGCCGCCTCCTCCTCCGCCGTCGCCGGCCCGAGCAACGCGCCCGTTCAGCCGGTGGTGAAGGAGGCGGCGGGCTACAAACTCTTCCTCTCGAGCAGGAGTGAGACCGGCTACAAGGGCGTGAAGTTTATGTCAATTAGCAAACAGTTCACCGGCAGATTCGCGGCGTATTATTATGACAGCGCCCTTCAGAAGAGCGTGTACCTCGGTACACATGGCACGGCGGTCGAGGCGGCGGTGGCGTATGCGAAGCACATGGCGGCGAATGGTGTTTATCCTGATGATGAGGCATCGCAGCATGTGGTGACGGATGAGCCGCCAGTGCCGATGCCGGTGGTGCCGGTGGTACAAAGGCCTGTAGCGCCTGTGGTGAAGGAGGCGGCGGGCTACAAGCTGTTCCTCTCGAGACAGAGCGCGACCGGCTACAAGAACGTGAGCAAAGCGGCCAATTTGGAGAACAGCAAGTTCGTGGCGCAGTATCGTGACGGGACCCTTCAGAAGAGCGTGTACCTCGGCATGTACGGCACGGCGGTGGAGGCGGCAGTGGCGTATGCAAAGCACATGGCGGCGAAGGGCATTTACCCTGATGAGCCGGTGGTGCCAGTGGTGCAAAGGGTAGTGATGCCTGAGGCGGATGGCTACAAGCTCTTCCTTTCGAGCGAGAGCGCGTCCGGCTACAAAAACGTGATCAAACAGTCGAACAGCAGCAAGTTCATGGCGTTGGATTATGACAGCGTCCTTCGGAAGAGCGTGTACCTCGGCACGTATGACACGGCGGTCGAGGCGGCGGTGGCGTACGCGAAGCAAATGGTGGCCAAAGGCATATATCCAGATGCTGCACCACAGGTGGCGCCACCACTGGCGGCATCACCAGCGACGACGATCACCTTCACTTCGCATCCGCTGCAGCCGGCATCAGGCAGCCGATCGCTGCTGAGCTTCCCACCCGCCCCGCCTCCCGCCCCTTCTACCGTCCCTTCATGGCTCTCCTCCGCTGTATTGAGCCATTCAGCCGCGGTCGAGCTGCCCTTCAAACGTGTTCACATACGGGTATTCGGCATCACCGATCCAGATAGCAAGCGGCAGAAGACGGCGAGCTCGTCGAACCAAGCCGCCGCTTCTTCTTCTTCCGCCGCGTCCTCCTCCTCTGCTGCAGCTGTGGGACGGGGAGCGGGGCGTCCCTACGGACGGCTCGCGCCAAAGAACAGAGAGCAGGAGAAGCGGATGCTAGAGAAGGCGATGGCGTTATCGAGGCAGGCGGCACAGGCGCGTGGAGAGATTGAGGCGTTTGAGGGAGGCGGTGGCGGCGGCGGCGGCGGTGGGGGTGCTCGCCGCTCCAAGCCGCAGCGTGTCCTCCAGCCGAACGGTTATCTTCATCCGGAGGATGTCGATCGCAAATTGTGGCGTGGAGCGTCGGCAGCCGGCTGGCAGATACGGCCGAAGAGCATACAGTCGTACCTATAGGGCGCGCTGACCGGCTACTACTATTTTGCGCCGTCTGGAGTGCGCTTCGGCAACCGAACTGATGCAATTGAGGAGGAGGAGGAGGGTGGTGTTGCGGAGGTGGCGGCCGAGAGCGACGATTCCGATGACGAGGAGGAGGAGGAGGTGCCGGCGGTGATGCGTCTTGGTAGCGGTGTCTCTGCCGAGGAGGCGATGAGACAAGATCATGCGGCAGTATTAGCGGCGCTTGAGCGCGGCGGAGAGAGCTCTTCTGGCGACGAGGAGGATGAGGAGGGTACGACGAGAGAGCGTTGCATGATATGGGGATGCAAGCAGCAGCTGTTACGCTGTTATGGTGTAAAGAGCGATGCGGGCGCGGCTGTTGGCTGCGCGGAGGCGTCTCACGTCGTCTGCGCCTCATGCTTAGATAGATGGGCAGTCGCGCAGAATGAGCTACGCTCCAAGCAGGGCCTGAGCAAGCTCATACGAAAGTGCTGCCCCGCATGTAAAACGGAATTGCGGATCACTGGCGAGCATCGTGGCGACGCGTCGCTCTATCATATGGGGCTGCTCAAAGTGGCGGGGACGTGGGCGGAGGCAACGAGCCCAAAAAGCGCCCATCGTGAGCCCAACTTTGCGTCGGCGCTTGAGGCGGAGGTCGTCGCCGTGCCGGTGGCGGGGGTTGCAGCAGCGCAGTCGTCGAGCGACACGCAGCAGCTGCAGCCGGAAGACGTTAGGAAGGCTGAAGTGGTGCAGGTGGAGGAGCTAGATTGAGAGCGCAGCGCGCGAAGACGGGGCGCGCGAGAATCGCGTTCGTACGTTGGCGGTACGGGCCGTGGTAGTACTGTGTAAGTTCTAAGTATACTGTATTCGAGTGTCGTTGCTCGGCGTGCGAAATGGAACATGTGCGAGCGTGGGCGCAAACGTGGCACGTGCGTATTTCACTGTCACTAAGCATGCATAGTACAGTAAACACAGTACACAACCGCGCAGGCGCCTCTCTACTGTGCTCTTCACCACGGGTCATCGACATCATCATCGAGGAGGACCTCCTCCTCGTCGGAGCTCTCGTTGAGATCGCCGCGCCGCGTCGTCGTCGGCGGCGCGTAGTCGTTGATAGCGGCCGTAGGCGCCGGCCCAATGTCTGGTTGCAGCGGATGCGGCGCCTCCTCTATGTCCGCCTCCATCACCTCCTCCTCCACATCCATCACCTCCTCCTCCTGCGCGACCTCGACCTCTACCTCCTCAACACGAGCGGGCATCGGTATCGGCGGCGGTCTCGGCGCGTTCGGGCGCACAAGCCGCGCGAGGTGCTGCTCGAAGGCATCACGACCGTGCCGCAGTATCGCACTCAGATGCGGCGAGAGTGGGACGGCCGCCGCCTGACGCGTTGCTGTCGCGGCGAACATCTGACGCACCTCCAACACGAACGCACCCGGATCGCTGTATTGCTTTGTTTGTAGCCGCTCTCTGATCGCTTCGACGGCTTCCGTCCATGTCGCATCGGTCTGTTGTAACGGTAATTCGAGTAGTGGCTGTAGTAACGGCATGATTTGTTTGAGAGGTACGAGTACCTCAGAGCTTTGTACGTGCCACCAGTCGGCATGCGGATCGTGATGGACAGCAGCCGCAGCCGCAGCAGGTAGTGGTAGTGGTGGGTTGACCGACGACGACCGCTTCCCCTGAAGTGATGTAACGAGTACACGCGCCGCCTCCTGGCTTGGTACTATATGCGGAGGGTACGTTAGCTTGAGCAATACGCGAGGGTAACCAGCCGCAGGCGGCCGCTTGCCAGAGCGTGAGGAGCCATTGTTGCTGCTAGTCGAGAGCTTGCGCTTGTTGCTTGACGGCGCTTGTGCGAACGCGCCAACCTTATTCGTCTTGTCGCTCTCTATCTGCGCCTCCGGCATTGCGCATGGCCTCCATATCTCATACTCTGCTGGCGGCGGCGCCGTACTACCACCAGCAGCAGCCGCATGCGGCGGCGGTAATAAATTAATCGTCTCGCTCTTTTGATCGAACACATAGACGACAAAATGAGATAACCCATCGCCATCGCCACTTGCACCACCACCACCAGCCGCCGCCTCCTCCTCGACATCTAATACCTTTGCGGCGTACCACATCTCATCTAACGGCCACCAGACCTCAATATACTTCTTCTTGAGGTTACGCAGGATCATCTTCTGCGCGACACGGCACGCGGCATGCTGGCTCGCTTTGCTCATTCCCTTGCCAAAGCAGCTGAACGTCTGACCAGTCGGTGCAGTCAGGTACCGACCAGCCGCACTCCCCGTCCACCCTTGACCCGCTGCCCCCTTCCACAAGTGCTCGTCGATCTCATTCGGCTCGAGATCGCGTGCGAAGGACGCTCGAGCCGCTTGCTGGTGGACGCTGCTGCTGCCGGCGGGCGCAGTAGTGCTGGTAGTAGCGGCGGCGGGGCTGCGGCATCCAGGGATGGAGGAGGAGGAGGCGGCGCTGAGGGTGCGCTGGGCGGGCGCGGAAGACGACGACGCCGCGGCGGCGGCGGGAGGTGGTGGTGGCGGTGTGATGGTGACAGTAAGGGCGTGCTGCGCGGTGGTGGCGGCGAGGTTGGCAACTGCGGGCGGCAGGTTGGCGACTGCGAGCGACTCACGCGCCTTCTGCCTCTTCGCAGAGGGATCGATCCCAAAACGATGAGAGACGTCGCGGAACGTCTCCTTCGAAGCAGCAGCAGCAGCAGCGGCGGCAGCGGCTGAAGGCGGGATGTGCGTGTGCCGCAGCGCTTCGGACGCTTCGGACATATTTGTAATCTGCCGCACCGGCGGCACGTACGTCTCGAGCCCAAAATGACGGAGCACCTCTTTGATCGACCGAAACTTCCTCGAAGCCGCCGGTGGGTGATAATATAAATCGGTCGTCCCCGCACTTCCACCTCCCTCACGTATCTTCTCGGTGCAGTACCATCCCTCGAGTAATCTTGGGTCGCCACCTAACCGCTGTACGACTCCTTGAAGCTCCAAAATCTTGCGCTCAAAGTAGCCCTCCTCTCGTATGCTCTCACAATGAAGACGTTGGACACGAGAGATCAAATCCCTCAGCACGAGACGGCATACAGCATCCGGATCATCCTTTGCCGCACGCTGCTGCCTCGCGCTCGCCTCCATCCTCGCCCTCTCCTTTGCATCCCTTCTCTCGCCCTTCTCAAGCACCCCAATCCATTCCTCCATACACAGCCATATTTGCTGCAGCTCATTCGATTGCGGTATGCCAACCGTCAGCTGCCGCCGCCTCTCATTCTCACGCTGCCGTTGCGCCTCCCTCTCTCGCTCCTTTGCCGCCTTACGCTCCGCTTTCTCCACCTCCTCCTGAGATAAGCTCGCATCGATATCCGCCTTCCACCTGTGCAATGTCAGCAGAATCGAACGAAGCTTCGCAGGCTCGCCCGCATTCAGCACACCAACACGCTGTACGCGCGCGCCCTCGAAATGCTCAATGCTCGGCACACCATGTCTCGCGAGCGCAACGAGCGCCAAGCCCTCTAAAGTCGGCATACCATCACGAACGCACCCGCCACTTGGGCCGAGATCCCACAATCGCTTGCTGACCCGACCCCACGAGACCTCCTCCATGCGCCTCCGCCGCCTCTCCTCCTCCTCGCGCACCTTTAAAGCGCGGCGCTCCGCCTCGTGCTGCTGCCGGCGCAACGCCTCCTGCTGCCGGCGCAACGCGAGGTTCTCGGCGATGGCTTGCAGCTGTTGTTGGCGCTGTAGAGGCTGCTGCTGTAGCTGCTGCTGTAGCTGCTGTAGCTGAAGCTGCTGCTGCTGCTTGTTCTTCTGCACATGCTGCTGCATGTTTAGGAGCAGCTGCTGCGCCTGCTGCTGTGGGGTCATCAGGGCTTGCTGCGGCTGGAGCTGCGCCAACAGCTGCTGAGCCCTGAGCTGCGTCTGCGGCGGCAGCTGTGGCGGCTGCTGCGACTGCGGCTGCGGCTGCGGCTGCTTTGCCGCCTGGCACTGCGCCCACGGCAATGTGCATCCGCTCGCCAACGCCTTCAATATCGGTTTGATCTCTGTTGCTTGCAGCAGACCGCGTAGGCATGCGACAAGCCATGGGAATGGGATCATGCCCTTTTGGTAGCCGTCCATCAAGAGCTTACCCTCCAACCATAGGATCGCCCAACGACGCTCCTCCTCCTTACGTTTCTGCTTCTCATTCGTTCGCTCCGTGTCGGTAGATGAGGAAGCGGCAATGGTTTGCGGCGAGGGCAGCGCGTCGACCATCGCCACGTCATCATCGATCTCGATCACAGCGTTAGAAGAAGAAGCGGCAGCGGCCGCGGCAGGGGCAGCGGCAGCGGCGGGCGCCGCCGACGATGCTTGGTCGGCGTAAACGCCGAGGGCGGCCATGTGCTTCGCATACGCCACCGCCGCCTCGACCGCTGAGTCATAATAGTCGAGGCCTTCTTGCTGCTGACGGCTGCCGTCATAATGCCCCACCCAAAACCTGCCGTCTAGCTCGTAGACGCTGTCATAGCCGGTACGGCAATGACAGACGCTGTCATAGCCGGTACGGTTTCCGCCTTTACCCCCGCCTGCAAGGAAGAGTTTGTAGCCTGCTGCCTCCGTCACTACACCGGCAGTAGTAACGGTTGGTGCGACGGCAGCGGGGGCAGAGGTAGCAGCGGTCGGTGTGACGGCAGCGGTCGGTGTGACGGCAGCGATCGGTGCGGCTGGAGCGGTCGGTGTGGCGGCAGCGGTCGGAGCCTCCTCTTGCTTGCTCCTTCCCAGATACCACTCCTTGAGCCGCTGCTGCACGATCGTCACATCAAATGGTATCGGCGTTAGGCTCAGTAATGGCGGCCGCACATTCGCCACCGCAATCCCCGCCGCCTCATCCACTTTAGAGGGTACCATATCCAACGGCCGTTCGAAAGCCTCTAATTGAACCAATTGCTGCTCGCTCACAATCTCAGACGCTTGGTTTGTCGGCACATTCGAAGCTGTTAGATTCGAGGTATACTCGACAGCAGAGCGCCAGAAGGCCATCTCCAAACGCTCAGCTATGCTACCGGCAAGGCTAATATAGTCAACAGTTGGCTCTAAGAAGCAGCAGTACGCACATATCCGTAAGATCTTGATGAGCATACGGCCCTTACTGATGGCGCGTGTTGGCGGGAACTTGATGCCATTCTCTCCATGTATGGATAGCTGCGGTGACGGCTCTGGTTCTAACCCTCCGATACCGTATCGCTGGTTCAACTGCATAAGGAGGGAATGGCATGCTCTGTGCTCCTTCAGGATGATTTGAGGGCTCATCTCGATTAGGGCCTTCGCGCGTGTAAGCGTGTTGGCGAGATGCCAACCGCGTGCGAGGTAGAGCTGCTCGGCTGTAGCAGCTGAAGCTGGAGGAGGAGGTGGTGGTGGTTGTGGAGGAGGAGGCGGGGTCCCAGGTGGTGCCGCATTCCCTTTGGGAGGTGGGACGGGGCCAGAGTAGGTAGGCGGAGGTAATGCTTTCCACTCGAGAGCAGCCGCCGGCCGCTGGTCACACTGTAATGCCGCGGATTCGTGCTGCAGCTGCTCGATCGTTTGCGGATGAGAGGAGGTATCGTGGTGCGGATGAGAGGAGGTATCGTGGGTGAGGAGCGTCTCTTTCGAAGGAGGAGGAGCAGCAGCGGCGGGGTGCTGTTCGAGCGTTTGGCCAAAGAGCGATTCCGAGGAGAGGGAGAAGCCGCCGCCAAGGGGAGCAAGGCATGACGCAGCAGCAGTCGCAGCCGACTGCGGCACAATAGGCGCCGCTCCGGGTGCGAGCCCTGGTAGGCTCTGTGCAGCAAGCTGCGCCGCCTTATGCTGCGCATACGCCTCCCGCAATATCCTTTGCTCTTGCATTTGCCTCTGCTGCTTCTGCATATGCTCCCGTTGAAGCCTCTCGCGTGAGGCTGCTAGTTGAGAGGCGACCGCTCGCTCATTCTGTATACGTTCCGCCATCTCTTTACGCCTTTGCTGCTGTTCCAAATGCAACTGCCGCTCCCGCCTCTCCACCTCCTCCTGCCTGCTCCTCTCCCGCCTCTCCACCTCCTCCTGCCTGCTCCTCTCCTTATGAACCATATGCTGTATCATACGATCGAGCACTTTTGCGCACGCTCGCCTCCGCTTATCCTCCTCATCCACCTCCCTTATTACCTCCTTTAACCATCGATTCACCTCCTTGTGCTCGCTCGTCCTAATTAACAGCTCATCACCACTAATTGGGCTGATTAACGTCCAAGAGGCGTGCGGAGGCATCGCCAACGCTCCAACCCGTCTACCTCCCCTCAGCAACGGCGAGCCGTTTCCTCCCCTCCCCATGAACATATTGAAATCAGACATGCCGTGAGCAAGCCGAAAGTCGCCATCCACACCAACCTCCGGGCGATAATCCTCCTCCTCTGACCCCGCTTCTTCAAACCAGCCGTGTGAGCCATCTACAGCCTTACGACCTAACTCAGAAAAGTCGGCGATCATCCCATAACGAGAGGCTTGGGTCACCTTACGCCGCTTGCCCGCGACAGCCGCCGCCTGCCGATCAAATGGATTCTTCCGGTCAAGCGTCGTGCCGAGCGTTGCGTACCCATGCTGCTCGGGGGGTAGCATCTTCAACCAGAAATCTGGATCGTCCATATCGACGACATTCTCGTCGGAAACGAATCGAGCCTTTGAGAAGACGTTAGAAGGTGCGGCAGCATTCGAGGAGGAGGACGACGAAGGGTCGTCGTGCACGACTGTAGTGGTACCGGACGCGAGGATCGTCTCGATGTCCAATTCGTTGAAGCGTGCAAATGCGCTGCTGCCGCTTCCATTACCGCCCTCCTCCTCACCACCACCATCGGCATTATTATCGTCGTTGAGAAAGATGTCGCGCGCGCCACATTTCAGCAGCCGCTCGACCTCTTTACGCTCGGGCGGCTTGTTATTGCTCACCATGCTGTTGTCAGCAGCCGAAGACGACGAAGCGGACGCGCCACCCGCCTGGCCGCTCGACAGCGCGCGCTCGAGGCCGAGCTTACGATTCGCGCAGTCGAGTAGTGCAGACTCATACGTATTCCGAGTGACAAGGCGGAAGACCTTGACGCGTTTACTCTGCCCGATACGATGAGAGCGCGCCATCGCCTGCACGTCATTCTGCGGGTTCCAATCGGAGTCGAAGATGATGACCGTGTCGGCCGCGATGAGATTCAGACCGACACCGCCCGCTCGTGTCGAGAGTAGGAAGGCGAATGTGGTTGAAGACGGCTTGCAATACCGATCGATGGCGGCCTGTTCCGCAGAGAGAGAGAGGTGTGTACAAAGAGGGGGATGAGGAGAGGCATACACGAGAGGCGTGGCGTAGTGTGGGCGTGGCTTGTGCCTGCGTGCTTTTCGCGTGTGCTCCCTCTCCCTCCCTTATTCTTACCTGCCTTAGATCTGCCCGTATTGTACCGTCTAACCGTTCGAACGAATAGTTATTTAGCTCGAGCATCTCTGCCAACACATCAAGTACCATCACGAATTGCGTAAAGATTAGTACGCGGTGACCCTCTGTCCTTAGCTTTGGTAGGAGCTTGGAGAGGAGGACCATCTTACCCGATACGGCTGTGCGTTCATCAGAAGAGATGACACCGTCAGTACGCTTTGAAGCCTCCGACCTCTCTACACCATGTATCAGGAAGGGATGGTTGCAGCATTTTCGTAACTCCATCTGTAGGTTGGTTAAAGCAGGCGCGTCCGCTCCTTTTAGCCCTGGCGCTAATAGATCCCTTTGCTCCTCGAGTATCGCCTTGGTATGATTGGGCACACACACACAAGCATGGGGGGCGACGGCAAGGGTGAAAGGGTGAAAGGAGGCGTGTGAGTGAGCGTGGTGGTGGTGGTGGTGGTGGTGGTGGGGTGCGTAGGTACCTTATAGCATTGCTTCTGGAATGCGGTGAGCTCGACCCAGATCACAATCTCCTCGATCGGAGCTAAACCGCCTTCTACATCCATCTTCTTTCTACCGAGTAGATACCTGGTAGCGGCAGCAGCACATGCACGCAGACAGAGTGGCACAGCAGCAGCAGCGGTGTGTCAGAGAGTCGCATTGCAGAGGTGCGGTGAGTGCACGTACACGAAAAGGCGGTGTGTGTGTGAGCCACACTGGGCGGTGCGTGTGTGAGAGAGCCCCTCTCTTGGATGTATACGGTCGTAACGCCTCCTGTAACTCCTCCAACTGTTTGCTTGTAGTTGGAGGGTTGCCGTATCTCTCGAGGAAGGGTGGGAGTGAATGGAAGCGTTTTCTATCGATTAGATTGAGTAACGACCACAGCTCGCTTGTGTTGTTTTGTATGGGTGTGCCTGTGAGTAAATGCATATGGTCGACCTGTAGTCGCAGCACGCACAGAGAGAGAGAGTGGCACAGCAGGAGCGGTCAGAGTGTGGCATGAGAGTGCGGAGTGCACACACACACTGGGGCGGTGATGGCACACTGTGTGTGTGAGCGCCCTTGTGTGTTCTATACCTGTAGCGTCCGAATATCCCTCGCGGTAGAGGATGCACTATTCTTAAGTCGATGCGCCTCATCCACTACCTGTAGCACAGGAGCACACAGTACACAGCGGTCAGTGGCATTGAGAGTGCTGAGTGCACGACTGCTACGTACCATGTAACTCCATCTGATCTTACGTAATATATTTAGGTCCTCGCGCAATACCTATAGCACACACACACACAGTGGCACAGCAAGCGGTCAGAGTGCATTGACAGTGCTGA
>AEAR01000620.1_pt1 | contig 12843 bp, 5 predicted proteins | sample 349768 | NCBI WGS metagenome assembly AEAR01 (sample SAMN02954311, study PRJNA50327) | marine metagenome | biome: aquatic; feature: Florida Straits; material: sea water; isolation source: Florida Straits, depth 75m | depth 75 m m | reverse complement strand
GAAACCCTTCGCTATGGAGATGCCAAAGTTCGAGGACACAAGAAAGAAGGGATTAGTATTATTCAAGGGGAAGGTGAGAGGGGGGTCTCTCTCTCTCACACACACACAGTGCCTCCGCACACTACTCTCAATGCGTCACTCTCTGACCCCGTTGCTGCTTTTTTGCTGCTGCTGCTTGCCACTCTCTGACCCCGTTGCTGCTGTTTGCTGCTGCTGCTTGCCACTCTCTGACCCCGTTGCTGCTGTTTGCTGCTGCTGCTTGAAGGCTGGTAAAGGTATGCCGGAGAAGATCCAGACCGCATTACAATCGCTACTCCCAAGACTACCAGATGGCGGCCGCCTCCCTCAGCACACCTTATACACACCGCCTACCTCTCTACCTATGCCACCATTAAGAGAACTACGAACGATACATCGGACATGGCTTGCACCGTCTTCCCTCGGCCACGGTCAGACAGACAGACCACTGCCGCAGACCTTCCTCCCCTCTTCGGGTGGCGCGGCGTCTGTCGGGCGCGATGCGAGTGCGACTCTCGTCCTCTCACCGATCGACCCGTGGTCCTTCTCACGTCATTCGTCGTCGCCACCGCTCGCACGCGCGCCCACTGCCGCACCACCCAGCGGGTCTGCGGCGGCGGCTGGTGGTGGAGGTGGTGGGCGGTTGCCGCAGGTGGAGGTAGAACGCCATCCTGCTGCTTCGTCTGTGGTCGCTAGACGTATGCTCAAACGCGTGCAGGTACGCAGCAGCAGCACCAGCACCAGCAGCAGCAGCACTAGCATCACCAGCAGCAGCACCACCAGCATCACCACCACCAGCACCCTCCCTTCTGACCCGCTCGCGCACCCGCCCACCCCTCGCAGGCCGCGGCTTTGGCTTCGTCACCTTCCCGGACGCGGACACGGCGCAGAAGCTCATCGGCGTTGGCTCGATCGACGTCGACGGGCGCACGCTCAACATACAGCGCGCGCAGCCGAGAGGCACACGCACGAAGGGCACCGGCGGCGGCGGTGGCGGTGGCGGAGGAGGAGGAGGCTTCTGGTGCGGTGGCTGCTGGCAGGCCGGGTGGCAGGGTGGCGGCAAAGGGTGCGGCGGCGGCGGCGGCGGCGGCTTCCCCGGACGCGGCGGCGGCGGCATGGGGTGCGGCGGCGGCAACATGTGCGGCGGCCGCGGCGGCGGCGGCTGGGGTGGCGGTGGTTGCTGTCCGATGGGCGGCGGCGGCTGCGGCGGCGGCGGTTGGGGTGGCGGTGGAGGCTGCTGCCCTGGGATGGGGATGGGCGGCGGTGATGGTATGTGCGGCGGCGGCTGCGGTAATATGAACATGGGGGCGTGCGGTGGCGGTCCGATGGGCGGCTGCTGCGGCGGCGGTCCTATGATGGGCGGCGGGATGGGAGGCGGCTGCGGCGGCGGCGGCGGGTGGCCCGATGGGAGGTAACTGCGGCATGATGCCGCAGATGGGAGGTAACAACCAAATGATGGGCCAGATGGGAGGCGGCGGAGCGATGGGCGGCTGCGGCGGCGGGATGGGAGGCTGCGGCCCGATGGGCAACTGCGGGATGGGCGGGATGGGGGGAGGGTGCAATATGGGGGGCGGGTGGTGCGGGGACCAGGGGGGAGGCGGCGGAGGAGGAGCGGGCGGGCCGCAGAGGAACCAACGCGGCGGCAACTTCCGCACGGGGCCGTATTGAGTGTGTCGGGCGTTGTGGACAATTTGTAGCGCGTCGCGTGCGTGTTGGCCCCCTGGGGGTGGGCTGCGGCCGGGACCCTTTTGTCAACAAACCGAAATAGACTCCGCACTCGACTCCGCACAACTCGTCTCCGGTCCCATTGCATCCGCCGCCCTCTCTGTCTCCCCGCTCGACGTCACTCTCAAGATCATCGAATCCGTATAGGCTCTCTCTCACACACATCACTTCACTTCTCGTACTCTTCACTTGCTCGTCCGCTGCCGCCAATGGCCCTCGCCCGCGCTCCACGCCCACGCCGGGCGCAGCTTCTTCGGGTCGGGAGCGACCGTATGTGTCGCATCGTACCGCTCGGCGAGCACTTGGAACTTGCCCTGCCGAGGAGAGGCGGGAGGAGGAGGGAGGAGGGAGGAGAGAGAGTGTGTGAGAGAAAACGGGGGAGGCTTCGTTCGGGCGCGCGCTGCTGCTGCTGCTGCGGCCACTACTGCTCGTCCGCTCACCGATTTCATCCGCTTCTGCACCGTTACCTCCCACCAGCCATTCAGATACCAAAGCTCGGCGAACGCGCCCGGCTTCAAACAATCAATAAACCCGTCGGGCGGCTCCGGCGGCGTCGGCCGTAAATGCACGAGCTTCACCTTATCAACAATCGGGCGGCCACTCTCGTCGTCGTAGAGCTCATGGTGCTCGACCGACGCGAGCTTGCCCGTGATCGACTGCACGGTGACAGTGTACCACGAGCCGAGCTCGCCCTCTCCCTGAGAGGCGAGCTCTGCCGTCATTCCGACGCTCACCTTTGGTGCAGCTTGCAGCTCCTCGATGGCCGCGTTGAGGCCGGCGGCCTCCTCATCCTCCTCGCCGTCGTCCTCCTCGCCCTCATTCTCGTCGTCCTCACCCTCCTCCTCCGCCTCCTTTGCCGCCTCCTTCTCCGCCTCCTCCGCCTCCTCCCGCTCGAGTCGTACCTCCTTGCACCGCGCCGAGCACAGGCAGTAGCACGCCTGCTTGACCGCGCCAAAGCCGAGCTCCATCAGACGGTCGACCTCACCGCCGAGCAATTCCGACTCGAGCGGCAAATGATCCTCGCAGTACGCCTTCTCGCAGTCGGTGCACCGGAAGAGGAGGCCGCCCGCCGCGTGCGCGCGCCGTCCGCACAGCGTGCAGCTGTGGTGCGGGCACGACCACGTGTTTGGCAAATCGTTGACGGACTCGACGCCGATGCACGCCGGGTGGTACGATCCCGGGCAAAAGTCGCAGCAGACGAGATCACCACCGCCCCAGCACACCTGACACATTGGCTGGTTGTCGTAATCGTGCCCCGCGCGCGAGCGCTCCGACTTGCTGTCCTTCGCCTGCCGCCCCTTGAGCTCCGAGTCGAAGACGGACTGCTCGCCCTCCTCGAGCGAGTAGTTGTTAATCTTGAGCACGAGGTCCTCACCCACCTGTATGAAGCGCGAGGTGCGCTCGCGCTGCGTGCGGCCGAGCGCCTCGACGACGTCGTTCAGATCCTCCGCCGTCGCCTTCTCCTCCTCCGCGTCGGCCGCACTCTTCGATGAGCTGCCACCCTTCTCGTCGGCACCGAGCGCCTTCTCCGCCGCGGCGAGCTCCTCCTGCGACGCCTTTGCCGACGGCTTCCGTCCGCCGACGCCGACAGTAATCGACGGCTTCGACTCGACCATCGCGCTTGTGATCTCCGAGAGGACGTCCTTCGCCTGTTTGGCCGTCACACGCTGGTTGTCGCCCGCTTTTTGTGCGGAGAGCGCGCCCGCGACGCCAAACTGTAACAGCTTGATCGCCTCCGCGCGGGACATCTTCGACGCGGGCGCCTCGACGACCGCAGCGCCCTCCGCGTCGCCCTCATTGCCGGCGGCCATCGTCCGCTGCATGAGGAAGAGCTTGTCGCGCGCGCGCTGCACGATGCGCTCCTCGACCGAGTCGTGCGTGATCAGCCGTAGCACGCGCACCTTCTTGTCCTGGCCGATGCGGTGGACGCGGTCCATCGCCTGCAGGTCGACCTGCGGGTTGAAGTCCGAGTCGTACAGCACGACTGTGTCGGCGGAGGTGAGCGTAATGCCGAGGCCGCCCGCGCGTGTTGAGCAGAGGAAGATGGAGATGGTCGAGCCCGGCTGCGGTGGAGATGGGAGGAGGCTGGGGGTGTGAGGAGGATAGGAGAGGAGAGAGGGCGGCTGTGCTGCTGCCGCCGCCGCTGCTGCTGCTGCTGCTGCTTCTGCTGCTGCTGCGCCGTTACCTGGTTGAACTTCTTAATGTCAATCTGGCGCTGCACGCGATTCGTCGAGCCGTCGAGCCGGCAGTACTCGATCGATTTCGACTGCATATACTTCTCTATGATGTCGAGCATTGACGTCCAGCCGGAGAAGAGCACGACGCGGTGGCCGGCGGGTAGTAGATTGTCGAGGAGCAAGCCCAATGTCGCGAGCTTGCCTGAGGACGTCGCGAGATCTTCTCCAATATTCTCCGAGATCTCGCCCATCCACGAGCCGAAGAGCTGCGGATGGTTGCAGCACTTTCGCAGCGAGAGGAGGAGCGACTGCACCTGCGTCCAGTCCTTCTCCGCCGCCGCACCGCCCTCCTTCCCTTCGCTCGTCGCCTTCGCGAGCGCGCCCAACACCTCGCCGCCAGAGAGGAGCAGCTGGCGAGAGAGCTCGATCTGCGTCTTTGACATGGGCACGTACACAAGCGCCTCCGTCTTACTTGGCAGCGTCGCTAAGACGTCGCGCTTGAGCCGGCGGAGCATGAACGCGTGCAACAGCTGCCCGCACTTTGAGATGACCGCCTCATCGATCTGGCCGCGCTGTAAATTGAACGCCTGGTCGAAGACCTGCAGCAGTACACACACAGTGGCACAGCAGTGGTGTCAGAGTGGCATTTGAGTGCGGAGTGCACACACACACTGGGAGGCGCGGGCAGCATTCTATGTTGTGGGGGCGCTGGTCGAAGCGGACCTCAGAGTTGGAGAAGAGCTCCGGATGGAGGAAGTGGAGCAGTGCCCACAGCTCGTGTAAGTTGTTCTGTAGCGGCGTGCCGGTAAGAAGGAGCTTGCGCTGCGCCTTGACGAGCTTCAGCCGCTCGTATAGGATGGTGCGCTCATTCTTGATGCGGTGGCCCTCGTCAAGGACGAGGTAGCGCCAGTGGATCTTGTGGCACAGCACCTGAGGCGAAAGGGGGGGGGTGGAGGGGTGAGGCGGAGGCAATTGTGGTGATCCGAGGTGATGGTGAGGGGCTGCGGTGCGTTGCGCTGAGGCGCGGCATGTGCGTGTGCCGATCGCGCGCGGCGTGATAGTAAAAGGGATAGGGTTAGGGTTAGGGTACCGTCTTCATGTTCTGGCTGCACGCCATCTCATATGTCGTCACGACCACATCAAAGTTGGAGACATCCGACAGCAGTTCGGTGCGCATTAGCTCGCGCTCATCCCTGTCGCCAGAATGCAGCCGGACGACGCGCAATGTCGGCGCGAAGCGTTTGAACTCATTGACCCAAGAGGCGAGCACAGAGAGCGGCGCGACAATGAGAGACGGCCCGTGCAGCCCGCACTCGAACTTGAGCGTGCCCAAGAAGGAGATCGTCTGCACAGTTTTGCCTAGTCCCATCTCGTCGGCGAGGATGCCATTGATACCGTATCGATACGCGCGCAGCATCCAGTTCAGCCCAATCACCTGATGCGGCTGTAACGTCGCCTCTAGCCACGAAAAGTTGGAGAGCTGCTCCGAATCGATCTCACTCTCCGGCAGCGAGCCGAACGCCTCCGCCGCCTCGGGCGAGGTGAGCTCCGCGTCCGTTGCGGCGTGCACAGAGCTGCCGGCGTGAACGGAGTCATCGCCAGCGGGCGAGGCGATGTCGCGCATAGGGTCGCCGCTCGCCTCGCCACTCATCAGGCTCGCCACCTCCGACGAGCCACCCTCGTTCGGCGGCGGCGTCGGCGCGTCGCCGCCCTGGCGGCTGCCCGCGCTGCTCCGCCGCCCTCCCGGCAGCCCCTTCTCCGCCTCCGCCTGGCTGATCATACCAAGCTGCGCCTGAAGTGAACGCTTCGCGCCGCCAAGAAAAGGCGCGAGCAGCTCTAACTGCGTCTTTAGGAAGGCGTTGCGTCTTGACTCGCCGACGTCCTGCGCGAGCTTCACCTTTACATTGTATGCTAAACGGTTGTTCTCGAGCTCCTGCCGCCGCCTCGCCTTGCCAGAGAGCATCATCTGCTTTGCGAGCTTTCGATTGCGCTTCTCCTCCGCGATCGCCGCCGCCTTTTGCGCCTCGCTCATATTCATCAGCTCCTTCTGCATGATCGGCGAGAGCATTGAGCCCGTCGGCTGATACAATTTGTTGTCACGCATCATGCGGCCGGCGCGCACCGCGCCCGCGAGCGAGCCCATTAACCTACCGTTGGCGCACGTTCCATATTTGGCGATGATGAACTGCTCGATCTGCTTGTAAGCGATGCCGTACACATTCTGCCGCTTCTTCCGCTCGAGCGCGTTCGCCTGCGCCTTCTCTCGCATCTCCTTCTTTGTGAGCTTGCCGCTTCCGCCACTCCCGCTGCCGCTCCCGCCACTCAAGCCCTGCTCCTTTAGCGCCTTCGCGGCAGAGACGGCCTCCGACGGCACTGTGACGAGCATCACCTCACCCGACTCGAGATCTGACGGAGCGGTGACGAGCAGCTCACGCCCATCCATTAGCACCGCTCTAAAGGCGTTCCCCGGGGACACGTCCGGCGGCATCGTCACATATAATTGGTCCTCCGCCTTTGGCGTCTTCAGCTTGAGATTAATATTCATCCTACTCCCCATTGGCATGTCGGTAGAGAGGCGCGCGAGGAAGACGACTTCCTTATCGGTCGACGGTAAATTGAACGCTTCGTGGCCGTCGAGCTTAAACTTGACCTCCGTGCCCGCGCGCATGTCGCTCGAGAAGGTGAGCAGCGCCGTCGCGTCCGCCTGGCCGCCCGCGCCCGCAGCGAGCGCGGAGAGCGGCGCGTTCGACGTGCTCGCGTATTTCACATTCGAGTGCTTTGCGAGCCACTGCTTTGACGCGGAGAGCCACTGCCACGTCGGCCGCATGCCGCTCATGTCTGCGACCGCATGCTCGTCGCCGTGCTCGACCGAATACAGCGAGAAGATGTACGCTCTTGATAACCGCTCGTGTTCGATATCCTTCACCTCCATCTCCCACCACGCCTCCTCATAGAACATGTCGACATGATCGCCCTTACGGATGCCGCTCACCCAGCCCTCGCCGCCGGGCGGGGACGGCGGGTGCGGCCGCATATTCTTCCACTCGAACCAATCTGGCTCCTCGTCCTCGCCCCACGCGTCGACGCGCACGCCCGCGCGCGTCGGCTCGACGACCACCACCACGCCAGAGTAGCGCGCGCCCTTTAAGCCCTCATCCGTCATCTCGACTTCGACGCGCGTGCCGACCTCCATGCCGTCGGGCGCGGCGAATTGAACAGTCGCGCCGCCTTCGCTCGCCTGCTGCTGGCTCGTCTCTGGCACGGGCACGATCGCGCTCGAGGAGCTTCCATCTGCGGGCACCATCGCGGAGGAGGAGGACGGCGGCTCCTCCTCTTCGACGTCCATCGCGGCAGCGGAGGAGGCGGCGCCACCGCCATCAACACCATCCGCTTCCGCCGCCGCCTCGCCGCCCTCGACACGCCCGCGCTTTGCCGAAGGTGCGGGAGGTTCGGCCGTCGACGCGCCGCCGGCCGCCGCCGCCGCCTCCTCCTCTGGGGCGGCGGCCGCCTCGCCGCGCTTTCGCTTGCGCCCCGCGCCTTGCACCTCATCGAGCAGATTCATGCTCGCCTCGAGATTGGGCGGGGTCGACCTGCCGCGTTTGCCGGGCGAGCCCGCCGCATTCGCCGCCGCACCACCGCCGCCGCCCTCGAGCTGATCGGCGTAGCTCCCAAACGCTTGGCGCGGCCATTCGGGATCGACCGCAATCTTAATCTTCAAGCCGCTCTTCTCGCCCTTTGCGGGCGGCGCTTCCTTCTTGCTGCCTCCACCGTCCGCAGCGGCCGCAGCAGACGATGATGACGCGCCGACAACGCCGCCGTCAGAGAACGGCCCCGGCTCGTCCTCTAGCTTTGGCGCGAGCCGCCACTGTTCCTCATTTAGATTCAGATGTTCGACGACCTGATCCTCAATATATTTCACCTTATGCTTGAGGTCCTTCTCGTTGAACTTGAGCACGCGCGCCGGGTACCACGCCTTATCGAGCTCCCAGTATACATCGATCAAGCTGCCGACGAGCTGCGCGCCCGCCTTCGGCTTGGCGAATAAATCCGCCTGGCCAGGCTTGGGCTTGATGATCTGGGTCGACTGCATCCACATCGGGCAGCCCATATCGCCAAGCACGCACTCATACGGCAGCGCGTCGGTGCCTAAGCGTAGCGTGCCGTTGAGCGGGTCGAATAAAGTCGCGGGGATGGGCGGCGTGCCCTCTAATAACGGCGGGTTCGTCAGCTGCTGCTGGTACTCGGCCGACGCCTTCGGCAGCGCCGTCGACGCCTGCATCCACCCGTCGTGCTGCCGCCACATCCAGTACGGCCGGATGTTCTTTGCGATCGCTCGGTGGTCCTGCCCTGTGCGCTCGTATCGTAGATGATAGCTCATCGAGCCGCCTTCAAACATCTCCTCTTTACCGAGCATCGTCACCATCCACCAGCCGTCGTCATGGCGGAGCTCGACCGTCGAGCCGATCTCGACGGCGCTCAGGAAGTCGTCGGTGGTCACCTCGGGCTCCTCCTCCTCCACCTTCGCCGCGCCCTTTTCGGCGGAGGACGACGACGCGCCGCTTCCGCTCCCCTCCGCATCAACGTCCATCTTCGCGCCGCCATCCTCGGCCTCGCCCTCCGCCTTTGGCGGGCTCGGCCGAACAGTGCCCTTCACAAACGGCCCATCCGCGTACGGCGGCGGCACCGGCCGTATCTGCGAGAGGTAGACCGACTCCTCGAGGCTTTTGGTCGGGTTCTTCTCGTCTAGTAAGTCGTCGAAGCGGACGAGCGCTTTGAAGCCCGTCTTGTTCTGATGCTTAAACGCCTTGAACGATAAGATCTGGCCCGAGAACCACGAGCCGTGAAGGCCGGGCTCGAACGAGGTCACCTCGACACGATTGCCGACGTCGAAGAGCTTACGCAAATCGATCGACGTCTCACCGTACCGATGGAGTGCGAGATTGTATGAGCGCATCTGCTCGAGCTTCTGCTCGCCCTGCGCGGCTTGGTTCCGCGAGACGTCTGCGACCGCGAGGTGCTTCTTCGCATCCTTTCGTGAGAAGGTCCACTCCCATACGGGCTTCTCCAACGTGTGGATCGAGCCGAGCGGCACGGACGAGTGCACCGCGCGATCGTACTGCCACCACGGGCGCATGCGGTTCGACGAGTGGCCGTTGAGAACCTCCGCCGCATTCACAGTGATGATCTGGCCGCTTGGGTTGAGCCGCAGCCGATATATCACATTGTCGTCGCCCGGTTTCGTCGGCTTCCAATTCGGCTGGTCGACCGGGAACCACTGCGCGATGCCCGCGCGCTCTTTGACGTACCACTTCTTGCCGTCGATGCCATCGCGCCGCGTGCCCGCGCTGAATTGGTTCGCGCCCACATCGGGCGGCGCGTCGTCCGATCCCTCAGGGAAGACGCCAATCAGATCGCAATCGTTCCATACCTCCTCGTGCAACACCTCTAACGCCGCGCCCGGCGGCATCTTGCGCAGCCACGCCGTCTTCAGACCGAATTGGACTGTCTTCGGCGGGCACGGCCGAATTAACCAGTACTCGACCCATTCGGTCATCTTTTGGGTCGGATCGTCCTCCTCGAAGAAGACGTCGTACTCGACTCTTGCGCGCCGATTGATCTCGTCGACCTCAAGTATGAGCGCCGGCGTACGCGTGCCCTCAAAATCTGGATCCATCGAGCGCGCCTCGACACGATCTCCCACCGCAAAGTCCCACGGCAAGTGCGTCGGGTGGCCAACGTTGCTGTTCCCATCGTCTGGAGCGGCACCACCGCCGCCGGCCTCCATAGAGACGCGCCCCTCTTTTGCTTTCGCGATCATGTTGCGCCCCTCACGGCCGCGGGACTTGCCCCATGCGCCCTCGACCGTGTCCCCCATCTTAAACTCGTCGTCCTCCTCCTCCTCCTCGCCCTCTCCCTCCTCGCCGTCGCCCTCGTCGCCGCCGCCGCCCTTGCTCTTCCGCTTATAGCCCATCTTCGTCATCGCGTTGCCGCCCTTACGCTTCCACACCCATATCGGCCGCAGATCCTTCACTTTCACATCCGCGTGCTCGACCTCAAATTTGAGCGCCTTCACCTTAAACTTGGCGGTTGCGAGCTGCTCGGCCGTCGGCGGCGGACGGTCGTACCGCTGCTCGGTGGTAAGGCTCGGCCGGCCCTTCTTCTTACCCGCCTCCTCCGCGACGATCGCGCCGGGCCCCGCCGACGCGGCGGCGGGCTCGGAGGCGGCCGCCGCCGCAGCCGCACCGGCGGCGGAGGGATCAACCGGCTTGGGCTGTAGCGCCGGGTTGACGAGAACCTCCACCTGCCACCAGCCTCCTAGATAATGCATCTCGCAGTGATCTCCAATCTCCGTATTGCCAAAGATGACCGCGTGCTCCTGCATGAGCTCGGGCGACGCGCCGAGCTCGAGCGTGTTGACCGGCGGTCTTGGCCGGACGCGCGTCATTGGCACAACCTCCTCGTGGTATTGATCGCCGTCGTGGGCGGTCGTCGTGTATTGCACGCGGAAATGCGCCTTCGGTAACAGCTCCAGAATCGACGCCGCGTACCTGCAGAAGGGGAGGATATGGGTGTGAGTGGGGGTGCTGCGGTGCTGCTGCTGTGCTGCTGCTGCGTGCTGTTCGCTGCGCTGCTGCTGGTGCTGCGTACCAAGCACCATCATAACCCGTCCCCTCTCGCTGCTTCACCTCTACCAGCCCGCCGACCTTAATATGTAAATGCGGATCGCAGTGCTCGTTCAGATTGATCTTCGGCGGCTTCTTCTCGCGCTTCTCCTTTGGCGCAGCCGGCTCTTTATGCTTCTTGCCAAACGCCATCAGCTCGACGTTGGTCGCGGTCGGCATCGGAGTGATCTGCTCCGCACCCGCGACGCTTGTTAAGGTCGCGATTGCATAGTCCTCCTCCGCCGGCTTGCCCTCGCCGCTACCGCCCTCCGCAGAAGAAGCCTTCTCCTTACCACCACCCTTCGCAACGAGAGCGGTGGACGACTTAGTGTCGACCGTCGAAGCCTCCTGCGGCTTCGCGCGCTCTTCGACCTGCGTGATTAGATCTCGCACAATCTCGGCGAGCTCGACCTTCTCGGCGATCTGCGCCTCGTACGCCTCCGCCTGATCGGCCTCCGTCGGCCGCTCCAGGCCGCACGAGGTGAGAGTGAGCGTGTGGTAGCGCCGTCGGTCGATTGGCAGACGCGGCCACGGCCGCGTGATCGCCTTGCGGCCGAGGTTGCGCGTGATCGTCGCGACGTGGCGCGAGAAGGCGAGCGCGGCGTCCTTCGCCTCCGCGTAATAGCCCAACCAGCTGCCGCCGGGTGCGATCACAGAAAAGCATCCGAGATGGTGGTGGTAGTACACGCCCTGGCAGCAAAGAATCGAGTAGGAAAATGGGTGTACGTGTGCGTGAGAGAGAGAGAGGGGGGGAGGAGGGCTGGTGTGTGTGGGGGGGCGTGTGCGCGCACCTGGCAGCCTGAATCCGCGAGCTTATTCGTGTGTACCTTGAGCGACGCGTCCTCTCCGGCGAACTCGGTGAGCATGAGCGCCTCCGGCTCGCCATCAACCTGCCGCGCGCACACACACACGGGGGCAACCCGAGAACACGCAGTGGTCTTTTTTTCAGAACCACTAAACCCAACCAAAGCCCGCAAGAGCTTATGAGTGTCCTTTGCGAGCGCATACCTCTCCACGGATCTTCTTCTTACCACTCTTTGCGCCACCCGCGCTGCTCTTATTGTCAGAAGGGTGCGAGAGCAGCCGGCGGCGTCGGAGCGTCTCGATCAGCCGCTGGCAGACGGCCCACGTCCGCGCGCACGTCTTCGGCTCGGGCGCCTGGCCGACGTGGTACAGGTTGCCGTTGAAGTACACCTGCGGGACATGGTGAGGTGTGAGAAGGTGGAGAAGGTGGAGGAGGTGGAGGAGGTGAGGAGGTGGAGGAGGTGGAGGAGGTGGAGGGAGAATGCCGAGGATAGTACATACCTGCGTCTGCCACTTGTCCTGGCCTGATCGGTGGACACCCTTATAACCCGAGTCGGATCTCGACGAGACGATGAGCTCTAAGTCCTCGTAACGGCCGTCCTCACGGTCCTCCTTATCCGCCTGTAAGGTGAGGTGGCGGAGGGAGGGAGGTGGGTGGGTGTCGCGATGCTGCTCGCTGCTTGCGGTGAGGGAGTAGTGGGGTGCTGTGTTGCTGCTCGCGGTGCTTGCGGCTAGGGAGTAGTGCCGTGTTGCTGCTCGCGGTGCTTGCGGCTAGGGAGTAGTGCTGTGTTGCTGCTCGCGGTGCTTGCGGCTAGGGAGTAGTGCTGTGTTGCTGCTCGCGGTGCTTGCCTCCTTAAATATTGCATTCATATCCGGGCCAGAGCCGCGGCCATCATTGCCTTTGAGCAGCTCAGTAATCGGGTCCTTGTGAAGGAAGCGCGACGCGACGTCCTTATCGAGCTCCGCCTTTGCCTCCTCCGCCGCCTTTGCGAACGCCTCCGCCGCCTCGAGCGCCGTCGCGAAGAATCCGAGCTTCTTCTGAGAGAACTGATCGAGGCCTTGCGAGCGGCCCTTCGCCTCCATTATGGGCAGCACCGCCTCCCACCGCCGCTTGCGATCGGGTGGCGAACGGCTCTCATACACGCCGCGCAGGCCCGATTTGTTCCAATAGCACGGATAACCGCCCGCATCGATTGCCGCCTTCGAGTTGCTCTTTCGGACCTCGTCGGCCGCCGCCGCCGCCGCCTCCGCCTCCGCCTCCGCCTTCTTCCGCGCGGCGGCCGCCTCCTCGTCGTCCTCCTCGTCGCCATCGTCATTGTGTGCGGGAGAGGGCGGCGCGGAGGGCGGCGAGGAGGCGGCAGGTGCGCGGAAGAAGGAGGAGGCGGCGGCTGAGGCGGCGGCGGCGGCGGCCGACGAGGTCTGATAGAGCACACGAAGGGCGGCCATCGATGAGGGCG
>AEAR01000199.1_pt1 | contig 13017 bp, 9 predicted proteins | sample 349768 | NCBI WGS metagenome assembly AEAR01 (sample SAMN02954311, study PRJNA50327) | marine metagenome | biome: aquatic; feature: Florida Straits; material: sea water; isolation source: Florida Straits, depth 75m | depth 75 m m | reverse complement strand
GCAGCCGAGGCGGCGGCGGTGCTGGCGGCGGCGGCGAAGCCGGCGGCGGAGGCGGCGGAAGTGGCGGCGGCGGAGGAGGCGGAGGAGGAGGCGGCGGCGGAGCGCGCGGCGGCGGAGGACGCAGCCCTCGCGCGTGCACTCGCTGAGTCAATGAATGGCGATCTTAGCGAGAGTGGCGCGCCTCAGCCCGCCGACATCAGCGACAACAACACCACCATCGGCAGCAACGGAACCAGCGCGATGACGACGAATGGCCAGCTGCGGGACGTGACGCCGCCCGGGTTTGTCTTCCGTGTCGAGGAGCTAATAGAGGATAACCTGATTTCGGAGAGCGGTGGTGGTGGCGATGATGCGCCGTTACGCTGGCCGGTCGCGCTCCTCGAGGAGGAGGAGGAGGAGGAGGAGGATGTGGACGGCTTCGAGACGAGCGTGAGCGATCTCGCGCCTTCGGAGATCGCGAGCCTACTCCGCGCGTCCGGCAACGGCAACGGCAACGGTAACGGCGGCGGCGACGAGCAGCAGCAGCTCGAGGCGGCGGTCGCTGCGCGCGCAGAGCACAAGCGAACGACGTTAGAATGGCTCGACGAGCGCCCCGGCCGGCACAGCCAGCTGCCGCCGCCCTCCCTTCGCGCCTCGTTAGTTCTGATTGGCACTCCGGTCGAGAGCCGCTACGAGCTGTGGCTGCGCACTTTGGGCGTGTATACGATGCCGAGCCTCTCCACACAGGCGCGGCAGGCGCGCACGCTGCTAGAGACCGAGCTACCTGGCCAGAGGGCCCTCGAGACCGACTGTGAGGCGGCCATCCTTTCGGCGCTCGGCGCGCGCGCGTCTGGCTTTCCAGACGGGGCGATCGAGATGTTATCTCGTGAGCTTACCTTCGTCCTCCTACTCATTCTCAAGCGCTGCCGTCTGCCGTACACTCCCGACCTCGGCATCGCTCCTCTCGCCGCGCCATTCCTCCTCCTGTCCGCCAAGCATTCTGTGCCGCCGATGGGCTCACACACAGCCGCCCCCGCGCATTCTTGTGTGTGTGCCCTCCCTCTTCTCACTGGTGTGTGCTGACTGCAGGTGCCGCCAATGGGTCTGGAGCACGATGGCCTCCTCGGCAAGCGTGACCTCGCGACCGTTCGCTCCGACACGTTAAACCTCATCTCCGCCTGCCTCGCGAAGCTTTGCCCCGCGACCGTCGCCGGAGTGCCGTGGGGGCTCAACGCGCTCAACGGTTCACCATCGCCACCACCCAACCAGCCGCTCCTCGCGAGCTTCTGGCTGCTCGTGCAGGTATTTGTCTGCAAGCGCACACCCTCCACCTCCGCCCCTCCTCCCCTTCTGACCACCTCCACCTCCGCCCCTCCTCCCCCATATCTCTACAGTGGGAGAGCCCCGCCCTTTCCAACCACCTACAGCGCGGCAATGGCGTCTCCTCGCTCTGCAACCTGATTATACTCTCATCGCTCTCGCTGATCTCGAGCCCTCCCGCATATCTACGGCTCGTTGAGCTCACTCTATGGGACCAGGTGTGCTGCTGCTGCTGCTGCCAGCACACGCGCATGACGACCCTCCATCATTCTCTCCCGCTTCCCTTCCGGCTCACCCCCTCCCCTCCCCTCCCCTCACTCTTTGGGACCAGATGCCCGCCGTCGCCAAATGCCATACCGCCCTCCTCCTCCTCTCGCTTCTACTCCAGCACGAGGCCGCCCTGCTATCGACAAGCCCCTCCGCCCTCTCATCCGCACTTAGCGAGCTGCTCCACATCAAGACGGTGCGTGAGGCGGATCGGCTCCACATTCGTGCACGCGCGCTCGCCGAGACGGCGCCAGCGAGCCTGCGACAGAGCCTCGATGCCGCCTGCTGCGCGGGACGGCCGCCGTATCCATCGTATAGCTGCGCGTGGCTGGAGCATTCGGAGCTCGCGCCTGATGCCGCGGCTTCACACTCGTCGTCGGCGGGCCGCTTCTGGGTCGTCGACACACGACGGGCGAGCGACCACGGCTCACAGCAGTGCCCACCTCCCCAGTGTGTGCACTCAGCACTCCATGCCATGCTGACCGCTGCTGTGCCACTGTGCTTCAGGCGAGCGAGTTCGAGGCGAGCCACTACGCGCTCACGTTGCATCTACCCGCAGACTCATGCAAACAGCCGGAGGCGCGTGAGGCACTCCGCGCCGAATTATTTGAAGTCTGCTCGGAGGGCGCCTTTGGTGTGGCCGTCCTCACAGCGGCGGATCCGTTGTCAAGCGACGCGAAGCTCAACCACGGGTTGTCGGCCGACGATACGAGGCGCGTCGTGCACGAGTTTGTGATGGCCGGATTTCGGAGGGTCGGCATCGTTCGCGGCGGCTTTGTGAGCCTTACCAAGGAGCAGAAGTCGAGCCTCGTCTCCGATCACATCCTGCCGCAGCGGGACGGCGACGGCGGCGGCGGCAGCGGCGGCGGCAAGAAGCGGATGTCTGCCGGCAAGATGATCGGCTCGGTGAAGAAGATGGGCGGCGCGATGGGCGAGCAGATGAAGAAGGCGGTCGGCAGCAAGAAGAAGTTTGGGCCGGCGAACGCGCCGGGCGGCTCGTGAGGACAGATACTTTGTTGCGGTACACACCGTGCATGCGTGACGGGCACTGAGGAGACGACATGCCTCACATGCGCACCGCGTCTCTTGCGAGAGAGGATAGGTTGAGATAGTGAAGTACAAAAGTGTAAGAACGAGAGGTGGTGAGCGGCGTGTGAGACTGGGTGACGTGAGCCGTGACGCCCCGCGTACGCCTGAGCGCGCCGAGGACGCGTACTGTACCGACTACCGTACTAGACCGTGCGTATTTTGATACTGTTCTCTCTACGGCCTACGCCTAGCGTCTACAGCCTACGCTAACTAACAATCGAGATGCAATCGCAAAACTAGTCGCAAACGCCGCATCACGGCGAGCCGTTGCCGGCGCCGGTCAGCGACGGGCGCCGCGCCCGCGTCGAGCCTGGCTCCTCCTCCGACACCCGCTCGCTCGCCGCCGCCGCCGTCGCTGGCGCGGCCGCCGCTGCCGGCGCGCCCGCCGCTGCTGCCGTCCGGTTCACCGTTGGCGGCTTCTGGCAGCCGTCAAACGCGCTCTCTGGCACCTCGGCGTTGGCCGGCAGGCTGACCGAGGTGAGGGCGTGGCAGTCGCGGAAGGCGCGCTCTCCGATGAGCGTCGCGGCCGGCAGGGTGGCGGAGGTGAGAGCGGAGCAGAACGTGAAGGCGCCCTCTCCGATGTCCGTCGCGAGCGGCAGGCTGACGGCGGTGAGCGCGTCGCAGTGCACAAAGGCCCAGTCGCCAATGTCGGTCGCGGCCGGCAGGGTGACGGCGGCGAGCGCGTGGCAGCTGTGGAAGGCGGCGTGGCCGAAGCTCGTCGCGGCGGGCAGGCTGACGGAGGCGAGGGCGTGGCAGTCGTTGAAGGCGCCGCCTTCGATGTGCGTGGCCATCGGCAGGCTGACCGAGGTGAGGGCGTGGCAGTTGACGAAGGCCCAGCCGCCGATGTGCGTCGCGACCGGCAGGCTGATGTCGGTGAGAGAGTGGCAGCCGTTGAAGGCGGCGTTGCCAATGTGCTTTGCGAGCGGCAGGGTGACGGAGGTGAGCGCGGTGCAGTTGTCGAAGGTGTTGCGTTTGATGTGCGTCGCGACGAGGCTGATGGAGGCGAGGGCGAGGCACTGGATGAAGGCGCCGCCTTCGATCTCCGTCGCGAACGGCAGGTTGACCGCGGCGAGAGCCGCGCAGCCGCCAAAGGCGTACTCGCCGATGTGCGACACGGCCGGCATGTTGATGGATTTGAGCGCGCGGCAGCTGTGGAAGGCCTCCTTGCCGATGTGCGTCGCGACCGGCAGGCTGATGGATTTGAGAGCGGCGCAGTCGCAGAAGGCGGAGCGCTCGATGTGCGTCGCGGCGGGCAGGCTGATGGCCTTGAGCGCGTGGCAGCTCTCGAAGGCGCCGTATCCGAGGTGCGTCGCCGCCGGCAGGCTGACCGAGTTGAGGGCGGGGCAGCTGTTGAAGGAATAGACGCCGATGTGCGTCGCGAGCGCCAGGTTGATGGAGGTGAGCCCGCGGGATTTGTGGAACGCGTCCTCTGCGACCGCCGTCACGAGCTGCGCCACGACGGCGAACGGCTGCTCGCCCGCCTCGGCCTTGATGCGTCTGGCGGCGACCTTTTTGAGCGTGCCCTTGATGGCGACGGAGATGGTCTTCACCTCCATCAGCTTGGGGTCCGAGAGGTCCTCGGGCTCGGCCATCGTTCGCGGTTTGAATAAGCGGGCTCGCGGGGTGTGCGCCGCAATAAAGTGTTGCGCTCCTCGCGGATTTGGCAGGAGCGCGCCGGCACAACTTTTGCGGGACGCGTGGCCTGCCTTTTCAGGCAATCGAAAGCAGTGGTTGGGGTGTGGGGTGGTGGTCGGTCGTCTCGTCCGGAGGCATTATTGGTGCTCACGACGACGCCCCACCGAAAGTTCCAGGCACGAAGAGCTCCTCGACACCCGACGGCGATCTTCCGACGCATCAATGCTCGTCCCCGTCCTGCTCCTCGCCGCCGAGGCGTTCGCGCCGCGACCGTCCTTCTCCACCACCACACTCTCGCGCGCCGCGTCGCCGCTGCGCATGATGGCCGCGCCGGCGGACATCGAGGGCGAGCTCTCGGCGCTGCAGCTTCAGATCGAGGCGAGCAAGATCAAGACGCAGCTCGCCGAGCTGCGGCTCGAGGAGCTCAAGGAGAAGGCCGAGATCCTCAAGGCGGAAACGGCCGCCGCGCTCAAGGACCTCCAGGAGGCCAACAACGAGCTCGGCTCTGCGGTGCCCTCGGCGGTGCCGGTGCCGGAGCCCACTCTCGTCGACGCCGCCGAGGCCGAGCGCCAGGCGCTGATCGCGAAGATCGCGGAGCTCGAGGCGCCCACGGCGGTCGCGGCGATGCCCGAGGCCGCCATCACGAGTGATGCGGCGGCGGCCGCCGATACGGTCGCGGAGGCCGCCGCCGCCGCCGCGCCCGCGCCCGTCGCGGCGGCCTTTGATTTTATCGACGCGGCGGCGGTGCAGGAGGCGGCGGCCGAGTCGTCGGCGCAGGCGGTGCAGGAGACGGCGGCCGCCCTGCAGGAGGCGGCGGCATCGGCGGGTCCGGACGCGACGCCTCTCCTCCTCGCGGCGAGCGTCGCGCTCATCGTCTCCCTCGAGGCGCTCAAGTTAATCAACACGCCACGGACGGGAAGCGACGACACAGCCGCATTGCCGAGCCTAACGAGCCTCTCCGCCAACGCGGCCAAAATGTCGAAGGTGGGAGAGGTCGCGCCGCAGGAGCGCAGCGCGCTCGACATCTTCTACGGCGGCCTCGCCAACCTCGAGAAGGACAATTTCACCGACGGCAAGTGGTTCTACGGCCCCAGCTCGCCCCTCTATTCCTTGTCTGACGATGTGGCGGCGACCGCCGGAGCGACGGCGGCGGTGGCGGGGGCGACGGCGGTGCAGGCGGCGGCAACCGCGACGGCGCCGAAGGGCGGGCGCCCGCCACGTATGGGCGCGAAAGAACTCGCGAAGGAGGCGGCGCGCCGTGCCGCCGCCGCCGCCGCCGAGCAGGCCGCGGAGGAGGAGGAGGAGAACCCCTTTGCCCGTCTCTAATTAAGCGTAAGAGAGTTGGTAAGTGTGTGCGGAGAGAATTGAGAGGTCGTTGGCGGCAGTATAGAGGTGCGTCTATTCACAGGTGAGCGAACGCAGCAAATCGTGGCAGCAAGTGCTCGTGACGACGCCATCGCAGTCAAACTTGGAGGCGCGTCGCCCCCCCCCCCGACAAGCAAGCCCTGCACGCGCTCTCCGCGCACAAGCAAGAATGCCAATCGACCCGGCCTTCGACTCGGCGCTGCGCTCGACGGAGCACGCCGACGACGCTAGTATCGCGGCGATACTTTTATCCGTCAGCGAAGGCATCGACGTGGCGCTCTCTCGCTGCCGGTGGGACACGGACTCAATCTTCGTGACGGTCGGCATTCTTGGACGCTTGCCGACCGAGAGCGCGCCCGCCCGCCTCGTCCTCGGCGCATTCTTTGGCCAACAGCTGTGGCGTGATCGCTACTCGGACTCTGCGCGGCGGCTGCACGAGCTGCTACCGGCACGGAAGCCGGAGGAGCAGCGCTCTCTCGCCATCGCGTGGGTCCGCCTCGCGCTCGTCGCCATCGACGAGCAGATGGCCGACAAATATACGCATTCGCGCATCTCGCTGCCGCTGAGCGAGATGCAGCAGGCCGTCCAAGATTTTGTCGGCCGTGCGGCGCGTGGAGTCTTTGATGACGAGGCGCGTAAGACGGTGCTTGGCCTCCTGTCGAGGCTCTCGAGCGCTCATCGCGAGCAGCTGCTGCGCGGCAGCGGCAGCGGCGCCACCGGCGCAGCTGGCGGAGGCGGCGGCCTGAGCGGCCATGGTGGCAACGCATGGTGGGGCGGTGGCTACTCGTGTGTTGGCGGCGCGAGCAGCGTTAGCGCGGCGGAGCTGCTTTTGGGCCGTTCAGATTCTGCTTGGCTCACGATGGCATTGGCGCCCACAGAGGCGGATCTGGACAGCGCACGCTGCGCCGACCCCGCGCCCAACCTGATCAAGGGCGCATACAATAGCCCGACGGCCTATCTTGGTACGCATTTCAATCTGTTGCGTGAGGACTTTATTCGACCGTTACGCTCTGCGGTTTGAGACTACCAGGAGGGCTCACACACACAACAGAGAATGCCCGCACCGCCTATAGTGTGTGTGCACTCCGCACTCCACAATGCCACTCTGACACCGCTGCTTGTGCCACTGTGTGTGTGTGTGTGTGTGTGTGTGCTGCTGCTGCTGCAGGTCGAGGCGTACCGCAACGGCGAGGAGCTACCAAGAGAGGTCCGCTAAACCCTCCCTTTTGCGCTCCTCTCCTCGTGCCTTTTACCTACCTTACCTCACACCACCCCCTCCCCCTCCCCTCCCACACACGCTGCACAGGTCCGCCTCTGGTCCTCCGCCACTCTCCTCGGCGTCGCGGCCGGTCCACCAAGCGGAGTCCTCTTTCGTTTGCGCCTCGCTGCGGACGAGAGCGTATTTGCTGCAAGCGCCTCAAACTCTTTAGGCTTTGGCGCGGTTGGTGGTTCTCTGAAAGACCCTCTGCGTTTCGGTTCCCCGTGCGTGTTGCAGGAAGCTGAGGATTTGGATATCGCGGGCGGTAAGGCTTTGATCAACGGCTCGCTGCTTCTCCTATCTGATGATCGCTTCAAGACGGCACGCCAGAGGGGGGGGCTCACACACACATATAGTGCCCGCACCGCGCCCAGTGTGTGTGCACTCAGCACTCTGACCGCTGCTGCGCCACTTGTGCGTGTGTGCTGCTGCTGCAGGCACGATGCGCGACGGTGTATCGTAGAGAGGCGGCACGGCAGCTCGGCGACGGCTCTGTGTATGTGAGCCTCAGCATGCAGAGTGACATCTCGATGAAATCTTCCAAATGCGCAAGCGAGGCGGCGGAGGAGGCGGCGGGGATTGCGCCGCTTGTCGGCAAGCGGTTCGTGGTGATGGACCCTGGATCGTATTGGGGTGCCTATAAGCCTGTGCTGACCGCTCTTCAGGCAACCGGCCACCTTGATGCACTTCCATTAGGCGACTGTCTACTCCGATGCGAGAACACCGACAGGTGAGAGCAGCAAGCAACCAAGCAAGCAGCAACCAAGCAAGCAAGCAGCAAGCAAGCAAGCAAGCAGCAGCAGCTTCTTAGCAGCACACTTCCACTCACCTCCTCCTCCCCCGTCTCTCTTCGCGCCGACAGGGCGCCGCCCTACCTTCGCCATGCCGCCCCCGTATCTCGAAAGGCGAGCATGACCAACCTCGCCTCCCTCGCTGCTTCTTCAGCCGCTGCTGCTGCTGGCGGCGGTGGTGGTGGTGAGGGCAGTGGACATAGTGGCAGTATGCATGATGGCACTGCTGGCACTGCTGGTGCCGGTGCTGCTGCTGCTGCTGCTGGCGGTGCTGCTGCTGCTGGTGCTGCTAGCGGTTATGATATTCGGCCCATACTAAACGTGACAAGCCAGGAGACACCATACCGCATAGCCGATGTGCGCCGCGAGTGGCCCTCTTCAAAAGATGATGACTCCGGCTCCTCTCTCGATAATTGGCAGCTGAAGGCCGCAAAGGCGTTGCTCACGAGACGGTTGGGCCTTGTGCAGGGGCCGCCCGGCACGGGCAAGACGTTTGTGGGACTATTGGTCGTGCGTACTCTTCTACGAAATGCAAATTTATGGGCAGCAGCAGACGAGAGCAGCAAATCTGCTGCGTACGGCTCCCACTCACTCTCTTCGCTCCTACCGAGCCTACAGGGCAGCCAGCCGCCAAGCAGGCAAGGCTCCGTACATAATGGAGGCAGAGGAGGCAGCCGGCACGGCGGCAGCCAGCGCAGCGTATCGCCGCTAAGCGGCCGTGGTGTGTCGCCGCCTGCTGCGCGTGCTGCCGCTGCTGGAGCTACTGCTGCTGGTGATGGGAGTGGTGGGGAGGATGGCGGCGACTCCTCCTCATCGTCAATGCCCGAGGAGGTGAAGCACGCCTTAGCCAAGCATAAGAGGCGAAAGTTACGGGAGGAGAGGAGGAAGGAGAAGAGGAGGGAGCGGCACGAGAGGAAGAGGGGAGAGGCGGAGGCGGAGGAGGCGGCGGTGGAAGCGGGCGGTGCTGCTGGTGCTCCGAGCCTGCCGCCCTCTCCCCCTGGCGGCGATGGCGATGCTGATGCTGATGGTGAGGGCAGCAGCCCTTTCAGTGTAGTCGAGGGTAAGAGTAGTGACGCGGACAGCGGGGAGGAGGAGGAGGCGGCGGGAGGGGCGGATGGTGATGGTGGAGGTGGTGGAGGAGGTGGAGGTGGAGGAGGTGGTGAGCTGTCGCCGATGAGCCGATTGGCTAATCGTTATCTCGGGCCAGCTGACGAGGAGGAGGAGGAGGAGCCGGCACCACCATTCCGACCAACCACCACCACAGCTGCAGCTGCCGCCGCCGCTACTGCTGGTGGCGCTTCGGCGGCCGCTGCGGCGGCGGACGGGCCGAATGACACCACCAACACCACCACCACCAACCCATTTGCGGACTTGGATGAGTTCGCAGAGACCGCAGAGGAGTATGTCGGCGTCGTGTCGCATAGCAGAGCGATGCGTCGCCGCGGAGCGTCAGGAGGAGGGGGTTGTGGTGGTGTAGGAGGTGGAGGTGGAGGTGGTGGTGGACGGAAGGGTGCGGCGCGGTTGGCGGCGATCGAGAAGCAGGCGGCGGAGGTGGAGGCGGCGGAGCGCGAGGCCGCGTTGGAGCTCGTAAGCAAGCGAAAGCTGGAGAAGCGCGACGCGCTCGCAAGGCATGCGGCGAGAGTGGCACGGGAGGCGGCGGAGAGGGATGGTGGAGGTGATGGCGGTGCGAGGGACACGTCGGACCTCTCGCAGCCAGAGGATGAGGATGAGGGTGAGACGGAGGAGGAGGACGAGGAGGAGGCGGCGGCGGCGATGGCGGCGGCGTCAGCAGCAGGCAAGAAGGGAAGCACTACACGCAAGGGGTGGCAGCAGCCGCACCCGCGGCGTGCTGCTGCTGCTGCTGCTGATGATGGTGATGAGGATGTGGTGATGATGGTGGAGGAGGAGGACGACGACGAGGCTGGTGCGCCTTCGACCGCGCCTCCTATATTAGTACTCTGCCAGACGAATCATGCGCTCGATCAGGTAAACAAGAAAGAAGGGCTGCCCGCATAATGCCCTCCTCACATCCTCCCCACCTCCCTCTCATGCCGCAATCCTGCCTCCCTCTCACCCCCTCTCCCTCTCCTGCCTTGCGATCGATCAGTTCCTCGAGGGGATTCTCGAGTTCGAGCCAAGGGTGGTGCGAATCGGCGGCCGCTCGCAGTCCGAGAAGCTCAAGAAGCGCAACCTCACCGAACTAATAGGTGAGAGCAGCAAGCAAGCAAGCAAGCAGCAAGCAAGCAAGCAAGCAGCAAGCATGCAGGCAGCAAGCACGCAAACAACACACTCTCCACTCACCTCCCTTCAACCCCTCACCCTCACCCGCGACTGATAGAGGAGCGGCGTAAGAATCGATCCGCGGTCGAGAAGTCCGCGCGTCGGAATGTGGGTGATGAGATGAAACGATCGAAGGAGCGCCTCACGAATGCCCTCATGCAGGTATTCAGAACCCCCTACCACACACCCACACCCACAGACACACAGACACGCACGCGCCTCTAAATACCTCCCCACTCACACCCCTCCACACACGAACGCCCTCTACCCTTCACTCACACCCCTTCACACACGAATGCCCTTATGCATGCAGCTGCAGCACGCGTGGGCAGAGGGCATATTACCTCCTCAGCTCATTCGGAACGTGCCCGAGCTGAGAGGGCCGCTTGGTACAGGTATACACACAAGCAAAATACCAACAGCAGCGACTCCCCACCCACCACCTCCCACCCCTCCTCCCTCCCACCCCTCCTCCCTCCCACCCACCCCTCCTCACTTCCAACCCCCCTCCTCACTCCCACCCCTCCTCCCTACCCTCCCACCCCTCCTCCGCTTGGTACAGAGTTACGGCGGATGACTCACGACGAGGTGAAGGGCTGGCTCCAGCTCGACGGCGCGGCGTCTGCATACGGCGGCTTGGGTAATATGGGCATCGGCTTGCTTGGAGGCGGTGGTGGTGGTGGAGGAGGCGGCGGTAGCGGTGGACAGGTTGCGTTGGATCTCTTGACTGTACTTGGGGCGGGCGCGATGAGCATGCAAGAGCTGAGTGAGGTGTGCAATGCGGATCGCAACGGCGGCGAGACACCGCCAACTCACACTCTCCCTCCCTCCCTCCCTCCCTCCCTTCCCTTCCCTTGATATTGTCCCATAGGTATGCAATGCGGCAGAGTTGCACCATCATCGTAACGGCGGCGACGCGGACTATGGTACTGCCGTGATGGTGGTGTATGAGCGGTGGCGGTTACATAATGCGCTCAAGGCCGAGTGTAAACAGACCTCGCTTCGGGAGCTCGAGGCGGCACTCGCGCACTACAGGTAAGGCATCATCATCAGCAGCAGCAGCGCACACCACTCAACACTCCTCTACTCAATCCTCTCCACACACCCTGCACAAACACACTCTTTCCACACACACCGAACAGGAGGTTAGCAGCGGCTATTGCTGAGATGGATGAGGCAGAGAGTCTACACGAGCTCACACGCGCAGCAGTTGTCGGCCTGACGACGACAGGTGCCGCCAAGTACCAATCATTAGTGCGCCGGCTTGGCTGTAAGGTTCTGGTGATGGAGGAGGCGGCTGAGGTGCGCACTCGAGCAGAGGGGCTCACACACACACAGCAGTGCCCGCATAGTGTGTGCACTCCGCATGCAATGCGACTCTCCGACCGCTGCTGCTGCTGTGCCACTGCTGCTGTATGTGCTGCTGCCAGGTGCTTGAGGCCCATGTACTCGCTTCAATCAACGCATCGACACAGCAGCTGCTGCTCATAGGAGACCACCAGCAGCTGCGCCCCTCCGCCGCGTGCCACGAATTAACATTGCGATACCACCTCAACGTCTCTCTATTCGAACGCGCCCTCCTCAACGAGGTCCCTTTTGTCCGCATGGCACCAGCACCTACCCACGTCCCGTCAACACCACCGACCCACCTCCCTCCTCCTCTCCCCTTCCCTTGTGTTGACACGCAGGTCCCTTTTGTCCGACTGCGCACACAGCGCCGCATGCGCCCGTCCATATCACGCCTCATCGCACCGATCTACCCGGACCTTCTTAACCACTCCACAACGCACAATCGGCCAAATATTGCCGGGCTCAGCTCCTCTGTGCATTTTATCACTCACGACGCGCCAGAGCGTTCGCGGCCACCAGGGCTCTCTCACACACACAGTGCCCGCACCGCCCTCAGTGTGTGCACTCTCCGCACTCTCAATGCCACTCTGACACCGCTGCTGCTGTGCCACTATGTGTGTGTGTGCGTGTATGCTTCAGGTTCGCGCGACGACCTTCTTTCGCCAGAGAACCCTCACGAGGTCGCCGTACTCACCTTACTCGCCGCCCTCCTTCACGGCCTCGGCTCCTCCTCCTCCCGAATTACAGTACTCTCCGCATATGTGGGGCAGTTGTTACTACTCCGTGCGGCGTTCTCCGCGTGCGGCCTCGAGAAGATACTTATCTCTACTGTTGACGCGTACCAAGCCAGAGGGGCTCACACACACACCATTGCCCCCACTCTCCATCTGAAGGGCTGCCTGCCTATCTCACACTGTTGTGCTGCGCACTCCCTCTCTCACACTGTGTGTGTGTGCTGCAGGTACCAAGGCGAGGAGAATGATCTGATTCTATTATCGCTCGTCCGCTCGAATGCTACAGGTAAACTCGGCTTCACCTCGGTCGACAATCGCGTCTGCGTCGCCCTCTCTCGTGCGCGATTGGGCTTCTATTGCGCATGTAACCTGCCCATGCTATCCAACGGCTCTGAGCTATGGAGTAAGCTATTATCGCACGCGAAGCGGGAGAGGCGCGCGGGGCCAACAATACCTCTCGAGGCGTACAAAGCAGCAGCAGCAGCAGCAACCGAACCGCAGCAGCAGGTGGGAGCGGCAGCACACGAGCCGCCGCCTCCTGAGCCGCCGCCGCCGCAGCAGCAGCAGGAGGTGATGGTGGACGCGGCAGCACACGAGTCCTCACCACCTCCCACTGCAGTTATGATGGAGATGGTGGAGGAGGAGGATGCAGTGGTGCCGTATACTCCCTCGGATGATGGAGGAGTGGATAGTGGTGGTGGTGATGACGGAGGGAATGGTGTTGGTGAGGCGGCAGAGGCAACAGCAGCAGCACCGCCGCCAGCACCCGCACCGTCGCCCGCCCCCGCTCCGCCACCGCCGCCGCCGCCGCCACCACAGCCGCCGCCGCAGCCGGCGCCATTACCCCTGCAGCCACCCCCCGAGGCAGTGGCGGCGGCAGCAGCAGCGGCGGCACGTCTCAGCGCGAGTCTCAGCCCCCGAAAGAAGTCCGCAGCACCGCCACCACCGC
>AEAR01000115.1_pt1 | contig 13197 bp, 3 predicted proteins | sample 349768 | NCBI WGS metagenome assembly AEAR01 (sample SAMN02954311, study PRJNA50327) | marine metagenome | biome: aquatic; feature: Florida Straits; material: sea water; isolation source: Florida Straits, depth 75m | depth 75 m m | reverse complement strand
GCTCGGTACCCCATCTAAGTATAGGTATATGCATCATATAGATAGCATACGTGTGCGGCGTCAGCATACGCAGAATGCTGCTCGATAGGAAGTGGGCGGTGTAGGAGGTACCTGGCGCGCGGCAGACGGCAAATAGGATGAATGCCATCAGCGGTACGTGTATTACCTCCATGATCTGAGCTCCTAGATCTATAGGTATACTAACTCCATGATCTGTGCTCCTATAGATATCTATAGGTGTGAGTATGAATACAAGCATCATTATTGTGAACGCGTCGACACTCCGACCGAGCCATTTCGCCTGAACTCGATTTAACTCTACATGTAAGCAGCCCTGTCCGAGGACGATACCCATATAGAATTGTGGAAGGCGCAGCCAGCTGGAGGAATGGAAGTAGCCGCCAATCTCTGGCGGGAGAACAACGCGTGGTATACCAACGAGGCAGACGGGAAGGAGGCCGGTCAGACCGAGACGTATGAGAAAGGGCTTGAGCTCTGTCGCGTGCTTTGTCGTCGGGATTGGCCGCGTGCGGCAGCATAGGCAGCCATCCTTACGGCATGAGCATAGGCTGAAGAATAGGCCACAGTGGCATACTCCCTTTGTCAGATCCTGCATCCAGTTGAACATCGATAGAAAGAGCACCTGTGCGCCGAGATACCATGTGTAACCGCCCCACAGCACCAAACCTAAATATGGCGGCGGTATCCACGAGACTAACATTGTAGCGGTCAGAAAGATCTGAAGGCCATACAGCATATGCGCTCTACCCTCTATATCATCAGGGTCGAGACCAGGCTCGAGGATTTGGACGATCAGACCGTTTAAACTCGGCTGGCCCATACCGGCGAGGGCATTGTCGGAGATCTCTAGCGGCGCGGTGAATAGCATCGCAAACCACAGGACGGGTAGAAGCGGCGGGATAAACTCTTTCAGTTTATGCCAATCGGACACACGATGGTTCTCGTATTTCATCGATGAAGTCATCGCCGCAAGGATGACAAAGATGGTGACACGCCAGTTGTGGTTCACATCGACCCATGTGAAGTCACCCCAGATAAACTCCGGATGATCCTGCCCCATAAAGGCGGGCTTCGACTTGTCGTAAGGCAGCCCACGAGCGCTCACACACATGACCGTGTCCATATGCGATCGCACAATCCATAGGCACAAGATCGTTCGTAATCCAAAGCACGCATCCATTTGCATGTGCTTTGCGCCGTTGCGTTTGGTGGTTGGATCGGCAGGGTCGGCCTCCTCTACATACTCGACCAGCTCACCAATAGTAGGATTGTTAAGGAGCATGATCTCAGGTATGACGACCTCAGGGAAGGCGCCCTTTAGCTTAGCGATCAATTTGATCATATTCAGGCTGTCAATGCCCGCGGAAGCGAGCCGGTCCTCCCGCACCGCCACCGCTGCGGTCACCTGATAGATCTGTTCGACGATTCGCGCCTCGACCGAACCGCTCTCACCGCCGCCGCCACCAGCGGGTCGATTCTGCTCAACCTGCTGCACCTTCACCTCGAGGGCGCACGCGTCAATCGTGCCGTTGTTTGCACGCGGTATTGAGCTGAGCGGTATAATCACCTCCGGCACGCGATAATGATCAAGGTAATTCAGCTCAAATGCGATATCATTCGGTTTGGCCGAACCGGGCGTCACATATGCCGTTAAAGCGCCATTTGGGCCAATCTCGACGTGAACGTCGCGGCCGGGTCGAGAGATTGCATCCGCAATACCGCTGAGATCGGCATCGACGAGCGCGCACGGTATCGGCTCCTTGATCGGCGCACCAACGGGCACCATCTGCGCCTCAAAATGGAGTTGAAGGCTTGGCGTCGCGTCACTCACAGATGGCAGCTTTAATCGTTTATCGAGATGCGTGCGCATCGCCTTACCTGTGCTTGTCTTTGGTAGGGAATGCGCATAGACGACGAGTTGCGGCCATTTGGTCGGATGAAGGGAGCGTGCGGCATATGCTTGGATGGAGGGTAACCCGACGCGTGGACAGCCGGGAGATGGCACTATGAGCACACCAATCGTCTCCTGCAATACATCATGTGGTGTGGTGAAGGCGATGAGCTCCTTTATGAATGGATGACTCTGTAACGCCTCCTCGACCTCTATCGGCGAGATAATCTCACCGCCTCTATTAATTACATCCTTTGAACGGCCTGTAATGTAAAGATACCCATCAGCATCGAGCTTACCCATATCACCAGTACGAAACCATTTGGTGCCATTGATAAAACTCTCGCTGTTCGCCTCTGGATTGTTGGCATACCCTCTCATTACAGGATGGCCGGAGACCATAATATGCCCAACCTGCTCAGTGGGCAATGCATTGCCATCATCATCCTGTATCTCGCATCTTGGGCCGACAATCTGACCAGACGAGCCCGGCTTCTCGAGATTGAAGCCGACGGGCGGGGAGGAGATGGGCATGCATTCGGTCATACCATATGAGGGCATAATCGAGACGAAGCGATTCGCGGCGGTAGTGAAGGTGTCGCGCATATCGGCGGCGACGGTGTGTAATAACGGCCCCGCAGCGTTGGCGACAAAGCGGAGCGAGATGGTCGGCTTTGGTGCGGCTGATTTGTACGCTTCAAGTATGAGCATATGCATAGTTGGGCCCGCATAGTACCATGTCGCGTCCGATTGGGTAGCCGCCTTCCAGAAGAGGGACGGCTCGAAGAAGGGCATCGCGACAACGCTACCGCCAGAGAGTATCGGTGCTAATACATTCCGAGCGATGCCGCCAATATGGTACAGTGGCATTTGGTTGCAGCAAACATCAGATGGCTCTAAGCGGCACGCGGCGGCGATGCACACCGCTCCAACGACTAAATCCTCCAAAAGATGCGGCACGAGCTTTTTATTGCCTGTTGAGCCGGAGGTGTGCAGCACAAACGCCTCGTCCTCACGCTGAGACGGCGCCTTTGACTGGGGCGGCGGTGAAGTCACGCCCGTCGCCGGCCGCAGCGCGAGCGAGAAGAGGCCGGCTATGCCCGTCGACGAGGGCGACGCCTCGACGAGCGGCACTCGGAGCTCGGCGGCGACGGCGACGAGGCCCGCCTCGGGCTTCATCACGAGGACGAGCTTTGCGCCCGACGATGACAGATCAGCCTGCAGCTCGGCGACGGTCGATGCCGGGTTGAGCGGCGCGCACGAGGCGTACGTGAGGACGGCGACAAAGGCGAGGGCGAGCTCGGGGCCGTTGGGCATTAGGAGCGCGACGCGATCGCCGCGGCCGACGCCAAATTGCGCGAGGTCAAACTCGTTGGCAATAAACTGGCGGAGGCGTTCGTGCGTGAGCGGCGCGACCGCCGTGTCGATCGACCGGATCGCGGGCGCGTCGTTCATCGGCAGCAGGTCGAAGAGCGACGTGAATTCGCTGGAGAGCATCTCGAGCACGTCGTCGGCGAAGAGGCGGTGCTGCCCGTGCCGCCTCTTGCCGGCGGCGGAGATCACCTCGGCCGCCGGCACGCCGATCGCCACAGGTCGCGCCGCCGGGCCGCCGTCGATGTTGAAGGAGGCCATCGACTGCTCGCGCTCGGTCCGTTTGCCGCTGCTCCGCGTGCCCGACGTCTCGGAAGAGCGCGGCGTCGACGAGAGGAGTGACTCGTTCATGGGGAGGCCGTCGGTGGGTGGCCGTCGGACGGGAGGTCACCCCGACCCCCGCCGACGCGACGCGGAATCCGCAAAAACTTACCCAAAACGGACATGTCACCTACGCTGCTGACACCGCATCGACCGGTGGACAAACCATCTCCGTCGCCGCGGGCGCGCGCGCCGACGTGACAGGGCTCGCCGTCGCGGGCGCTGACACAGGCGCTCGAAAGGAGGGCGATCTCGACCACCCGCTTCGCTTCGACGTCTCGGGGCTCGGGTTCAACGGCTTGAGGTCCTGATCGACGGGCTCCCACGTGAACTGCTCGTCGCCGCCAATGCCGGAGGAGGGCGGTTCGAGGCGTAGCGATTCGACCTTACCATCCTTTGATCGTAGGAGCTGGACCATGCCATGTACTGGCGGTAAGCAGCCGAGGCATCGAGGGTTGGAGGTGAGATCTGGTTGGAAGGTATGAAGATGGCCGGGAGGGTGATGGTAGACGCTCGGATCGCCCAAACGGAAGCCGTCGCCGGAGAGATGCTCCAAGCCCGCCCAGTATGCGAGCTCGACGGAGATATCACCCGTGTTGGCGAGGATCATCGCGCCGACCGCATCGTAAAAACCAAGTGCAAACGAGCGCGCGGCGGCATCCTCCGCGACGGAGGACCAGCAGACGACCTGAAGCTGCGGCAGCTGCGTACAGATTGAGAAGCCGAGCTGTCCTGTGAGGCAGCCGTTAAGAAAGCAGCATTGCAGACGTGGAGCGGCTTTGAGCTTGTCTATGAATTGATCAGGGGGTGGTAACTCTATGCGTCCATTTGGCAGCTCGAACGCGAGAGATCCGGCGAATGAATGACCCGAGAAGAATAGTAATAATGGGTCGCACCGTTTGATCGCACCCTCGACATCATTTAGGGAGGCGGCCGGTTCTACCTGTACGGAGGAGGATGGTACCGATCGTAATAGGAATTTGAGCTCCTGACCTAATTGTAACGGTCTTAGATGTAACTGCTGAGGAGCGGAAGGGTTGGAGAAGAGGGCGAGGAGATCACGACCTTCGCCGCGCTTCTTCTTCTCCTCTGTAATCGCCTTGTTTAACAGGACAAACGAATTGACGAAAGACTGCCGCTCGAAGCGATTGTGGCGCCGGACGGCGAGGAGGAGGAGCAACGCGGCGAGGCCGCCAAACAGGAGGGCCTCGAGGATCGTCCAGACGCCGCCTATGCCAGGGCGAGGGTTGCCCGTCGACCAAGTAAAGCTATTGCACTGATGCCATACCGCCGCGACATCCGTCGAATCGGTGCAGTTGCTGCTGCCGTCATTCAGAGGCGGTGCGTCCGGATTTATGCCCGCCGCGAGCAACGCGGCCGCACGCGTCGACCTATACCGTTCGGATAGATATAACGTGCCGATGACGAATGAGAAATATTGGGCGGGTACAAGTATTAATTGATTGACGAAATCGAGAGAGAAGCCGAGCGCCGAATACTGCATGATAACAATGCACCATACGCATTGCATGATCGTCGAATAATCCTGAGACTCCTCCGACCAGCCCGAGACATCAACCGTCACATCCGACCACAGCATTAGATTATACACAACAAAGCACGCGATCACGACCCATGAGCGCCACCACGGGCGTGTACGGCGTAGGAAGCAGAGCATAGAGGCGATAAGCAGCGTGAGCATCGGTAGGATCGTCTTTAGGAAGAGGTACGAGAATGAACGGCGGTGCGGGTCGACCATATTCTCGACCCCTGCAAATAGCATCGCCGCAGCGGTCACAAGAAGCCGGAAGCGGACGCGGCGTAGCTGATGGACACCAATGAATTGGATAAACTCCTCCTCACAGCGCGCCGCCTCCCGCGAGCCCTCAAAACGATTCGTAAACCAATGCTGCCGAAGGAGCTGCGTACGTATCTTCTTGTTCACCTCGGGTGTGATGTACGTCACCGGCGCCTTTGCGTTGCTTGCGCCCTCGTCGAGCGGATCGCGGACGGTGCCGTCGACCGCGCCGGCAAACGGGTTCATCGCGCCCGGCTGGAGCAGGCCGAAGCGCGACGGCGACGCCGGCTCGACCGTCGCCGCCGAGCCGTCGGCGGCCGGCCCGTCGGTGCCCGTCGCGTGGAACTCGTGCCGCACGGCCGAGACCGAGAGGAGCTGCGAGAGCGTGAGCGAGCGGCTGTTCTCGCGCCGCTGGTTGCGCAGGTAGGTGAGCCGCTCGCGCACCGCCTGCGGCACCGTGACCGCGGGGATCGAGTTGGTCCGCTTGAACGACGGCGGCCGCGCCTTGAGCAGGCTGAGCGGCCGGCGAGGGATGGAGCCGGCACGCGAGCCGGTGGTCGCGAAGGACGGCGCCTGCGACTGGACCGACTCGGCGTTCGAGCCGTGCGAGTTGTTGCGCTTGAGCGAGTCGGTGCGCGAGATCGAGTCCTCCTCGAGGGCGTGCGCTGGCCGCGCGCGGGACGCCATTTGTTTATTCTCTGCTGCTGAGCGAGTGGACGCGCGCGAGCGAGTCTGCGTGCTCCCGTGGGTTAAAACGTGACTCGGGCCTAGTTTCGTGCCGGGGTCTGACAGGCGCAACATCGCGCCACCGACTGGATAGATTAGGGGCACCCGCGCGCGCGCACCGCGTCGCGCGAGCCTTTTCACCAACGAAATCCAGCACATACACCACGTACGCCGTCGTCATCTTTCACCTCTCACACACACCATCTCTCTCACGCAACCCACGCCCCCAACAACCTCCCCTTACTCTTCAACCTCACGCGCTCACTCCTCCCCGTCCTCATCCTCCTCATACTCGTCGTCCTCCTCCTCCCCACCGCCCTCGTCACCCCCCTCGTCATCCTCCTCACTATCGTACTCGCTCATCCCATCGCCCTCCTCCTTCTCCTCGTCCTTGTTTGATGTGCTAAGCGGCTCGACACCCGCCGCCGCCGCCGCCGCCTCGCCAACCGGTTGCTTGCTGCACAGCTCATCGAGCTCACTCAATAGCGTCAGGTCCTCAACCCTCCCCCTCTTTCGAAGCAGCGCCATCACGCTCTCGCAGCTTTGGCCGCCGCTCATGTACGGATCCGCCCCACCCTTTGCAACCAGCAGCCGCGCCACACCCGAATGGCTTTTGAGGCACGCAAAGTGAAGGGCGGAGCGTTTTGTGGCGCTCGTCAGCACTGATGCATTCGCCCCCGCCGTAAGCAGCTGCTCGCACACGCCCTCATGACCGGCCGATGCCGCCGAATGAAGCGGTGTGCAGCCGGAGGTGAGACCTCTCTTGCACGGCGACGCCCCCGCCGTAAGCAGAGCGGCGACCAGAGGGCAGTTGCCAACATAAGCCGCCGCGTGGAGTAAAGATTCGCCATATGGCGCCTCACTCTCCTCAATCACACAGCCCGATTTGACCTCAAACGCACATCGCGCCCCAATCGCTAGATCGTGGCTCGCCATCTGGTTGGTAAGTGTTAAGATGGACGCAGAGGTCGGCTTATCAACAAGTAGTGCACGCCACAGCTCGGTCGCCTTTGCACTACCACTCGCCTTCAACTCCCGAATATACGATTTGAGCTCAGTAGGTGAGGTAAAGCTCGGTGCGCCCTCGCCTTCGAGGGTTGGGCGCAAAGCGGACGGCGCGGCGGCGATCGCATCAGTAAGAAGTAACTCGTGTAGCATCGAATGCTCCTTTGTGATTTGGGTCCCGTCGAGCGCGCGGTTATGCACGGTCGCGCTTCGTAGGTAATACCCACACGACGCGCCGCGGCCGCCGCCATAGAAGAGAGCCAAACGACCCTTAAGTGCAAACTGCCCATCCTTGCATATCTTTGGGCTGCGTACTGTTACCGCCTCCTCCCCATCAATATATGTACGCACCACACCAACGACCGCATCGACAGAGATAGAGATTGCATGCCAGGTGCTCTCCTTTAGACGTCCGCCCTGCGAGCCGCCGCCGCCACCCTCCGACGTGAACGTATTCAGAGCGCCGACACTCCCATCATCCGATAGTAGCCACTGCGCGTGGTCATCCCCCTCCTGCATCTGTGTAAACTGATCCCAACCCCCTGTAGAGAGGAGATGCCGCGAACCAATCGAATGGAACTTGACCATCAGACTTACAGTCCACGTGTTGCAATAGGTACCGCCGCCGCTCTTTCGAAACGGCACACGAAGGACAAGGAAGGCCCTATCATGCGCCTTCAGAGTCGGTACACGGCTGCTTCCCTGCTTGACATGCAGCCACCTACCACGCCCTTCCATCCAAAGCGGCGCCCCCTTATGACCTCCCGTAACGCCGCGTGTAAAATCGTAAAAGCACGTCGTACGCGTCGTATGCGGCCGCCTCCCCTCATGCCCTCCCGCAGTTAACGGCCGCTGCGTACGCATCCAGCTGAAATCACAATCCAACAATTGCTGCTCAACAAATAATCGGGAACGCTCCGCCTGTGCGGCCATCTCTAACTCCAACTGCTCATCAAGTTGACGCTCCGAAGCGATGCCCTCCGCCCATAACGAATTTAATTCGGCAATCATCTCGTGATCGTTGCACACTCCGGAGATGAGACTCTCTGGAGCGGTTGGTACGATGGCGGTAGGTGCGGTGGTGATGACGACCTCCTCGTGCGCCCCGTTATCGCCCTCCGCCGCCTCCTCAGCCTCCGGCTCGCTAAGCAGCTCAATGAAAGCGCCATACGAGATCTGAGGCAAGCGGGAGAGCGAGCGAACAAACGCGAGGCCAAGATGAAGGCCGGCGCTATCGAGATTTAGCCATTTGAACGCGCCAAGGACCTCTATTAGCGATAGCACACCATCATCATCATGATCGAATAGTAGGAAGGCATCATGAGGTAGGAGACCACGCGCTTTAACCGCCTCCCTCATTCTTACTCGTAACGCCTCGAGCTGAAGCATAGACCATTCGTCGTCTAAAGTAAACAGCTTTGATAACGGCGTCTGCTCCCATCGCTTTGCTAAACGGCGGCGGCAGGCGACAACGGTCGAGAAGAATAGACGGCGGGCGGCAGGCGGGGCGGGTAGGGAGCGTAATAGGACATTTAGCTCGGACGGTCGGAAGTGCATTGAGGAGTCGAGGAAGCGGAAGCTCTGATGTGAGATCTGCTTCTGGTAGGTGGTTGGTGAGGTGTAGTTTGAAGTCTGGTCAAAGACGGCGTCATGTGCGGGGATGCAGCGTAAAGCGAGGGCGACCTCCGCACCATCTATTAATACCTTACCCTGCCGCATATGAAGTATGCACCGTATAGTCTCCGCCTCCGCAAGAGATACAAGAACGAAATGCCGCCCAGAATCGCCCTTACGGAAGGCGCCATTCACCAACAGATCACGCACCTCCGCCTTTGTAAGTGTACCCGTCGGCTTGCTTGATAGCAGCGTTGCGATTGCAACCTCGTCTGGCTCCGTATGCTCTGCAGCGCGTAACACCTGTGAGATCTCCGCCGCGCCAAATGTGCCGTCGCCTCTAATATCGAGTAGATCTAACGCCGCATCAAGGCGGCCATTCTGCTCATCAGTAAGGGGCATTGGCACCCTCCCGACCCGCTCGAGCTGAGCAACCGCAGGGATCCATTCAAGCACACACACCGCATTCTTCAAGCGGCGCTCTCCCGTCCATTCGAGATTGAAATGGTTGCGTGAGATGGCAAGGCACGATGAGAAGGGTAGAGGCGCGCGGCCATGCAGCTTAAACTCATGCGCGGGATAGAAGGCGCCGGAGCTAAACGGCGCGAGAGCGCTCGTCACGACGCGCGACTCGCCGTCCGGGTCGTGTATGCGCTTGCCATCCTTACTCTCTCCAAGTGTGCAGAACGCCCATCTCTTTGGCTCCTCGTTATCCCTCTGATACGCCATATCAACATATCTCTCCATCTCAATCTCCTGCTCCTGCTCCTGCTCCTGTGCCTTCTCTTGCTCCTGCTCACGGCATTGCTCCGTCTCAATATCCGTCACACCCACCGCATTCGACACAATAGACAGGATCGCGCCGCGGCGATTCACGTCGCGTTGCAGCACAATAAACGATTCAAACTGCTCCGCGCGCTTTCGTAACACCTCCACAAACGGCTGCGGCTTTGGAAGGCCGCTTGGCACGTCGGTAGCGACCGGTTCAACAAATACGTTTAGTGCGGTGCCGAGGCGCTCGAGGATATCCTGAGTCTTCTCTCGGGTGATTGGTGGCGGCGTGGGCACCGTCGCCGTCTCCTCATCGCTGCTGCTGCTATTGTCTGTGAGAGTGATCATACCATTTGCAGACGACACTCTTGCCGCCTTCACTGCCGCCGCCTCCATTGCCGCCTGAGCACGCAGCAGGTCGCGAAGCTCGAGTGCCTCAAACGTCACACGGCTGTTTGTGCGGGATAGACCGGCCGATACCGCCGCAACAAGCTGCTGCTCAATCAGCGGCAGATCGCGCAGCCCAACAGCCGCCCGTAGCTGCTCCTCCGCGTCTGAACGCGGCAGGAAATGCGCCTCCCACGGGAAGTGCTTCCACGGCTCTAAGGCGGGGAATAGCTCGATTGGTAATTCCTCACGATGAGCTTGTACACGTGCCTCCTTACGCTGGTGATGAAGGCTTTGCTCTAGAGCACGCTGCTTCTCCTCCAGACGCCGCTCGAGTAGGATAACCTTCTGCTGCTGCGGTTGGGTGCGTGCCGACGCCTCAACATAATCGCAAACGGCGACGGCCCATCTGAAGAGTAACAGCTCGCTTGTCGACGTGTTTGCATCACGAAGGACCTCACTCTCATACTCACCCACAGCATTCATCACCTCCGTCGCTTCGACACAATTCTCGACCAGCCGCCGTACATTTGATCTGCGAAGGTTCATACGGACACGTCGGACTGTATGCGGCGTGACAGTGCTCAGCTCCTCTGCCGTTACAAGTAGGGAGGCACCCGGGTTGCGAAGGGCGGCGAGCGCCTTCCGCGCCTCTGGCTGCGCGGCAAGCAATGCGGTAGCCGCCGATTCGTCGCCAACGCTCCGTTGAAGCGCCCAGCGCACCCACAACGTTGGCGCGTGCGTACCCGTCTTGCTCGCCTCCTCCTGCACCGCCTTTATCTGCGTCGCACTCACATCCCCAATGCCACCGCACAGACCGCTCGCCGCCTCCGCCTCCGCCACAATGCGCTTTGCCACCTCCAACTCCTCCCCCATCTCCTTGTACTGCGCTCGCTTCTGATCAATCTGAGCGGCCATACCATGATATTTCATCGTGTCGCACAACCAATTGCACAGGTAATTGGGCATATTCCCGCCAGATTGGAAGCGATGCGACTCGTGGCGCTCGGCAAGCTGTTCGGAGAGCGATTGTAAGGTTTGCACGTCGTGCAGATTGCAGCGTGATTCGGTGATCTCGCCCTCTAGGCTACGCATCTTCTTGATGAATGCATCAAACGCGTTGCGGTTGCTCGGGTTGATGGCACTCGAAGCGATCTCAATCACCTCATTCCCGCCGCTGCTGCCGTTACCGCCGCTCGTCATCTTTGCGAGAGCGTCCGGATAGAGCAGACCGAGCAATAACGTCTCGCGAGACTCCACACCTCATCACCCTGCGCCGAGCGGCCCATCAGCAGCTGCTGCCACGCCGAACGGTCGGCGCAACGGTCGACATTCATCTGTAACTTTGTTCGCATCTGATCCCAGCTGTAGGCAGAGCCTTCAATGTCCTTTTTGAGGAGCGAGGTGAACTGACGCAGACGGTATAACTTCTGCTGCGCCGCCTCCAATGCCGCCGTGCCGTCCGCATCCTCCTCGACCGCCTCACCGCTGCCATCCGCACACGCCGCCGCCGTCTCGCCTGCCGTCGTGGCGTCGCCCTCCTTCTCCGCAAACGCGGCAAGCATGAGCGCACCACGCAGATCATCGTCCGTACTACCAGACAGCCCGTATAGATCGCACACCGCCTCACAAGCGGCGGCCATTGTTGGCGAGCATTGGACCTCCTCGACACAGAGCTTCGCCTCAGACGCTGCCGTATCGTGAGCGAGCATCGCCAACACCCATAGGCGGATAGCCGCAGCGACCGGCTCGCTACCACTCTCGCCCGCCGCCGCATCGAGGAGGGGTCGCACTCGTGCGGGCGCGCTTCGCGGCACGTCGGAGCTCTCAAAGTGAAGCAATCGGCGGCGTAGCCCCTCGGTTGACCTCATGAGACGCGTCTGCGCGAGGCTAAAATCAGGCCGCATCTCGAGCATAATACATGCCGCCTCTATTGCGGATTTGAGCGCGGGGGAAGGCGCGTCGGTCGATCGAACATGATCGAGCTCGTCGGTCGATAGTGCGCTCAGAGCGGCGCGAGCGTCCGCGACCATCCGCTCCGCCTCTACCAACGCCGCCTTCGCGTCGTCATCCACTTTTGGCTCAGCGATGAATTCGTTAATCTCGTTGAGCTCCTTCTGCTTGAGCTGCGAAAGCTTACGACGCGCGATCTCCACCTTCTCGAGCACCGGAGTAAGCACCTCGACCTCCTTAACGAGGCGAGACCGCTCCGATTCTAAACACTCCTTCTCCGCGTTCATCGATTTTCGCGCCTTTGCCTTCTTATCGAGCGCACGAGAGCACGAGTGAGCAAGCTCGAGCGCCTGAAGCCCGTTACGTGTGATCACCGCACCCTCTTGATTGAGCAGAACAACCGCGAGGCCCTCGTGATCGACCTCAAAAAGCTTCCGCAACGAATGGCGTCGACGCGCGTGGCTAAATGGTACAGCAAGCCACGGCATCTCACGGAACGCCGCTTGGAACGCGTCGATAGTACCAACCTCCTCTATCTGTATCACTTCGAGAGCGATACCCTTACCTCCCTTGTAAGACTCGTAAATCTCACGAAGGGCCGAATCGACAGAGCCGACGCTGCTATGCCGCTTGTTGCGGAAGTACAATGCGACAACCCGCCCCTCAATACGCGATCGGCTCACATGCCCATCCCGATTCGAGACGAACGCTTCGCCTAACATCTCAGACATGTACCCTGCGGCCGCACTCGGTTTGACCGCAAATCGCCTATGCCCATCAATCAACTGATCAAATGCATTCTGCCGCCAAATATTCGATAAGTTCTGGCCGCATAGCTGATCAAATTGTAACCGCTCGGTACGCATCGAGTTGATCACAAGCCAAGCCGTCACATCAAGTAGGGCAGCCTTCTGAACACTTCCACACGCCTCAACGCTCGTCGAGAGAGTGCGCCCCTCCTCGTAGCCCGCCTTACTCAGCTGGCGCGTCATCAGCTGCTCTACCTCCGGTATGATGAGAAGTGAGACCGTCTGCCCCTCTCCAATACCACGCATACGAAAGGCGCCCTGAGCGAGATCTCTAAACACCATATCCTTACCTAAAGTCAGAGCCGCACGGGCGGAGAGGCAATGTTTAATATCCATACCAGTCGTGTGGATCTGATCATAGAATGCAAAGCGCTTCTCGACCGCAATACCGCATTGTGAGAGCTTTAACACGCGGCCGGTTGCTCTCACAAGAATCATCTTCTCATCATTCTCATCAAGAAAGACGACACCCTCACACCAAGAGGAGAGACCGAGAGCTAACAACTGCTGTGCCACCTCCTTATTACTAA
>AEAR01000112.1_pt1 | contig 13460 bp, 6 predicted proteins | sample 349768 | NCBI WGS metagenome assembly AEAR01 (sample SAMN02954311, study PRJNA50327) | marine metagenome | biome: aquatic; feature: Florida Straits; material: sea water; isolation source: Florida Straits, depth 75m | depth 75 m m | reverse complement strand
AATGCCATTCAATTCTATTGGACTTCAATTTTTTGCAGCGGTGAGCATCATGTCACATTTCACAACATGGGGTTGTGTTATTATTCGCTTGGTCAATTTGAGGCTGCTATGGAGAATTTTAACAGAGCACTTTGGCTCAAACATGATTACGCTAAGGCAAAAGCGTGGCAGCAGAAGTTACTAAGGGGGAGCAGAAGTTATTGAGGAGGTCCACACTGCGGATCACATAAAAAAGCCTCGACTGCAGACCGCCAGTGTGTCGCCTTTAGAAAACCAGAGGCTGCTGTTGTGCGCACCAGAGCCAAGGTCGCTGTGTCCCTCCACCACCCGTGGTCCCCGTCCTGCATAAGGGGGCGGTCTCCTAATCTGAGATTCGAGTTTCCAGCCACTGGGCCGGCGGCGATTTTGGCTGCTGTGTCCCAAAGGGGCCCTATGTTTGTACGCCCCGAGACGACCGGGCCAGGGGGTGGGTTTACTTTCGTGCCCAGTTGGGGCCTAGCGTGTATTTATCTTAACTCGCGGGTTTTCAGGAAGTGTGAAAATCAAAACTCGCTTGTATGCTGGTAATTTGGCCTCCCAGGGGGGCTTGGGTACCTATGGCGTGGGGTGGATGCACACGCTCGGCCAGGTACCCGATGGGCTGCCAGATAGATCGCCTGACGTGGCACGAAACGCCACCGTGACTGGCGCGACATTCGCGGGCCAAAATTCCCAGATCAAATAGTTTCGCTTGCCCGTTTCGGTCAGGTCCTAGAGGGCCCCCCTATTCTCGATTTGCCGGAGGCCAAGGCGTATAGTTATGGAAATATGGCAAATATAAATATTACTAGTCCCACTAGCCCTACTTGACCGATAAGGTTTGAGGGCGCTCTAAGGTATTTGAAGATGCGCGAATATCATGATCAGGCCCAGCAACGACTTATTGTGAAACATATCGATGGCAACAAAAATCCAGCGGATCTTTTTACCAAGCCATTGCCACGTCCAGCCTTCCAAGAATACTGCCGTGCTATCGGTTTAGTATCAGGAACTAAGGAACTGGTAAACGAGAATTTCTAAGTCGAAGCAGACACACCAGCTCTACTAGCACGGACCGTGTCAACCAACCTGAAATTCACCTGAACACACAGGCACCGTTACCCGGAAGCCTATAGACGTATCTACAGACGGACTTTATACCTCTACTTTATGTACCATACCTACCTTACTGTACCGTAGGTACCTACCGTAGGTACTACACGGCACTTACAAGTATACTTACAAGTACACTTACTACCACCTCACTCAGGCTACCAGTACCTACCAAGGCCACCACATTTTAAATGAACGCCCCAGAGTCGCAGAGGTTCTTAGATTACCTCCTCTTCTCGGAGCACATCCACCATGCTACTGCCATTGACCAGGGCCTTTGGGGCCCTCACGGCGGATTTTCCGGGCTTAGAAAGTATGGAAATACACGTCTAGTAGGATCCCAAGGTTCAACTGAGACGCATCCAAGCACAACCCGTACTTGTATTACCCGCCTAGGCTACTTCCCATCCTAGGGTACTCCGATATCCCCTTAGTAGGGGGAAGTCGCCTCTCACTCCTAACTATTATCATCCTGAGTCACTTTTATTGACGGACGCAATTCCCCGTCACAAACCCCATCAAACATGGGAGAAACTATTTCGTTAGACGACTACACTACGCTGCCGGGGAAGTCCGGAGCTACACACTCTATTTCCCTATGCATCGCAGTCACCCCCGTCCGGGCCCAAAATGTGCAATTCATTTTACGTCTAGTAGTATTACCTACCTGGGTAAGTTCCCTCCCGGGGCGCCCTAATCATCCTCGGATTCAGTCGTCCAACGCCGAAAATTGGAGTCCCGGTTCCCGTGGTTGCCAAGCCCCATTGGAGGTGTGTTCGCCATGCGCTTGGGCTATGTGCTTCGATGCCAGCGATAGTGAGGTGGCAGCCGTAGTGGTGGCAGTAGGGCACGCGATGCGGCCAAGAAAAACAGGCCTGACACGCCTGTAACGGGCCTCGTGAGGGCCCAGCGAAAAGATTTTGCTGAACCAAGGCTGCCCGAGAAGGTACCGAAGCCAAGGTTCCGTCGCTGAGATCATGTGCGGCGCGCCGCGACAGAATGCATGCGCAAAAAAGACATGGATAGGGTGCATGCGCAAATATCATAAGGAACACACACGTAGCGACGCCTCGCGCGTGCGTCAGCAGCAAAGCCCCGCTTCGCACACCTCAAAACCAACGTACGGCCAATTCCTATGGGGCTACCCTACTCCCCTCATGAGTTCAAGTCCCTAGTCCTTAGCATAAGCACAACAACTTTTGCGACAAGACTCTCAAGTCCAGTATGTACCGGAATGTGGCAAGCTAGAGCGTCAATCTAACGCAGGGCAGGATTTCTCGTGCCAAGCTACTTTTACACATGCCCCGATCGCTTTTGCTCTACAGTAACTTGCCTGTTTTGTGAGCGCCAAGTTGGGGGCCATATTTGAGCAATCAAGACTTCATTATTGGAAATAACAGAAAGCGTAAAGTGACCCTCCATCTCAGCTTGGAAGGCGCCGACCAATATAACATAGACACCGCGATCTAGACAATCCACACAAGTCTCAATGACACGTTCGCGTCTTGCCCGGCCCGTCGAGCTAATTAAGTTGTTCTTTTCTAGCTTGGTGATACGATTGACACGCCTGTGATCTCGCCGTGTGGCACGGCAAATGTAGCTGGCTACAGGTAACATCGCGGCATGGCCTTTCGTGTGAACCTGCTTAACAGACACGCGCAGTGTGGTGGGTCGATGAATAACAACAGAGTATTGGGGGTTACGTTCAACCTCACAGCATGGATTATGCCGTGAGGGGAGACCGGGCGCCGTGTTCTCACGATTGTCAGGATAACCACAACTCCACTCCCCAGATAAGCACTTTCTCTTCCAACACAAAGCATTTTCTGAATAGTAGTGGCATATAAAAATGCATCGGAATACACTACAAAACTCATCAAATGACATCCAGAATGTATGGGGCTCTAAGCCGTGAAATAACTTGTTGCGCAGGCGTTTTGTCCAGAGAGTGGATGAGTGCGACCATGCACCTCTGAAAATGTCCCTGTGGCCAGCAGGGTTGCGCAGCTTGATCAATTTGTGCCTTTCCGGAAACACATCGATGATGTCATAAATAGTATATGTTGCTCCAAACATAAGTCCAGAGAGATGAAGCGACAATGCAGCATGCTCAGCTGGAATAGCACCAGCCCCCAGAATGTAGTCACTTTGATGCGAGCGCAGGAGGTTACCCCAAAGTGCTCGTTTGCCAAAGCCACGAGAAGCCTGTGCGATGTGCAGGCACTCAGCACGATTTCCAGTGAATAGCTCAAGCCCTTGATGAACGAATCCACTCTCGATGGCACCATAGCTGCCATAGTATTTGGCGACACCCTTTTCTAGGAGGGACAGCCAAAGCTCAGCCATCTCAGAGACGTGTGCGATAGCAAAACCCGCACAGTCCTTGTAACGTTCTTTATAGGTCTCTAGTAAGATTGCATCTAAAGAAGCAGCCACATCGAGCTTCAAATTTTGGTCGACGCAGTCAGGATACTGAAATGAGTTCCGTTCGCGCCCAAATGCGTCAAGGGCAACAAGTGCATCAATACCACTGCCACCTGAGCCATCGCCGAGCATTGGAAGCGCATCATCTACAACCACGGCTTCCCACTGACCGTTAGCAAATAATTGGAGGCCAAATGCTCCGACGGCAGAGTCATATACGATGCTGCCTTCAAGATCAATCATGTTGATGAAGAGTTTTTTAATCTGAGCACCTGCGTCGGCATCATTTTTGACACCAACCGTGGAGAGCATAGCGAGCACTGCAATAAGCCAATTATCATTGACACAGACCCCTGGGCGGACATCATCAGGTTCGCCGCCTTCCGCGAAGAGGACAGCATGTGGATTAACCGAGAGGGCGTGATTCCATGTGCCAACAAAGTTGGCTCCAAAGCAGGGCCCCAACGTTGACGCGCTAGGCTGAAATTCAGGGTCAATAAACTGCAAAGTCCCTTTACGTGCTCTTGACGGATAACAGTCTGATTCACCTGCCTCGAGCTCTGCAAGGCGCTCACGGCAATTCCCCACCGTCTCCTCGTTATTCAGGAGCACATGCAGCTCATAAGACTTGCGCATGGGCTCATCTCCAGTTTCAATCGCAGGGTGCATGTTGCTTTCCCATTCCCTTTGAAGTACAGTTACAAAGCGATTTTGATCCTCTGGCCTGAGAGACTCCAGCCAATTTGAGGTGCGCCTAGAGCGCCGAACTAAGCAAGCACTCATGCTCTTAGCGGCATTCTCTTGCTCAGTGTAGGCGCGCATTTGGGAAAGTGCACGCGCAGCCACAATCTCTTCACGGTCTTGCTGGTCTACTTTCAATTCGTGGTCTATCTGCTCTACGGTGAAATTGTCTTGTAGCAAGTAGAAGCGCTCACGTTGATCCTGGCTAAGAGACTGAAGCCAAGATGCAGCAAGTCGCATGTTGAGCATTGTGGAGTCGGGCGCTTGAAGCACCTTGCTTGGTGGTAAGATTCCATTGGAAATTAATTTGAAACGACTCTCACTAACAAACTTTCTGAAGGTAATCTGCTTGTGTGTCAAATGAGCATCGTTGGCTGTTATCACAAGGAAATGAAAGTGGGCCAGGGCCTTTAGCTCACCTGCAAAATGATTGCGGAAAGAGATATCAAGCTCGATAAGTTGAATGATCGCCTGCATAGCCTCCATTTCCACAGTATCTTGCGCGACGACTCTTTGCCCCTCCTTATCAAAATCTCTGAGGCAATTGCACAAAATCTTCAACTCCAAGCCGCGAAACATCCAAGCCGCAGATCCAATACAGCCAAAAGGGCCACGAGATGCGCATGTTTCTGCGAGAGCATCACGGTCGGTGTAGATGGCATCTGCGCGCCATACCGCTTGCTGTTCATCGCCGAGGGTAACTAGCCTCAATGCAAATTCTGCGACATCGATCCTCATTGCGATTGCCTGTGCCGATGACCTGAAATCAGAATGACCTGTGCTGATTGGTTCACTCTCTGTCGTCTTTGAATTGCTGTGTCCCTGAGAATTGACTTCATGCTGACCTTCAGGACCATCCCATTCATCACAACGAACTTCAAATTTTGATGCCTCTGCGCAAATATCCTCCTCATGTCTACGCAACGTCGCTAGGGCGGCATCTACAAAAATATCCGAGGAAGGATACGAGGCGACGACGCCCATTTTCAGGGGCACTTGTGAGCAGGCATTGGTAGAGACTGAAACAAAAAGCGAGATGAAGAAAAAGAAAAGAGTGGTCCCAATGGAAATACATTGGCTGAAGCAAGCCAGAGCTGCAGTCCAACACACCCCTATTCCACAAAACAGGACACACCGGACAGTGAGACGCGTTTCATCTACTAGAATACCATTCTGTGCTGAATATGAGTATACCGGAAAGAGAGTAGGAGCGAACCAATATACTCGATCTGTATCTAGGTGGACCAGGTCCAATATCTTTATAATGCATTTGCACAGCTGTAGCACGAAAACCACTGAGAGAATCAGTATAGATGACGAACCAGTGAAAACAACAACACACAAGATCAGTACAATGCAAACACTGCGGATCGCGATGTCTGATGAGCGCAACAGATTTGGCGGTAGATAAAAGGCGTTCTCTGCCCATTTGCATATAAAGTATGATGCGCCCGCAAACCATAGCAAAGTAAAGCAGCACGCTAGTGCCATTGCCGGTGAGCTCCAGAGATAGATTTGGGCCAACATGAAAAAAACAAGTAAGTAATTCGCTATCTGCACCAAACCCAAGTAGAGTCTGCGGAAAATAGGCGACACGCAAAAATTTCCTGAGTTCGATTTCCTGTTGTGTGACTCATTCAATTCTGGATTGCCCCAGATTGAACCTGGATCTTTGCAGCCGTGGTCAACCCAAGCTATTACTTGATAGAGGTTATACAGGCCCACCGGGTACAGGACAAGCGTATCAATAAGCCACATTGCTTCAACAACGTCAATTCGCCCATCTAACCAGGCTTTGTATGCCCACCCTAATGTGCCGGCAAATAGCAAATATCCGACCAAGCTGGCAAAAATCATGTTGCGCTCAGCTTTGTAGGTTTTGAACCATTTTATTATAGGAGAGATAGTGAGAAATAGAAACGTGTTCACTGTCCAGAGAAGGTGACCAACGTACGGAGGATATGCAATATGTGAAAGTAGACCGCCTAGAACCATGACCAGAAGAGGCACAAGGACGACACAAGTCACAGTGATATATTCATCTTGGAGGAGGCAACCTGTCAGAATAGCCTCCCACAACGGGACCTGAAACCAAACCTGGTCTGCTGTTTGCCAAGCGTAAGTTTCATTGGTCATACTTTTACATATAAGCCCAGTGCAGTGAGTACAAATTTCCATCAAGGTAAGATTTGGTAGTGATTTGGATTCCTTGCGTTTGTGAGAATCATCACTGAGGCTCCGTTTTAGTTTAGTGACACGACATGCATGTAAGCCAGTTTCAATTACTTTTCGCCGCTGAGGCAATGTATCAACAGGGGGGGAGTACAGCCGCCTTGACGAGAATGCGCGCTGCTTGATGATAGATTTTGGCGGCAGAACCGGCATTTGAACAGTAGGAGAGCATTCGGCATGCTGATTCTCATTTCGGACTTGTACGACATGCGGCATTTGAAGAGTTCTCAAAGTTTTGACGCCACCCGATCCCTTCTGGGGTTTGTTCATCATTGCCTGTAGTACTTCAAAGGCCAGTTTTGACTCGGAATCATCTACTTCGGGAACGTCTTCAGTGGCAGGTGGCCAGATGACGACCTCACAATCATTGGCTAGCCAAATCGAAAAGGCACGTAAAGAAATGATGACACAGAGCGGACCAAGGGCAAAAACAGCAAGGGCAGCAGGCGCCTCCGTAGCTCCCCACAACAGTAAGCCCACTGCAATGAGACATAGATACGCAAGACTTGCCAATATTTTGGGTAAGTTGAATGATGGAGTGATAACATATGCCATAGCTGCACCACCCATCAGCAGACTTTGAGTATCAAGGTAGGCTGCTCGGACATGGCCATGTATTGAGCCGGCAAATGCAACAAATAGCCAGACCACAATTGGTATAACGCGAGAAGGGAGCTCTGCACGATCACCAAAGCGCAAGAGTGGCAAAGATAGTCCAGGTGGGTTTGCGTACTCGGCAACCGAAGTGATAACAAACAGCGCTGCTGTCAACACCAACAAAGCACACTCTGGCGTACTAGCTACATCAAAGGAGGGCGGGTGAACAACTTTTGGCATCTTATTTCTTGTCGCAAGGAAAATCATACTGCAGGCTTCTAGATGATCAATATACGGCAGGCGTTTGTTCACAATATTGCGCAGTAGAGATATTCCATATACACAGTACACCATAGATATACCAAGAACCCAAAATCGTGTATCGATGAGGACGACAATTGCACGTGAAGCAATCATGAGATGAACTGTTTTACTTGGTGACCAGCGGGCACAATCAAGGTCAAGATTAGAACTGATGGTGTCAGTCAAACTAAAAAAGAGGGCATAAACTAGTGCTAGGTATCCTTTTGTAGTCAGCATGAAAGCACCAACGACAAGCATAAGAAGCACTAGTCGAGATGCTGTGCGGAGTAATGCACAACGCACCGCAGCCATCTCTCTTGAATTCAAACAATTGCTGAACCCGCAGAGATGCCCTGCAATATCGGGTACGAAATCAAAATAAGGCGAAGACGACGAAGCACTATAACATTCCTTCATCAGCCAGTAGTCGTGTTTTGCACCATCGGGGTGCTTTGATTCAATAATAGTTGCCGCATTCGTAAGTGCACGCACGAGGTCACTTTTTGCGCGACAGATATCTGCATTGAATTCCATGACTTCCAGGGTGAATGGGATGAGCCCCAAAGCGAGAAAGACCGTTGCGAATGAGAGGAAGTCAATCTCTTGTTCGGCATTATCATTTGCTAGTGAAGGACCGAACACAACAATGACAAATAGGAAGCCAAATGTACACGTCACACTACACACCAAAGCACTCAAGATAGCTCGCGTGAGACGCCATCGCTCAAGTTTCCAAAGAGCGAGAGCAAATCCAAGTGACTGAATGGCAGTGCCAACGAACATTATGAAAAGTCCCAAGTGTGGCGGTCGCACGGTCATGGTAATGATGATGCCGCACGTCCAGAAGACAATCCAGGGCACTGCAAGCATGTTTAATGCGCAGCGTGTTGCCCAGTAGTAGTTGTGGCGAAACTCGCAATTGTTAATCGAAATGCCATCGCTTTGAAATAAGCTGGTTATGATTGTTGCCCCTGTAGATCCCCCGCCTTCTTTCTCTGGTGTGAGCATGTGTGCGCCCAAACGGTGCAGCCTAAACTTACACATTGACAATAATCTAAGAGCGCCTGACATATAAATCAGGAGTGGAGTTCCCAGTTGTGTCAGCCTGACAAGAAGTGCAATACATTCGAAACGAATTTGCCATCGATGCCCTTTAGCACTGGTGCCAAAGTGTGGTTCAAACACAATGAAGTAGTCCATTTCGCACTCTGGCCATCCAAGATTTATCATATTTTGTGCTATAATACCATATTGGTCACGGACCGCCGGGGCGAAGTCGTGTTGGTAGCAAGAGTAGCCTAGACTTTGTTCCTCTTGCACAATTGGGATCGACACAACGTACTCCCATTCCCGAAGCCAATCTGGAAGCCTGTGGCAGCTAGTCGGGCGACAGAGAGTCAGCGTGGCATCTGCGTTTATAGAAAGCTCAGCATATAGACCCACCTGTGCATTTAGAGCCACCTGTGCATTTACAGACCGGCTCACATGGCTTTTTGTCTGCAGCAAAACAGCACCATCTGCATCAAGAGCGGATGTTGTACTATAAGCTATAAACTCTGTCGTTAAGAAGTCTTCTCCTTCAACAACATGGACCTGAAAGGGCACAATTTCAATAACTACGCGAACTGATGCGTTTGCATTCAAGCGAATCCAGGCTTCTTCGCGACAGAGCTTTCGGCGCTGTAGACCCCAGGGCATATCGTTTTCAAAGCAGCCGCTCTCATCACAAACAGAGTGGTTGTACTCCACGGCGAGGCTTGAGCAGAAAGGAAGCCAAAAGGATCCGGCCCCTAGTAAATCATCGCCACCATCTAATAGTTCCAGGCCAGTGTCGTAGTCCAGCACCTGAAAGAGCACCAGTGCCTCACCTGAACGATGCCATCCCATAGACATTTTTTTGCCCAACCAGTGTTTGTTCTCGTTCCCAATTCGACCAGTTTCTCTGGTCGACCAAAAGCCGGGTATACCCACCTGAACGCGGACATAAGCATCACTCCATTTCGCAATGCCTGCATCAGGAGTTGCCTTACCATCCTGATCGTTTAGGTTTTGTGCTTCCACAATAGTCACAAATACATTCCCGCCAGCCGCCGACCCAGTTCTTCTTTGGGACTGGATTTCGCGGTCGGGACATTCCTGCGAGCATGGCGGGAAAGGAAAATGATTCTGATTCTTCAATTTGCCGTTGCAAGAGAACCCTACACATGGCGGATCGGTTGTCAATTTCCGCGGCAGCCGTGTTGACATAGCCGCGCTGAAAATTGTTAAAGCTACAAGTACGTAAACTTTACGCATGCTTAAACTAGGTTTAATATTAAATACAGGCCCTTAAACACATGGTTGTTTCGTGTTTCAGCGCATGACGGTATACTTGGGTGGATACCGGTATGTGCATACTGCGGTAAATAAATAAAGGGCATACTAGTAATTAATTAGAAATCGAGGACGGAGGAGGAGAGCTCCACATCACCCCGCTTAGCGGTCTTCGCCACCCCAGGCTTCCCAGGAGCGACACTCCGGCTATGGCCCGGGCCCGGGGCGCGGCCCGGCCTATGAGTCTGGACTCGGATTACTCAGAATTATACACGCCGAGTCTACTTGTATCCACTCACTGAAAACAGTGCGGAATCACACAAGCAGTCTACGGTGCAGGCTTGCGCTCGTCAGGACAAGTCACGGTGAAGAAGTACCACGCCGCCGCGGCGGTCAAAGAAACCACCCGGGCGACAAAACTCCCGGACACTGATAATATAACTACTGGTAAGGTAGCCCGGGGCACGAAAGCAGTCTGAGGTACTCCCGTGGGCCGCTTCGGAGCCTCGTGCATCCGTACGAGCCTGCTGCTCCTCCACTGCGACACTGTCCGATTTCACCGTGACTGCCTTACTATTATTATTACACCCCAGACCCCGGGTCGTACTTTTACGGACATACGCGGGACTAGCCTGCTGAGTTTCTTTGACTTGAAGTTATGATCATGATACAAGAGCTAAGCTTTGGCAGCTTCCAAGAAGTAGGTAGATGCACATTGTCTCCAATTGACGACGACAGCCACGCAACGAACAGGGACTTGAGTCACCGCCCTTCTCGTTGACTAGTATTGCGGCTCACCAAGGTAGCAGGAGTTATGCCTGAGATATAAAGGGGCTTGATACCCGGGATTTTGTTAGGCCGATCTGTGTGATTCAATGAAGCTTCACACGAGACGCACTGCCCCAGAAAATTGAGAGGATGCTTTTTGGTAAATTCCAGAAGTGGCGCATGGGCTTGCTTAGGCTCCCTTGACACAATAGCAGCAGCATTGCTGTCGGAGGTGTTGCTTTTTAGCATTCTGTCTCCCAAGGCTGCATCAAGACTCTGTTTAAGGTCCCAAAACGAAGTTTTCTTGGCAAGTAAGTCGAGGATTTCAGCTCGCTTTGGACGGGTGTCTAGCTCATGCTTGAAATTCTTGATTTCATTGGCACTCATGATATCATCAACTTGCGAAGCAATCTGGGAACGAATTTGAGCTAGGTCACCCCTGTCTGCCTTGATCGTGCGCATTTCATCCAGGCCGCGTCGCAACTGGGACGTTTCTCGGCGGACATCGTCGTCATCAGCTTCTGTGGCGTGTAACGCCGATTGTAGGTACACTAATATCTCACCAAATCTGGCTTCCACCTTGACGTCCACATCTTCATAAGAAACTTTGTACTTGAGCTGGTTCAGGATATCTACAAGCTGTTTTTCTGCTTCATCGATTGCGGCCAACATAGATGGTAAATGACACTCTGCATTTGCATCGATTTTTGCCTGAACTCCTTCTAGATGCAATGAATGGGAGTGAACGATATTTTCAATTTCTATTGAGGCTTTACCACTGATGGCTATAGCATGATCTTGCAGCATCTTGCGCTGACGCTCAACATCGGCCTCGTGGATTTCTAATTGATCCCGGAAACTTGCTAGCAGGTGAGTCAACTGAGAGCCTCTGTCGTCTACGTTTCCAGTCAGATCAGCTTGTAGTTCCGTCGGTAGTGTCACGTTCTGCGCAGGAACCAACAAGTTCTCTTTTAGCTTGGCTACACGGGCTTGTAAATGTGATACAACTTCTTCAACAGTCCCCAAACGCATGTCCACCTTTGATAGGAATGTTTGGGTTCCTTCAAAACGTCTTGTAAACCGTGCGTCCATGTCATTTGCCAGCTTCTGAAGCGCGGTGATTTGCCCGTCTTGACTGCACACTTTGTCCTCTAGATCCTTGAAAGTTGAAAGTCTGCCTTGCAACACTGAGATTTGATCTCTATTATCAATCAATTGCTGCCGTGTCCCAGCAAGCTCTTCGGATTGCTTCCTGGTGCTTCGCTCAACCGCAGCTAAGAATTCACGCAACTGTTTCATCTCGTGGCGGGCTGATTCAAGTAACTCGTCGTGTCGATCAACAGTTTCCTGGATGGCACCTAGGATAGCGTTGTGTCCTCTAAGAGTCTCCAAAAGAGTCGTTTCTGCCACGTATGGCATGCTGTGCTTTGTTGCTCCTACCATGTCGACGTGCGAACTCTCGACGTCATGCTCCATTTGCCTAAAAAAACCCACAGGCATCGACTGGCGAATTGCATCGTCAAGAAGTGATGTTTCAAGGCTGACAGGTTCAAGGTTAACTGAGTTCATCGCTTTGTCGATTGATAGGCGGCTTGAGACAACTAATACGAGGTATAATACTTAGCGCCTCTCTTCGTTGTACCGTAGGTACCTACCGTAGGTACCGTACGGTAGGTACCTACGGTACCTACGGTACAAGTACCTACGGTACCCACGGTACCGTGCAGTACCTACTAGATAGAGAAACCTACTAGCCTATCCTACCCTAGATATGTATCTCCCACTCTCTAAATTTGAGTCTATACATTGAGTGTCTATCGACGCTACGGTGTAAACCAATTTACTATAAAACACTCGAGATTGAGCCGAGTCGTAGTTCAACTTAGGTTGGCCCAGCCTGAGCCTCTGGCTGCCAGTGGTGAGCTAGTAGGACTCGGACCCTGCGGCTACATTCAAGTTACATAACGCTCAAGAGTGAGCAAATAGCCTCCGATAACGACCTCGCCAAAGAGTTGCAGGAAAGCCAGAAATCAACTAATGTTGATAAGAAAGTCAGCTTCCACACTCCATTCAAGGTTCAAGAGGTAACTCCAAAAGAGGTAAGTGCCCTTTTCTCTGGAAAGAAAAATCTCTAAATGATGACAAAAACAAAAACAACTAAACGCACAAAGCAACCACACCACTAAATGAACAACCACTAAATGACCAACTACTAATTGAATAACTATCGGTACTGCGGTACCATCAGGATGATCCACCTTATTGAAATGTTAATCTTAAATGTTATCCTCCTTGCCGCGATTTCATGATTATCGCAATCTGATCACGATCACGACAATGGGGGAGTGCAATGGAAATACACGTCTAGTAGGATCCCAAGGTTCAACTGAGACGTATCCAAGCACAACCCGTACTTGTATTACCCGCCTAGGCTACTTCCCATCCTAGGGTACTCCGATATCCCCTTAGTAGGGGGAAGTCGCCTCTCACTCCTAACTATTATCATCCTGAGTCACTTTTATTGACGGACGCAATTCCCCGTCACAAACCCCATCAAACATGGGAGAAACTATTTCGTTAGACGACTACACTACGCTGCCGGGGAAGCCTGAGTCCGGAGCTACACACTCTATTTCCCTATGCATCGCACGTCCAGGGTTCGGGTTCGGGGTTTTACACGGGCGCGCGGACCCCCTAGTCGCTCCCGCTCCTCCGGGGACCCATCCGTCGGGCTAGGACAGAGTAAGGTGGTCGCACGGACCCTCCCGTCCAGAGCTCGGGGGGTTTCTACGTCGACAGCTGGCCATTGTGGTCTGCCCGTCGTCAGTATTCTTGCTTTTAAACCTTTTAGCAGCGCAACCGAAGCTGGAAATATAGTAACGTAGGTAGGCTGGAATTCTGCTGGAAGATGGAACATCACGGCAAGAGGGTATTCTATATAAATTTTGAGG
>AEAR01000608.1_pt1 | contig 13622 bp, 16 predicted proteins | sample 349768 | NCBI WGS metagenome assembly AEAR01 (sample SAMN02954311, study PRJNA50327) | marine metagenome | biome: aquatic; feature: Florida Straits; material: sea water; isolation source: Florida Straits, depth 75m | depth 75 m m | reverse complement strand
TCGGTACCCGCCGAGGAGCTCGAGGCGCTAAGGACGCGGCTCGAGGAGTCCGAACAGGCGGCGGCGGCGGCGAGTGAGGCGGCGTCGGCGGCGGAGGCGGCGGCGGAGAAGAAGATCGCCGAGAAGCTCGCCGAGTTTATGGAGGCGGCGGCAAAGGATAAGGTGCGCAGGAGCGGCATAAGAAGCAAGCAGCAAGCAGCAGCAGCACATAATGCCCTCTTATCCCACCACCCTCCCACCACCCTCCTCCCATCCGCACCGCCCCCCCACCCCACCCACCTACACACGACAGGAGGCCGCGTGTGAGGCGCTGCGCGGCGAGGCGGATGCGGCGGCGGCGGCGGCGGCGGCGAAGGAGCAGGAGGAGGTGGAGCGGATTCGTCGGCGGAGTGAGGAGACGGTGGAGGAGGCAAGGGAGGGAGTGCAGCGGACGCTTTTGGAGGAGCGAGAGAAGCAAAAGGCGGAGGTGTGCGGCGTCACTGCAGCAGCAGCAGCAGCAGCAGCCGCCGCAGCAGCAGCACACGCACGCACGCGCACAACTCCACCCCCCCCCCATCCACCACACACCCTCAACCACCCCTGTCGACCCACCACCAGGTGGCCGCTGCGGAGGCGAAGGAACGAATCGCATGTGAGGAGGCGGCGGCGGCAAAGGCGGCGGCGGCAAAGGCGGCGGAGGGCGCTGCCGCGCTCAAGACGTCTGTGGCGGAGCTGACGGAGGCGGCGAAGGCGGCGGAGGAGGTGCGAGTGAGGCTCGAGGGCGAGGTGGAGGAGGTGAAGGCGGCACTGGAGACGGCGGTGGAGGAGAAGGCGGCGGCGGTGGCGAAGGCGGCGGCGGAGGCGAAGGAGGCGGAGGTGGAGGCGGAGAGGGCGAGGGTGGCGCTCGAGGCGTCCCTCTCGCTCGCAAAGAATGAGAGCCAAGTCGCGATGAAGGAGGCGCGGAGGGCTCAGCTGCAGCTTGAGGAGGCGAGCAGAGCGTCCGAGAAGGAGATGGCCATCGCTTCCGAGAAGATTATGGATGCAGAGGATAAGCTCAAAGATTTGGGCAAGGAGATGAAGGCATTAAAGGTCGAGCTCGATCAGGAGGCGATGATGGCGAAGACGGCGGTGAAGGCGTTTGAGGAGCGCGAGACGGAATGGCGCGAGCGGTTTAAGATCGTCGAAGGTAATTCGCAAAAGTCGCGGCGGCTCGCACGCGCTATGCATATAGCACTCGTCCGCTGCGCGCGCGCCCCTCTCTCACACACACTGTGTGTGTGCTGTTCTGCTGCTGCAGGCGAGAAGGAGGCGGAGGAATCCCGCGCCGAGCTGGCGGCTGCGCGTTTGGAGGATCTTGAGGAATCGTCAGAGCGTGCTCTGCGCGCCGCGGGGAGGCGTTCGGCCATGAATGCGATCGAGCGCTTGCGGATCGTTCACGGTGTGCTCTCCATGCAGTCGAATCGGCTCGCGGGCGCCGCGCGGCTACTTCCTACATGGGCGCAGCCGTGGATACCATTATCGACGAGCTCGTATCGCTCGCATGCGGCGACAAGCAGCCTCCGCGCGACGCTTTCATTGATAGACATGGCGGCGGTCGACGCCTTCGCCTCCTCATCCTCCTTCTCGTCTGCTGAGGCGGTTGTTGTCGAGCCTGCAGATGGGTACACGTGTACGTACGGCACACCCGAAGGATGCCGTGCCATCGTGAGAGCGCTGATGGACGAGAAGAGGCCCGCGCTGATGCAGGAGGAGCCGGTTACGTCGGTGGCGGCAACAACGGAGGAGGAGGTGGTGGTGGCGGCATCGGAGGCGGTTGAGACGGCGGCGGAGGCGGAGGCGGCGGCGGAGGCGGCGGTGGAGGAGGCCGTCGAGGCGGCGGCGGCGATGGAGGCGGCGGCGGAGGGGGTGGAGGCGACCACCCCACCAACACCATCTGTATCCCCCGACGCCACCCCATCATCACCGCAACAGGCACTGACCACATTTGAACAGACGTTATTCCCGCCAACCGGTGCCGGCTCACACCACGGCTCCGCAGCCGTCGCCGCCGAGCCGCCGATGATGCTTACCCCGCATTTCGACGCGACCCACTTCACGCTACCTCTCGTGCCGGCGGCGGGGGCGGGCTTGGCGTCAGAGGCCGACACCGGCGCGCTCGCAGCGATCGATGCCTCGTTGGTCTCGTCGGCGTCTGCTGGCGGCGGTGGTTATGATGATGAGGACGTGGCGAACGCGCCGTCGACGTGGCCCGTCTCTGAGCTCTCTCGCCGAATCGCGTGTGGCGACGAGAGCGGTGCGTATGAATGCCTAACGGCAGACTTGCAGAGCCTCGCCGACGCTTGGAGGTCGTTACGCCGTGCGGTCGAGGAGAGGCCGGAGACGTGGCGATTGTCGACCGCGGCAGCGGCATGCATCGCCACCGCGAGCAGGGAGCACGCCGAGCTGCTCGAATGCCTCCACGCGGCATCGGCGGCGGCCGCGGGGGGGCAGGGGCCGATTCAGAAGGAGGACGGTGTAGAGGGTGCGGGTGCGAGTGCGGCGCCCGTGCTTGGGAATGTGGGCGTCGCGCTGCGGGTCGATGGCATGCTCGCGACCCTCTCGCGCGCGGGGCGGCTGCTCGATTAGCGAGTACTTTCTACGCGGATGCGCGCGTTTATTTACGCGGAGCGAACGGGAAACAACAAACCACTGCATCAACAAGTGATCAAGACGACGCCATCCAAGTTTCATACGACAGAGTGATGGCGACGCGGCCTCAGCCGTCGGCATCTGCCATCCCGCGGGTTGCGCAGTCCTGGCGAGCGCGGCGACGTGCAAAAAAAGATCGCGACGAGCACGATGCGTCTGCAGCGCCAATCTCCGCCTTTGCGGGCAGCAGCGCGTCGGCCATTCCCACCACCAGCATCGTCACTTCACCTCCCGAGATGCTCGTCGCCCAACGCGATCGGGACCACGAGGGCCATGGCGTCTCCTTGCGTCCGGTCGCGGAGGCCGCCTACGAGGAGCTCCACAACGCGACGCACACGAGCACGAAGCGCTCGCGGTGCCTGACGCAGCTCGCCATCTCTTTTGACCGGCTCCTCTCCGACGAGCGGCGGTGCAACGCGTACCGCTGCGCCATCGACCGCGCGATTCAAAGCGGCGCGCGCACGTTTGCCGTCCTCGGCGTCGGCTCGCTCCTACCGGCGCTCCACGCCGCTCGCGCCGGTGCTCACGTCGCCATCGTTGAGCCCATCGAACCTCTCGCGCAGCTCGCGCGCAACGGCGCGGCCGCGAACGGCGTGAGGCTCGGCATCGTCTCCTCGTGCGAGAAGCTCCGCTCGGCATGGGGCGGCGAGCCGCCCGATGCAATACTCTCCGAGCGCATTGACGAATCTTTGCTCTCCGAGGGGTTGCTTCCCTCTCTGCGTTCTGCCGTGACTGCATTTGGCGGACGCGCGCCTTCGCACGGCGTGCTGCCGAGCGGAGCGACGCTTACCGCGTGCCCCGTCCAGCTCGGCTTTGAGAGTGTGAGTGGATTCGGCCTTGACGGTCTGGGCGTCGACCTGAGGCATTTTGACGCGCTGCGGCCGAGCGGCGCCTTCGCGCAGGCGCCTCCCGGCTACTGGCCCGTCCGCTTGCTGCCCGCACGACAGCCCCACCTTCGACTGGGCGACTCTTTTATTGCGGCGCGGCTCGACTTTGCGCAGCTGAGTGTTCATAGCAGCAGCAGCAATGGTTGTCATGGGAATGGGAGTCACGGTGGGAGTGGAGGAGGAGGCAGCGGCTTGCAGGTGGCGACGCATGATGTGATGATGACGTGCGATGGATTGCTCAATGCGATCGTCTTCTGGTTTGATCTCCATGTGTACCGCCATCCCTCCTCATCATCACAGCAGCAGCAGCAGCAGCAGCAGCAGCAGCAGCAGCAGCAGCAGCAGCACGACGAGTGCTGCGTGAGCTCGGCGCCTCCCGATATCGGCTCGCGCGGCGGTGTCGCCGGCGGTTGGAGTGAAGGATGGAAGCAAGCCGCATGTTATCTCTCATCGCCGCGGTACGTAAGTAAGGGTGATGTGCTACGGATACGTATTACTATTGAGGAGACGCGAGTGAGGTATGAGCTGGTGGAGGAGGACAGTGCCGCTCTCCTCGCGGCGCGGCTGAGCGGCGGCGGCGGCGGAAGAGGAGGCGAGAAGCGGAACATGACGCTGCAGCCTGTGCGTGCGCCGACGGCCCACCTTCCTCACAATAAGCTCAACCCTTCGGCCGCCATCCCGATCAACGCATATCACTTTTGCATGGTGGCCGATACGGTGCGCAACCTCGCCTTTCGCAAGGCGATCGAGGCGGCGGTCGCCCGCATACTCCAAGCAAAGAGTACTGGCGCCGCCTCCTCCTGCTCCTCCTCGTCGCCGTCTGCAGAGCACGCGGCAGCCTCCTGCGGCGGCGGGAGCTGTTCTGTGATAGACATTGGGGCGGGTACGGGTCTTCTCGGATTGATCGCGAAGCGTGCGGGCGCGACATCATTGGATCTAATTGAGATGAATGATGTGCTCCATGAGACGGCGAAGCGGACTCTCACCGCAAGCGGCGTGGGTACTGCGGCGGCGGCTGGCGAGGGCAAGGAAGGAGGAGGAGGTGGTGGTGGAGGTGGTGGTGGTGGTGCGGCAAAGGTGTGGCATTGCATCTCGACAGAGCTCCCTATTGACGAGAGTGGCGTGAAGGGGCCGCGGCAAAAAGCCGATCTCATCGTCTCCGAGATACTCGACAGCGGATTGATCGGAGAGGGGGTGTTGCACACGATGCGCGACGCGACACGTCGATTGCTCAAGCCGGGCGGGACTCTCATACCTATGGGCGCACGCGTATACGCGATGGCGGTTGACCTGCGCCCGCCCGAAGTCGGAGATTTGGATCTGAGCTGCCTCGATCAGTTGCACAATGGCCTCGTCTACTCCTCGCTGCGGCTGCATACTATGGGTCATGTCAAGCTATCGAGCGCGGCGGAGGCGATGGATTTTGACTTTTATCGTCCGAGTGGGTTGGATGAAGAGGGCAAGCCGGTGGATCGTGAGGTGTGTGTGTGCGCGTGCAGCCAGCACAACAATCCGTCTCGTAAAGAGGCGTGTGCGGTGCACTGCGCTCACACCCCTCACTCACACACACACATTGTGTGCCCTCTCTCGTCATATCCTCACAGGTGCGATTACAGTTACCGATCCTTCGGAAAGGCGTGTGCAATGCGATTATATGGTGGTTTGACCTCCAGCTTGACGAGGAGACGACACTTACAGTCGGGCCGGGCGCGTCTGTACGCACGTGGAAGCAGAATGTATTCCACATCCCGGGCGGTGGCATACCGGTGAGGCGCGGTGATAGCGTCGAGGCGCTCGTGTGGTGCGAGAAGGAGAATCAGATACAGGTGGTCGGAGGCAAACCGGGCACTCTCAAGCGGCGGCCGGATGAGTGTACGCCCGGCAAGATTGAGCCGACGTTTGCGTGAAGCGCGTGCGTGACGTGACGTGAGAGCGAATGAGGCTGCGACTGTACTGTAGTGCTCGCGACGCCATCAAGTTTGACCAATATCTTTCTCCCTCGCCCCCGCGAGGCTGGTGACGACGTCGCTCGCGACGTCGGTGCGCAAGGCGTGATGGACTGGACGCCGGCCGTGCGCGCGCTGCTCGGCCCCGCCCTGCAGGGCTCGTACTCGCGCGCCTGATACGGCGCGCCCAACCTCGTCGACATTGCCAACCTCAAGGTTATCTACCTCTCTCTGCTGCCGAACGCGAGCGTGCGGCTGATTGGTGAGCTCGGCCTCTGCCCGCACCACAGCCGCCATTCGAGCCTGCCATTCTACTACCCGCATCACGTCGCGATGAACGGCATGCAATCGCACGATCCGCTCGACACAATATGGGTCGCGCGGAACATTGGTCCGAGCGGCCGCTACCAAGCGCGCCCAATCGCCAACCACAGCTGGATTGAGGTGACGCACTGCTCGAGCGGAGTCGTCGGCCGGAGCCACGAGACGCTCAACGCGACGAACACGAAGGCGCACGGCGACCCGGGGATCGTCCTCCGCCGCGAGATTGGGCCCGCGTGGTTTTATGTCGCTCCGGGAAGTGGTGTATCCATAAATGTGGGCCGCACAATCGTATTGCCTATGAACGCGGCGAAGCGCCTACTCAATAGTCTCGGCCGCGGCGACACGCACACGACGGCGCGCGGCTGCCGGCCGACGTCGCTCGCGCCTTCAAACCGCAATAATAATAATAGCGCGGCGGGCGTTGCGGCAGCACGGAAGGAGCTGCGGCGTGCAAAACTATTGCTCGGGGTGGGAGCGGTGCAGACGCGCGGTGGTGAAGAGGATGCCGAACGCATCCCAGAGAACGACGCGGACGACGCGGCGGCGGATCCGGGCTTCGACTCGATACAAATTTTGGAGCACAAGGAGTGAGGGTCGCGCGCGCATCCCTGTTCTCTCTGCCTCCCATACACAAGACTCGCTCAGAGAGAGAGAGAGAGGCGCGGGCTAACGCACCACACTCACTCGCGCGTTGTTCATGCGTGTGTGCCGTGACTGTCCCAGGTTCTTCTCGATTGAACGGCGTCACGAGATTGTTCTGCTGAATGAGGCAGAGTGTGCGGACATGACTACTATGGCGAACGTCGCGTGCGGAAAGCCGCCGGACCAGCTGAGCGGCAAGCCGTCGGACCAAATGATTCTGAAGCATGTTGGTGGCGGTGATGGTACCGGCTGCAAAGACGCGACACGCCGCGTCGCGCATTGCCACGACAACAAAAAGTTCTCCTCGCCCGTGTTGGGCATGCTGCGCGAGGGCGCGTGGAGTCGGAGCGCACGCAAGCGGCGGCTGGACTATCGCGTCGATTGCAACAACCAATCTGTGCGCGAGCGCGCGGCGGCGATCCGGCGGGGGGTGAGCGTGTCGTGAGGGGTTCGGCCTCGAAGTTCATGCTTAATTAGGCAACCAAAGTACAAATTGAACGGTTACGTTGAGGAGGCGAAGCGTCGCGTGCCGACGTCCACCAGTCCACGCGCCCCGTCCACGAGCACTACTGGCTCGAGAGACGCGCCAGGTGCAGAGGCTTGATGCCGCCAGGCGGCTGGCGGCTCGAGGACGCGGACGACTGGGCGGACGAGCGTCCCGAAGTCGCCGCCGTCCTCACTGCTTCCGACGTGGACGACATCGCCGCCGCTCTTGGCGAGCTCGCGGACGCGGTCGACGACGCCGAGCGGTGCGAGGCCTCCGCCCTCTGCGAGAGCGCCGTTGCCTCCGGTGCACTCTCGCTCATCTGCGCCTACGCGGCCGACGACGAGCGCAGCGTGCAGCAAGCGGCGCTGCGGCTGCTCGCCTACTTAGCCATCGGCTCGGCGCTCGACGAGATCGAGGCGGCGCTTTCGGAGCTTTTGGCATGACAACTAAAACGGGTCAGAGGTGTGGCTTAGGTAGGTCGTCAGATTAGTCATGCATTTCATGAGCAGAAGTGCCCGATACGGCGCGTGCGAGATTGCATGCGAGCTCGAGATTTTGTCATGCGCGCCGACCGCGCCGACGCGCGCCCTCACCGCGCGCTCTGGCTGCTCCTCCGCGGCGCCGACGCGCGTCGGACGCGGCACGACGGCCCGCGCGCCCGCGTCGTGCTGCTGCACGGTTGGCTGCAAGCGCACGATTGCTGGTTGCCGACGGCGACGGCGCTGCGTGATGGCGGCCACGACGTGCTCCTTTTCGATTTTTACGGCCACGGCCAGACGGACGTGCCGTCGGCCGACGCGATGAGCCTCCATCGATGGACGATGCTCGTTGCCGAGCGGATTGCCGCCGTCGGGTGGGACGACGGCCCGAAGCTGTCGATGGCCGGCTGCTCTATGGGCGCGGCCGTCGCCTCTCGTTTTGCATTCACTCACCCGGACCGCGTCGCGCGGCTCACGCTGATCACGCCGCCCGGATTGCCGGAGGCATGGTTCATGCCGTGCCATCCCGTGCGCGAGGTCGCCAAGGTGATCTGCCGCACCTTCCCGCGCGCGCGGTGGGCGCACATTTTGCGCGTCATTCGGACGACGCCCGAGTACGGCATGCCGCTCGACGCGCTGATCCAATTTGCGGAGACGGGCCGATTGCGGCTCGCCGTCTTCGTGGCCGAGTGGGACATTGTCCACACGCCGCACCTCGAATATTGGCGCGCGGCGGCGGAGCGCGTCGCGCGCGGCGCGCATCCGGACGGCATGAAGGTCGTGTGCGTGCGGCACACGCATTGGCACGTGTGCACGCATCTCGACGAGCTGAGGCTGCACGAGGACGAGAGCCTGTGGCACGTGGAGCGCGACGATGGCGCGAATGAGGCGGTCGAGCCGCCCGATCGGCCGCGAGCGAGGTTGTAGCGCGCGCGAGAGCGCGACGCGGCGACGGAAGCGGTTCTCTTTTCGCGCATTGTTGTTTTCTCCCGGGTACACTGTACGCTACTCTCGCTCCTACCCCGTCTCAGCTCACTCAAACGCCCTTTGGCAGCGGCAGGCCGTGCTTCTTCACGAAAATGCGCGCCTCCTCAAGCGAGAGCTCGTCCATCGGCTCGCCGTCGTGCAGCCGCACCGCCGCCAGGCGGTCGGCGGTCCACGCCACGCCCGCGCCCACTTCATTGCTCGCCTTGAAGAAGCTCACCATCACTCTGCCGTCGGAATACCGATAGATGCCGCAACCCTCTTGCTTGCCCTCCTTGTAATCGCCCTCGTAGCGGTTGCCATTTGCAAACGCCATCGTCCCGTAACCGTCCTTCTCACCCGCCTTCCACTCGCCCTCGAAGCAGCTGCCGTCGGCGTACCGCATCGTGCCGCGGCCCTCCCATTCGTCCGCGATCCACTCGCCGTCGTAAACGTCGCCGTCGGCATACCTCATGATGCCGCGACCCTCCTGCATATCCGCCTTGAACTCGCCCTCGTACAAGTCGCCGTTGGCAAACGTGAATTTGCCGCTGCCATCCGCCTCGCCCGCATCGTTGCGCTCGCCCTCGTAGGTGTCCATGGGGATTCCTTTGGAGGAGACGGAAGGAATAAACGCGATCGTGTCGGCCTGCTGCATGAAGGAGACCGTTGGCGCGCGCCGCCCACTACAGCGCGCGACGTTTGCAAAGAGCTGTCTCGTGGTCACTCGGCCCGGAAGGCGAACGCGGAAATCCAAAAAACTTCTGAGCTGCTCATCTCGCGCGACCTCGCACCACGACGGCGCTCCGCTTCCGACCGACCGTCGCCCAAGCGCGCACGTGATGCTCGCCCGCGCGCTCCTCTGCCTCGTGGCCTTCCTCGCCGGCGCGGACGCGCTCCGGCTGCCCGCCGCGCCGCACGCGCGGCGGCACGCGCCGGTGCGGATGGACGGCACGCAGGACCGCATCAAGGAGATGATCGAGCAGAACAAGTGCGCGCAAAAAACTCCGCCGCGTCATGCATCACAAATGCGCACACGCCGCTCACGATTATTTTCTCTTTAATTGCAGGATCATGCTCTTCATGAAGGGCAACAAGATGTTCCCGCAGTGCGGCTTCTCGAACACCGCCGTGATGATCCTCAAGTCGATCCCGGCGGCGGCCGACTTCGAGACGTTCGACGTGCTGTCCGACCAGTCGATCCGCGAGGGCGTCAAGACGTACTCGAACTGGCCGACCATCCCGCAGCTCTACATTGACGGCGAATTCCTCGGCGGCTGCGACATCATGATCGAAATGTACCAGAATGGCGAGCTGCAGGAGGAGATCGAGAAGGCGGCGGCGTCGTAGGTGTGCGCGTACAGCTGTAGCTAGCGTGGCGAGTGTAAGCGAGGCTTATGCCGCCGCTGTGTCCTGTCTTAATCATTGCGACGTGGAGGCGCCCATCTCGGCGCCAAACACGCCAAACTTGGCGACGGCGACGGCCGCCGCCATGCGCGTCCGCGACCCGCTCACGGGCGCCAAGGCGAAGGCCTCCAAGCCGGCGTTGTCCGCGCGCGAGAAGAAGCGGCTGCACAAGCTGCTCCACTTTCCGAACGTCACGGCCGCCTGCGAGGACGGCTGCCTCGACCGGCTCGTCGCCTCCGTGCGCAAGAACAGAGGCCGCGCTCTCAAGGTGGTCGCCGGCGCGCTCGCATTCAACGGCCACTCGTCCAGTGGCGGCGCCGGCTCGTCGCTCTGGCCGCCGACGCGGCCGGCCGCGCCGCTTGCGCAGCCGCCGGTCGGCGAGCCGCTGCTGCTGCTCGGCCTGCTGAGCGGCAGCCAGCCGCGGCGCGAGATGCTTCGATGCTCGTGGATGCGCGTGCCCGCGCTGCGGAGCGGCGGCGTGCGCATCCTCTTCATCGTCGGCAAGGACAACGCGGAGAACCGCCCCGACGTGCTCGCGGTCGACGTCAAGGAGGGCGCGTTCATGCGCTCGAAGAATGACAAGGCGAATCAGACGCGCAGCTTTGACGTGAAGAAATTAATACGCACCGGCTCGGTGACGACCTACTGGAAGCTCGTCGAGTGGCTCAAATACGCGGCGAGGCAGCCGGAGCCGATGATCGCCCGCGCGGATGACGACGTCTTCATCTCGCCGCGAATGCTCATCGCGCAGGCGCGGCTGCTATTGCATGCGAGAGGGTATGCGTGCCGCTTATTACACAACGCGCGCGCGCGCGCAGAAAAATAAGCGCTACATCTCTCTCGCGCGCGCTCTCTTTCACCTCTTGCGTGTGCGTGGCTCTCTCTCTCTGACGCATTTTGCCGCCCCATCCCAATGTGTGCAAAACACGCACGCGCGCGCGCAGCGGCCTCGTCTACGCGGGCGTCTTCGAATGGTACTCGTGGCGTACTCGTACGCTCATGTCTACCGGATTTGGCCTCTCGGCGGGAGCGAGCCGCACGCGCCGGCGCAAATGGCGAAACTGCTCCGCGACGGGTGCGGGCACGAATCCGGAAGACCCGTGCACGGGGCCGGTCCCGTTTGCGAAGGGCCCTCTCATGATGATGTCGACAAAGGTACAAACAGCGCGCGCACGCGCTCCCTCCCTCACCACCACCGCTCTCTCTTTCTTTTTTTGTGGGTGGCCGCCGCCGCCGTCCGCAGCGGCCCGACACGGAAGGCCCACCTCTGAACTGTCGCTCTTTCCTTCGATCGCAGGCCGTGCGCGGGATTGTGAGCAGCCCGCTATTCACGCGCGACGTCGATCAGGCGCACGCGCTCTGCGAGGGCCGCGCGAAGGCATACGTCGGCCCCGGCTCGGGCCGAATTGATGACGATGTGCAATTAGGTTATTGGATGAGCCAATTACCCGGATTGCACGTGATCACGTTTCGGCGATTTATGGCGTGGCATGATCGATGGAAGATGGGAGTCACGGATATGCTGCCGAGGCTCCTACTCGCGCATAAGGTGTGTTTGCGTTTGCATGCATGCGCAGCAGCAGCAGGAGCAAGCCGCCGCAGCCGCAGCAGCAGCCGCCGCAGCCGCCGCAGCACACGCTCTCGCACGTACTATCTCGTCTTCCACGCGCGCTCACCACCATGCCGTCCCACCCATCCACACACACACACCGTACACGCGCAGGTGCCGTGGGCGCGATTTGGCATCCTGCTCAACCGCACCGAATTATTATGGCAGCAGTCGCGTCGAGCGATCACGCGCGTGCAGTGCGAGGGGCCGCCGTGCGCCGACTGCGCGACCATCGCCGACCAGCACGCGTGCGTCGTCGACATTGAGCTGAGCCAGACGCCCGAGAGGGTGCTCAATCAGACAAGGGAGACGTGCTGGCCCGGCTGCAGGTTCACAAAGGCGAGGCCGCCGGAGGTGCCGGCGCTCTGCTGGAACGACAGCGAGGCGTTCGCGTGGCGCCGTTAGGTTTATTACGTAACTACGTATTAGGTGCAAGACGTCGATAGGTGGAGAACTTCTACTTTTCCTCTACGTACGTATTAGGTTTATTAGGTACGTACGTAGAGGAAAAGTAGAAGTTTCCACGAAGTCTCCCAGGAGATGGTGATCTCGCGCGGCACGTGGACGCAATATGCCGACGCGCTCGGCCACCGCGCGCGCCACCGCCTCGCCGGAGAAGCGCGCACGCAGCCCGAATATTCGGTCGACCCGCGAGCGCAAGGAAGCGCCGACGCCGACGCAGGATCGCAAGGCGGCCAAGACGGCCTCCTCCGGCATCACACCGTCGGCGTGGCTCCTCCTCGTGACGACATACTTTGCGTATGTGTGCATCTACTGCGCGCGGAAGCCGTTCGCCGTCGCGAAGGCGTCGATCAAGACCGAGCTGTCGGTATCCAACCAAGCGCTCGGCAACATCGACACGGCGCTCCTCACCACGTACGCGATCGGCCAGCTCTCGCTCGGATCGGCCGTGCGCCTCGTCGGCCGCAAGTGGACGCTCGTCCTCGCGTTCGCGCTCGCGGGCGGCTTCACCGCCGCGTTTGGCCTCCTCGATTCGCCGCTGTCCATGGTGGTTGCGTGGGGCCTCGCCGGGCTCACCGCCGCGCCGGCGAGCCCTCTCTTCTCGACCCTTGTCGGCGAGTCCGTGCCCGATTCGGTGCGCGGCACGGTCATCGGGATTTGGAGTTCTTGCGAGAACTTAGGCGGCGTGGTCGCGAACGCGATCGCGGCGTCCGTCCTTGCCGGTTCGGGCTGGCGCGCGGTCTTCTTCGTCTCCGGGCCGGTGGTCGCCATCTGGGCGCTCTTCCTTCTCCTCGTCGTGCCGAGTGACCCTCCTTCCACATCCACAGCGGCACCGTCGAAAAGCAAGAGCGCCGCCGCAGCGGCCGCAAAGACGTCGTCAAGCTCGCCGTCGCCTCTTGCGGTCCCCGGCGTGGCTGCCGCCGCGTTTGCCTACATTCTCACCAAGTGCTCCCGATACTGCCTCATGTTCTGGCTGCGTGCGTCTCTCTGCTCTCTGCTCTCACTCTCTCTCTCTCGCCCATGGACCAAACACACCCTGCTCGTTTTGGCGTGACACACCGCTTGCGTCTCTGGCTCTCTCTCGCTCTCGCTCTCTCGCCTTGCGCGTACACACGCACGCACAGCCTTCCTCCTCAAGGATTACGTCCAAATGGAGGAGTCTACTGCGGGATACGTCTCTACTATACTCGATCTTGGCGGCACCTTTGGCGCAATCCTAACAGGCGTCGCGTCCGACACGCTTTATGGCGGCGCGTCGCTTCACACCGCGATGCACATGTACGCGCGCGCGCGTGCCCAGCGTGCCCGCTGTGTGTGTCTGTCTGTGTGTGTGTGTTGCGGCGCACACGCGCATATACATCGCCGTCCTCTCTCACACACACACGTCGCCACCACCACCACCTCCCCCGCCGCACTCCCTTTTTTGCTCTCACACACACGCGCTTCCCGTGTGTCATTCCGTCTGTCAGGTGCGCCGCAACGGGCCTCTCCTTCGTCTTCTGGGCGGTCGCGTGCTTTCTCGGCGCGACAACTATCGTGCATATCACCTCCATTGCACTCATTGGCTTCTTCATTGCGGGGCCTGGCGGCGTACTAGGTGCGGCCGCTCGTGGTCTTGTTGGCTACGCGGGCCACGGTGAGCAAAGCCTCCTCCTCCTCCTCATCTCCTCTCCTCCTCCTCATCATCATCCGCCTCAGCAAACGCACACACACAAAAAGCCCTCCCTCCCCTCCCTCCCGGGTACCGAG